>Ga0315540_10002535_pt1 | contig 10277 bp, 4 predicted proteins | sample SalMarSW160110MG_FD_203677 | JGI IMG/M metagenome (GOLD analysis project Ga0315540, IMG submission 203677) | Salt marsh sediment microbial communities from the Plum Island Ecosystem LTER, Massachusetts, United States - Salt Marsh Sediment SW1601-10 ... | reverse complement strand
CTTTCGGCGTCGCGACGACGTCCATCGCCTTGAGATCGACCACGCCCTGCGACAGCCGGCCCTTGGCGCCGCTCAGGCTGACGTTCTCGCTGCCGCCGTTCCCGTCGAAGTAGGCCCTGCCGTTCATACTGAAGTACAGGTTGGCAACGGCCACGTCCTTGGCGAACTGCCTGCCGTCGGCCTTGAAGCTGAACAGCGTCCTTCCGGCCTGTACCGCCCAGCCCACGCCCTTGAGGGTGACGAACTCCAGCGAGTCGGCCCTCATGCTGACCGGCCCGAACGTGCGCGTCGGCAGATTGCCGGACAGATTCAGCGAGAGATGCCCACCGCCGCTCCCCTGGCCGGCATGCAGCACCTGGCTGTTGCTCTCGAGATCGGCGTCCAGCCACGGCACGTGAACGCGCGTGCCCTTGTAAGTGGCGGTGAACTTTCCATCGCTCGCGTCCGCAACGATGCCATCCCAGTGGATGGTACCGCGTTGCACCTTCGAGTCGTAAGCGCCGAAGGTCTTCGAGCCGCACAGCCCCTCCGGATCGATGCCCCAGCCGGAAACCGCGGCACTCTGCGTCTTCTTCAGCTCGAAGGTGTAGGCGCTGAGGCGGGAGCCTGTACCGAAGGCGACGCCTATCCAGCTCTTGCCGGCACCGCACGCGCTGCCCTCACTGGCGCTGAGGTCCAGCGCCACCGTTTTCGGCGTCAGGTTGAAGCCGCTGTCGTAGACATCGAGCTCCGGCAGCTTGAGGCCGTCGGCGTACCAGTCGCCCTTCGGCGTCAGCACCGCGGTGGCCTCCAGCGGCGGCGGGGGTTTCTGGCCGTCGGCCGCGAGAATGTTGGGATTATCGAGCGCGGCGCTCAAGGTCATGCGCACCGAATCGCCGGCCTTGCCCTTAAGGCGCGTCACCTGGACGTCTGCGCCAGACATCTTAAGTTGCGAGCCGATCGGGTTCGCCACATCGAACGCACCGCTGGCAACGGTGGTTCCGTCCTCATCGATCGTCCAGTCCTTGAAGTTCAGCGGTACATCCCAATCGATCTTGCCGCCGGCGAGGCGTACCTTCAGCTTGCCCCTACCGCTCCAGACGTTGCCCTGCTGCGTCACGTTCGGCTTGCCGCCGGGTGACTGCAAGCCGGCGACGATGAACTCGCCGCCCTTGACCGGGAAGTGAAGGGTGCAGGGCTCGCCCGACTTCGCTCCGGACACCTGGTAGCCGCGCGCTGGCGCCGATACGTAGGCTGGCGGCCCGTGCTTAGGCAGCCGCGCGGCCGAATGAAACAGGCCGCCCAGCCCGATCGCGTTGCCCGAATGCGATGCGCTGAGGGCGGCGACGAGCACCGGGGCCGGCCTGCCCTGCGCCACACGCTCGAGCGGAGCATCGAGCCAAGCCACGGGGTCCGCGCCGGCGGCGACGTGGACACCCTGGGGCGGCAGTACGCCGAGCGCCGGCGCACCGTGCAGGCCCGCTGCGAGCTGAGCGGCCAGCTTGCGGTCGGCCTTGCGGCCCCCGCTACCCAACGCCCGGCCCATCAGCCCCCTGAGCCGGGTCAATCCGCGGGCGTCGTACTGGACTTGGGCGTCGAACGAGAGCTTATGGTGCCCGATCTGCTTCTGCGTCAGCGCGATCGACGGCGACGTGATCAGGTTCGATGCCGACACGAGCGGCGGGCCCGGATCCTTGCCCGAGAGCATCGTGTCGGTTCGCGGCATCGAGGGGCCGAGCGCGCGGGTTCGGCTGCCGATCGGCGTGCCGTCCAGATACCAGGTCAGGCGCACCTTGCCCTGGCCGTAGTAATAGAGATAGCCGCCGCCGGTGAGCGACACGTCGCAGGTCGAGAAGCTCGGCTCGCCACCGAGGCCTGCGGCGAGATGGTGCGAGCCCGTCGCGGGCGAGTGCCCGACGGCCTGGCTCGAGCCGGATCCGCTCGACGGATGTTTCGACGCCGGCGGGCCGACGGTGACGCCCTTGGGCGGCGCGTCGTCCCCGGACTGCTCGGGAAAGCCGCGCAGCTTGGCGGCGACCAGGTTCAACGGCCCGTCCGAGGCCGAGTCGTGGCGCGGGCTGATCGTCACCGTCTTGCATAGCAGCATGTAGGCGTGCTTGCCGGTGGCCGCGGCGTGGAGAAAGCCCGGCGGCGCCGCCTTCCCGTTCGAGCCGTGGGAACCGCCGGAGCCGCCGCCTGCGGCCGCCTGCGCCGCGGCGTAGAGCGAACCCTGTGGATTCGCCGCCACGCTGACGTTGCCCGCGGATTCGTTCTGGATGTCCGCCTCGGCGAGCTGGTAAACCCGGACCGTGTAGCTGCCGACCGCGGAGTAGGCGTGCAGAAAGCTGTTCTCCGTGTTCTTGGAGTCGAAATTCAGCTTGGTGTCCGCGTGATATTCGCCTGGATCGCCCTTCTGCGAGATGACCAGCGGCAGGACCGTGCCGTCGCCCCAGTCGACATAGACATTGTCGAAACGCCAGGTCGTGAACAGGACTTTCTTGGGATGGCCGGCGGCCGGTTGGAACTTCTGCGGATGCGACGCCCAGGGACTGCGGCCAAGGTTCAGCGCGCCGCTCAGCTGCCAGCGCTCGCCTGTGTGTTGCGCCGTGCTCGCCTCCTTGGAAGATTGCTGGTCGCCGCTGGTGGCGCTGTTATCGATATCCATGACGTCGAGCCCGCTCGGCGCCACGCTGCCGCAGCCGAGGCCGGTAGGATGGTATGGCGCGTTCACGGGCCAGCGATCCGAGCGTTCGACCTCGCGCGGCACCATCGCACCCAGACCGCCGCCTGGCGGGATGCCGCTCGACAGCGACGCGAGCAGGACCGGCCGCCGCGCCTCCAGCGCCGCGTGGGGCTCGATGCCGCTCTTGAAGTAGCGCCGGTAGCCGGTCACTTCCCAGGTCACGTCGCTCGGCGGCAGCTCGTCCTCGTTTCCGCCGATCGCGGTCTCTTTCCCCACCGTGCCGTGCACCTCGACCCCGCCGTTCTTGTTCTTCGACACGGAACTCGCGGTCCGGGAGCCGGCCGCAAGCGTCTCGACCAGATCCGGATCCGGGACAAGCCAGTTGGGCAGCATCTTCTTGTGCACGAACGCGACGTAGCGTTTTTTCACGCGACGCGTGGCGATCAGCTTCTTGCCGGCGTAGAAGCGCACCTCGTACCACTCGGCGACGCCGGGGTTCTGCTCGCGCCATATGAACAGGCTTTCGTCCTTGACCGTGGGCACGTCGACGCCCGTCTTGATCACTTCGCCCGGCCCTATGGCTTTGTGCGTGATCGGATCCTGCGGCGCCGGCTTGGAAGCGAGGCCCGAGTACCACTTCGGGCTCGTCAGGATGATGCGGCCCTCGATCGTCGTCTTCACGTTGAAAGCGGGCAGCTTGGGTTTCGGCAGGCTCGTGATGCGGAACGGCGCCTGTACGAGGAGCGTCGCCGGCTGGGCCGTCCAGAGCCTGCTCGTCCCTGCGCGGACGCGCGCGTGGCGCAGACCCGTGGGCGCCCCGGCGTTCACGTGCAGCGAGACCCGCGCGCGCCGCGCATCTAAAACCTCGACGCTGCCGATGCGTACCCCGGCGCCGAAATCGAGCTCGAGGCCGGCGCTCAGGCGCTCGCCGTAGGCGGTCACCCGGTAATCCTTGCCCGCGTCGAGCCGGTCGGGCGTGACGCTGAGCAGGCGCGGCGGCGCGGCAAGCGGCGTGATCTCGGGCGCGGGCGCGATGCGGATTCCGGGCGGGTGCCTGCCCGGCGGCGGCGCGGCTTGTGTGGTTCCGTAAACGCGTACTGGCGCGCCGGCTATCTGCAGCGCCGCGAGCGGCATGATCCGGACGCGGGAGCCGGGCTCGCTCGCGCGCGGCATCCGCCGCCCCAGCGGCGCGCTCGGGTCTACGCGCACAGTCGCGGCGGCGCGCGTGGCGCCGAGCACCCGCACCGATTCGACGTGCACGCCGGGACCGTAATCGAGCCTCAAGCCCGGCCTGAGACCGCTTCCTTCGAGCGTGAGCTGGAGCCGGCTTCCGGCGCGTACCGACTGCGGCGTGACGCGCGACAGAACGGAAACCGGCGCAGCGATGCCGGTGCTGGAGCCTTGGCCGCGAAGGTGCATGGGGGGCGCCGCGTGGGTCGTCACCCGCGGCGCCTGCACTGTGACGTAGGCGTTCTGCGGCACCCGCCGTCCGCCGAGCACCAGGAGCAGCTGCCGCCGGCCGGCCGCCGCACCCGGCGATACGCGGATGCGCAACGACGCCTGCGAGCCGTCGGCGCTCGCGTTGTAGAGCGGGTCCGCCGCGATGCCGGCGCCGAAGCTCGCGACCTGGCCGTTGTGCAGCGAACGCCCGCGCAGCCGCAGGACCGCCTGCTGGCCCGCCCTCACCTGCATCGGGAACAATCCCGCGACGAGCGGCGACGCGCTCAGCGTGAAGCGCGCAATGCCGGCCGCGACGGCCGCCGCAGGAATCAGCACGGCCAGCAGAGCGAATGTCCAAGCGCGTGCGGCTCTCATGTTTCCTTACGGAAGATGCTTCAGCACGATCTGCGCGATCTGTCGCTGCGACGCCTCGTCGCCGGGCGTCGTCACGTCGAGCCACACCCGGCCCTTGCGCATCAGCAGGCGTTTCACCCTCGAATCGGGCGCGCGATAGGCCTCGTCGCCGAGCTTGTCGAGCGCCTTGATTGGCGACAGAAAGGCGAAGCCTTCTTTTTCCGACTGCAACTTGTGCGCGGCCTGGGCGGCGGAAGCCTCTGGGTAGACGTTGAACTTCACGTCCTTGTAGAAATCGTCCTTGGCGCGGTACACGCAGCTGAACTCCTTGAAGTGCAAGGGGCCCTTCACGTCCCCGGAGGAGATCTTCAAGATCGACGCGGCGTCGACCGCGGTCAGCCCGCCGCAGGGATCGACCTTGGCCTGACTCTCGGGCGCGGGAGCGGGCGGCGCTTTCGAGCAGCCGCCGGCGAGCAACGTGAGGACGAAGGCGAGCGCGCAGAGCGATCGATGCGCGGACCGCGTCTCGAGAAGACATCGCCGGTGCTGCATGTTTTCTCCTCCCGCGAATCCGTAAGTAGCACTCGACGCGAATCGACGCAAGGTAACAAAACCAATGAAAACTGCTTCGATTGTTAAGGAAGCTTGCGCAAAGCTTTCGTGCCAAAAGTAACCAACGCCAAATCATGCGTTGCGCTTTTCGAATTTCTCGGGCAGTTTCGAGAAGCGTGGTTTGAACCACGCGTGCTGAAGCGGCGACACTGCGACCGACACCTGCACGCAAGAAGAAACGGTGGGGTCGCGCTCATGTCGAGGGAAGGATGAGGCACGCTAGGATTTGCGAATGGGCTTGCGCGGGCGTCATCGCGTTCATGCACGCGATCGCTTTCGCGCAGTCCCCGGGCTGGAAGCCCGAGTTCGTCGCGCCTCAGGCCGGCGCGGCGGCGCAGACTGCGCCGCTTCGGATACGCGTGGCCAATATTCCTGCCGACGTCCCGCAGCGTCTTGCGGTCGAGCTCGACGGCATAGACGTCTCCTCGCTCGCGGCGCTCGACGGCTCCGACATCGTGATCACGCCGGCGCAGCCGATCGCGTTCGGTCGCCACACTCTGCGCCTGGTCGAGTACACGCCGGATGGCGGTATCGTCGAGCGCGGGCGCTGGAATTTCGAGCTTCGCGAGTCGGCGGCCTTCCGCGAGGCGCACCTGCAGGCGAACGTGACGCTGAACGCGAGCCAGCGCCTCGCCGACCATAACGTGACTTCCGCTCCGGGCCGGCTGCAGGGCAACGGCGCCGCCCAGATCCAGGGCTCGGCGGAAAACGAGACGTGGCGCGCCAGCGGCACGATGAGCCTGATCGCGAACAGTCAGTCGAGCCAGACGCCCTCCCAGGACCGCAAGGTCGACGTCGGGCAATATCTTCTCTCCGCGCAAAAGGGCGCGGTCAGCGCGAGCATGGGAGACCACGCCGCGCTGGGCCCCGACAGCCTGGTCATGCAGGGCTTCGCCCGGCGCGGCGTATCCGTGAAGGGCGTCGTCGGCGGCGTCGCCCAAGTGACCGGCTTTTCGATGAGCGCGGCGCCGGCGATCGGCTCGCACAACTTCAGCGGCGTGCAGGACTCGCAGAACCGGATCGACGGCATGGTGGCGACGCTCTTCCCCGTCGCCGGCAGCCCCAACGAGCTCGCTCTGTCGGCCACCTACGTCGACGGCCGTAGCGCCAACACGAACGGCGCCGCGACCGCCGGGGTGACTCAGCCCTCGAGCGGCCACGCGGCGAGCCTTGTCGCTGATTCGCAGCTGCTCGACAAGCGGTTGCGCCTGCGCGGCGAAGTCGCGAGCAGCAGCTACGACTTCGACGGTCCGGACGGCCCCCTCGAGCCGAAGCCCGGACACGCCTATTCAGGCCTCGTCAACTACCTGCCGTGGCACAGCAAGACAGTGCTCGGCGAACCGTTGACGTGGAACGTCGGCGCGCAAAAGGAACGCCTGAGCACATATTTCCAGAGCATCGCGAACCCCGGCTCAATCACCGACCGCGACATGGGCCAGCTGTTCACCGGGGTCGACTGGTACGGGCTGAACGTTCAAGTGGCAGCTGCGAAAGAGCACGATAACGTCGACGACATCGCGCTGCTGCCGAGAACCGAAAGCACCCAGCATTCGATTGCGCTCGGCTACAGCCCGCTGCAGACGCCCGACGCATCGGGCGCGCTGCCGTCGGTCCCCTGGTACGGCCAGCCGAGCTTGAGCGCGGCCTACACCAAGCTGAGCAAGTCGCTGACCAGAGTCCCGGCCAGCCTGTCGCTGTTACTGGAAGCGGGAGCGCTGCACGAGACCACCAATCTCCAGCTCGGCGCCCAGTTCCAGCACGAGACCTGGAGCTGGGGTGTCAGTCACAGCCGGCTGAAGGACGAGGACTACGCGAACCTGGCGCCCGATACGCTCACCAGATCCGACCGGCTGGACGCGGCGCTCCAGATGACCGAGCTGAGCGTGAACGCGAGCGTCCAGCACGACCTCACCGACGACCAGACGAACGGCACCCGGACCGAGGACGTGGCAGCAAACGCCACGCTCGCCTATCCGTTCAGCGACCGGGTGAGCTCGAACCTCGGCTACTCCGTGCAGCACGCCTGGGCCGATACGCCGGCTTCGGACCAAGTCATCAGCGACACGACGATCGGCCTGAACTGGCTCGCCGTCCCTGCCGAGGGGCAGCACCCCGGATTGTCGCTGGGACTGGACGGGAGCTACCACACGTGCAAGGACAAGCTCGCGGGCTCGACTTCGCTCAACACGGGGTGCCTGGACAGCTACCAGGTCTTCCTGCGCATGAGCGTTTCCTGGTCGCCGTCCTTCTAGCGCAGGGAGCGAGACGATGACGACGCGCAAATGCTTACGCTACCTCTGCATGACCCTGGTCGCGGCTGCGGCCGTGCTGCCGCTCACCGCGGGGGCAACGATCAGCTATGCGCTGAGCAGCGTGCAGCCTTCCATCAGCATGGTGGCGCTGGGCCAGGCGCAGTCGATCCATATCGTCTGGACCGTGGCGAGCGATTACATACCCGGCGGAGCCGACGGACCGACGCGCTATACGGTCACTTCGAGCCAGGGCAAGTTCTACGTCGGCGACTTCCTGATTGCGACGGTCAATACCATGATCAGCGGCACTGCGGTAAATACCGGCACGCCGTCGACAGTCAGGCTTAGCGAGTCGGTGACGGTCCCGCCGAGCGTCGCGCTCAAAGCCCAGCAGCTTGGCGGCAGCACCATCTACTACACACGGCAATTCGACGACGGCTCGGGCACCGCCGGGCTGACGACGCAAATCTACGTCGGCGGCTCCGGCACCGCTCAGTTCGCGATCACGCGCGAGGCGCTGAGCTTCGACGACGGCGCCGCGGTGCGGGTGGTGCAGACGGGCGACGCGCTCACCGCTTCGGCGCGGCTCAGCTTCATCGGCAGCGGCAGCCTGCGCGCGGTGTGGGAGCTCGCGGGGCCGAGCAGCACCCCCGGGAAGCCCGAGTTCCGCTCGCTGACGCCGGTCACGCGCGGCCTAGTCGGGCACGGACCGGAGGTGCTGAAGAGCCCGATGCTTCCGACCGACACGCCCGGCTACTACGTGGTGAGGCTGCGTATCACGGACCCGCCGCCGGCGTTCGACACGCCGCAGTTGTCGTACTACGTGGGCGACAGGAATTCGGCGCGCGCCGGCTACACGCCGATGACCGTGACGGGCCCCGACGACGGCGCAATCTTCAGCGACGATACCCGCTTCTCCTGGCGGCCGGTGAGCGGCGCCAAGGCCTACAAAGTCGAGCTTTTCGCGAGCCCGGGTACTGACCCGTTCCACCTGCCGGATGTCGATGCGTCGGGTTCCGAAAACCACTCTGCGCTTGCCCGAAAGGCGCTTTCCTCGCCGCCCGCCGCGGGCATGATCGTCGCCGCCTCGCAAACCGAGATCGTCCTGTCGTCGATTACGCGCGCCCGGCTGCGCCCGCGCAGCACCTATTTCTGGCGCGTGCAGGCCATCGGCGACAACGGCACCATCATCGGGTCGACGCAGACGCGGCAGCTGCGCGTGCCGTGAGCACGACGGCGCGGTCGCCCGCACAATGATCTTCGCGTCCCGCATCGCCGGCCTGATCCTGCTCGGCTTCGCGGGCGCGGCCTGCGGCCAGATCAAGATCAAGGTCAGCCCCAAGCAGCTAATGCCGCTGCACAAAAAGCAACCCGTGCTGCTGCACATGCCGCCGCCGCTGCACCAGATCGGGCCCGCGCAAAGCCCCGCGCCGCAGCCGACTCCGTCCGCGGCGCCGGCCGAGACCGCGCCGCCCGGATCCGGCGGAACCCTGATCGGCACTCCGCTGCCGCCGCCGGCCACGCCCCACGCGGGCGCGGCGTCGATGAAGGAGAACGTCGCCGTCGAGCCCGCCGAGGTGGCGGTGGTGTCGGCCAGCCTGCAGGACGCTCAGCAGGTGCAGCAGCAGGCGCAATCGCTGGGCATGTCGGTCACTCGCCGCGCGGTGCTCCACAACCTCACCCTGGTGGTCAGCGTGCTGCGCGCGCCAGCGGGCACGAGCGTCGCGGCTGCGCTCACGCAGTTGCGCCAGGCGATGCCCCGGGCGTGGTTCGACGCGAATCGGCGCTACGCGCTCGCCGCCGGGACCGCGGATCACGCGCAGCGCCTGCCCGCGCAAGTGCAGCGATGCGCACAGCGAGCGCGCATCGGCATGATCGACACGCGCATCGCGCTCGGCGATCCCGCGCTCAAGTCCGCCCGCGTGACGATGCGCTCGTTTCTTCCCGCCGGGGTCGCGCCGGCGGGCGCGGACCACGGCACCGCCGTCGCGTCGCTGCTGGTCGGCCGCGCCCGCGGCCTGATGCCGCGCGCCAGGCTCTACGCGGCCGCCGTGTTCCGCTCGCGCGGCCACGGCGCCGACACCGACGCCGAGCTGGTGGCGCGCGCACTCGACTGGCTGGTCGGACAGAAGGTGGAAGCGATCGAGCTCAGCTTCGGCAGCAGCCGCAACCAGGTCCTGGAAGCGGCGCTGCTGAGAGTCGAGAAACGGGGCATCGCCGTGATCGACGCGAAGTTGCGGCCGTACGCGCTGGCGAAGGATGCGCGCGCTGGCCAACGAAGTAAGGCGGCATGCCCATGACCACGGGGCGGGTCAGTATCCCGCTTCGCGGTCGACCACTTCCTTGAGCGGTTGGCCGGCGACGAAGCGGCCCAGGTTCTCGACGAAAAGCCGCGCGACGATCTGGTCGCGCTGAGGGTGCGGGCCTCCGATATGGGGCAGGACGATGATCCCCTCGGTCGCCCAGAACGGGTGCTCGGCGGGCAGCGGCTCCTGGCGGTAGACGTCGAGCATCGCGCCCGCGATCGTCTTCGCTTTCACCGCTGCGATCAGGTCCTCGTCCTTGATCAGCTGGCCGCGGCCGAAATTGAACAGCCAGGCGGTGGGCTTCATCATCGCCAGGTGCGCGGCGTCGACGATGTCGTCGGTCTGGGGGGTCGAGGGCAGAAGGAGCAGCACGAAGTCGGACTGCGCGAGCACCTCGGGCGTGCGCTCGGGCGGAAGCACCTCGGCGACCCCCTCCATCGGCCCCGGCCGGCGCTTGGTGCCGATCACCCGCAGGCCGAGCGCGGCGGCGATGCGGGCCACGTCCTGCCCGATCGCCCCCAGCCCCAGGATGCCGAGCGTCTTTCCCGATAGCGGCTGCGCCGGGCGCTGCACCCACTTGCGCAGCTTCTGGTTCGCGACCGCCTCGGCGTAGGGCTTGGCCACGTACAGCAGCGCGCCGATGATGTTCTC
>Ga0315540_10002534_pt1 | contig 10278 bp, 11 predicted proteins | sample SalMarSW160110MG_FD_203677 | JGI IMG/M metagenome (GOLD analysis project Ga0315540, IMG submission 203677) | Salt marsh sediment microbial communities from the Plum Island Ecosystem LTER, Massachusetts, United States - Salt Marsh Sediment SW1601-10 ... | reverse complement strand
AACCCCGATGTGTATCGCGATACCCTTCCGACATGAGCGAACACCACATGACCCCTGACGAGTTTCGCGCTCGTGGCCGAGACGTCATCGACTGGATCGCCGACTACATGGAGCACGTCGAGGAGTATCCCGTGATGTCCACGGTGAAACCGGGCGACATCAAGGCCAAGTTGCCCGACCATCCGCCTCGGCAGCGCGACCCGTTCGACGCGGTGCTCGCCGACCTCGACGAGATCGTCCTCCCCGGGATCACCCACTGGCAATCGCCCAACTTCTTCGGCTATTTCCCTGCGAACGCTTCCGGTCCCGCCATTCTCGGCGACCTCGTCTCATCAGGACTCGGCGTGCAGGGCATGCTCTGGGCGACAAGTCCCGCGGCAACCGAGGTCGAGACACGAATGATGGACTGGCTGGTCGAGATGCTCGGCCTACCCGACCGGTTCTCCTCCAGTGGAACAGGAGGAGGCGTCATCCAGGACTCGGCCTCGTCGGCGACGCTCGCTGCACTCCTCGCTGCCCGTGAGAAGGCGACCGGAGGAGCGTCGAACAAACACGGCGTCGACGGCACGATCGTCGTCTACACGTCCACGCAGGCGCACTCGTCGGTCGAGAAGGCCGTGAAGATCGCTGGGATCGGCTCGGAGCGGCTGCGCCTCATCGATGTCGACGACACATTCGCAATGCGCCCCGACGCGCTCGAAGCGGCAATTCGAGCCGATCTCGACGCAGGGCTTCTTCCCGCGTTCGTGAGTGCGACCGTCGGAACCACCTCGTCGACGGCAATCGACCCGCTGCCCGCAATCGGCGAGATCTGCGCACGCCACGGCGTGTGGCTCCACGTCGATGCCGCCCTCGCCGGGACGGCGGCTCTGCTCCCGGAGATGCGATGGATCCACGAGGGGTTGGATGCGGCGGACAGCTATGTGTTCAACCCACACAAGTGGATGCTCACGAACTTCGACTGCACGGCGTTCTTCGTAGCCGACCGGGCCGCGCTGATCGATGCGTTGAGCATCCTCCCCGAGTATCTGCGCAACACAGCTTCTGAGAGCGGAGAGGTGTTCGACTACCGGGACTGGCATGTGCCCCTCGGGCGGCGGTTCCGGGCGCTGAAGCTGTGGTTCGTGATCCGGCACTACGGGGTCGAGGGACTTCAATCCGTGGTGCGAGAACACCTGCGACTCGCCAGGGAGTTCGCCGCATGGGTCGACCAGGATCCCGACTTCGAGCTGGCCGCGCCGGTGCCGGTGAACCTGGTGTGTTTCCGTCACGTCGGCGGAGACGAGGTCAACGAGGCGATCATGCACCGTCTCAATACGTCGGGCGAGTTGTTCCTCACCCACACCAAGCTCGATGGGCGCTTCACCCTGCGCCTGTCGATCGGGCAGACGAGAACCGAGGAACGCCATGTCAGGAAGGCATGGGAGCTGATCAGGACGGCCACGTCTGCTCAGAGCTAGCCGGACATATCCCTGCCAGCTCTGACGAGAGCGCTAACAAGAACGGGTGGGGAGCCCCAACAGCTCCCGGACCATCCATGCCGTCGCCCCCCATAGGACATCGCCTTCGAGATCGAAGAACCACACTGCGTGCCCGCGCCATGTCTCGCATCGCCACCCTGACTCGTCGCGGAGCTCCTCGACGGACGCCCGAAACACCCGATCCACTTCGCGCTCCGACGGGTGCAGCACGGGAACCCCGTCAAGGCGACCGACGACCGGAACGACAGGCCGTCGATACTGGACCGTGTCGACAAGCGGCAGAAAGCCCAGCAGATGTACCGTCGCCGGATCGATCCCAACCTCCTCCTCCGCCTCCCGAAGCGCCGTCTCGACGGGACCGGCATCCTCAGGATCAGGTCGACCTCCCGGAAACGCGATGTGCCCTGCGTGAGTGGGCATCGTCATCGGTCGTTTGATCAAGATCAAACGCGACTCACCCGCATCCTCGTAGATCGGGACCAGCACCGCCGCGGGTGGGACCGAGGTCGCCGGCACCTCAGACCGAACATTCAACACCCAAGCATCGTACGACGGGCGATAGGCTGTGCCCAGTGGAATCGCTCGACCAGACGGCGCGAACGACTGACCGCCTCCTGCTGAGGCCATTCGAACGTCGCGACACACTGCCGCTCGTCGAGGCAGTCCGAGTCTCGCTTTCGGAGCTCTCACTGTGGCTACCTTGGGCACACCCCACCTACGGTCGATCGGACGCGCAGGGGTACATCCGAGAGAGCATGCGCTCGTGGAAGGAGGGCAAGGCCTTCGACTTCGCGATCCGACCACTCGATGAGCCTCGGCGGCACTTCGGGAACATCTCCGTCTGGTTCATCTCGAGGTCGTTCAGGACGGGCGAGGTCGGCTACTGGATCAGATCGGACGAGACCAGCAAGGGACTCGCGACAGAGGCGACGCGCAGGGCGCTCGACATAGCCTTCAACGAGCTGCGCCTCCACCGTGTGATCCTCCGCATTGCCATCGGCAACCGCCCGAGCGAGCGGGTAGCGGAGAAACTGGGCTTCACCCGAGAAGGCGTGCTTCGCGAGGAGATCAAGATCCGCGGCACATGGCTGGATCACTCGGTGTGGGGGATGCTCGAACACGAGTATCACCGAAGCACGGCACCCACGGTCGAGACATAGCCCGGCTCGTTCACGGCTCTGGGTACTCCGTTGTCGGTAGGGACGCTGCCCGAATGACCGGGAGGACGCAGTGCGGCTCTCTCGCCGAAGACCGATAACCGCGAGCCGGTCACAACGCGGGAGAGGGACCCATGCGGGCCCCTCTTCCTCGATCGATGTCGACCGCTGTCTAGAAGTCCATCCCTGCGCCGCCGGGACCACCGGCAGGCATCGCGGGCGCGTCTTCCTTCTGCTCGACGATGAGTGCTTCGGTCGTGAGCAAGAGGCTCGCGATCGAGCTGGCGTTCTGAACGGCGGAGCGAGTCACCTTGGCCGGGTCGATGACACCGACAGCAAACAGGTCTTCAAACACGCCGGTCTGGGCGTTGAACCCCGTCGTTCCGCCCTCAGTACGGACCCGATCGGCGACCACGCCACCTTCGAACCCTGCGTTGATGGCGATCTGCCGGAGCGGCTCCTCGAGCGCCTTGCGCACGATGGAGCGCCCGGTCTTCTCGTCGCCGGTGCCGCCTCGCATCTTCTGGACGGATTCCTGCGCTCGAAGCAGCGCCACGCCGCCTCCGGGCACGACCCCTTCCTCGACCGCGGCACGGGTGGCCGACAGCGCATCCTCGATGCGGTGCTTCTTCTCTTTCAGTTCAACCTCGGTCGCGGCGCCGACCTTGATGACCGCAACTCCCCCCGCGAGCTTGGCGAGGCGCTCCTGGAGCTTCTCACGGTCCCAGTCGGAGTCCGAGTTCTCGATCTCACGGCTGATCTGCTTGATCCGTGCCTGAACGTCTGCCTGAGAACCGGCGCCGTCGACGATCGTCGTGTCGTCCTTGGTGACGACGACCTTGCGGGCCCGACCCAACATGTCGAGCGAGACGTTCTCCAGCTTCAGGCCGACCTCTTCCGAGATCACGGTGCCACCGGTGAGGATGGCGATGTCCTGGAGCTGCTGCTTGCGGCGCTCACCGAAACCGGGCGCCTTGATGGCAACCGACGAGAACGTGCCACGAATCTTGTTCACGATCAGCGTCGCCAGCGCCTCGCCCTCGACGTCCTCGGTCAACACCATGAGCGGCTTGCCACTCTGCATGACCTTCTCGAGGACGGGGAGCATGTCGTTGACAGCTGTGATCTTCTGGTTGGCGATGAGGATGTATGGATCCTCGAGCACAGCTTCCATTCGATCGGAGTCGGTCACGAAGTACGGCGCGATGAAGCCCTTGTCGAACTGCATGCCCTCGGTGAACTCGAGCTCGATGCCAAACGTCTGGCCTTCCTCAACGGTGATGACGCCGTCCTTGCCGACCTTGTCCATGGCCTCGGCGATACGCTCGCCGATCATCGAATCGGCAGCCGAGATGGCGGCAACGTGAGCGATCTGGTCGCGAGACTCGATCTCGACCGAAAACTCGCCGATGAACTCGACGACTTTCTCGACGGCCTGTTCCATCCCTCGCTTCAGCTCCATCGGGTTGGCGCCGGCGGCAACGTTGCGAAGTCCTTCGCGGACCATTGCCTGCGCGAGAACCGTCGCCGTGGTGGTTCCGTCGCCGGCGACGTCGTTCGTTTTCGTTGCGACTTCCTTTGCGAGCTGCGCACCCATGTTCTCATAGGGGTCCTCGAGCTCGACTTCCTTTGCGATGGTGACGCCGTCGTTCGTGATGGTGGGTGCGCCCCACTTCTTCTCCAGCACGACGTTGCGGCCCTTGGGGCCCAGTGTCACCTTGACGACGTCCGCCAGTTTGTTGACGCCGGCCTCGAGGCCGCGGCGGGCATCCTCATCGAACCGTAGTTCTTTTGCAGCCATTGATCCTCCTAGTTGACGACCGCGAGAAGATCACGACCGGAGAGGATCAGGTACTCCTCACCTTCCAGCTTGATCTCGGTGCCCGAGTACTTCGAGTAGACGACCACGTCGCCCACTTTGACGTCGAGCGGTACTCGCTCGCCGCTGTCGTTGAATTCGCCGGGACCCACGGCAAGGATGTCGCCGAGTTGCGGCTTCTCCTTGGCGGTGTCCGGAATCACGAGGCCGGAAGCCGTACGAGCTTCCGCTTCATCCTTGGGCTTGACGACCACACGGTCACCCAGAGGCTGGAGCTTCATTGGGAACCCTCCTTCGAGTTGCCTTAGCACTCCGGTTGCTTGACTGCTAAAGCCTAGCACTCGCCCGACGAGAGTGCTAATCGTCGTTCAGGGCGTTCACACCCTGTGCCGCTGGATCCAGCGGGCGATGTCCGACGCCGAGATGATGCCTACGAGTCGCCCTTCACTGACCACTACGACCCTGCGACCCTCCCCCGACAGACGGGGGATGACCGACTCGATATCCACATCCGCCGACACGATGTCTTCCGGCTCCAGCATCCGCATGACTTCCGATGTCCGCACCGTGGACCAACGAGAGCGGTCCACGTCTCGGAGCTGGCGCATGCTGACGATTCCTCGGACTCTGCCTGAGAGAACAACCGGAAACGACGAGTAGTTGTGCTGCATGAAGTAGTCGTCGAACAGGTTCTGGAGGTTCGTGTCGCCGTCGACAACAACCGGAGTAGGAGTCATCAACTGGCCTGCGGTGACCCCCTTCAAGGTCCGCTTCGCTTCCATCTGGAGCTGCGCAGAGCCTGCGGCCTGGAAGAGGAACCACCCGAGCACGATCCACCACAAGCCGCCGAGGTTGCCCCTGGTGAGCAGCGAGATCACCCCAACCACCACCATGGCGATGGAGACGACGCGGCCGCCCGTGACGGCGACCTTCGTCGCCTTGTCGATGTCCCCCGTGATCCGCCACACGATGGACCGCAGCACACGTCCCCCGTCGAGGGGGAATCCGGGTGCCAGGTTGAAGACGCCCAGGATGACGTTGATCCAGGCGAGCTGCTTCGAGAGGTGATCGACGAGCGTGCCGTCGGCGAACAGCAACGAGAACCCGTAGAACATCGCACCAAGCACCACCGATGCGAGGGGACCGGCGATCGTGACGGCAAACTCGGTGCCGGGGGTTGTTGCCTCTTCTTCGATTTCCGACACGCCACCGAACACGAACAGGCGTATCCGCTTCACGGGGATACCACGACCAACAGCGACGAGAGAGTGGCTCAACTCGTGCATGACGACGCTGCCGAAAAACAGCAACGTGCCGACAAAGGCACCGATCCACACACCGCTCTGTGACGCCTCCGGTCCGCCGCCGGCCGAAACGAGTTCCGTCCAGAAGAACATCCAGATGAGAAAGAAGATGATCAGCCAGGACGCGTCGACACTGATCGGAATGCCGTGCACACGGCCGATGACGAACCCCTTGCCGTTCACAGTGCCATGGAGGGATCGACCGAAGATCCCCAGTCGGTGTAGTCGCCCTCTGTGAGATGGAACGCACCGGCAGCACCGATCATCGCCGCGTTGTCGGTGCACAGCACAGGATCAGGGAGCAGCAATCGGACCCCGCGACGATCCGCCTCCGCCTGCATCTTCGCTCTGAGCCGCCGGTTCGAGAGGACTCCTCCCCCACCGGCCACGGTCCCGACCCCCGTGTCCTCGACTGCGTTGAACGTCTTGGCGACGAGCGCATCGACGATGGCCTCTTGGATCGAGGCGGCGACATCGGCCAGCGGTGGAAGTGTGCCTTCGGCGGCCGACTTCTCGATGAACGTCACCACCGATGTCTTGAGCCCGGAGAACGACAAGTCGTACCGACGATCGGGAAGGGCCCTCGGGAAGGAGATCGTGGTCGGATCGCCATCATCCGACGCTTCGTCGATCGCCGGCCCGCCCGGATAGCCGAGCCCCATGAATCGGGCGAGCTTGTCGAACGCCTCACCTGACGCGTCGTCGATCGTCTGACCCAGCACCTGATACTCGCCCCATCGCGCGACGTGGACGATCTGACTGTGGCCGCCGGAGGCGAGTACCACGACCGCGGGCGGGTCGAAGTCCGGATGCTGGAGTCGCGGCGCCATCAGATGCCCCTCCATATGGTCGATACCGACGAATGGCAGGCCACGGGCCCACGCCGTCGCCTTGCCGAACTGGAACCCGACGAGAAGAGCGCCGACCAGTCCTGGGCCTTGGGTAGCAGCGACACCATCGAGGTCGTCCGGATGGATGCCGGCCTCGACCAGCGACCTATGGGTGAGCGACCTGATCGACTCGACGTGAGCGCGTGCCGCGACCTCCGGTACCACTCCGCCGAACCTGGCGTGGATCTCCGTCTGGGATGCGAGGACGTTGGAGAGGATGGTGGTACCCCGAACGACGGCGACGCTCGTCTCGTCACAACTCGTCTCGAACGACAACACGACCGGTCCGCCGCTCATCGCAGCCCCTCTCGAATCGATTCGACTCTTGCCCGATACTCAGGCTCGGAAATGTCGTGGACCCACATGACGAGCGCGTCTTCGTTGCCGTAGTAGGCGCTACGGACACCGACAGGCACCATCCCGAACTTGCGGTAGAGGTCCTGTGCGGCCTTGTTGGACACTCTGACCTCCAGCGTCAGGTGATGGGCGCCCTGATCGAGCGCTGCGTCGACGAGGCCGAGCATCAGCCTGGTGCCAAGTCCTTGTCGCTGAACCGACGAGGCGAGCGTGACGATGTGTGCTTCGTCCTCGTCGAGAAGCAGCCCGCCGTACCCAACGATCGCTCCATCAGACTCGGCGACCAGGTAGACGCGATTGTCCGATATGACTTCGGTCTGGAGGATCGCTTCGTCCCACGGCTGCGAGAACGACGCCCGCTCGAGTTCGAGCACGCCAGGCAGGTCCTCGGGCACCATCGGACGTATCTCCATCACTGCGACCACGGCCCCTCCTTGCGGAACTCGGTCCATCCGATGTTGACGTCGGGTTCTCTCAGGTACAGAGGCCGCACATCGCGACTCGAAGGGAACTCCTGACGCTCGACGGGTCCGACGGCCAGACCGAGCAGCGCCTGCGCCGACGGATACCGCGGCCGGCCCGACTTGACCCTGTGAAGGCCACGAAGCACCGTCTCGTGCAGTACTTCCCAATCGCCGACGACGAGTGCGTTTGTCGGATCCGACTCGAGGAGTGCCCGCAGGTGGTCCGGGCGAACGATCCTCGGCTCGCTGTCTCGAACGACGCCACCGGGTACCGGCTGGTAGGACGCGACCGCGACCTCACCGCGACGGACATCGACAACCGACCAGATGTGTCGGTGTCCTGTGGTCGCGCCGAGTGCGACGGCATCGAGGGACACGATTGGGACCAGAGGAACGCCGAGACTCGATGCCAGCCCTTGGGCTGTCGCCAATCCGACTCTGATGCCCGTATACAGCCCAGGACCCACGTCCACGGCGATCGCATCGACATCGGACGGCACCCACCCTGCCTGATCGAACAGGTAGTCGAGCGCCGAGACGATGAATCCCGCGTGCCCACGGCGATCGACTTTCGACGCAGAGGCGATGGCGACACGGCCTTCACCCAGCGCAACCGACGATGCAGGCGTCGCTGTCTCGATGGCAAGGAGCTTCACTGGAGGACGTCCTGGATGCGGCGGTTCTCCCACAGGACCCCGTGTCCAGTGAACGAAATCGTGCGCGTTCCTTCGCCGTGCACGACGAAGCGAATCAGGAGGTAATCCTCCGGCAGTGCGGCGACGATGGCGTCGCCCCACTCGATCGCGAGGATCGCCCCGTCGGCCTCATCAAGGAGCTCGAGGTCGGCGAGTTCGTTCAAGGTGCCGAGCCGGTAGATATCGGCGTGGACGAGCGGTATGAACCCCCCTCGGTATGTGTGAATGAGCACAAAACTCGGACTCGTCACCGCCTCTTCGATCCCCAACCCCTCGGCGAGACCAGCAACGAGGGCCGTCTTCCCGACGCCCAGGCCACCGCTCAGGAGAACGACGTCATTCGGTCTCAGGAGGCTTGCGAGACGCCGCCCCACCGTTCGCGTCTCGAATTCGGACGTCGAGGTGATCTCCATCAGAACAACCCCATCTGCTCGGGCTCGGGAGTCTCGGGCTCGAGAGTCTCGACTTCGGCCGACTCTGCCAGTACAGACTCGATGAGCGCAAAGTCCTCCTGCATCCGATCGAGCACCGACTGGCCACCTCGAAGAGCCGCCGCGGGATGGAACGTCGGGACGACGGTGCGGTTCCACCAGGGATACGCGTGACCGCGCAGCCTGCTGATTCCGGCCTGTTGTTTGAGCAACAGCTTGGTGGCGAAGTTGCCCAGCGTCACGACGACGTCCGGATCGATGATGCGTATCTGTTCGGCGAGGAACCCCTTGCAGGCTTCGATCTCATCTGGCCGTGGGTCACGGTTGCCCGGCGGGCGGCACTTGACCACGTTGGCGATGTAGACATCCTCGCGTCGAAGGTCGATCTCACCTAGCAGCCTGTTGAGCAACTGGCCGGCAGCTCCGACGAACGGCACCCCTTGCAGGTCCTCGTTTCGTCCCGGTCCCTCTCCGACGAACATGACGCGAGCATCCGGCGACCCGTCGCCGAACACAACGGTCGTTCTCGTGTCGGCGAGACGGCAGGCCGTGCACTGCCGGGCGCGTTCGCCGAGTTCTCGCAGTGCCTCGCTTGTCACGTGTCCTCTGTCGTCGTCCGCCATGCCAGCGCTGCTTCGATCGCGCGTCCTGTCGCCGCGAACGCCCCCTCCGCGACCGTGTCAACGTCGGCCATGACGTTCCCGCAGGAGACCGCGAATGCGGCATCGCCATCATATCGGGTGTGTGTCGGTCTGACGCATGCCGCGAGCGAGTCCTGGGCACGTACCGCAACCCTGGTCAGCTCGTTCCTCGTCAGTTCGGCATCGGTCGCGACGACGATGAGCGTCGTATTCGTCCGGGTCGGTGGCGTGGGATCCGGGCCGTCCGGCACCGGCCGGCCGCCCGTCAGAGGTGTTCCCTCCAGCGTGAAGACGTCTCCGACGGCGTTGACGACCACGAGTGCACCAACGGTTACCTGCCCCACACGGATCGAGAACGAACCCAACCCTCCCGGCTGGAACGCGCCTCGCCAACCTCCGACCATCGCACCTGTCCCGGCACCGATAGGGCCTGCCTCGACGGGACGATCGGATGCGGCGTGGTATGCGGCGGCACCCTGTTCGGCACCCGGTCGAACGGACGAGTCCCCGACGAGGAGATCGTAGATCACCGCCGCAGGAACGATCGGCACGGGTCCTGACGGGGTGAGGTGACCCCGCCCCTCCTCTTCGAGGGCATGCATGACACCATCCGCGGCGGCAAGCCCAAACGCCGACCCTCCCGTGAGCAGGATCGCCTGCACACTTTCGACACTCATACCGGGCGTCATCAGCGCCGTCTCTCTCGTCCCGGGCGCCGCCCCTCTGACCTCAAACGCAGTGACGTTTGGCTCGGGGAGCGAGATGACCGTGCAGCCGGTTCGGGCTTGTGCGTCCGTCCAATGACCAACGCGTATCCCGGCGACGTCGGTGATAGAACTCACACGTACCTCCTTGGCAATCGGGGGCCGATCTGGCAGACGACTTCATACGGGATCGTTCCCATGTGTATCGCCCAGTCGGTCGCAGTGATTTCTTCGCTCCCCTGGCGGCCGATCAGGACCACCTCGTCGCCTGCCGTAACGGGGGTATCGCCGATGTCGACGAGGATCTGATCCATCGTGACGTTGCCGGCAAACCG
>Ga0315540_10002533_pt1 | contig 10279 bp, 3 predicted proteins | sample SalMarSW160110MG_FD_203677 | JGI IMG/M metagenome (GOLD analysis project Ga0315540, IMG submission 203677) | Salt marsh sediment microbial communities from the Plum Island Ecosystem LTER, Massachusetts, United States - Salt Marsh Sediment SW1601-10 ... | reverse complement strand
CTGATGAAGGGGGAGTGGAACGATGACGATGCGTAACCTGATCCGCAAGGTGCCCCTGTTCTCGGAGCTGAACGATGCCGAGACCGACGCCGTCATGGCCCTCGTCTCCACGCGCAACGTGCCGCGCAAATCGATCGTGGTGCAGGAAGGCGACGTCGGCGATTCGCTGTTCATCATCCTCAAGGGCTCGGTCAAGATCTCGTCGTACACCGCCGAAGGCAAGGAGGTCGTGCTGTCCCTGCTCGGCGAGGGCGGCGTCTTCGGCGAGATGGCCCTGCTGGACCGCCAGCCGCGCTCGGCCACCGTCAGCACCATGGAGGACGCCAGCCTGGCGCAGATCCGCCGCCCCGATTTCGAGCGCCTGCTGCTCGAGCAGCCGGCGATCTCCCTGAAGCTGCTGAGCGAGCTCGTCTCGCGCCTCAGGCGCACCACCCAGGTGCTGGAACGCATCAGCACCATGGACGTGCCCCACCGCCTGTACAACTACATCCTGGACTTCTGCCTCAGGCACGGCGAGCACACCAGCGGCGACGGCGCCATGCAGGTGCGCCTGCCGACCCACCAGCTGATCGCGGACCAGCTGTCGACCAGCCGCGAGACCATCTCCCGCGCCATCAGCACCCTGAAGAAGGAGGGCATCATCATCCCGATCCAGGGACGCAGCCTGGTGCAGATCGACATGCAGGCGCTGGAAACCCTCGCCGAGGCCATGAAATAAGTCCGGGGAAAGTTGACAGCCCCTGCCCCGCCGCTATAGTTCGGCGCACTTCGTAACGCGGGGTGGAGCAGTGGTAGCTCGTCGGGCTCATAACCCGAAGGTCGTCGGTTCAAATCCGGCCCCCGCAACCAAATAAAAACAAGGGCCTACGGCACATCGCCATGGGCCCTTTTTTATTGCCTGTGGCAGATTCGTGCCGCGAATTGAAACAACCCTACGCGCGTTAAGCGGGAACGAGGCCCCCTCTGCGTCAAACAAACGCGAGACGTTAACGTCATCGGCAAAGGCCGGACTCGGCACCCGCCATTGCTCACTCTAAGCTGCGGCCCCCCCCTGCCCCATCTGGACAGGCCGCCCCGGAACGGTAACCGTCGTGTTGCCATACGCGGCCCGGTTCGGCCATATCGCAAACGCACAGAGGATTTCGGAATCACTGGTTATATCGCCCGGGAAAGCGTACCCTGTACATCGTCGCCCTCCTTTTTACCGGATATCAGCAGACATGACAGGTAAATCATAAGCGTTCCGAACGCATCTGGTATCACACGGGGCCAAGGGTTCCGCACGGCCGGCTCCTGGCACCTCCCTGAAGAACAAACCCCGCTCGTCATCCATGATCAATGCGACATCCGGATACCATGGGATCAATCCGGATGAATGTGACCGCAACGATCGAAACAGAACACCCGCATAAAGGAGCCATCATCACATGAAAAAAGGACAACGGAACGGTCGAGAAGACAAGAAACCGGCGGCTTCAACGCCAAAAGAGAAAAAAGCCGCGAAGAAGGCCAAGAAAGCGTCCAAAGATTTTGTCGAGTAAGCGATGAAATAAAGCCGCCTTCTTATCAACAGGTGAGCTATGTTGAACGTATGCGGAAAAAACCGCCGGAATGCGATAGGAGAATGAAATCGCCATCAAAGAGTTCGGATTTCCGGCACCGACACGACATGCGGTGAGTAAAGACCGGGATACCGAGTTGCTACGCTCGGAACTATTCAGCATCGAACAACTGAAACGTCATGCGATGAAGCTGGCGGGCCAGCATAAAATCGATCCGCATCCGGGACCTGACAAATTGCTGCCACGGCTGGCGGATAATGAGCAGGTTCTGCTGGCGGCGTATGATGTGGTGACAGCCAAGCCTACAACGGGGCATCGGATCGTGCCGGCAGAGGCCTGGCTGCTCGACAACTTCTATCTCATCGAGCAGCAGATCAGCATGGCACGCCGGCATCTGCCACGGGGATACAGCCGGCAATTGCCGAGACTGGCCAATGGTTCCTCAGCCGGCTTCCCCCGTATCTATGATCTGGCGTTGGAGCTTGTTTCTCACATGGACGGCCGTGTTGACAGTGACAATGCCACCCACCTGATCGCCTCCTATCAAACCGTTGAACCGTTAAAGCTGGGCGAATTGTGGGCCTTCCCGATCATGCTGCAGTTGGCGCTGCTGGAAAACCTGCGCCGCGTCGGCTTGCGCATTGCCCGTCGCCGCAAAGAGCAGGATGCCGCCATCACATGGGCAGATCGCATGCTGGCAACAGCCGAAAAAGACCCGAAACAGCTTATTCACTTGCTGGCCGAATTCGCCAATGCTGATGTGCCTCTGACCGCACCATTTGTCGAAGAGTTTTACGAACGCCTTCAGGCGCAAGGGCCAGCCATGGCGTTTGTGCAGACCTGGGTCGAACAAAAACTGCTGGAACAGGGGGTTTCGGCAACGCAGTTGTCGTCAGCCCATGCGCGAACGGCAGCGGCCAATCAGATCTCCATTGCCAACAGCATCGGCAGCCTGCGCTTCATCGGTGCCATGGACTGGAAGGACTATGTCGAGTCGCTCAGTCCCGTCGAGCAGACCCTGCGGGAAGACCCTGCGGGAATGCATGCCGGTCAGGATTTTGCCACCCGCGACCGCTACCGGCACATCATCGAAGAGGTGGCGCGGGCCAGTTCCCACAGTGAGCTGGACGTGGCACGCCAGGCCATTGCCCTGGCACAAAATGCTGCGGAGGCATCGGGTGTCCGCGACCGCAGCGCTCACGTCGGATTCTATCTGCTCGATCGCGGGCGGCCGATACTGGAACAGTCTGTAAACAGCCGCATATCGTGGAAATTGCAAGGCAAACGGATGGCCCGTCGATGGCGCCTGTTTCTTTATCTCGCCCCCATCCTTCTGCTCACACTGCTTTCAGCCTGGTTCGTTCTCGCTTCGATCAGCGGCTTAGACCCGCATGACTGGCGCCACGGATTGATGGCTGTCGCCACCATCATCGGCATCTCGGCGCTGGCCGTGCCGCTGGTGAATATGCTGGTCACGCTGACCCTGCCGCCACGTGCTCTGCCGCGCATGGACTTCTCGCAGGGTATTCCATCGGCCCACCGCACCATGGCGGTTGTCCCGACCCTGCTGAGTAAAACGCAGGAGATCGACGATCTTCTCGAAGCGCTGGAGATCCGCTATCTCGGCAATCGCGATCCGAACCTGTTCTTTGCCCTGCTGACCGATTTCCGCGATGCGCCGGAGCGCACGCAACCGGCCGATGATGAACTGATCGCCTACGCACGTGCCGCCGTGCATGCGCTCAACAGGACCTACGCTGATGATCGTCCGTGCATCTTCCTTCTGTTTCACCGGCCCCGGACATGGAATGCGTTCGAGCAGGTGTGGATGGGATATGAGCGCAAACGCGGCAAGCTGGAGCAGTTCAATGCACTGCTCAGGGGCGGCGAGAAAGGCGCCTTTTCGGAGATCGTCGGCGATCCGTCCATCCTCTCTTCGATCAAGTATGTCATCACCCTCGATACCGACACGCAACTGCCCCGCGATGCCGCACGCACCCTGATCGGCAACATGGCGCATCCGCTGAACCGCCCTGTGTTCGATGATATCAAGGGCCGCATCGTTGAAGGCTATGCGATCCTGCAACCGCGCGCGTCGATCAGCCTGACCAGCGCCGGCCGATCACGCTTCAGCAGGCTGTTTGCCGGAGAAGCGGGGATCGATCCCTACACGCGCGAAGTATCGGATGTTTATCAGGATATGTTCGGCGAAGGGTCGTTCATCGGCAAGGGCATCTACGACGTGGATGCTTTCCGGCTTGCCGTCGATGGCCGCTTTCCCGAGAACCTCATTCTCAGTCACGACCTGCTTGAAAGCGGCTATGCCCGCTCGGCATTGGTGACCGACGTCGATCTGATTGAAGAGTATCCCGACAGCTATGCCATCGAGGCCAGCCGGCGTCATCGCTGGATACGCGGCGACTGGCAATTGGCCGGCTGGCTGCTGCCGCGCGTGCCCGCAGCACCGGGGGCAAACGGTACGAAGGCGAAACGGCAGAAAAACCCGCTCTCCCTGCTGTCGGCATGGAAACTTTTCGACAACCTTCGCCGCAGTCTCGTGTCGCCAGCGCTGCTTGCCATGCTGGCAGGCGGATGGCTTACGGGGCTCGGACCTGCATGGTTGTGGACGCTGCTGGTTGTCGCGATACTGACCTTCCCGCCCCTGCTCCACACCATGATCGCGCTCGTTCGCAAGCCGCAGGAACGCGACTGGCTACTGCACCTGATGATGTCGGAAAAATCGGCGGCCGTGCCGATCAAGCATGCTTTTCTGACCCTGGCCCTGCTTCCTTACGACACGCTGATCTGCGTGCATGCCATCCTCTATTCCGGTGTGCGCATGCTGTTCACGCGTCGAGGCCTGATGCTCTGGCAACTGCCATCCTACGCGCGCCGCAATACGCGCCGCACAGCACCCGGATTTATGCGGGAGATGTGGACCGCTCCGCTTGCGGCATGCGCTCTGGGCTTTGTGTTGTGGCAGAACCATCCGGCGGAGTGGTTCTCCTGGGGGCTCCTCTGGGCTCCGATCCTGCTGCTCTGGCTGGTGTCGCCGCTGATCGCCTGGTGGATCAGCATCCCCCTCTCCTGCCCCGTACCGGAACTGAGCCATGAGCAGAGAATCTTCCTGCGCACATCAGCACGGCGGACATGGCGCTATTTCGCCGACTTTGTCGGGCCGGATGACAACTGGTTGCCGCCCGACAATGTTCAGGAATATCCGGCGCGGGCCATCGCCTCGCGCACCTCGCCCACGAACATCGGCATGTCGTTGCTGGCGCATCTCTCGGCCTGCGATTTCGGCTACATCAATGCCGGGGAACTCCTGCAACGTGCAGGCAATACGATATCCACGATGGAGAGGCTGGAGCGCTACCATGGCCATTTTTACAACTGGTACGACACCCGCACACTCAAACCGCTCGGATCGCAATACGTCTCTTCGGTGGACAGCGGCAACCTGGCCGGCTGCCTTCTCACCCTGCAGGCGGGATTGCGCGAACTGAAAGATCAGCCGGTACTTTCATCCAACAGCTTTGCCGGAATGCAGGACACGTTGCAGGTGCTGGCTGAGCAGCTCTCCTTGTCACCCGTTCCAGAGCTCGAGAAGAAGATCGCCTCGCTTCGCACCCTGCTTCTGAGCGCACAGCCAAAGACAGTGGCGGAGGCTGGCGCCTTACTGGTTGAGATTCACCGTATCAGCGCAGAGCTGCTCGCATGGCTGCCGGCAGACAGCAATATCGACGGCGAACTCCATTACTGGGTGCAGACGTTCGAGCGGCAGTGCCGTGCGCTTGTCGATGAGCTTGGGTTTCTGGCGTTGGATCCGGAGCAGTCGGACAACATCCCGACACTGGCGGAACTGGCCAGGTCTCGCGACGCGGGTCACGAGGCGGCAGGGTCATCGCACAAAGGCGCTGTAGAACGCCTCAGAATCATCGACGACCTGCTGGATCGTTGCGGTGAACTGGCGACGATGGATTTTGAATTTCTCTACGACAAGTCGCGCGGCTTGCTGGCCATTGGCTACGACGTCAGTGAACGGCAACGCGACCCGTCCTGCTATGACCTGCTGGCCTCGGAAGCGCGGCTGGCCAGTTTCCTGCTCATTGCAGAGGGACAGGTGCCACAGAAGCACTGGTTTTCGCTCGGGCGTTTGCTGACAAGTCATGGCGGTCACGTGAGCCTGATTTCGTGGAGCGGCTCGATGTTCGAATATCTCATGCCGCAGCTGATGATGCCGAGTTTCGACAACACCCTGCTGGCGCAGACCTGCAAGGCTGCGGTGTCGCGCCAGATCGAATACGGCCGCCAACGCGCCGTGCCGTGGGGGATTTCCGAGTCCTGCTATAACGCCACCGACATGCATCAGGTCTATCAATACCGCGCGTTCGGCGTTCCCGGGCTGGGCCTGAAACGCGGGTTGGGAGACGATCTGGTCATCGCCCCGTATGCCAGTGCGCTAGCACTCATGGTGATGCCGAAGGATGCGTGCCTGAATTTGCAGGCACTTTCCAGAAACGGTTTCCTCGGCGCTTACGGCTTCTACGAAGCGATCGATTACACGCCGTCGCGTCTGCCGCGCGGCAAGGATCACGCCATTGTGCATGCCTTCATGGCACATCATCAGGGCATGAGCCTGCTGGCCTTCGAGCACCTGTTGCTAGGCCAACCGATGCAGCGCCGGTTCATGTCCGACCCGCTGGCCCGTGCCACGGAGTTGCTGCTGCAGGAGCGCGTACCGAAGATGGGCGCGACCCTGCATCCGCACGCGGCCGAGGTCAGTGCCGCCGCTCGTCCCCCGGCCGCAGAAGCCGGCACCATCATGCGCGTGTTCACCGATCCGAACACGCCGACACCCGAGGTCCACCTGTTGTCCAACGGCAACTACCATGTGATGGCGACGCATGCCGGTGGCGGTTTCAGCCACTGGAGCGATCTGGCCGTCACCCGTTGGCGAGAAGACGCCACAGCCGATGGCTGGGGAACCTTTATCTACCTGCGCGATCAGGATACGGGGCATTATTGGTCGACCGCGTACCAGCCCACACTGACACAGGCCGATCACTACGAGGCAATTTTCGTGCAGGCGCGGGCCGAGTACCGGCGCCGCGATCAGGCGATCGAGGCGCATACCGAGATCAGCGTTTCACCGGAAGACAATGTCGAGATTCGCCGGGTCAAGCTCGCCAACCTCTCCTCCCGCAGCCGCCGTATCGAGGTGACGAGTTACGCCGAGGTTGTGCTGGCGCCACTCAATGCCGACCTCGCGCATCGCGGCTTCAGCAACCTGTTCGTGCAAACCGAAATCCTGCCGGAGCGACAGGGAATCCTCTGCACGCGCCGTCAACGCACACCGGGTGAAGCGGTACCATGGATGTTCCATCTGCTGGCGGCACCCGGCACCCAAGCCGACGAACCCTCATTCGAGACGGATCGCGCCCGATTCATCGGTCGGGGACGGACGACGGCCAATCCAGTGATGCTGGATGGCGATGAAGGCACATCAACGCTGTCGAACACGGATGGTTCGGTGCTCGATCCCATCGTGGCGATCCGCCGCGCCATCACCCTGGCACCCGACGAATCGGCCACCGTGCAGATCATCTCCGGCGTCGCCGATACACGCGAGGACGCATTGGCGTTGCTTGAGAAGTATTGTGACCGCCACTTCGTGGATCGCGCCTTTGAAATGGCATGGTTCCAGAGTCAGGAGGTATTGCGCCATCTGGGTGCCAGCGAGGCCGATGCCCAGATCTATGGTCGACTTGCCTCCTCGCTGATGTATGCCAATGCCCAGCGTCGCGCAGCCGCCAGCGTGATTGCCCGCAATCAATCGGGGCAGTCCGGACTCTGGCGCTTTGGCATCTCTGGCGATCTGCCGATCGTGCTGCTGCGCATCGGCGACATAGGCCGCATCGGTCTGGTCAGGCAGATATTGCAGGCTCATGCCTACTGGCGCATGAAGGGCCTGGCCGTAGACCTTGTCATCCTGAACGATGATTTCTCCGGTTACCGCGCCGAGCTGCAGGATCTGATCACCGGGATGATCAATGCCGGCTCCGAAGCACAGATGATCGACAAGCCGGGCGGCATCTTCTTACGGCGCGCCGAAGAACTTTCCGAGGAGGATCGCGTTCTGTTTCAGGCCGTCGCACGGGTCGTCTTTTCCGACAGTGCCGAAACGCTGACCGAGCAGGTGCGGCGTCGCGTGGCGGTAGAACGGATGCCGGAACGACTGAAGCCGCTCATGCAACCGGCGGATGAACCGGCCGGAGAACTGCCGGTGCGCGAACGCATATTCTGCAACGGTACGGGTGGCTTCACGCCCGACGGGCACGAATATGTCATCACCCTCGAACCGGGGCAGCACACCCCCGCGCCGTGGGCCAATGTCATCGCCAGCCCACACATCGGTACGGTCGTCAGCGAGAGCGGCAGTGCCTATACATGGGTTGATAATGCGCACGAATATCGCCTGACCCCCTGGCACAACGATCCGCTTGGCGACAGCAGCGGCGAGGCGCTGTACATCCGGGATGAAGAGACCGGACAATTCTGGTCGCCGACGCCGTTGCCCGCCTGCGGCCGCACGGGCTATGTGTGCAGGCACGGCTTCGGCTACAGCGTGTTCGAGCATGTTGAGGCCGGTATCTCCTCGGAGCTGTATACCTATGTGGCCATGGATGCACCGGTGAAGTTCCTGGTGGTCAAGCTGCGCAATCATTCGGGGGCCACGCGTCAATTGTCACTGACCGGCTATTGGGAGCTGGTGCTCGGCGAGTGGCGGCATGCCAATCATATGCACATCGTGAGCGAAACGGATGCGCACAGCGGCGCGCTGTTTGCCCGCAATGCTTACAGCCGCGAGCATGCCGATCGGGTCGTTTTTGTGCAGGTCAGCGAGCAAGAGTGCACGCTCACCGGAAACCGGACCGAGTTCATCGGCCGCAACGGCACGCTGGCAAGCCCGGCGGCGCTGCGCCGCCGGCATTTGTCGGGCAGGACAGGCGCGGGCCTTGATCCGTGCGCCGCGATGCAGAGCCAGGTCGAACTGGCCGAAGGACAGGAGCGCGAAATCGTGTTTGTGTTCGGCGCAGCCCGCGACAGCGACGAGGCGCACCATTTCATTCAGCGATTTGGCGGACCGTCCGGCGCACGGCAGGCGCTGGAATCGGTGTGGGAGTACTGGAACCACACGCTGGGCGCCGTGCACGTCGAAACGCCGGACCCCGCGCTGGATGTGTTGAGCAACGGCTGGCTTCTCTACCAGACCCTCTCCTGCAGGATGTGGGGGCGCAGCGGCTATTACCAGTCCGGCGGGGCATACGGTTTCCGCGATCAATTGCAGGACAGCATGGCCTTGTTGCACGCGACACCGTGGCTTACCCGCGAACAGTTGATCCGTTGCGCCGGCCGCCAGTTTCCGCAGGGCGATGTACAGCACTGGTGGCATCCGCCCGGCGGCCAGGGTGTGCGCACGCATTTTTCCGATGACTATCTGTGGCTGGCCTATGCCACCTGTCGTTATGTGCAGGCGACCGGCGATACGGGGGTGCTCGACGAATCGGTGCCTTTTCTCGAGGGCCGTGAGCTGGGTCCGCAAGAGGAGGCTTACTACGATCAGCCGCGGCGTTCGACCGAATCGGCAAGCCTGTATGAACACTGCGTACGCGCCATCAAGCACGGCCTGCGTTTCGGCGAACATCAGTTGCCGCTGATGGGATGCGGCGACTGGAACGACGGCATGAATCTCGTCGGCCATGAAGGCCGGGGCGAGAGCGTCTGGCTGGCGTGGTTTCTATTTGAGAATCTGCAACGCTTTGCAGGCTTGGCGCGTCAACGCGGCGACGATGCCTTTGCCGAACTCTGTACCGGGCAGGCGCTGCGGCTACAGGGCAACATCGAAACCAGCGGCTGGGATGGCGACTGGTATCGGCGTGCCTATTTCGATGACGGCACACCGCTGGGCTCATCCACCAATGACGAATGCAAGATCGATTCGATCAGCCAGAGCTGGGCGGTGATCTCGGGCGGCGGCGATCCCAAGCGAGCCCGTAAGGCCATGAATGAGGTGAACAAGCGGCTGGTGCAACGCGATACGAACATCATTCAGCTGTTCGCACCGCCGTTTGACAAATCCATTCTTGAGCCCGGTTATATCAAGGGCTACGTCCCCGGTGTGCGCGAAAACGGCGGCCAATACACCCATGCAGCGATCTGGGCCACGATGGCGTTTGCCATGATGGGCGACAAACAACGCGCATGGGAACTGTTCGCCATGCTCAACCCCATCCATCGCGGCAGCGAGCCCGAGGATATCCAGCGCTACAAGGTCGAGCCGTATGTCATGAGTGCGGATATTTACGCTGCGGCGCCGCACACGGGCCGGGGCGGTTGGACCTGGTACACCGGAGCGGCCGGCTGGATGTACCGCTTGAGCATCGAGACGCTGCTGGGCTTGCACCTCGAAGCAGAACACCTGCGCATCGCACCCTGCGTCCCGGCCGATTGGGAATCGTACAGGGTTCACTACCGCTTTCGTGAAACGGTCTACCACATCACCGTCAAACGGGCCGGCAAAACCTCGGAGCGCGTAAGCTGCGTGAGGCTGGACGGCACCGTGCTTGATGAAGCCTGCCGGGATGGAGCAGCACGGATTCCTCTGATGGATGACCATATCGAGCGTCAGGTTGAGGTGGATCTAGGCTAGGCTC
>Ga0315540_10002530_pt1 | contig 10284 bp, 8 predicted proteins | sample SalMarSW160110MG_FD_203677 | JGI IMG/M metagenome (GOLD analysis project Ga0315540, IMG submission 203677) | Salt marsh sediment microbial communities from the Plum Island Ecosystem LTER, Massachusetts, United States - Salt Marsh Sediment SW1601-10 ... | reverse complement strand
TCGAATAAGTTCCGCGGCCATTGTCGGAATACCACAGGTAGGAAGGTGTTATTATGTCCAATGAACTCATCATAAATGCAAGGCACCATGAGACACGGGTTGCCTTGGTTGAAAACGGTCTCGTTGCTGAACTGCACATTGAACGAAAAACAGGTCAGGAACTCATGGGCAATATCTACCGCGGAAGAGTTGCGAGAGTTCTTCCCGGTATGCAGGCCGCCTTCGTGGATATCGGGCTTGAACGAACGGCATTTCTCTATGTGGCCGATGTTCACAAGGATGTTCTTGGTCTCGAACGCATAATGTTAAAGGAGCTGGAGAACCAGGAACAAGACGACGACTTGGAAGGGAACGAAAAGGCTCCAGCCCCCTTCGAAAGGATCGAGTTTCAGATTGAAGAATTACTGCACGAAGGCCAGGATATCATGGTGCAGGTAGCCAAGGAGCCCCTGGGAACAAAAGGGGCCCGGGTCACATCGCATATTTCCCTTCCCGGAAGACACCTCGTGTTTATGCCTACCGTCAACCATATCGGCATATCCCGCAGGATAGAAGACAAAGAAGAACGGGAACGGCTCAAGGCATTGATCGACGAAATCCGCCCCGGCAATTTCGGTTTTATCGCCCGGACCGTCAGCGAGGGCGACTCAAAGGAAAAACTCAAATCGGAAATGAACTTTCTTGTCAAGCTTTGGGGCAGCATTACCGAAAGAATGGATAAAGCCAACGAACCGGGCATCCTGCACCGTGACCTCAATATTTCCCTCAGGGCGGTCCGTGATCTCTTCACCAGGGAGGTGGACAGGCTCATCATTGATTCCCGGGATGAGTATAATAACATCCTGTCGTTTATCGACACGTTCGCGCCGAGCCTCCGCTACTCGGTGGAACTCTACGAAGACCCGGAACCCATTTTTGACGCCTACGGGATCGACCTTGAGATATCCCGGGCGCTGGGAACCAAGATCTGGTTGAAATCAGGAGGATATATCGTCATCGAAATGACCGAGGCCCTTACTTCCATAGATGTCAACACCGGCAGCTATGTGGGGAAGAGAAACCTGGAAGAGACGATCCTGAAGACCAACCTGGAGGCAGTAAAAGAGATCGCCTATCAGTTGCGCTTCCGGAACATCGGCGGCCTTATTGTCATTGATTTCATAGATATGGAGAAGAAAGCGAACCGGGAGCGGATTTTTACCGTTCTCAGGGACGCGCTGAACACCGACCGGTCAAAAACAAACATCCTCCCCATGTCGGACCTCGGACTTATTGAGATGACCCGGAAAAGGACGCGCGAAAACCTGAACAGGATGCTGAGTGAGCCATGTTTCTACTGTGAAGGCAAGGGGACGCTCAAATCCAAACGGACCATATGTTATGAAATCTTCCGGGACCTGGAGAGAGAATGTTTCGGCATGGCCGATGACGCGCCCGTTCATGTCCTGGTCAATCCCGAAATTGAAAATGTCATGCGGGAAGAGGAACAAGATTCGGCCATGGACCTGGAAAAACGGATTAACAGGCGGATCATCGTTGCCGCAAAAAAGGCCTTCCATATTGAACAATACGAAATCACGACGTAATACGAAAGGCCAAATGACAAATCAAAAAGGAGCCAACCCTGAACCGTGAATCTAACAACCTGAGCAGTTTTGTTTTTCTTTGACAGAAGGCCTGTATTTGGCTATTTTCCATTGATGGCACGCTGATGAAGGGGCAGAAAAAGGGGACAAAAAAGGTATATGACTGAAAATCGTATCAGGCATCAGGTGTTGCTTGGATTTGTGACGGTCGTGCTTTTCGGCGTGCTTTCTTTTGTGGATCCCGCGGTTTTCAGGGGGATCGACAGGGCTCTCTATCACTTTTACATTACTTTTTTTGCATCAACAATCGCCCTTGCGCCACAAGTGGGTGAGGCCGTCAATCAAATCCTTGATGTCCCATTTCTCGCCCAGCCGCTTCCGACCCTTCTTACAGAACTCGGCCTCCTGCTTTTCCTTGGGTGCGCTTTGGCTTTCTTTTCCTCGAGACTGAATGAAAGATATCGATTCTTTTTTTTCGTCCTCCTTGTGTGTGTGTCCCTGGCCACGGCCATGTGCTTTTTCGTCTTCCTGCACTCCTGGCTTCGCCTCGCCCTCCTGCTCAGCGCCCTGACCTCCATCTATCTCGCCATGACCTTCTATCGTGCCTCTGCCCTGGGGTCACTGGCGCGGGAGAATTTTGAAGCCAACAGGACCCTGGGCCTGAGTCTCGAGCGGCAGGGCCACCTGGACGAGGCGCTCGAAAGATATCAGCGCTGTCCGCTGGACCGGGAAACCAGGGAACTGCTCTATCAGCTTGGGCTGGACTACGAGGAAAGGGGGGCGACGGATAAGGCCCTCTTGGCTTACCAACAGATAAAGACACTGGAATACAAAGATGTGCAGGATCGCATCCGTGACCTGAAATCGAATCAGCCTCCTGATCAGAGCTCACAATACCTTTCCGACAAACAGAAAGAGCTTTCTGAATCCTTCCTCCGGTCCAGGAAAAACGTCGGCAGATACCAGATCATAGAAAAACTGGGAAAAGGGACTACAGGCCTGGTTTACAAAGGCCTGGATCCCAAGCTGAACAGGCTTGTGGCCATCAAGATTATACGGTTTTCAGACGATTTTGATGAAGATATGATTGAAGAAATAAAGGAACGGTTTCTCCGGGAGGCGGAGATTGCGGGCAGGTTATCGCATCCCGGAATCGTAACCATCCATGATGTGGGTGAGGACGATGACCTGACCTACATGGCCATGGAATACCTGGAAGGGGAAAGCCTGATCCGCTATTGCTCAAGCGAGAAAAGACTCCCGCTGACCAGGGTGCTGGATGTGGTGGCAAAAGTGGCGGAAGCCCTGGATTACGCGCACAAACAGGGAGTGGTCCATCGTGATATCAAACCGGCCAATATCATGCTCCTGCACAATGGAAATATTAAGGTCACGGATTTCGGCATCGCGAAAGCCATGTCTTCAACCAGGACCAAGACAGGGGTTATCCTGGGGACACCCAATTACATGTCGCCTGAACAGATCATGGGACACAAGATTGACGCTCGTACCGATATCTTTTCCCTGGGGGTTCTTTTCTTTCAACTCCTCACCGGGAAACTGCCTTTCCACGGGGAGAACCTGAGCGGACTCCTCTACCACATCACCCAGGGAAAACACCCGTCACTCAGGCTCATTGAATCGGGCATACCAAAAGCATGCGAGCAGATCATCGATAAGGCACTGGCCAAGAATCCAAGAGATCGATTCAGGACCGCTGGGCAGATGGCCAGGTATCTCAGCATGATGCTCGCAAAGATAGAGGAACTCTCGAGGAAAAAGGACGCCGTTCCACCTAGTTAACGTGGTGCCCATCCACAAATTGATTTTGGGCACGAGTGAGTTTCCGATCCAGAAATGAGATATTTTCTTGCAAGATCAAGTCGAAGATCCCGGACTCTGAGCGGGAGAAATCAAGGGATTACGCGTCCCGCACATGTACGGAAACAAGTGATCCCGCCGATTGACGCCGAGATTGTGAAAAATAGCCATTTATGGATGGAAACTAACGTAGTTCCGGAGGCAAGAGAACATTGTTGATTAAAGCTTCAGGTATAACCGATGTTGGTCTTAAGAGAGAAGGCAACGAAGATTATTTCTCCACCGATGACGCGTTGGGCCTCTATGTGGTAGCCGATGGGATGGGCGGGCATCTCGCCGGGGAAATCGCCAGCAAAATGGCGGTGGAACTCATCTACAAGAGTTTCAGCCACTGGATGGAATCCGAGGCGGAACTGCAAGACGTTTTCGGAATGCCGGACCAGACCCTCACGAAAAAAGGGAATTACATCCTCAGCAGCATTCGTCTTGCCAACAGGGTCATCCATGAAATGGCGTTGATGCACGATGAGTATCACGGCATGGGCACAACCATCGCTGTGCTCGCTGTTTTTCAGGGGCAGATCATCGCGGCAAATGTCGGGGACAGCCGCATCTATATGCTCCGGAACGGACACCTCGAGCGATTGTCAAAGGATCACACCATTGTGTCCGAGCAGGTAGAGATGGGTATCATGGAGCCCAAGGATGCCGAAACTTCCCCTCTGAAACACGTATTGACCAAAAACCTAGGTTCCGCGGAATTTGTGACGGCAGAAGTATTTGAGTTCGAGCCTGCCGACGGAGACCGGTTTCTTCTCTGCTCGGATGGCCTGACGGACCTGGTGAACGATGAGGAACTCCTCCAGATGATACAGGTTGAAGAGACCCCGGAAGTCCTCTGCCGCAACTGCGTGGATGAGGCCCTCAAGAGAGGCGGGCATGACAATACAACCGTTGTTTCCGTGTTTTTGTCGGGAATTAATCCTCCCAAATATGGCCCCATGAAGAGATTAGGCATCTTTTTTGCAGATACTATCACCGGGGTGCAAAAAACCTGTAGAAAACTGAAACCGTAATTCATCCTCGCAGGTTGCAGGGAAAACGAACTGGAGGGGAACGAAAAGATGTCGAGGCTTGTTCTTCTGTTTAACAAACAGGTCATCAAGGAAATCCCTTTTGTGCAGGATAGTATAACAATCGGGAGAAAAGCCGAAAATACCGTCGCCATTGATAACCTGGCAGTCTCAGGCTATCATGCGCGCATTGACAAGACCGGCAACGACTATATCCTGACTGACCTGCAGAGCACAAACGGCACCTTCGTCAATGATAAAAGGATCTCTTCCCACCGGCTGAAGCATGGCGACAATGTGATCGTGGGAAAGCACGTGCTTCTCTTCATCGCCAGGGATAAGGAAGGGGAAGACGTCAGTGCCAAAATGGACCTGGATCAAACCATGATGCTGGAAACAGCGAAGCAGCGGGAGCTCCTCGCCAAAGAGCAAAACAAGACCGGTCCTCCCCCGAGACCTCGAAAAGTGGGGATCCTCAGCTTCCTGGATGGTTCAAGAATGGAGGATGTTGTCCTGACAAAAAAACTCACCAGGCTCGGCAAATCACCGAATTCCGAGATCAGGCTTTCCGGCTTGTTCATGGGAGCAACCGCCGCCACCATCAGCAAACGGCCAGCAGGATACGCTATAACCTTCACTGGAGGGATGGTAAAGCTGAGGGTAAATGGGGAAGTGATGAAAGGGAGCACACCCCTGAAAGATTTTGATACGATAGAACTGGGCTCTCACAAATTCCAGTTCTATCAAAAACGTACGAATCCCGCCTGATCCGTATAAACCGGAAGTGACAAATGTCAAGTAAGAACCAAATGCCTCAATGACAAAACATATCCCGCCAACCTGTCGCAACGTGGACATTGCTCCTCCAGCACTTCGCTATGGATTTCTGTAGGAGCGACCTCCCGGCCGCGACCATGTACTCTCTGAATTGCCTTATTCATTGAGCAGGTACCATTTGACATTGGGATTTTGAAGTGGGTTTACTTTTCTTTGTGCTTCCTCTTGAGCTTAACCAACCCTTCCTCAATCTCTTTTTTGGAGAAGGTCTTGTGGCACTTGGTGCACTCGTAGAGCTCGTCTATGATCTTATCGTAAATAAGATCATCTGAAAAATTGACTCCATGGAAAAGGAGAGAAAAGTTGTAGACCAGCTTGAATTCCTTGTTCTCACACTTATCGCAAACAAAAAAATCCTGGACAGAATTCATTCAATCGCCCCCCAGAACACCTATATCTTTTTCTCCCCGCTATTCAACGCACGTGACCGAACGCATATATCCCTGGCGCGGGTAAATAAAAAAATGGAGCCACCGTGCGGAGTCGAACCGCAGACATCCTCATTACGAGTGAGGTGCTCTACCAACTGAGCTACGGTGGCTCAAAAACAATGTTTTCTAGTACATGCTTAGGTTGCCGGATCCAATCTTCATCGCTCTTTAACCGTAAACCCTGAACCCCGGAACTATGAACCTGTTTTCTTAGGCCTTCTCTTATAATTTTTTTTCCTTGATGTCCACCGGTTTTTTTTGGAGTATGTGATAATGCATCAGTATTGAGTTTGGCAAGAAGCTTGGGTAATAAGGGCCTGTCATGAAATAAGTATTATATGACAGGCCCTAAAGACGGAATCCTATGAAAGAACCGAAAAATTACATTATTTTTCCCCTGGATGTGGCCTCCTACGAGGAGGCAATCCAATATGTGAAGACACTGAAAGGTCATGTCGGCCTCTTTAAAGTGGGACTCGAACTCTTCATCAGCCAGGGTCCGGCGATCCTGAAAGCCGTCTCTGAAGAAGGGGCTCCCGGGATTTTCCTTGACCTCAAGTTACATGACATACCTGCAACGGTCTCCAGGGCTTTTCAGGCCGCAACCAGGTACCGTCCCATGTTCATTACTGTCCATTGCGATGAAGGGGAAGGTATCCTCAAGGCAGCCGCACAGGACAACCCCGCAGGCACGAAGATACTGGCGATTACGGTTCTTACCAGCCTGAGCAGCAACAACTTGACGCAGCTCGGTTACGACCCTCGATTCGAGGACAACATAATTGACCTTGTCCTCCTGCGGGCAAGAATTGCGCGGGATGCCGGGTGTCACGGAGTCGTGTGTTCCGGTCACGAAGTGGCAGCAATCAAACAGGAATTTGGTAACGATCTGCTCATCGTGGCGCCGGGTATCCGGCCTTCATGGGGAGAAGTCTCGCAGGATGACCAGGCACGTATCGTCACACCGCAACGGGCGGTCAGAGATGGTGCGGATTACATTGTCGTGGGCCGTCCTATCCGGGATGCTTCGGATCCCGTAGCTGCGGCACAACGAATTGCGGAAGATATTGCGTCAGCCCTTTGATCATATCTTCTCCCCGGAGAGCCAGTTTCAAAATGCTTCCCGCTTACCGCGGGATTCGAGCTTAAGTCGAAGATCCCGGACTTTGAGCGGGAGAAGGCGATCCCGCCATGGCGGGATTAACCACAGGAATACAGCGAGGTATTTCGAGGATTAAACTTTTTGTCTGACGCGAAGATCGGGCAAAAGGGGGCGTTTTGAAACTGGCTCCGGAGTTTTCCTTTGGCCAAGCGAAGGCACCAGATAAAGGTCAACGAACTCAGCGCGATGCTTGTCTACATGCTGGGACACCGCCCCGCGGAATTCGGCATTGTTCCGTCGCGCGATGGGTTCGTCCCTTTCAAGGAACTGCTCAAGGCCCTTCACGAAGAACCTGGTTGGCGCTCTGTCCGCCAATCACATATTAACGAGGTGCTGCTCGGAAAAGACAGGTTTCTCTTTGAAACAGAGGGCGGCCGTATCAGGACGCGAGAAAGGAGATGGGATATCCATTTGGAGGACGCTTTTCTTGAAATCCTCCCCAGCATCCTGCTTACCTCGGTCCGGAGAAAAGCCCATCCTGTTGTCATGGAAAAAGGCGTCATCCCCGCACCTGGAAAACTCCTGGTACTGTCAGCCGATGAATCCATGGCCCGGCGAATCGGGCAGCGGCAGGACCCTAAGCCGGTTCTCCTCAAGGTGGAAGCGGAGATAGCAAGGAGGGAAGGCATCCTCTTTTATCCGTTTGATACCCTGTATCTCTGCGGAGAACTCCCGGCAAGATACATCGCGGGGCCTCCGGTGGCAAAAGAGGCTCTCAAGGCCGCTTCAGAAAAAGAGGCCAAATCCGTTGAGGATATACGTCTTGCCGATGCGTTTTCGGCCGGCACCTTCTCGCTAGATCCGGCCAGGGCTCCTGCTCCTCATCGGACGGACAAGGGAAAGAAACGAAAGGGTTGGAAAGAATCTGCCAGAAAAATGAGGAGAAAAAAGGGATAATGAGCCGCCGGAAAAACGATCTTGAAAAATGCTTCTACCCGAGAAACGTCGCAATTATCGGGGTGTCCTCCGATAAAACAAATCTCGGCAAAAACATCGTCAGCAATCTCCTTGCATTCGGTTACGAGGGAGAAATTCTTTCCATCGGACTGCGGGGGGGCGTGATCTTCGGGCAAAGGATTTATCCGTCTCTACAGGATATCGACCATCCTGTTGACCTCGCGGTCCTGCTGACGCCCGCCAAAACCGTCCCTGGCCTCCTGGAAGAGTGCGGCAAGAAGGGTATCAGCAACATTGTGATCGAGTCCGGGGGATTCTCTGAAATGGGAGAAGATGGTCTCCCCCTGGAAAAGGCCTGCGTGGAGGCGGCGGAAAAGTATCATATCCGCTTCATCGGCCCCAACGGTATCGGAGTTACGAACCTGGAAAACGGCCTGGCCCTGCCGTTCATGCCCTTGAACAGGGCCCTCTCTCTTGGGCCCGTTTCCATCCTGGCACAAAGTGGGGGAGTGGGTCTGAGCTACCTGGGCTTCCTGGCCGAGGAGAACATCGGAATCAATAAGTTCGTATCCATGGGAAACAAACTCAATGTGGATGAAAATGACCTCCTGAGCTATCTCATAGAGGATGAGGGGACAAAAATCATACTCATTTACCTGGAGGGATTTAGGGACGGCAGAAAATTTGTTGAAATCGCCTCACGTTCCAAAAAACCAATTCTCATGCACAAATCCAACCGGTTCAGGGCAAGCGCGAGTATCGCCCATTCCCATACGGCCGCCCTTTTTACTGATGATCAGCTTGTGGACCACGCCCTCGATCAGGCCAATTGTGTTCGCGTGAACACCATGGATGACGCCATAGATTACGTGAAGATACTCACCTTACCCCCCCTCAAGGGAAACAGGCTCGCGGTGGTATCCCGGTCGGGGGGACACGCGGTCATTGCCGCCGATGCCTGTGCCCACTACGGGTTTGAACTCCCCCCCTTTCCAAAGGAATCTCTGGAACGTATTGAAAGTCATTTCCGGGCGAAGGTCATCCGTCTGCAGAATCCCCTGGACCTAGGTGATCTTTTTGATCTCGACTTCTACGAAAACATCGTGGAGGAGATGCTGAAGCGGGAGGATGTTGACGGCGTTCTCCTCGGGCACGGCTACCATAAAGGATTCGAGGAGGCGGATTCACGGCTCCTGATCCAGAAAGTGAACCAGCTCGTGGACCGGTATCAAAAACCGGTTGCCGTTGTCATTTTTACCGAGGCCGTTGAAATCGATTACCTCCGGCGCCATTCAAAGATCCCCATCTTCACGGCACCCGAAAACGCGATGCGGGCCTTTCACCTGTCCCACCGCTGGACATCAAAGACGCAGAGGTCTCTTTCGGGTGATTGCACCGTGAGGATTGAGGGAAATCGAATCCGGGACATACTGAAGGGGACAGGTGAGAGGTCCTATCTCTCCCTGGTTGAGTCCCTGGAATTGATGAAGGCCTGCGGATTTCCTGTGCCGGAATCCCATTTAGCCTCTTCGCCGATCCAGGCGGTCGCGGCCTGGCACTCATTGGGAGGACCGGTTGCCCTCAAAATCAATCATCCTCATATCTCTCATAAAACAGACCAGGGAGGCATCCTCTTGGATCTCAACAGTGCAGAAGCGATAACAGAAGGGTTTGAGGCCATGAGGGCAGGAATCCCGTCGGAGCATTTAGAGGTCTTGGTACAATCTATGATTGAAAAAGGCAGGGAGGTCATCTTGGGTGGGAGACAGGACGCGGTTTTCGGCCCTGTACTGATGTTCGGACTGGGGGGCTTTTTTGTGGAGGCTTTGGGTGATGTGATCTGGCGGGTGGCCCCCATTCACCGACACGATGCCAGGGCCATGATTGACGGTATCAAGGGAAGCAAGATTCTCGGTGATATCAGGGGAGAAAAGCCTTCCGACCTGGAGGCACTCGAAGACCTCCTTCTCAGGCTCTCACAATTGCTCGTGGACTTCCCGGTTATCCGCGAAATTGACATTAATCCCGTTAAGGTTATGACAGCAGGCCAGGGAACCATGGCACTGGATGCCAGGGTTATCCTCTCTGACGAATCACGAAAGGAGTAGCGAGACATGTGGTCCCAGTGGGCATTGCAAACAGATCTCTACCAACTGACCATGGTCGGAGGATACGTCAAAGAAGGGAAAAAAGACCAATGCGCCAATTTCGACTACTTTTTCCGTAAAATCCCGGATGACGGCGGATACTGCGTCCTGGCTGGAATTGCGGATGTCATCGACTATATCCAGAACCTGAAATTCAGCGACGAGGACCTCGCCTATCTGGACAACCTGAATATCTTCTCCAAGGATGTGCTCATGTATCTTGAAAATTTCAAATTCACCGGCGATCTCTGGGCTATCCCCGAGGGAACAGTAGTCTTTCCCCACGAGCCCCTCATCAGGGTAATCGCGCCCCTGCCCGAGGCCCAGCTC
>Ga0315540_10002529_pt1 | contig 10287 bp, 5 predicted proteins | sample SalMarSW160110MG_FD_203677 | JGI IMG/M metagenome (GOLD analysis project Ga0315540, IMG submission 203677) | Salt marsh sediment microbial communities from the Plum Island Ecosystem LTER, Massachusetts, United States - Salt Marsh Sediment SW1601-10 ... | reverse complement strand
GTTGGCGGCAGCCGTGGCGGCGGCGGTGCTTCTCGCTACTGGCCTCGGTGCCGAGCGGGCCGCGCGGCCGCGGCTCGATCAGGCCGATCGCCTGGCGGCGCTCGGTCGCGCCCTCGACGAGCTGCATGCGGCGGCGCAGAGCGACTGGGGCGGGCGCTTGACCCAGGCTCGCGGCGTCCTGCGCCAGGTCCAGGCCGCCGGCTCCGGGGCTGGCGAAGTCCTCGACACCGCCGTCAGGGTCGATGCGTTGCTGACGCAGGCCGAGCGGCGGAAAGCGCGCGTAGGCCAGGGTTCCGAGGGGGGGGCAGCGGATCTGGTCGCGGAAGCTTCGGTGGTGGTGCGGGCAACGGAGGCCCGGCTTCTGACGGCGGTTGCTGGAGACCTCGACCGCGCCCGACGGCGGACGGTAGAAGGCATTACTGTGATCCTGCTCACAGTTGTGCTGACTTTGCTCGTCGCCGCGGTGATGTGGCGCCGGCTGCGCGGCGCCGTCGCCGAGGAGGGGCTCCAGCAGCTCTCGTCGCTGCTCGCGGCAGCGGTGCGCAGCACCGAGGAGGGCATCCTCATCACCGACACCGGCATGACCGGTGACGACCCCCGGATCGTGTTCCTCAACCGCAGCTTCGGAGAGATGATCGGGAGGGTGGTGGACGACCTGGTCGGGAAGCCGCTCAAGATGCTGCGCGAGGTTCACCTCCAGGAGCGCGAGTTCTCGCTGCTCGAACACAGCTTCTCGAACAGCCGCTCGGCGACGATGGAGACCGTGCGTTGGCGCGAGGACGGTTCGAGCCTGCACTGCGAGTGGCACATCTCACCGGTGCGGGACGGCGAAGGACGGGTGACGCACTTCGTGTCGGTGCTGCGCGACATCACCGAGCGGCGTCAGCACGAGGCGGCCCTCGAGCGCACGGCCAGGGAGCTGGCCGATGCCAACCGGAAGCTCAAGGAGAACCAGGCCCAGCTGATCCAGTCCGAGAAGATGGCCTTTCTCGGCCAGCTCGCCGCCGGCGTGGCGCACGAGATCAACAACCCGGTCGGCTACGTGATGAGCAACCTCGAGACCGTCGGCGAAGATGTCGAGAGCTTGGCGGCAGGTGCTGCTGAAGCCGGAGGTGGCGGGAACGGCAGCGTCGATCTCGCCCAGCTCCGCGAGATGCTCTCGGAGTCCCGCAGCGGGCTCGAGCAGGTGAGGGACATCGTCGCCCGGCTGAAGAACTTCGCGCGGCCGGATGAGGCCGCTCCCGAGCCGGCGAACGTCAACGAGCTTCTCGAAGGCTCGCTCCGCATCGTGTGGAACGAGCTCAAGCACAAGTGCACAGTGCGAAAGAACCTCGGCGATCTTCCCGAGATCATGTGCAGACCCGGCCAGATCAGCCAGGTGTTCACCAACCTGCTGATGAACGCAGCCCAGGCGATTCCCGAGCAGGGCATCGTCACGCTCTCATCAGGGGTCGAGCGTGGCGAGGTGGTGGTCTCGGTCGCCGACACCGGAGTCGGAATTCCCCGGGAGCACATGGCGGAGCTGTTCACGCCGTTCTTCACCACCAAGCCGGTTGGGCAGGGTACGGGCCTGGGGCTCGCGGTCTCCTACGGCATCGTCAATGCCCACGGCGGACGCATCGAGGTCGAGTCCAGCCCCGGGTCGGGAAGCCGCTTCACCGTGCGTTTGCCGATCGTGCTGCCCGACGCTCAGCAACGGACCTCTCCTGGTGCCGACGTCGAGCGTGGTGGCGAGCCCGCGCTTGACCTGTCTGCGAGCCGTCGATAGCATCGCTGACGTCCACCATCTCGCTCGAGCGGGCCACGATATGAAGGCGAGACCGCACCTCTCCCGGCGTCCCAGCTGCGGGTGTTCTGGCCCGCATTGTGGCTCGGTGCGTTCCATGCCAGGTTGTACCGGGACCCCCGCTGCTCGTGCGGTGTCGGCGAGTGGCCCGTGGCCGTATCGGAACGGAGCTGCGTGACATGCATGCGGGCTTTCCCGGTACGGCTCGCGCTCTGCGTGAAGATGGTGCGGGACGCCAGGGGCGGTGGGCGGCTCTGGGGATGCTCGTGCTCGCACTCTGGGCGACGTGGCTGATCGTCGCCAGGATCGGCGTCTGGGCGGTGAGCGATGACGCCCGACTCGAGCGCACGGGCCGTGAGCACCCCGTCGAGTCGCCGGTGCTCGGCGAGGTGGTGGCGGTCCGAGTAGCCCTCGGCGAGCGGGTCAGCGCGGGCCAGGTGCTGGTCGAGCTGGACGCGCAGCGCGAGCGCCGTGCTCTCGATGAGGCCAAGGCGCGGCGAGCCGGCCTCGCGGAGCAGCTGGGCGCGCTCACCGGCGAGCTGAGCGAGAGCCACCAGGCTCTGGAGGCGGCGAAGCGCGGCGCCAGGGACGAGCTCTCCGAGGTTCGCGAGCGGCTTGCCGAGGCGACTGCGGCGGCCGATCTCGCCACCGCCGACGCCGCCCGCGTCCGTTCCCTCGCGGACCAGGGCATCGTGGGCGGCGCCGAGGTCGAGGCGGCGACGGCCGCGGCTGAGCAGCGTCGAGCAGCGCGGGCGGCGCTCGCGCAGCAGCTCGACCGAGTCGAGTGGGAACGACGCGCCGAGCTCGACGACCGTGAGGCCCGGCTCCTCGAGCGCGAGCGGGAGGCCGCGAGGCTGCGGGGCGAGATCGATGCTTCAGCGGCGGCCGAGCAACGCCTGCGGCGTGAAGCCGACCGGCTCGAGCTGCGGGCGCCGATCGCGGGTGTCGTCGCCCAGCTCAGCGATCGACCACCCGGCAGCGTGGTCGATGAGGGTGAGCTGGTCGCAACCGTGCTCCCCGAAGGCTCCGTCCGAGGCGTCGCGACGTTCGCTCCTGCCGAGGCCCTGGGTCGAATCCGGCCGGGTCAGTCGGCGAGACTACGGCTCAAGGGCTTCCCATGGACGCGGTTCGGGACGATCGGGGCACGGGTGGTGCGCGTCGCCGCAGCGCCTGACGGCACGGGAGTTAGGGTCGAGCTCGAGCTGACCGGGAACGGCGGGCCGCCGATCGAGCATGGTCTGCCGGCTTCGGTCGAGGTCGAGGTCGAGAGGACCTCGCCGTGGCGGATACTGCTCGAAGCGGCCGGCCGCAGACTGGCGTCCGCACCGGAGCCTACGGCTCCGCTGCCGTGACGCGCGCCGGCACTGTGCAACGGCGGCTGCTCGCTCCGGAGATCCTCCAGGGCTCGGCGATGGACTGCGGCCCGGCCACGCTCGCCTGCCTGCTCGAGGGTTTCGGCGTCCCGACCGATCTCGGGCGCCTTCGCGAAGCCTGCCAGACCGACGTCGACGGGACCTCGATCGACGCGGTCGAGGAGCTCGCGGTCGAGCTCGGCCTCGAGGCGGAGCAGGTGATGATACCGGTTGATCATCTCCCGCTCGCGTCCTCGCACGCGCTCCCCGCCGTCCTGGTCGTCGACACGCCCGGCGGAGGGCTGCACTTCGTGGTGGTCTGGCGCCGTCACGGTGGCTTCGCGCAGGTCATGGATCCGCAGGTCGGGCGCCGCTGGGCCAGGTGGCGGGAGCTGCTCGATCGCGCCCACCGCCACCGCCTGGTGGTCGCCGCCTCGGCGTGGCGGGAGTGGGCGGGCAGCGACGACTTCCTGGCACCGCTCCGGGATCGCGTGCTCCGTCTCGGGTGCCCGCGCGGCTTCGCCGCACTCGCCGTCGAGCGTGCAGCGTCCGACCCGAGCTGGCAAGGGCTCGCCCGGCTCGATGCCGCCGTGCGAATGGCGGCGGACGGTGTGTCGAGCCGGACGCTGCGCCGGGGTGTCGAGGCCCGCCGCCTGGTCGAGCACCTCACCGACATGACCGCTGCGAACGACTCCATTCCCGAGGCTTACTGGTCGGTGCACGCTGTACCCGGTGACGGCGACCGGCTGTGGCTCGAGGGTGCGGTCCTGGTGCGGGTGCGGGGACGTCGCGCCGATGCCGAGCGGCCCGAAGGCCGTGCTCGTCCTGATCTGGAGCGTGCACGCGAGAGTGCGGGGCCTGGTCCGCTCACGGCCCTCGCGAGGCGGCTCGCGGCCGAAGGCGTGGGTTCGTTGGTGCTGGTCGCGGTCGCACTCGTGGTCGCGGCTGGCGCGGTGGTCGTCGAGGCCCTGCTGCTGCGGACCCTGCTCGAGCTGTCGGCCCTGCTGAGACCCCCGCCACAGCGTCTGGTGGGGGTCGGTGTGGTGCTCGTGTTCTTCGCCAGCGTGGCCGTGCTCGAGGCGCCGATCACCGCCGCGCTGCTCGCTGCGGGCCGCCGACTCGAAACCGGGCTGCGCCTCTCGTGGCTGGCCAAGCTGCCCAGACTCGGAGAGCGGTATATGCGCACCCGGCCGGCCGCGGACATGGCTGAGCGGGCGCACGGACTGCACCATCTGAGGTCCCTTCCCCTGCTGGCAGGCCACGCGCTCGAGGTGGCGCTCCAGCTCCTGCTGACGGCCGGTGCGCTGATCTGGCTCGATCCTGCGGGTGGGCCCCTGGTGGTGCTCGTGGCGATCGCGGCCGTGGCGGTGCCCATCGTCGGGCTGGGGTTGCTCGGCGAGCGCGAGCTGCGCGTCCGGGTCCATTCGGCGGCGCTGATGGGATTGGCGCTGGACGTCCTGCGCGGCTCGACGGCGATCCGGGTCCACAACGGTCGTCACGCGATCGTGAGTGAGCACGAGGCCCGGCTCGCAGGCTGGAGGGGAGCGCGGCTCGGGCTGATCGACCTCGGCTGGGGCCTCGAGCTCGTCCACCTCGGCCTCGCCTACGCCGCGTCCGTCTGGTTGGTGGTCGAGCATCTCGGGCGCCGTGGTGCCACCCCGGCCGTGCTGCTGGTGGTCTACTGGGCGCTGCGAATGCCGGTGCTCGCAGAGGCCTTTGGCCGCGCGCTGCGCGAGCTTCCTCTCTACCGGAGCATCGCCACCCGCGCACTCGAGCCGCTCGGGTCCCCGGAGGAGGAGTCCTGCACCGCGAGCCGCTGCGGTAGGCACACGTCAGATGAGGCGCGGACCGCGGGAGCCGCGGCGAGGTTCGAGGGCGTCACGGTCCACGCGGCGGGACGTGGAATCCTGCACGATATTGACCTCCGGCTCGAGGCCGGCAGCTCCATGGCGCTGGTCGGTCCTTCCGGTGCCGGCAAGTCGACCCTGGTCGGTCTGCTCCTCGGACGTCATCGCGCCTCGTCGGGCCGGCTCCTGGTCGACGGGCGGGAGCTCGACGGTCCTGCGGCCGCCGCTCTCCGTCGGGAAACCGCGTGGATCGACCCGGAGGTCCGCTTGTGGGACCGGCCGCTGCTCGCCAACCTGTACTACGGCGCAGTACCCGGTGCGACGCGGCCGCTCGAAGACGTGCTCGAGGCGAGTGGCCTCGGCCAATGGGTCGCAGGTTTTCGCGAAGGGTTGCAGACGCAGGTCGGCGACGGCGGGACGATGATCTCGGGTACCGAGGGGAGTGCCGTCCGGTTCGGCCGTGCGATGGTGCGTGAAGGGGTGCGTCTCGTGCTCGTCGATGAGGCGATGCGTGGGTTGGATCGCGGCCAGCGGCGCGCCCTGCTCACCCGACTGCGCTCCTGGTGGCCCGGCGCAACCCTCGTGGCAGTGACCCATGACATGGACGAGCTTGACCTGTTCGACGACGTCGCGGTGCTGGAGGAAGGCCGCGTGGTCGAGTGCGGGAGCCTGGCGGACCTCGCCTTGCGGCCAGGCTCCCGTCTCGCGGCGATGCTCGCCGCCACCGACGACGTCGCTGCCCCGCACTGGCGAAAGCTGGAGATGCACGCGGGACGGCTGGTTCCCGACCGAGGCTCGGCATGAGCCGTATGGCCGCCCTCCGGTGGCCCGAGGAGCGGCTCGCTGACGCGCTCGCCGTGGTGGCTGGCAAGGGCGCCGACTCTGGCGCGGCCGCAGGCACATCCAGCCCGGTCGAGGCGGCGGCGGCGCTCGGGCTCGACGCGGAGGCGCTCGCTGCGGTCCCGAGTGCCGAGGAGCTCGGATCCCGGACAGTCATCCTGGCCGCGGTCGCCCCGGATCGTGGCTCCGGCTGGCTCCTCCTGAGAGGAGCACACGGCCGCCGGTTCAACCTCGTCGGCGCGGACGGTTCACGGGTCCGCCTCGACCGCACCGAGCTCGAAGAGATGACGGGAGGCGCGGCCGAGAACCCGTTCGAGAGTCGCTGGCGGGAGGCGCTGGAGGCGATCGGGACAACGCGAGGCACCGGGCGACGCCGGCGTATTCCGAGCTTCCAGCGGCCGGCGGAGTTGGGACTGCGGGTGCGGGCCTACCGGCTGCTGCCCGCGGGTGGGATGGCGCTCGCAGAGCAGGCTCGCCGGACCGGAGTGGTTGCTGCGGCGGGAGTGCTCGCCGTCACCCACGCCGCCCAGTACCTGCTCTGGATCGCGTCGTGGTGGCTGATCGGGAGGGGCGCGCTCGAAGGTCGGCTCGACTCCGGCTGGCTGGCCGCCTGGGCGCTGCTGCTGGCGACGCGGGTTCCGCTGGTGGCTGCAGCGTCGCGTGCCGCCGGTGTGACCGTGGTCCGGGCGAGCACGGTGCTGCGGCGGCGGCTGCTGGCAGGAATCCTCGCGCTCGAGCCCGTGGAGGTTGCCAGCTTCGGCTGTGGTCGGTTGCTCGGGCGTCTCCTCGAGTCCGGCTCATTCGAGGTCCTGGCGCTGAACGGAGGTGTGCTGACCTTGACGGCGTCGGTCGAGCTCGTGTTCGCGGCGGCCGTGCTCGTCGCCGGTGTCGGGGGGTGGCCCCACGCTGTCCTGCTTCTGGTGTGGGTGGCGGTTCTGGTCGTGGTCGCAACCAGGACCTCGAGCCGGATCGACGAGTGGACGCGGGCGCGGCTGGAGCTCACCGACGGGCTCGTGGAACGAATGGTCGGACATCTCACGCGCCTGCTGCAGCAGCCGGCGGAGCAGTGGCACGAGGGTGAGGATGCGGCTGCTGAGCTCTGCCAGCGCACCGGTCGCCGGATGGACCGGGTCGGTCCGGTCATGCTGGCGGCGCTGCGCCGGGGATGGATGTTGGTCGGGATCGCCGGCCTCGCTCCGGCCCTGCTGTCCCGCGACCCAGCCCCCGGTCCGTTGGCCGTCGGGCTCGGCGGCGTGCTGCTCGCGTCCGCGAGCGTATCCAACCTCGCGACCGGTCTCGTTCGCCTGGCGGCCGCCCGAGTGTCGTGGCGTCAGAGTGCATCGCTGCGTTCCGCCGCGCGGCGCGTTGACCCGGTGGCCACGCTGCCGGTGCCTCTCGAAATGGACACGGGAGCGCCGGCCTCGGAACGGGCGCACCTGGAGGCGCGGGAGGTGGAGCTGTGCCGACCCGATCGGACGCGTCCCGTCCTGCACCACCTCAACCTCCGTGTCGCCGCCGGTGAGCGCTGTCGGATCGTCGGCGTCGGCGGGAGCGGACGTTCGAGCCTGGCTGCGGTGCTGCTCGGTATGCTCCGATCCGATCGGGGCGAGCTGGTGATCGCAGGCCTCGACCTGGCTTCTCTCGGGTCCGAGCGATGGCGTCGATGGGTGGTCGGACAGCCGGCTTCGGAGCAGGATCACCTCCTCGGCAGCAGCCTGGCGTTCAACCTCCTGATCGGCCGCGGCTGGCCGCCGAGCGCCGCCGATCTCGCGGACGCTGAAGCGGTGTGCCGCGAGCTCGGGCTGGGCCACCTGCTGGACGCCATGCCGAGCGGGCTGTTCACTCAGGTCGGAGACACGGGCTGGCAGCTGTCCCACGGCGAGCGGACACGGGTGTTTCTCGCTCGTGGTCTCTTGCGCGGAGGCCGTTTCCTCGTCCTCGACGGCCCGCTCTCCGGGCTCGATCCGATCACGGGGGCGGCGGTCATCGAACGGCTGGATCGAGATCAGCGCGCGGTCGTGCTCCTGTAGTCGTTGGCTGAAATCGGCCAGGCTGGCTCGAAATCGGCCCGCAGGTCGGGGCTGGGACACCGGCTGCCTCTGGAAAGCGCTGGTGGCACGTGGGATCGCACGCCGCGCTCATCGCATTCCCCTGGCATGGTATTTGCTGTCCCTTTGGCGAGTCGCGAGCGCCTCGACGCTCGAGCCGGACCGACTGGAGGCTCTCAACTTCAGGAGGTCCGACGGAATGGAGGAAGTCATGATTCGCAAGCTCGTCATCACGCCGCTGGCGATAGTCGCATTGACGGTGCTCGGCAGCTTGCCGGCGGCTGCGGGCGAAACCCAGTCGACCGTGTTCAATGCCAAAGGCCCGAACGGGGCCCAGGTCTGGGTCAGCATCGATCTCACACGGCAGCGTCTGACGGAGCCGTATGTGCCCCTCGTAGTGGCCGTGAGAAACGGTCAGAAGGGCATTGCGACCCTGAACCGCTCCTCGTTCACGTTGATCGGGAGCGACGGGCGCGGCGAGCCGATGGCCAAGCTCAAGACGCTGCGGGCCAACTACAAGAGGGACCTGTTCGACCGCACCGCGGTCCGTCTCTACGGCTTCCCGTTCGGCACGCTTCTCGATCTCCGCCACGTCCAGCCCTCGGAGTTCTTTCCGGTGCCTGGCGCGGGCAGCGGAGTACGGCTCGACACCGTGGCACTCCAGCCGCTCAACTGGACGGTGGACATTCTGTACTTCAAGCGTCCCGCCGGCATGGCCGAAGGCCAGGAGATGACTCTGAAGGTCGCACCAAAGGGGTGGGAAACCCCGATCGTCCTGCACTTCGCCGTGAGGTAGACGCCACTGGGTCCCTGCTGCGCAGACTGGATGCGCGACGCGCATCCAAAGCGGCTCGTGCCGCAGAGCCCGCGAGAAGCAGCTGACCTTGAGGATGACCGCCCCAGGGCTCCGAGGCGCGAGCTGCTAGGGGATCAAGACCAACGCGCCCTCGACATCTCCCGTGCGGAGGCGGTCGAGGGCGTCGTTGGCCTTTTCAAGCGGCATCGTTTCGACCTGGGTCCGAACCGGGACCTGGGGCGCTATCGCGAGCAGTTCGTCGCCGTCGCGCCGTTCCAGGTTGGCCACCGAGCGCAGCTCCCGCTCTTCCCACAGCAGGCTGTAGGGAAAGGACGGGATGTCGCTCATATGGATGCCACCGCAGACGACCGTTCCGCCCTTAACCACGCTCTTGAGAGCGGCTGGGACCAGAGCACCGACCGGGGCGAAGATCAGCGCGGCGTCGAGGGGCTCGGGTGGCTGCTCGTCGGAAGCTCCGGCCCACTCGGCACCGAGACGGCGGGCGAAGGACTGTGCGCGGGCGTCTCCGGGTCGGGTGAAGGCGAAGACCGAGCAGCCCTGGTGGCGGGCGATCTGCGCCACGATGTGGGCGGCGGCTCCAAAGCCGTACAGGCCGAGGCGGCGCACCCCGGCTCCGGCGAGGCGAAGGGAACGGTATCCGATCAGTCCGGCGCAGAGCAGCGGTGCCGCCTCGGCATCGGCGAAGTCCTCAGGGATCGCGAAGCAGTAGCGCTGGTCGGCCGCGGCGTACTCCGCGAAACCACCGTCGAGGGTGTAGCCGGTGAAACGCGCGGTGTCGCACAGATTCTCGCGACCCTGTCGGCACGACGGACACGTGCCGCAAGTCCAGCCCAGCCAGGGAACGCCGACGCGGTCTCCGAGGTTGAAGCAATCGACGCCTGGACCCCTCTCGACGACGGTACCGACGATCTCGTGCCCCGGGATGACCGGGATCGAAGGGCTCGGCAGCTCGTCATCGACGAGGTGCAGGTCGGTTCGGCACACGCCGCACGCGAGGACCCTGAGCAGGAGCTGACCACCCTCAGGTTCGGGGACCTGTCGCTGGCGGAGGGCGAGCCGACCTCCGGGTTGTTCGAGCACCATGGCGCGCATCGTGTCTGGGATTCGTGTCACGGTCTGCCTCCTGGTTCGCTTGCGGCCTCGCCCGCCTACCTCGAGGGCAACAGCCGAGCGGACCAGACGCATCCCAGCGGTTGCCTCAGCCGAAGAAGGCCAGCACGTAACGTCCGCCGACCACCACGATCACCGCGGCGAGCATGGCCTTGATGGCCTTCGCCGGGGCGTGCTTCTGCGCGCGGGCTCCGCAGTACATCCCGGCTGCGCCGCCGACGCCGAAGAGCAGCCCGAGAAGCCAATCCGGGGCCACGGCAAGATGCGGGTAGGCGGGTGCGATGGCCTGGTAGAATGCCACCGCTGCGATCGAGGTCACGAAGGTCCCGGCGAGGGTGGCGCCGGCGATGGTGTAGACCGGCAGCCTGAACACGCTGACCAGGAACGGTGCGATGATCGCCCCGCCGCCGATGCCGTAGACTCCGCCGATGACTCCGACCACGAGCGACAGGGCAAACACGCCGAGGGTTGGGAAGGCGAAGGTCTC
>Ga0315540_10002528_pt1 | contig 10288 bp, 3 predicted proteins | sample SalMarSW160110MG_FD_203677 | JGI IMG/M metagenome (GOLD analysis project Ga0315540, IMG submission 203677) | Salt marsh sediment microbial communities from the Plum Island Ecosystem LTER, Massachusetts, United States - Salt Marsh Sediment SW1601-10 ... | reverse complement strand
TCGATTGTATCATACAAGGCGAGGCCCAAACCGGCCCGCCTTTCGTGTAGCCACCAGAGATGTATGTCTCTTGAACCTATCTGACACAGGATTCGAGACGACCTGTGAGCCCATCCTGCGTGCTTTCATCAATGAGCACGGTGCAGATTCGGTTCCATAGATCTTGCGGGGCCTTGGTGGTAACCCGAATGTAGTTATCACTCCATCCGGATAGGGTCCATCCGTCCGGCCCGAGACGGCTCCCAGCTTCCCAAAGGACGTCCAGCCGGCGTGAGACGAATTGGTGCCGGAAGTTGGATGCCGAGTCGTCGACTGCCAGGCGCAAAATTTGGGCGCGCGCCTTGGCTTCTCGGGGGTCAACTCTGTCGGGAAGTCTGGCGGCTGCCGTCCCGGGGCGGGCGGAGTAGGGGAAGACATGGGCGTCGGCGAACTGCATCTGTTCCACGAAGCGAAGACTTTCCTGGAACTCCGTTTCAGTTTCGCCCGGGAAACCAGCGATCAGATCGGTGGTCACCGCCAAGCCCGGGATGGCGCCTCGGGCACGTTCAACCAGCCGACTGTAATCGCTGGGACGAGTCGGGCGCCCCATGCGTCGCAGAGTTGAGGGGCTGCCGGATTGCAGCGGAAAATGCAGCTGCCGGCACAGACGTGGATCCTGCCACATGCTGAAAAAGCCTTCGGGAAGCCCCCAAGGTTCCAGTGAAGAGAGGCGCAGACGGGGGATTTCGGTTCGATCGAGGACAGCCTGGACCAGGTCAGTGAGACGGGGGTTCCCGGGGAGATCGGCCCCGTAGCCGCTCAACTGCACGCCGCTGATCACAGCTTCCTGCGCGCCCCCGGCGACTGCCGCCCTGACCTGGCTGACCACATGATCGATCGGAAGGCTGGAAGCTGGACCGCGGGCCAGCGTAGTCAGGCAGAACGTGCAGTGGTGGTCGCAACCATCCTGGGCCTTGACAAAGGCGCGCGTCCGTGTCCGAATGCCCGGCAGCGGCATGCGCGCCACGGGGTCCAAATCAAACCCATCACTTGGTCTCCCTATCACCTGCTTGACCAGGGCGCCTTTGGCGGGATTCGGGACGGCCAACACAACTCCTGGCAGGGCCAGGGCGGATTCCCGCTCGAGGGTGCTCCAGCAGCCGGTGAGGACGATGGCGGCTTGCGGCTGCCTGCGATGGGCGCTTCTCACCCGAGCCCGGGAGGCAGAGGCTGCATCCTGGGTGACGGTGCAGGTATTGATCACCACCACGTCGCTGTGCTCAGGGTCCGCCACCAGCTCATGCCCGGCTGCCCTGAACTGTCGGCCGAAACCTTCGATTTCACTTTGGTTGAGTCGGCAGCCGAGGCTGTCCAGGTTGATCTTCATCCACGACCGTCCCGCTGGCCTGAACCGCTTGCGAGGAGACAGCCCCCAATCGCCATCACAGTTGAGTCACCGCAAGGTCGTCGAATGCTATCTCGGCACCACCCTCAACGGAGCTTCCCACCATCAAACCCACATCGGCCTGCGCCCGGTTGACAAGGCTCCCGTTGATGTACGGGCCAGATTGACCTGCCCCGACTAGCGCAAAACCAAGGGCAGGTAGACCGAATACGGGAGCCCCAGCTCGAACGCCCCGATGTCGCAGTGCGCACCCTTCGGGCGGCTCACGCCACGCTGATCGGTTGTCTCACATGTGGCATCATCCCCGGCGTCGATCGCCGGCGAGCCCAGAAGCAGCGCCATCGTCTGCGTCGGGCCGCCATTGTCCTGCAGCGGCCCGAGGAGCGGATCGCTGCTTAGTGCGGACCCACAAGTTCCGTTTTCGATGAGGTTATGGATTCGGGTTCCTGAGCTGTTTGAACTGTGGCAATCGTTTCCGCCCGAGCTGTTCGCCAGGATGGTATTCTCCAAGTTCATCGTGCCAACGCTGTTGTAAATCCCTCCACCGTCTCCTGCGACGACGTTGCCCGAAAACGTGCTGTTGTGGACTGTGAGGGTTCCACCAGAGATGTAGATTCCACCCCCGTTCGCATCGGCATTGTTGTCGTAAAAGGTACTGTTCTTGATCGTGGTCGTCGATGAAGGTGCATAGATCCCAGCGCCTTTGTTGCCGGCATGGTTCCCCAAGAACGTGCTGCGCAAGACCGTCAGCGTGCCTGTGTTGTGGATCCCTCCGCCGTACAGGCCCGTGCCGTTGTCCGAAATGGTTGTATCCAGAACGTTCAAGGTGTCAGCATTGGAGATCCCGCCGCCAACATTCGTGGCGTTGCTCTCCGACACCACGCAGTCGGACACCTGCAGGGATCCTTCGTTGTAGATACCGCCGCCGAAAAAGACCCCACCGCCGTGGGTAATCTCCAGGCCATCGAGGTCGACATCGGCACCGCTCATGATATGGAACACGCGTGTCGAATCACCCCCGCTGACCTGGATGGGTGGCGACAGGGCTGTGCCATCGATGATAAGGCCCCCCGAGATCGCGATTTCCGATCCGAGCGTGATCGTACTTCCTGCAAGCAGAGGGTCAAAATCAATGAAGCCATTCGTCTCAACTGTGGCCACTGCGTCTCGCAGCGTGCATTCGGTCAGATCACAAACACCGTCTCCCGGGTCGGCGGTGGAATCGACCGTAAGACTGGTGGCGTACTCATATGCGCCGATATCACATGCTGGATCCCGCGGGACACCGCGCTGGTCAGCCGGTTCACAGTACGGGCCGTCTCCCGTGTTTCTGGCTGAGGAAAGGTATCCGATGGCCATGGTTTGGGTCGGCCCCCCGTTGTCCGCCGGAGGCTCCAGGAAGGCCGATGTATACGTTGCCCCGCAGGACCCATCGCTGATCACATTGTGACTGGCGGTCACGGAACCGGCTCCCCCGCATTCGGCAGTCCCCCCCGTGTTGCCGTCCAAAATGCTGTTGATCAGCGTAAGCGACCCGGCGGTGTGCACAGCTGAGCCGCCATGGTTGGTCGTGTTTCCCGAAAAGGTACTGTGAATGACATTGGAGGTGCCAGAGAGATTTGTGTACAGCCCACCACCATAATCCCCCGAATTGTCATAGATCGTGCTGTTCGTTATATCCGTGGTGCTGCCCGTATCGGTATAGATCGCACCTCCATAGCTGCCGGCCATGTTCCCGAAGATGGTGGATCCGGTAACCGTCAGGGTGCCAGAATTGTAGATCGCGCCGCCGAAATACGTGGCCTCTCCACCGGCGAGGGTGCTGTTCGTGATCGTCAGGTCACCATGGCTTATGATGATCCCTCCGTCTGACGAATAGCTGCTGCCCATCACGATTTGGTTGATCGTGACTATCGCCAAGCTGTCAATAAGGAATAACCTCACATATTTGCTCGCAATAACTTGGACCTGATACTGCAGATTCGATCCATCGATGGTCACATCATCCTCGATCTCGATTTGCGAGGCGAGTGAAATCGTTTGCCCGGACAATGCAGCCGAGAACGTAATCGTGTCTCCATCACTTGCATCGGCTATGGCCTGCCGCAGCGAGCCCGCGCCGGTATCGTTGGTGTTGGTCACGGTGCGTATCGCGGCCTGGGCTGGCCGCGCAGGACTGACAGCCAGCAGTCCGAAGATGAACAGGCAGACCAAGATGAGGCGGACACATCGATGGATCCACAAAACTCGTGTGCTCATCGTTCTCCTCCATACGAGGCCTTCATGCCAATGGATATCGCCTAGCGGGAATGGCTCGGGGTCGTCCCCCAAGGTCTCTGACTGAAGAGCGCCTCCCACTGCAATGTGAACGGGAAAAGCAATCGCGACGATGATGTAGACCGATGCGCTCACCGACAGACCCGGACATGGGCCTCCGGGCCGTCTTCTCAGCCTCGAGCATGGGCTGGTGGGAGGGTGCGAAGGCTGATGGCATCCTCGCTTTCTTGACCCCGCAAACCCTCCTACCTTTGCGAGGTTGGCGAGGTCTGAAACACCCCCTCGCTCACAGCCTATGCCATGAGGCCATAAGGCTGTGATTCGAGACAAACCGACCTTAGTTGAATGTTCTCGATCCGACTTGCATGTCCTACCGCATGATCAGCGGCAGGAAGACGGAATACGGGAGCTCCAACTCGAACGCCCCGATGTCGCAGTGCAATCCCTTCGGGCGGGGCACGCCGCGCTGATCGGTTGCCGCGCACGTGGCGTCATCTGCAGCATCGATCGCCGGTGAGCCAGGCAGCAGCGCCATTGTCTCGGTCAGCCCGCCGTTGTCCGCCAGTGAATCCAAGATTGGATCGCCAGTAAGGTAGGAGCTACAGCTCCCATCCTCGATCAGGTTGCTATCATTCGTGGCGATCGTCCCGCTGTTGACGCAATCGCCCCCGCTCGGACTGCCGGCGATGATCGTATTTAGAAGGTGCAGCGTGCTGCCACTTGGGCCGTTCGAAATGCCTCCACCGCCCAGCACTGCAGAGTTGTCCGAAAGTGTGCTGTTGGAAAGGGTCAGCGTGCCCAGGTAGTTGGCGATGCCGCCGCTGTATTGCTGGGCATCGTTCAGGTAGAAAGTGCTGTTGGTGACGGTGAGGGTGGCCGCATCGTTGAAGATGGCCCCACCGTGCGTGTCCGAGCTGTTTTCATGGAATGTGCTGCGGTCGATCTCGGCAGTTCCCCCGTAGATATTGATCGCACCCCCGACTTCGGCGCTGTTGTCGAAGAAGGTGCTGTCGTGGACGGTCAGGGTTGAGCCGCTGTTGTTGATCGCACCTCCGGCAACAGCGTGGTTGCCTTCGAAGACACAAGCCGAAACCGTGAGGTTGCTGCCATAGTCATTCCAGATTGCGCCCCCCGTATCGGCAAATCCATCCACAAACTTCAAGTGATCGAGTTCCACGGTCGACGCATTCGAGACCAAGAAAGCGTGCACGCTGTGTCCGCCGCTGAGCACAACCCCGTCGTGCAGGTCGGTCGCATCGATGGTCAGGTCCTTGGCGATGACGATCTCCGCCCCCAGGTCGATCACGGCACCATCCAGGTCGGGATTGAAGGTAACCGTATCCCCGCTGGCGGCGATCGTGACCGCCTCGCGCAGCGTGCACTGGCTGGTGTTGCAGATTCCGTCGCCGGGATCGGCGGTCGAGTTCACCTCCAGAAGTGACGGGTACTCGAAGGCGCCGATGTCGCAGTGGGCGCCTTGGGGCCGAGCCACGCCACGCTGGTCGGTGCTCTCGCATGTGCCGTCATCCGCGGCGTCGATCGCATCCGACACGGCCAGGAGCGCCATCGTCTCCGTCGGGCCCCCGTTGTTCGCCAGCGGCCCCAGGTTCGGGCTGCCTGCCAGCCACGGGCTGCAGCTGCCATCCTCGATCAGGTTGCTGATGTTCACCGCGAGCGTCCCGCTGTTGGCGCAGTCGCCCCCGCTCGGGCTGCCGGCGATGATCGTGTTCCGCAGGTAGATCGAGCTGGCGGGCGCATTGGCGATCCCGCCTCCCGAATCGGGGTCGGCGCTGTTGCCGTACAGCGTGCTGTTGGTCAGCGTCAAGTCGCCCAGGTAGTTGAGGATCCCTCCACCGCCCACGGCGCTGTTGCCCTCCAACGTGCTGTTGAACAGCGTCACGTCCCCGTCGTTGTTGAAGAGGGCGCCGCCGTACTGGTCGGTTATATTTCCGGTGAAGGTGCTGTCCCGGATCGTGACCGTCCCCTCCAGGTTGTTGATCGCCCCGCCGTAGTCGGTTGCGAAGTTGCTGGCGAAGGTGCAGGCGGTGATGTTCAGGTCGGCGTTGTTGTTGTTGATCGCCCCGCCGTCATCGGCGCTGTTGGATTCCATCCGGCAGTCAGAGATGGTCAGCGTGCTCCCCCCTTCGTTGGCGATCCCGCTCCCCGCGATCGAGGATCCATCGACAATGGTGAAGTGGATGATCTCGACCGCCGCGCCGCCGCTGACTGAAAACGCACGCACGCTTCCACCGCCGCTGAGCACAACCCCGTCGTGCAGGTCGGTCGCATCGATGGTCAGGTCCTTGGTGATGGCGATCTCCGCCCCGAGGTTGATCGTGGTGCCGTCTACGATGGAGTCGAAGGTGATCACGCCGCCGGGGCTGATGGCATCGACCGCCTCGCGTAGCGTGCACTCGCTGACGTCGCAGGTCCCATCGCCCGGGTCGGCGTCGGAGTTCACCGTCAGCGCCAGGATCGTCTCCGTGCCCTCGCCCTGGATGCTGAAGTTGTACGGGTTCTCGTCGGTGTCGTTGTTGTCGATGCTGACCCCGGCCGTGCGCACGCCCGCTGCGCTTGGGTCGAAGGTGATCTCGAAGGTCGTCGTGCCGCCGCTGCTCGCCACGGGGGAGGTGGGCGTGCTGGTGACGCTGAAGTCTCCCGCATGCGTCCCGCTGATCTCGACCTTGGGGACACCCGTCAGGTTCAGCGCTGCTGTGCCAGTGTTCTCGATGGTGAAGGTGTGCGCCACCGTCCCGCCGCTCACCTCTGTCGAACCAAAGTCGGTGTCGTCGGACGCGCTGGGCGTGCTGTCCCCGTCGGCGATCGAGGTGCTGCTGCCCTGGACGTCCATCTCGGGGGCAGTTTCGGCTTCGAAGGCACCTATGTCACAATGCGCGCCTTGGGGTCGGCTCACGCCGCGTTGGTCGGTGCTTTCGCACGTCCCGTCATCCCCGGCGTCGATGGCCGGCGATCCGGCCAGCAGGGCCATCGTTTGCGTCGGGCCACCGTTGTCAGCCAGCGGGCCGAGCAGCGGATCGCCGCTCAGGTAAGGACTGCAGCTGCCGTCCTCGATCAAATTGTGGGTGTTGGTCGAGAGACCGTTGTAGCTGCTGCAATCCCCCCCACTTCCACTGTTCGCTACAATGGTGTTTGAAAGATGTACTTCTCCAAACTCATTGAATATCCCTCCCCCGCTGGCCGCATCATTGCCCGATACCGTACTGTTCAAGACCGTCGTAGTTGCGTTATTGTTGTATATGCCCCCACCCTTGATTGTGGCGTCATTCCCATGGATTGTGCTGTTTCGGATCGTCGCCTCGCCCGAATAGTTGTATATTCCGCCCCCGTAGCTCGCACTGTTGTTGGTGAAAGTGCTGTTGCTCACGTCCAAAGTGCCACCATCGTTCAAAATCGCGCCTTCAGCGCTGATGTTGTTGTCAAACAGACTACAGTTCTCTACTGACAGAGTGCCCTGATTGATTACTGCAGCCGAGTTGTCTCCACTTTCGAGAATGTCCAGATGACGAAGGACAACGTCCGAGGCGCTTGAATAGACGTGGAATACACCAGTAAGGTCGCTGCCGCTTATCTGGATATGGGGATTCAATCCAGAACCATCGATCGTGACATTCCCGGTGATACCGAATCCGGGATCATCGACTGCAATCGTTTCCCCCGCCAGCCCCGGCTCGAAGGTAATTACTCCCCCAACGTCTATGGCGTTGAGTGCCTCTCGCAGTGTGCATTCGGTTTCATCACATGTTCCGTCCCCCGGCTCGGCAGATGAATTGACCGTCAAGGCGAGCGTAGGTTCATATTCATAGGCGCCGATGTCGCAGTGTAGCCACTGGGGACGTGTCACGCCGCGCTGGTCGGTCGACTCGCACGTAGCATCATCTCCTGAATTGACCGCAGGAGAATAGCCCGGGATGGCTCTCGTATGAGTAGGACCACCGTTGTCCGCAAGGGACCCAAGGAAGGCATTTCCTGATTTGTAGGGACTGCAGGCGCCACTCTCAACCATGTTGTGGTTATTTGTGAGGAAGAACCCGGTGCTAACACAATCCGAAAGGAGGCTGTTTTCCATGTAGAGAACGTCATCATTATTGAGACTGGTGATTGTGCTGTTTGATACCCAAGCCTCTCCTGAGTTGTTGATGTTGTTGACGATGGTGCTGTTCTCGACCTCTAGTACTCCATCGCTATCGATACCGCTGCCAGTGAAGGCACTGTTCGAGAAGAGAGTGCTCTCTTGTAAGGTGAGTGATCCTTGATTGAGGATTCCACCACCATTGCTCGTCGCGCTATTGCCTGATATTGTGCTCTCAGAGATCGTCAGCAAGCCTGTGTTGTAGATACCCCCGCCTGCTGAAGCATCACCATCTATGATTTCGATATTCTCAATGTACGCGCGGGAGGCGCTGTTTGTGTGGAAAACGCGCACACTCCCGCCGCCGCTGACCTTGATCGGGGTTGAAAGTGAACTACCATCCAGCGTCAGACTCTTATCGACATAGACCTCCGAACTCAAAGAGATCGTTCCCCCGGCGAGTGAACCATCGAAGGTCACGCTCGTTCCGCTGCTCACGGCTGCGACTGCCTCTCGCAAGGTACACTCACTGGCGTTGCAGTTGCCGTCCCCCGGGTCGCCAAGCGAGTTCACAACATCCTGAGGAGGTGCCTCGTACGCGCCGATATCGCAATGGCCTCCCTGAGGCCGTTGCACCCCGCGTTGGTCAGTCGATTCACAGGTGGCGTCGTCCCCGAAATCAATCGCTGTGGAGCTCGATCCAAGGGAAACCGTTCTCGTGCCCCCGCCATTCAACTCCAGCGAGCCCAGCTGCGGGTCACCCGAGAAATCGGGGCTGCAGGAGCCATCTTCGATCAGGTTATTCGTGTTCGTGCCAATCGTTCCGTTGTTGTGGCAGTCGCCCCCGGATGGGCTATCAGCAATGATGGTGTTCTTGAGGTTGAGGGTTGTGGCATTGCTGTTGTAAATCCCTCCCCCCCAACGGCCCGCGCTGTTGCCCGCAAATGTGCTGTTGGAGATCGTTAGCGTATCAACTCCGGTATACACGCCTCCACCATCATTCGTGGCATCGTTCTCTGCGAATGTGGTGTTGGTGATGGTGGCGGTGCCGTAATTCTGTATCGCCCCGCCGAGGCTGCCGGAAGAGTTGTTCGAAAATGAGCTGAATGCGATCGTCAGACCGCCGTTGTTCGAAAAGACCGCGCCACCGGATCCAACAGCACTGTTATCGTATAGATTGCTGTGATTGATCGTGAGCACGCCATCGCTAAAAATGCCGCCACCGCTGGTCGCGGAGCCGTTCGTGATGTCCAGGTGGTCAAGGACTACCGTCATACCGGTGCTGACTGTGAACACCTGCACGCTATCGTCCCCGCTGATCCGGATGTGGGCATCCAGCCCTGAGCCATCGATCGTCAGGTTCTTGTTTAGGGTGATCGAAGAAGAAAGGGTTATCGTAGCGCCAGCTAGAGAGGGGTCGAATTCAATCGAATCCCCGCTGCTGGCATCCAGCACCGCCTGGCGCAGCGAGCCGGCGCCGCTGTCGTTGGTACTGGTCACGGTGATCGTTCCGGCACTTACAGGCTGTGGTGGATTTGCGGCAAAGAAGCTCGCAATGAAGACCGATACCAGGACAATGCGGAAGGCTCGGTGGTGGAATGCTGGGGAGGTTTCCATCATCTGGCTCCTTGGTGTCGCAACGGGACGAAGGGATGAAGTTGTTGTGGCAGGCTTGATCTTGGCCTAGTGTGTCTTTGCCGTTCGAATTTGCCGTGACCCCCCAAACACAAACGCGCCGGCTATGAAAGCCGGCGCGTCGAAAAATCGGTGCCCACTGGGACTGGGAACGCGCGGTGGCGGCTGTGAAGGCGTGCAGCAGCGAAGCTGTGATGAGCGATGTCGTCCTCACCTCACCGAACGCTGCAGGTTCCTCCTCTACAGCGAGGTGTAGAACGGCCGATCCTCACGGGCAGGGTGTTCAACCAGCCTCATGGTACAGAATCTTGTTAGGGATGACAAGAGGGTCTCGATGGCTCAGCCCATGTCAGCCGTGCGGCCTTTCAGCGTTGGCCCAGCGGGAAACCAGCGATGGGAAGGGCGAGCCCTGGAACTCGTACCCACAAGCGCAAATTTGCAGCGTGGCCCCAGGTGCGACGGACGCCACAGCAATCCGCGAGCAACGGACTTCCGGTGTGGTTCGTAGGTCCGGCCAGGTGGCTCGCGTTCCAGGTCGGACTTGATGGAGTCTGGAATGGACCCCGGCAGGTCCATCGGCGTCGGCGTTGGTCCCGCTTTCCTTGCTCGCGGGCGCAGCACGTGCTCCCTCTCGACTTCAGGGCTGCGTTACTGACAGATTGTCGAACGCGATTTCGACGCCACCTTGCTCGTAGCTGCCGACCATCAAGCCCACGTCCCCTTCGTCCCATTCGGCGGCTTGCGCCTGGCTGACCACACTCCCGTTGACGTATAAGGTCAGCTCGTATCCGACGCAATCCGCACGGAGCACGTTGGTGGCGTTGCCGCTCAGGATTCTTGGCGAAGGGAGGAGTGTTTCGTGGCTCAAGAGGTGTCGGCGACCGCTCTTGCTGACACCAATT
>Ga0315540_10002526_pt1 | contig 10293 bp, 10 predicted proteins | sample SalMarSW160110MG_FD_203677 | JGI IMG/M metagenome (GOLD analysis project Ga0315540, IMG submission 203677) | Salt marsh sediment microbial communities from the Plum Island Ecosystem LTER, Massachusetts, United States - Salt Marsh Sediment SW1601-10 ... | reverse complement strand
TATTTACCAGCAATTCCACCTTGATAACTTCCGCCTCACTCGCGCCAAAGGTCTGCTGCTTATGCTTGACCAGGCTGTAGTATTGATCTATGCCCTCGGATGGACTTGGGCTGTCCAGCAACACATGCCCGTGATCCATCACCATCACACGCGTACAGAACGCGGAGATTTGCTGCATGTTGTGCGAAACGAATACCACGGCGGATTTACTGGTCATTTGCCTGACCACGTTAAGGCATTTGATGGCAAAGCCGATGTCGCCTACCGCCAGCACTTCATCCAGAAACAGGATGTCCGGCTCGATCAGGATGGCAGCGATGGCGAACCCCAGGCGCACGTTCATGCCCGAGCTGTAGGATTGCACCGGCGCGTCGATGGAATCTCGGATTTCGGCAAAGTCGATGATTTCGTCTATCTTGCCGTCGACGTATTGCTTGCTCATGCCCAGCACGGCAGCGTTGACGTAGATATTTTCGCGCCCGGTCAGGATGGGGTTGAACCCGGCGCCGAGCGCGATCAGCGCGCCGACCGTGCCGCGCATTTCGATGCGCCCCTGGTCCGGCCTGATCAGGCCATTCAGCATTTTCAGCAGCGTGGTCTTGCCCGCGCCATTGTGGCCAATCAGTCCCAGACACTCGCCGCGCCTGAGCTCGAAGTTGATGTCCTTGACTGCCCAGAATTCGTCTTGACGCAGCACGCCATCGATGCCGTGCCGCCTGCCCAGCAACTCGCTGCCGATATCGCGCATGCCGTACCACATGGATTTCTTCAGGTCGCGACAGAATTTCTTGGACAATCCTTCGACCTTGATCAGCGCCTCACCCATATCAGCTCCCCATGCGCTCTATCAGTATCGGCATGGCCAGCCGGAAGACAATCCAGAATATGAACAGCAGGAATATCGATGCAACATTTACGGCCATAAAATAGCCAAGGTATTCCGGAGCCTGTCCAGTCAGCCAGTCGCGCGCAGTCAGGATCAGCGGGGTTAGCGGATTCAACTGGAACAGGGTGGCGGTCAGCCCACTCTTGGGCATCGCGAACACCACCGGGGAAAAATACATCAGGAACTGCGCCAGCAACGGAATGGTCTTGCCGATATCCGTATACAGCAGTCCCACCGGCGTAAGCGCCACCCCGATGAGGGTTCCAGCCAGAACCAGCGAAAGCATGGCGACTGGAAACAGCAGCAAGCCCCAACCCGGGTGGATATGCATCACCAGCAAGGCAACCAGCAGCAGCGCCACCTTGACCAGCGCATTGACCAGCGTCTGGTATATGCCCGAAAGCACAAGTGCTTCACGGGGAAAATTGATTTTCGCCAGCATGCTTTTGGAGGCTGTGACAATTCTCAGCGGCGCATTCAGTGCGTCGATCAGGATCGCCCACAGCATGGTGCCGGTAAATACGTAGACCGGATAGGGCATCGGTGTCTTGCTGACATTGACCACCCCGCTGTGGCTCAGGAAGAGCCAGACCAGGGTATTGGCCAATGGCAATATGATGACCCACAAGAAGCCAAGAAATGCCTGGCGGTATTGTGCGCTGAGGTCACGCACGGTCAATCGCCAGGCAAGCCCCTGGCCGGCCACCAGGTCGCGCCACATCTCCCGACCCATCCTGAACGGGTTGGATAACAGCGAGTCAGGCGTGTAAACGATAAGAGGCAACTTGCTCATTTCAATCCTTCCGCCTGTTTGCAGGCAAACAGTCTTCATATCTTGATTCCATGCGCATGCTCAACAACAAATTCTCCTTTCGGGGGGAGAGGATTCCCGATGTTCATTCCCTGTCGTATTGGCATTCGGGCACGCTACCGCCCTGCAATACACATCGTGTCTCGCATATGGCAAGGGCTGCCGTCTTCAATCTGCCGAAGAGGAAACCCAATACTTCGGCCGGGTTATGCCGCCTTGACCAGCCAGTCGCGGCTTACCGCCACCCTGCTTGTTCTGCCCAGCAATTCCAGCAACACGGTTACGCGTTTTTCGCCATTTTCCTGCGAAAAAATGCCTTCCATGTCGACAAACGGCCCTTCCACCAGTCTGACCAACTCTCCTTCCGTAAAAGTTGAATGGTCATCAGGATGCAGCCCGGACTCGGCGTTTTCATGCCTCGATAACGCTTCCATTACTTCATCGGCAATCATCGCCGGCTGGCTGCCAAAACGCACCAGCCCGACCACGCCTCGCGTGGAACGTACCGGGGCAATGCTGTTTTTCGTCGGGTCAACCCGGATAAAAAGATAACGGGGAAATAACACCTCAATCACATTAATCCATTTACCCCGGCGCCGGCGTTTCAACTGGATGCGGGGCAAATACGTGTGGAAACCCTGGCGTTCGAGATTTTCCTGCGCGACCAGTTCCTGGCGCGGCTTGCAATAAACCGCAAGCCAGCATCCTGTTGTTTCATCCCTGTCGCATGCGGCTTCCATCACTGTCCTTGCCCGGCCTTATCACCCGCGTTCGTTTCAATGCGCAATTGCTCGATCTCTTTTTCAAGCGCCTCATATTCTTCAATCTTGCGCCTGAGGAAGTAGGCGGTAATCTTTACCTTTTCCTCTATGCCGCGCGGGGTGAGAAAGTATGCATATCCCGCCTTGTTTTTGCTGTTGCGAAAATTTTTCGCCTTTACCAGGCCCTTTTCCGCCAGCGCCCGAATGCAGTAGTTGGCCCGACCCAGGCTAATGCCAAGCTCGCCAGCCAGTTCACGCTGGCTGATCTCAGGATTGGCCTCCAGTTTTTTCAGGATTTTATACCTGTACTCGTCACTTAACATGATGTTTTAGTTGTAATTAAACTAGTTCAATGATTGAACGCGTTCAACATTTGAACACACCGGGCCCGCCCAGTCAAACCTTGGGCAAAGTATGCGAAAGCGCTACTGAATTGGGTACAGGTTTATTGAGGGGTGCAGATACGATTGTTATCTGCATGCGAACCGAAATTACTCCGCAAGGCATAGCCTCAAGTTGTCGAGCCAGTCTCCTGCATCCAGCCCGAATATCCGCTTGAGCTTTTCATTGGACAGTACCGAATTCGCAGGCCGATGCGCCGGTGTCGGATATTCGGTCGAAGGAATAGCGACAAGCCCGGGGCGCGGCTCGATGCTCGCCTCCTCAAGGATTGCCTGTGCAAAACCGTGCCATGACACCGCGCCGGAAGAAGTGAGGTGATATATCCCGGCAAGATTTGCTTCATCCTGCCTCGCGGTACCCGGCGCATGAATCTGCGCCATCATCTGTGCCGTGATCTCGGCCAGCGAGCGGCACCAGGTTGGCGCTCCGACCTGGTCGTCCACGATCCGTAACTCGCTCCGCTCTCTGGCCAGACGCAGCATGGTCAACATGAAGTTGTGCCCGCGGCTGCCATACACCCAGCTGGTGCGCAAAATGAGATATTTCCCACCCGCCGCGCACACCGCTTCTTCGCCCGCCAGCTTGGTTTTGCCGTACACACTCTGCGGATTCGGCGCATCAGTCTCGAGATAGGCGCCCTGTTTGATACCGTCGAATATGTAATCAGTGGAATAGTGCACCATCCAGGCACCGAGGCGCTCCGCCTCTTCAGCCAGCACACCGGGAGCAACACCGTTCACCGCCTGCGCGAGCTCCGGTTCGCTTTCGGCCTTGTCCACCGCAGTATAGGCCGCAGGATTGACGATGATGTCCGGGCGGATTTCCTGCACCTTTTTACGGACTGCAGAGCCATCGGCCAGATCGAGTTCGTCCGCATCAAACGCCACCACCTTGCCGAGCGGTGCCAGCGTCCGTTGCAGTTCCCATCCTACCTGGCCGTTCTTGCCGGTCAGCAGTATGGTTTTCACGCAAACACCTCGGCATCGCGGAACGGCTTGCCCGCCTGGTCCTTGGCCGAAAGTACAGGCTCTCCCGAGATCTGCCAGTCTATCGCCAGTTCCGGATCATTCCAGCGGATGCAGCGCTCATGCTCCGGCGCCCAGTAATCGGTGGTCTTGTACAGAAACTCGGCATGTTCGGAAAGCACGACGAAGCCATGGGCAAAACCCTCGGGAATCCACAGCATCTTCTTGTTGTCGGCCGACATGTGCAGGCCGAACCATTTACCGAAGGTGGGCGAGCTGCGGCGGATATCCACCGCCACGTCGTAGACCTCTCCCGCCACCACCCGCACCAGTTTGCCCTGCGGCTGCCTGATCTGGTAATGCAGGCCGCGCAACACATTGCGCGCCGAACGCGAATGATTGTCCTGCACGAATGTTTTCCTGACGCCGGTCAGCTCCTCGAAACGACGCTGGTTATAGCTTTCAAAAAAGAAGCCGCGCGCATCACCCCATACCTTGGGTTCGATCACCAGCAAGCCGGGGATTCCTGTCTCGACAATCTGCACGTCAGAACTTCTCCTCTTTCAGGATGCCCAGCAGATACTGCCCGTAGGCATTTTTGGCCAGGGGCTCGGCCAGCTTCTGCAATTGTTCGGCATCGATATACCCATTGCGATAGGCAATCTCTTCCGGGCAGGCGATCTTCAGGCCCTGGCGTTTTTCCAGTGTCTGGATGAACAGCGCGGCTTCCAGCAGTGATTCGTGCGTCCCCGTATCGAGCCAGGCATAACCCCGCCCCATCACTTGTACGTCCAACTGGCCGCGCCTGAGATACGCTTCGTTGACGCTGGTAATCTCAAGTTCGCCCCGTACCGACGGCCTGATCGACCTGGCAATCTCGATGACGTCGTTGTCGTAAAAATACAGCCCGGTTATTGCATAACTGGATTTGGGATGCGCGGGCTTTTCCTCCACGCTGATCGCGCGGCCATTGCGGTCGAATTCCACCACGCCATAGCGCTCCGGGTCGTGCACATGGTAGGCGAAGACCGTGCCCCCGCTTTCCTTGCTGGTCGCAGACTGCAGCAGCCGTTCGAAATCGTTCCCGTAAAAAATGTTGTCGCCCAGCACCAGCGAGCAGCTGTCGTTGCCGATAAAATCGGCACCGATGATAAAAGCCTGGGCCAGCCCTTCCGGGGCTGGCTGCACCGCATACGAAAAATTCATGCCCCACTGCGAGCCGTCTCCCAGCAACTGGGCAAAGCGCGGCGTGTCCTGCGGGGTGGAGATGATCATCACATCGCGGATGCCGGCCAGCATCTGCACGGACAGCGGGTAGTACACCATCGGCTTGTCGTAGATCGGCAGCAACTGCTTGGAGACCGGTTGCGTCACCGGGTAGAGCCGCGTGCCCGAACCGCCTGCTAAAACGATACCCTTCATTTATTACCCCGCGCCTGATAATTCTGGGTTATCCAGTTCTGGTACTCGCCGCTGGTCACGCTATTCACCCACTCGCCATTGGCCAGATACCACTCCACCGTCTTGCGCAAACCGCTCTCGAAAGTTTCTTCCGGCCGCCAGCCCAGCTCGCGCTCGATCTTGCCGGCATCGATCGCATAGCGCCAGTCGTGCCCCGGCCGATCCGGAACGAAGGTGATCAGCCGGTCATGCGGCGCGCCTTGCGGATACAGTTCGTCGAGTATCGCGCACACCGCATGCACCACCTCCAGGTTGGTTTTCTCGTTCCAGCCGCCGATGTTGTAGGTTTCGCCCACACGCCCCCGCTCCAGCACCAGCCGCAATGCGCGCGCATGGTCGTCCACGTACAGCCAGTCCCGGATATTGTCGCCCTTGCCATAAACCGGCAGCGGCTTGCCATCGCGCGCATTCAGGATTATCAGCGGAATGAGCTTCTCCGGAAAATGATAAGGACCGTAGTTGTTCGAGCAATTGGTGGTGACTACCGGCAATCCATAGGTATGGTGCCAGGCACGCACCAGGTGGTCGGAAGAAGCCTTGCTGGCCGAGTAGGGGGAATTCGGCCGGTATGCGTCTTCTTCGGCAAAGAAGCCTCCATCGTCCAGACTGCCATAGACTTCGTCGGTGGAAATGTGATGGAAGCGGAAGATATCTTTGCGCTCGGCATCCAGTTTTTCCCAGTAGCCGCGCGCCGCCTCCAGCAAGGTGTAAGTGCCGATTATGTTGGTCTGGATGAACTCCGCAGGACCGGTAATCGAGCGGTCAACGTGCGATTCCGCCGCCAGGTGCATCACCGCATCCGGCTGGTGCTCCCGGAAAATTCGCGCCATCCCGGCCGCATCGCAGATGTCGACATGCTCGAAGCGGTAACGCGGATTGTCCGACACCGATGTCAGGGACAGCAGATTGCCGGCGTAGGTCAGCTTGTCCACGTTGACCACCGAATCTTCGGTTTCGTGAATAAACTGGCGCACAACCGCCGAACCGATAAAGCCCGCCCCCCCGGTAACCAGAATTTTTTTCATGTGATGGCCAATTGGATTTTTTGCCTAAATACCGAATCTGATTGAGCGCCGATTTTAACTCCTTTTGCCATGAAAGACCCCACGCAAACAGAATGTGCCCCCAATTAAGGCTGCATTAATATTGCTCATTCAGAGTAACCGCTATTGAATGGATACATGCCATTCAAAACGGGAAGTCCAATTTGAAGGAGAATTGAATTGAGCAAAATCCACATTGTATTAGGCATGTCCCTGCTTGGAATGCTTTCCTCTAATGCGGCCATGGCTGCCGATTCCTCCGAGATCGTTTCGGGTGCCATCGGCGGTGCTGCTGGTGCCGCCATTGGTCAAAGCATGGGCGGACAGAGCGGTGCCGTGGCTGGCGCTGCATTGGGCGGCGCCCTGGGTGTAATGCTGGCGGAGTCCAACGAAAGCCAACCGGCTCCCGTTGTTATTCAGCCCGTCCACGTTGAGCATGTCGCCCCGGTTGAGCACGACGATTTTCGTCGCGTCAATTTCCGGGAACGCGAGAGGTCTGACCATAACAGGGACTAATCTGCTGCCGGAGGAAGGGGCACGGTTTTACCGGAACCGTGCAACCTTCCTCGCCAACAGGTGATAGCTGTCCAAAAGATTCATAAATTCGGCCTCCATAAGAAACCCTGATTCCCAATGTCATATGAAGTCGTATTCCTTATACTTCTCATTCTGTCGCCAGTCCTGGCGCTGTTCATTTACATACTTTTCTCAAGACCCGAAGACTGAACAGACCTGCTTTCCGGTAACGGATTGGGCAATGCCTCAAGCCTGATCATTCAAGATACAGGCATTATTCAGGAATCCTTCTCAATGCTTCGAAGGATTCATAAATTTTCCAATTATGTGAATCGACTTATCCGTCGCTCCCTGGTTTTCCCTGATGTAGGTCATGCCTGCACGGCTCATTGCGCTCACGCTTGCCTCGTTTGCAAACAAATCGCGTAGCCAGTCTCCAAGATCGGATGGCTTATCGACTCTGAGCGCGGCGCCGCATTCAACCGCCGACTCACTGGCATCTGCAAAATTGTAGGTATGTGGCCCGATCAGCACCGGTTTACCCACGGCGCACGCTTCCATCAGGTTCTGTCCGCCGAACGGCAGCAGGCTGCCGCCGATGAACGCGATATCGCAGGCGGCATAGTAGGCAAACATTTCGCCCATGCTGTCGCCCAGCACCACCCGTACATCGGGCGGAACCGCGCTCTCCTCGCTCCTGCGCACGAACTCGAAATTGCGCCGCACCAGCATTTCGGCCACCGCCCCAAACCGCTGCGGATGGCGCGGCACAATGACGGTCAGCAGCTCCGGAATGTCGAGGGTAGCCAACATATCCAGCAGCAACTCCTCCTCGCCCTCGCGCGTGCTCGCGGCCAGGAAAACTTTCCGTCCTGCGCCGAAGCGCTGCCTCAGCACCGCGCCCAGTTGCAACATGTCCGGCGGCGGCTGGATATCGAACTTGAGGTTGCCCATCACCGCAACGTCATGTGCGCCCAGCTGCTCCAGCCGTTCGGCGTCGGCCCGGGTCTGGGCCGCAATGCCGCTCAACTCGTTCAGGGCGGTTCGCGTCAGGTTCGGGTAGCGCGCATAGCGTCCCGCCGACTTTTCCGACATGCGCGCATTCAGCAGCAACAGCGGAATATGACGCTCATGGCAGGCATGTATCAGGTTGGGCCAGATTTCCGTTTCCATCAGCACGCCCAGATCCGGCCTGAAATTTTTCAGGAACTTCCCGACTGCGAACGGGTAATCGTAAGGCAGGTAGGTCCGAATCACCCCATCCCCGTAAAGCCTCTCGCTCTCCGCCCGACCTGTCGGCGTGGTATGCGTCAACAGCAGCTGGTGAGCGGGATAACTTTCCTGCAGTCGCTGCACCAGGTTGGCCGCGGCACGGGTTTCGCCGACGGAAACCGTGTGCAGCCAGATGACCGGCTTGCCGGAATATGGCTGGTAGCGCCCGAAGCGCTCCCCCACGTGTTCGAGGTATTCCGGCTGTTTGCGTGAGCGCAGCCACAGATGCGCTAACGCGTACGGCAGCGACAGCCACAGCAGCAGGGTATAAAAAAGGCGCGGCATCATTTGTTTTCCAGCAGCCGGTCGAGTTGTTGCAGCACGTCTTCAACGGTAATCAGGCGCATAGCATCCGGGTGGTGCACGCGCGTATTCCACGGCACGCGATCCGGGTCCTTGCCCAGCAGTTTTCTAACAGCATCGGGATAACGATTCACCATGAATTCCATCTGTCCATAAGGACCGCTCAGTTCGGGCGAAGCCACCGCATACAGGCCGATCACCGGCGTGCCCATCGCCCGCGCCAGGTGCACCGCGGCGGTATCCGGCGCGATCAGGCCGTCCACCTGACCCAGCAGTGCAGCCAGCTGTTTGGGCGTGGTGCGGCCACACAGGTTGAATCCGCCCGTCCCGGCCGTCTGCACCAGATGCGCGCAGTATTGTTGTTCCACGGGATTGTCGCCGCCGGTAAACACGAAGCTGCACTGCCCCTTATCCCGTGCCGCCGTTACCGTTTCCGCATAACGCTCCAGCGGCCAGTTGCGCTCGGCCTTGCTGCTGACCGGATGCATGGCGATGACGGGACGCGGCAAACCTTTCAGTGCTGCTTCTGCCCATGTCCTGTCGGCATCGGATATCGGTAGCTGCCATTCGATGGGTTGCGATGTTGTGCCGAGACGCTCGCCAAAAGCCAGGAAACTGTCCAGCAGGTGCGGCCCGGAATATTCTATCTGCCGGTTGCAGAACAGCCATTGGCCCTCGCGGGCGCGCATCCGGTCGAAGCCGATTTTCACCGGCGCATGCAAAGCGGGATATAACAGGTTGATACGCAGATTCGCCTGCAGCGCCAGCACCGCGTCGAACCTGCGATTCCGGAACGCGCGGTAGAAGTTGCGGTAGTCAGCCAGGGTGCCTGGCTTGTCGAACACCTCGAACTCAACACCCTCCAGCCCCTTGAGCATCTCATAGCCCAGGGGGCTGGTAATCCAGGTAATCCTGGTACGTGGAAATTTTTTTTGCAGCGTGTGCAGCAGCGGCAGCGCCAGCACTACATCGCCGAGGGCGGAAAAACGGACTATCGCAATATTTTCGGGTGCCGGTGCCGATTCGTTCAGCATGTATGAGCAGGGCGACCGCCCTCGTTGACCATGACCGGCAACAGGATACTAGTACAGCGCCTGATTGACCATATCCAGGTCTTTCTCGCTCAGCTGCCCTGTGGCCGCCTTCAGCTGTAGTTCGCTGATCAGATAGTTGTACTCTGCCTGATACAGATCACGGCGCGTCGAATAAAGCTGTTGCTGCGCATTCAGCACGTCGAGGTTGGTGCGCACGCCGACCTGCTCTCCCAGCTTGCTCGATTCGAGCAGACTCTGGCTGGATTTCAGCGCCGCCTGCAATGCCTTCACCTGGGCGATGCCGTTGACCACACCCAGATAGGCCTGGCGCGTCTGTGTATCGACATTGCGCCGCGCATTTTCCAGTTCCTGTCTGGCGCGATCGCGATTGGCCTGGGCCTCGCGGAATTTCGATTGGGTCGCCCCGCCCTCGAAAAGCGGCACATTCACCTGCACGCCCACCGACTTGTTGCGGCTGTCGCTGCCGAAACCGAAACTGCCGCCGTTGGCATAATTCTTCGAGTAATTCGCCACCAGGTCCACGGTCGGCAAGTGGCCACCGAAGCTGCGCTTGACCTCGCGGTTGGCAAGCTCCGCTCCGGCCCGCGCCACCGCCAGTTGCAGGTTGCCTTGTTCCGCCATGTCCACCCATTTTTTCTGTGCGGCCGGCTGCGGCGGCTCCAGCTGGAATTTGTCGCCAAGTTGGCGCAGCTCATCCGGCATGGTGTTGGTCAGTTGCTGCAGTTCACGCTTCTTGATCTCGAGGTCGCTTCTCGAAGCGATCTCCTGCGCACTGACCAGGTCATAGCGCGACTGCGCCTCGTGCGTGTCGGTGATGG
>Ga0315540_10002521_pt1 | contig 10303 bp, 6 predicted proteins | sample SalMarSW160110MG_FD_203677 | JGI IMG/M metagenome (GOLD analysis project Ga0315540, IMG submission 203677) | Salt marsh sediment microbial communities from the Plum Island Ecosystem LTER, Massachusetts, United States - Salt Marsh Sediment SW1601-10 ... | reverse complement strand
TCGCTGGGATGGAGGGCGCCGCCGGCGACTACAGCCGACCGCTCATTCAGGTGATCTCGATTGCACTGCCCCTCAGCTGGGTGACGGCGCTGACCCTCGGCCCGTTTCTCGCCGATCGATTCCTCGGGGCCGGGGATCGGTGCGGCGAGCCAAGCCCTCCACCTGCCGGACTCGTCGCCCGTCTCTACGCACCGATCCTAGCTGCCACAATCCGCCATCGTTGGATCCCCCTCAGTACAACCGTCGTGCTGATCGCCCTGTCGCTCTACGGTTTCGGGTTCACCAAGCAGATCTACTTTCCGCCGTCCGCCAGCCCCCGCTTCCTGGTGGAGGTCTCCTTTCGAGCGGGCACCTCCATCGAGGAGACCGAGCACTGGATGGACGAGATCCATGCCTATCTTCGCGACCAGGAGGGAATCCGGCAGGTGGCCACCGCCATCGGCGCAGGCCACCCGCGCTACCTGCCGGGCTACCACCCGGAGCCGGATCCGGGGAGCCATTACGCAGTGAGCATTGTCTCGGTGGACGACCCGCACCGGATCGGCGCCATCGGTCCCCGCATACAGTCTGACCTTCAGGAGCACTTCCCCGACGCCGTCGTCGGCGTCGAGCGGGAGCCCCGAGCCTTGGACGGCACCGGCGGGCACATCCTCCTGCGGATCAGCGGTCCGGACCCGGTCGAGCTGCGGCGCATGGCGGAACAGGTCGAGGAGCTGATGGCAGCAGATCCGGACGCAAAGGCGGTGTACGACGACTGGGGCGCCAAGGTGAAGGTCGCCCGCCCCGTCCTGAACGGAGAGCTCATGCGCCGACTGGGCGTGACGCGGGCGCAGATCGCCGCCGCTCTGCACGCCACCTACTCGGGTAGCCGCACAGGCCTTTTCCAGGAGGGCGCCGAGCCGATTCCGATCCTCGTCCGGGCACCGCAGGACGAGCGTACCAGGATCGAAGGCATGGAGAGCATCCAGGTGATCAGCCCCTTGCGCGGCGACAAAATCTCCCTGGACCGTCTGGTAGAGCGGCTGGATACGGTGACCGAGGACGCACGGCGCTACCGGCGTAACGGAATCCGGGTGATCGGCGTCCAGGCGGATACCGATCGCGACTCGGCCTTCGACCTGCTCGGGCGCCTCGAGCCGCGGGTGGAGGAGGCGCTGGGCGCAGCCCCGACAGCAAAGGCGAGCCTCGCGGCAGGACCGGACATCGCGATTCCCCTGAGCGGAATCCCCGGCTACTCGATCGCCTGGGGCGGTGAAGCGGAGGGCCTTGCAGCATCCCGTGTCGAGCTGCGGACCTGGGTGCCCCTCTGTGGCGGCCTGATCCTGCTGATCCTCGTCGCCCTCTTCCGGGGACTGAGGCAACCCCTGGTGATCCTGCTCACCGTGCCTCTGGTCTCGATCGGGGTCGTCATCGGACTACTGCTGACCGGCCGGCCCTTCGACTTCCTGTCTCTGCTCGGGCTCATGGGTCTGTCCGGTATGATCATGAGAGGCGCCACCCTGCTGGTGGAGCGGATCGATGTAGAGGTACGGACAGGCGGGGAGGTGCCCCCGGCTATCCTGCGGGCGATGGGAGCGCGGCTACGCCCGGTGGGATTTGCTGCGATCACCAGTATCTTGACCCTGCTGCCGCCGCTACAGGACGGGCTCTTCGTCTCCATGGCGGTGACCCTCGTTTTCGGTCTCGCGATCGCAACCCCTCTGGTGCTGGTCGTGGTGCCGGTGCTTTACTCGGTCCTGTTCCACGCTCTCGACGGCGAGGCGCCTCTCAAACAGGAGTAAGGAATCGAGATGACTGATCACAGTATTTCCTACCAGCCCGTCCCCGGTGTGCTGCTTTCCACTGCTGCGGCGGGAATCCGGTACCAGGACCGCGACGATCTGGTGCTCATGGCGCTTCCCGAGGGTACGAGCTGCGCGTCCGTCTTCACACAAAATGCCTTTTGCGCCGCCCCGGTGGTTGTGGCCAAACGCCACTTGGCGGACGCTTCGCCGCGCTTTCTCCTCGTCAACTCGGGTAACGCCAACGCGGGCACCGGAATGCAGGGTCTGGAGGACGCCGAGACCAGCTGCGCCGCCCTCGCTGCACACGCGGGTTGCCGAACCCAAGAGGTGCTGCCCTTCTCTACCGGTGTGATCGGCGAGCGTCTCCCCGTGGAGAGACTGGCAGCGGCACTTCCGGTGGCACTGGAGCAGCTGCTCGAGACCAACTGGCCGGCGGCGGCGCGGGCAATCATGACCACGGATACGGTCCCGAAGCTGGCCTCGCGCCGTTTCAGCGCGGCCGGGCGCACCGCCGTGGTCACCGGCATGGCCAAGGGGGCGGGAATGATCCGTCCGGACATGGCGACCATGCTCGCCTTTCTCGCCACCGACCTGGCGGTGGACAGGGAGCTGCTGCAGCGCTGTCTGCGCGAGGCGGTGGATGTCTCCTTCAACGCCATCACGGTGGATGGGGATACCTCCACCAACGATGCCTGCGTCCTCGCCGCCGCAGGCACCCTGGGCAATGATTCTCTGGATGACGCCGAGTCTCCGGATTACACGGCCTTCCGTACTGCTGTCGAAGCGGTCTGCCGGGAGCTGGCGACCGCCATCGTGCGCGACGCCGAAGGCGCCACCAAGCTGGTGAGGATCCAGGTCGAAGAGGCCCGAAACATCGCCGAGGCGAGACGCGTGGCCGATGCCATTGCCCATTCCCCCCTCGTCAAGACCGCCCTCTTCGCCTCCGATCCCAACTGGGGCCGGATTCTTGCCGCCGTCGGTCGTGCCGGCGTGGACCGGCTGGATATCGAGGCGGTACGCATATGGCTCGGCGACCTGCGCATCGTCAGCGGGGGCGGACGGGACCCGGACTACACGGAGAGCGCCGGGCAGGCAGTCATGGAGAGAGAGGATATCGTGATCAGGGTGGCGCTCGGCCTCGGCGATGCCGCGGTCGAGCTTTTCACCTGCGACCTGTCCTACGACTATGTGCGCATCAACGCCGAGTATCGGACTTGAGGACAGAGCAGATTCATGTTGCCGCCGGGGCCGTGGGAGACCCCCAGGGGCGGATTCTGATCACCAGGCGGCCCGACGCCGTCCACCAGGGCGGTCTGTGGGAATTCCCCGGCGGAAAGCTGGAGCCCGGAGAAACGCCGGTGGAGGGGTTGGCCCGTGAGCTTCGGGAGGAGCTCGGTATCCGAGTCCTCTCTTCCCGTCCCCTCATCCGGGTCCACCACGACTACGGAGATCGCCGCATCCTGCTCGACGTGCACCGCGTGACCGCCTTCGACGGCGATCCCAGCGGACGCGAGGGCCAGCCGATGGCATGGGTACGTCCGGATGTTATGGACCCGGTGACCTTCCCAGCGGCGGACCGTCCCGTCATCACGGCGCTGCGCCTGCCCGAGCTCTACCTGATCACAGGCGAAGACCCCAGTGAGCCCGATCGTTTCCTGGACCGCCTGTCCCACGCCCTCAGCGGGGGTATCCGCCTGGTACAGCTACGGGCCCATGCCAGGAGAAACGCCGAGTATGCGGATCTGGCCGAGAGTGCATTTCAGCTCTGCGAGCGTCACGGCGCGCACCTGCTGCTCAACCGGGCCCCGTCCCAGGTCCGAGACCTGCCTTGCCACGGTCTGCACCTGACCGCGAGTCGTCTTGCGGGGTTGGCGCGGCGACCGCTGGATGGGAGGTGCCTGGTCGGGGCGTCTTGCCACGGTGCCGAGGATCTGGCACGTGCCGCGGTCCTGGGCCTGGACTATGCGCTGCTCTCCCCCGTCCTGGCCACGGCCAGCCACCCGGACGCGCGACCACTGGGGTGGGAGGGCTTTGCCCGGCTCGTCGATGCCGCCTCCCTCCCGGTATATGCCCTGGGCGGTCTGGGGCCTGCCGACCTCGATCAGGCCTTCAGCAAGGGTGGGCAAGGCGTCGCGGCGATCCGCGGACTCTGGCCGGATTAGGGCCCTCTACGCGGAAACCGAAGCCCTGGGCCGGACCTCAATCGCTCCCTTCATACCGAAAGGAGATCTTCACCCTCGCGCGATAGGCTTCGATGCGCCCATCGCCCAGCTGCATGTCGAGCTCCGTGACCTCGGCAACCCTGAGGTCGCGCAAATGCTCCCCCGCCATTTCCACGGCTTGAGCCGCGGCCTTCTCCCAGGACTCGGTGCTCGTACCTACCAGCTCGATCACTTTGTAGACGCTGTCTGACATGTTTGGTCTCCCCGGCCGCTCAGCGAACGCTCTGAAAAGTATAAACCGCTCCCCCTCTCACCCCGAAAAGTGCGGGGGGTGGTTTCGCGATCGATTGTAGAAAAATGGCAGTGGATTTCTTATGCTTCGACTTCTTCCAGAAATCCGACAGAGACTCTGACCTCGGTAAGCGGCTAAGTCTCTGCAGAAAAACGATAAACAAGAAGTGTACAGATGCGCCCCTGCCGAGCCCGGGCGTCGATCGAAAAACCCGAAGACTCAAGATTTCCACTCCGAGGAGCAGAAATGTCGACACAAACCACCGATAGGCAGCCGGGGGAAGAGCAGAGCACTCCTGCATTCACCGAATTTCCGGTTCCGGGATACGAGGCATGGCGCGAAGCCGCGGAGGCGGCCATCAAGGGTGCCCCATTCGAGAAGGTCCTGGTGACCCGTACCCATGAGGGCATCGACCTACAGCCCATGTATCGGGCCGAAGATGTGGCAGGCCTTTCCCACGTGGGCGGCTTTCCCGGCTTCGCACCCTATGTGCGCGGTACCGAGCCGCTCGGGTACAAGCTCGCCCCCTGGGAGGTGAGCCAAGAGATCGTGGAGAATACCCCCGAGGCCTTCAACCGGGCGCTGGCAGCCGATCTCGAGCGCGGTCAGACTGCGGTCAACATGCGCCTCGACACCGCCACCTTGCTCGGTGAGGACGCGGACACGCCGGAGACCGCGTACGTGGGAAAGGGCGGGGTGTCCATCTCCTGCCTGGATGACCTGAGCACCGCGCTCCGGGGCGTCGACCTGGCGCAGACGCCCATCTACATCCAAGTCGGTGCGTCCGGAATACCGATGGCGGCCATGCTCTCCGCCCTGGTCGAGAAGCAATCCGGGTCGAAAGCGGCCCTCCGTGGCTGCATCGGGGCCGATCCCCTCGGCGAGCTGGCGCGCGAGGGGAGGATCCCGCGCTCCATGGGCGGGGCCTACGACGACATGGCGCAGCTCACCTCCTGGGCTGCCGCGAATGCGCCGAGCCTGCAGACCGTGCTGGTACGCGGTCATCCCTACCACGACGGGGGGGGCAGCGCGGTTCAGGAGCTCGCCTTCGCCATCGCGACCGGCGTCGAATATCTGCGGGAGATGCAGTCGCGCGGCGTATCCGCCGACCAGGCCGCACAGAGCATCCTGTTCGCCTTCTCACTCGGCTCCAACTTCTTCATGGAGATCGCCAAGCTGAGGGCCGCCAGGATCCTCTGGGCGAAGGTCGTCAAGGAGCTCGGTGGCGGCGAGGACGCCCAGAAGATGCGCATTCACGCCCGCACCTCGGCCTGGAACAAGACGCTCTACGATTCCAACGTCAATATGCTGCGGGCCACCACCGAGGCGTTCTCCGGTGTCCTAGGTGGCTGCGACAGCATGCATATCGGTCCCATGGACGAGGTGGCCCGCATCCCGAGCGACTTCACCCGTCGCGTCGCCCGCAACGCCCATACGGTTCTGCGCGACGAGGCCGGATTGACGAGATCCGTCGATCCGGCGGGCGGCTCCTGGTATGTCGAGAGCCTCACCGACAGTGTAGCCCGTACGGCCTGGGATCTTTTCCGCGAAGTGGAGAAACAAGGGGGCATGGCAAAGGCGCTGCAGACGGGATTCGCCCAGCAGCAGGTAGCCACCGTCGCCGCCGAGCGGGCCAAGGACTATGCCGTGCGCAAGGACATCTTCGTCGGGACCAACATGTACCCGAATCCGTCCGACAAGCCCCTGGAGATATCGGATATCGATCACGCTGCCCTGCAGCGGACGCGCGCTGCAGCTCTCCAGTCCTATCGCAACGCGGCGGACGACGAATGGCGCAAGAGCGCACTGGAGAAGCTCTCGCAGGCCGCCCCGGAGGGACGGGTCGAGGCCGCCGTGCATGCCGTCCTGGGCGGCGCGACCATCGGTGACCTCTGCCTGGCGCTGGCGACGGGCGAGGAGATGGACCCGGTGATCGCACCGGTGAAAATCCAGCGGGGTGCGGATGCCTTCGAGAGGCTGCGCCGACGCTCCGAAGACCATGCGAAAAAGACCGGGGCAGCACCCAAGGTGTTCCTGGCCAATATGGGTCCGATCCCCCAGCACAAGGCGCGGGCCGACTTCAGCCGCGGCTTCCTGGAGGTAGGTGCCTTCGAAGTCATCGGAAACAATGGCTTCGAGACCCCGGATCAGGCGGTTGCAGCCGCCCTGGATTCCGGTGCCCCGGTGGTCGTTATCTGCTCCACGGACAAGACCTATCCGGACCTGGTGCCGCCGATCGTCAAGGGCATCAAGGACGCCAAGCCGGAGGCTATGGTGCTCGTGGCGGGTTACCCCAAGGATCATATAGATGCCCTCGAGCAGGCGGGCGTGGACGATTTCATCTACATGCGCGCAAACTGTTACGAGCTGCTCGACAATCTTCAGAACCGTATAGGGGTGGCCCAATAATGAGCAATCCAGATTTCGCCAATATGGACTACGCCGTGGATTTCCCGCGCCACGGCTTCGACGAGTGGAAGGCCGCTGCGGAAGCGGCTTCGGGAAAGAGCTTGGACGAGCTGATCTCCTGGACCATGGAGCACATCGACGTCAAGCCACTGTACACGGACGCGGACCTGGAAGGACTCGGTCATTTGGGCTATGTGGCCGGCATCCCGCCGTTTCTGCGCGGTCCTTACCCGACCATGTACGTCACCCGGCCCTGGACCGTGCGCCAGTATGCGGGCTTCTCCACGGCGGAGGAGAGCAACGCCTTTTATCGCCGTAACCTGGCCGCCGGCCAGAAGGGCCTGTCCATCGCCTTCGATCTCGCCACCCACCGCGGCTACGACTCGGATAACGAGCGCGTCACCGGCGATGTGGGCAAGGCCGGGGTCGCCATCGACTCGATCCTGGATGCCCAGGTCCTGTTCGACGGCATCCCCCTGGATCAGATGTCGGTGTCCATGACCATGAACGGGGCGGTCCTGCCCTGCATGGCCTTCTTCATCGTGGCGGGCGAAGAGCAGGGCGTGGAGCACAAGCAGCTCACGGGCACCATTCAGAACGACATCCTGAAAGAGTTCATGGTTCGCAATACCTACATCTATCCGCCGACACCCTCCATCCGCATCATCGGGGATATCTTCTCCTATACGTCCAAGGAGATGCCGCGCTTCAACAGCATCAGCATCTCCGGCTATCACATGCAGGAGGCGGGGGCCACCGCGGATATCGAGCTGGGCTACACATTGGCGGACGGGCTGGAGTATCTGCGCACCGGCGTGAATGCGGGCATGTCAATCGACACCTTCGCCCCGCGCCTGTCCTTCTTCTGGGCCATCGGCATGAACTATTTCATGGAAGTGGCCAAGATGCGGGCGGGACGCATGCTCTGGGCCAAGATCGTCAAGGAGTTCAATCCCCAGAACGAGAAGTCCATGGCCCTGCGCACCCATTCGCAGACATCCGGCTGGAGCTTGACCGAGCAGGACCCCTTCAACAACGTGGCGCGCACCGCCATCGAGGCCATGGCGGCGGCCTTGGGACACACCCAGTCGCTACATACCAACGCCCTGGACGAGGCCATCGCCCTGCCCACGGACTTCTCGGCGCGCATCGCCCGCAACACCCAGCTCTACCTGCAGGATGAGACCCGCATCTGCAAGGTCCTGGACCCCTGGGGAGGCTCCTACTATGTCGAGGCCCTGACCAACGAGCTGATGAAGAAGGCCTGGGCCCACATCCAGGAGATCGAAGAGCTCGGCGGCATGACCAAGGCCATCGACACGGGTCTGCCGAAGATGCGCATCGAGGAGGCCGCTGCGCGCCGCCAGGCCCAGATCGACTCCGGCAAGGAGACCATCGTCGGGCTCAACAAGTACCGCCTGACGCAGGAGGACCCGCTGGAGATCCTGGACATCGACAACTCGGCGGTGCGCGAATCCCAGATTCAGCGGTTGAAGAAGCTGCGCGCCGATCGCGATGAATCCAGGGTCCAATCCGCCCTGGAGGCCCTGACCAGGAGCGCCGAGACCGGCGAGGGCAACCTGCTGGAGCTCTCGGTGGAGGCGGCACGCGCGCGCGCTAGCCTGGGCGAGATCTCCTATGCCATCGAGAAGGTGGTCGGGCGCCACAAGGCGGTGATCCGCTCCATCAGCGGCGTTTACAGCAGCGAGTTCGGGGAGAACGAAGAGATCGCGACCGTCCGCCGCATGGCCGACGAGTTCGAGCAGAAGGAGGGACGCCGGCCGCGCATCCTGGTGGCCAAGCTGGGTCAGGACGGCCACGACCGTGGCGCCAAGGTGATCGCCACTGCATTCGCCGACCTCGGTTTCGACGTGGACATCGGCGCCCTGTTCCAGACCCCGGAGGAGGTCGCCCGCCAGGCGGTGGAGAACGACGTCCACGTGGTGGGGATGAGCTCGCTGGCGGCAGGTCATAAGACGCTCTTGCCCCAGCTCGTGAGAGAGCTCGAGAAACTGGGCCGGGAGGACATCATGGTCGTCATCGGTGGCGTCATCCCCGCGCAGGACTACCAGTATCTGTACGATGCCGGGGCATCCGCCATCTTCGGCCCGGGAACCGTGGTTCCCATCGCAGCGCAGAAGGTGCTCCAGGAGCTCGACCAGCGGCTCGCCGCGTAGGGAATCCCGATGGACGAACCGCACCCATCGCTCGATGGTGCGGTTCGTCTCGTTCACCGTACCCTGCGGGCTGGCCGTTATCGATAGGGGACTCGTTGTGTCCAAGAAAAGCAACAAGCCCGAATGGGCTCCGAAGGACGCCGGAGGGGAGTTCGCCACCCGAGTGATGCACGGCGTCTCCGGCGGACATGACGGCATGCCCGGGCAGGCAGGCGCCCAAGCCCGGGCAACCGCCGGCATTCCCCGCCGCCGCCGCCTCGGCGTCGACGAGTACGTGAAGGGCGTCCTGGCGGGAGATCGCAACGTCCTCGGCCAGGCGATCACCCTGGTCGAAAGCAACGCTCACACCCACATGGACATGGCCCAGGAGGTGCTGCGCCGGGTGATCCCGCACTCGGGTCGCTCCATTCGAATCGGCATCACCGGCGTGCCGGGTGCCGGCAAGAGCACCTTCATCGAGGCCCTCGGGTTGTATCTCTGCGAGAAGGGTCACCGCGTCGCGGTCCTGGCGGTGGATCCCAGCAGCAAGGTAACGCGCGGCAGCATCCTCGGCGACAAGACCCGGATGGAGCTGCTCTCCAGGGACTTGCGAGCCTTCATTCGCCCATCTCCATCGTCGGGGACCCTCGGCGGGGTGACGCGCAAGAGCCGCGAGACCATCCTGGTCTGCGAGGCCGCGGGCTTCGACGTGATCCTGGTCGAAACGGTCGGGGTCGGGCAGAGCGAGACCACGGTCCGTTCCATGGTCGATTTCTTCCTGCTCGTGATGATTGCGGGCGCGGGGGACGAGCTGCAGGGGATCAAGAAGGGCATCATGGAGCTGGCCGATGCCCTCCTCGTCAACAAGGCTGACGGTGACAACAAACCGCGCGCCAACGCCGCGAAGCTCGAGTACAACCGCGCCTTGCACTATCTGGCACCGGCGACCGACGGATGGCAGACCCGTGCCTATTCCTGCTCGTCACTGACCGGCGAGGGTATCCCGGAGCTGTGGTCGGTGGTCGAGGATTTTCGCAAGAGGACCATGGACTCGGGTGTCCTGGAGAAGCGCCGCCGCGCCCAGACCCTGGATTGGGTCTATTCGATGGTCGAGGAGCACCTGCGCGCCAGCTTTTTCCAACACGCGGGGGTCGAGCGTATCCGCGCCGAGATCGAGCACGAGGTCATGTGGGGACGCATGCCGCCGACGGTCGCCGTGCAACGCCTGATCGCCGAGTTCGAGGGTGCCGGTAATCCCTGAGCCTGAGGCCGAGCCGCCAGCTTCGCGAGTCCGTAGTGGACGCCCTCTCAGGAAGGGGCGGGATCGGCCACCGTTTCCACGCCAAGCGCGCCCGATTTCGGCTCCGCCCGCCACGATGGCTTCTTCAAGGGTGCAATCAGGCTCTCGAATTCCTCCGGATTCACGTACTGGATGACGACCCCGCCGCCTTCGTCCAGGCCGATATCCATCCCTTTGTCCGGATACAGCCAATGGGAGAC
>Ga0315540_10002520_pt1 | contig 10309 bp, 11 predicted proteins | sample SalMarSW160110MG_FD_203677 | JGI IMG/M metagenome (GOLD analysis project Ga0315540, IMG submission 203677) | Salt marsh sediment microbial communities from the Plum Island Ecosystem LTER, Massachusetts, United States - Salt Marsh Sediment SW1601-10 ... | reverse complement strand
GGCCAGCAGAAAGGCGGTTCCGGCGGTGTGCAGTTCGCCGGCTCCGACCCACAGGCGGGCTTGCAGCTGACCGAGGCCCAACAGGCCGATACTCACCACCAGCAGCGTTACCAGGGACTCTATCAGGCTGAAACCGTGCGTATTTTTACCCATGCTCAGAAATCCTTCCAGCCGCCGGGAATCCTCACGACGCGGATGGTGGGGAATGACAACCGGGTCTGCAGACGGTCGGCGTTCTGGATGTGCTGCAGCTCAATGCTGGCGTGCCCGCTGTTGGCATTGCCGTTGATAGCTAGCGTGCCGATGACCTCGAGCCGCCTGTCCGCCAGGGGTTCGGGACAGGCGGCATCGATGAACACGACGCCGAAAATGCGCACCCCCGCGGCAAAACGCGGGCAGCCGGTCGCCGCGGGGAAATACACCACCACCGGCCTGTCTTTGTTACCCAGGCTGTGGGCCCATTTGCCGCCGACGAGCGCGGCCGGGTCGACCTGCCAGTAGCGCCGCCGGGCGGAGGGCAGGGCCAGCTCCGCCGCCGCGAGCCGCGCATACTCATCCCGGCTTATGGAGAAAAACGTTGTCCAGAGCGTGTCGTCGAGGGATTTCATCCCGCCCCGACCGGCGTGCATATCGATGGCTGCGAGTGCGGGGCAGGGCGACGGCGTGTAGCGCCACAGGGCAGCGCCCGCCGCATCGCTGTCGCTGTTGATCGGCCGGATGGAGACGACTGCGCCGCCTGACAGGCAGCCGTTGATCACCAGTGGCGGTGCCGACTCCGCGAGTGGCGACAACACCGTCAGCAGGCGCACCTGCTCGCTGACCCGGGCGGTGGTGCCGCGGCCGCCCTGCGCGCTGGATATGGCCTGTATTTCGACAAACGGACTGTTGTGGTCGGACCGGCGGTACATAACGCGGGTCTCCACACCGCCGGCGCTTTCTACCGGACCGGCGCGGCTGACCTGCGTGTGGTCTTCGTTGGCCGGCGCCCAGACCAGTACCGACGGATACTGGGTCAGCACCGCTGTGGCGGTTTCCGCTGCCGATTCGGCAGCCAACAACAGGCGTTTCTGCCAGCGTTCGTTGCCCGCCATGCGGGTCTCGGTGATCCGGGTGTGCGCCACTGCCAGGGTGAGCAGGGTGATCGACATCATCAGCACCAGCGCCACCAGCAGGCTGGCAGCGCCGCGCTCGTGCCCCATGGTGTGCGCGTTGCTCATGGTTCCGCCGCCTGCAGCCGGTCGTTGCGCAGTGCTATCCACTGCACGAGACTGATTTCGCTGTCCGGATCATGTTCGAGCCGCGCGCCGATATCGACACTGACCAGTCGCTGCACCAGTTGCGGCGCCGCGTCGTCACACGGCGCGGTGCGGTCCAGCAGGTTGATGCAATGCCTGCGCCGACCGAAACGCAGGCGGGTGATGCGAACGTCCGGATCGTTCAGCGCCTGCCAATAGCCGGCATCGCACGCCAGGCCGGTGCCGGCGTAGCGCGATTGCACCGCGCCGTGATGCAGCCGGTAGCCGAACTGCTCCACGTTGTCGTCGTCGGAGAAGGGCGGACATTCGCCCTGCCCACACTGTCCGACCCCGACCAGCCCATCCCCGTCGAGGTCGTAACCGAGCAGGATGCAGGAGTCGGCGGGCTCCCCGGCAAAGGCGCCGCTGCGCACCCGGTTTTCACTGCTCTGAAACGGATTGTCGGCAGGCGACCGCTGTGCCGGGTCGAAGTGCCAGTAGCCGGCGCGGCGCAGGTCGCGGCTGACCAGGTACAGGATGCCGAGAACCTGCTGGTGCAGGTGCGCCGAGCGCAGTTGCAGCGTGGTGTGACGGGCCGTTGCGCTGTAGACAGTCAGCGCCGCCGACAGCGCAACAAGGGAGATGACGCCCGCGATCATCAACTCGACGAGCGTGACGCCACGCTGACGTGGGCGCGTGCTCAACATGGCGGGAACGCCGTGCCCCTGGTGGAACAGCTGCGCACCCGCCCGAGCGGGCTTATGATGACGCGCACTTCGCCGGCGCGGTTGCGCAGGACAAGCGATGCGGCGCGGGCGGTGCCGCGTATTGCGGCAAACCGCAGTGGGCGGGTGGCGATTGCCGCCGGTGCCTCGAGCGCAACGGAAGGGAAGTCAGCCGCGCCTTGCCGGTGCAGGCTCGCTGCGCCGGTGTCGCCGCTGACGCAGGCGCCCGCCTCGGCGGTGTTCAGGCGGCAGTCACAGTGGCCTCGGTCGCTCCAGCCATAGCACCAGCCGGCGGTTTGGCTATTGGAAAACGCGAAATAAACGCTTTGCTGAAACGTTAAGGCGCGGTTTCGGGCCTGTCGAAGTTCCTGGAGCAGCTGTTCGGCGGCCCCGCGCAGGCGGCCGCTGTCGATAAACCGGCCCATGGCGGGTACAGCCAGACCGGCGAGCAGCGCCACCAGCGCCAGCGTGACCAGAAGTTCGATAAGCGTAAAACCGGAGCGTCCTGTCTCTTCCATGATCAGGCTCCCGGGCAACTTGTTCCCTGTTGTCGTGGGAAGTATAGTCAAGCTGCGGGGCAGCGCAAGGAGGCGCGTGTCCGTATCCGTTACCGAGCAAAAGGAGTTGCGCTATGAATCGATCACCGGTTCAGGGTTTCTCGTTAATTGAATTACTCACCGCGCTGGCTATCGTTGCAATTCTCGCCACCATTACCGTGCCTTCTTTCAGTGGCATGGTTGCCAGGTCGCGTCGCAGCGACGCGATATCTGCGTTGCTGCGCGTGCAACTCGCGCAGGAACGCTGGCGCGCGAACAATCTCACTTATGCAGCGGACCTCGCCACGCTTGGCTGGACGTCGGCCGACTCGCCGGACGGCTATTACCGCTTGCGCATCGGTCGCGCTGACGCAACCGGCTTCCGTGTCACCGCGCAGCCGGTGGGTGTGCAGCGGGCGGACAGCTGTGGCGCATTTGCCGTGGCTGCCGGGGGCCCCGATTACAGCCAGGGCTTTGCCGACGAGCGCTGTTGGCGTCGTTGAAATCCGCTCCAGCTGCGGCGCGTACCGACATGGCTGACTGTATCGTTGTCGGCGCCGGTCTCATCGGCATGCTCACGGCGCAGGCGCTGGCCGGCGCGGGCGTCACAGTGACCGTACTGGAAAAATCCCGGCCCGCACGCGAATCCTCCTGGGCGGGGGGCGGTATCCTCTCGCCGCTTTATCCCTGGCGCTATCCGCGGGCCGTCAATGCGCTCGCGCGGGAAAGCCAGCGGCACTACCCGGGCTTCTGTCGGCAGCTGTGTGATGCCACCGGTATCGACCCGCAGTGGACGCGCTCGGGCCTGCTGATCGCCGACATCGATGATGTGTCCGCCGTCAAGCAGTGGGCCGAACTGTATGCAGACGAACTCATCTGGCCCACGGCCGAACAGGCCCGGGAGCTGGAACCACTGCTGGGAATCGCGCCCGAACTCAGTGCCTGGCTGCCGGGTGTGGCCCAGGTGCGCAACCCGCGCCTGGTGCAGTCGCTGCAGGCCTTCGTCGAGCAGCAGGGTGTCGAGATCCGCCCGCAGTGCCCGGTGCAGGGCTGGAAGGTTCATGGGCGGCGGGTTGCATCAGTGACAACGCCGCAAGGCGATGTTTCCGCCGATCACTACGTCGTCGCCGGGGGCGCCTGGACCCGCGAGCTGCTCGAGGCCACCGGAATCGACCTGCCAATCCAGCCGGTGCGTGGTCAGATGATTCTGTTCAAGGGGCAGCCGGGCCTGGTGTCGCGCATCACGTTGTACCAGGGCCACTACGCCATTCCCCGCCGCGACGGTCACGTGTTGTTCGGCAGCACCCTGGAGTACACCGGCTTTGACAAGCGGACCACGGCCGTGGCCCGCGAGGAACTGACGCGGGCGGCCTACGAGCTGCTGCCCGGCCTCGCCGAGCTGCCGATTGAAAAGCACTGGGCCGGGCTGCGACCCGGTAGTCCGGACGGCACGCCCGCGGTGGGGCCGCACCCCGAAATCGACAATCTCTATATTAATGCCGGCCATTTCCGCAACGGCGTGGTGCTGGGGCTGGCCAGCGCCGGTTTGCTGGCGGATCTGCTGCTGCAGCGCCCCACGGCCCTGGATGCGGCACCCTATCTGCCTGAATTATTTCTGAAATAAGGTGGGCTTTCCGCTGCCTGGACTTTGTCTAAATCGCCAGCGTATACTGTTTAAATGAGCGAAGTTGTTGCTATTCCGGTACTTAGTGAGGAGCAGGCCACCGCGCGGTTACGCGAGCACGGTATCCTGCCCACCCAGCAGCGCCTGCAGATCGCCCAGGTGTTGCTGACGCGTGACCAGCACCTGAGCGCCGAACAGGTGCTCGAGCTGGTGAATGCCACCGGCAAGAGCGTGTCCAAGGCAACCGTGTACAACACTCTGGGTCTGTTCGCGGAAAAGGGCATTCTGCGGGAAGTGAATGTCGATCCCATCCGCGCCTTTTACGACACCAACAGCTCTGCGCACCACCATTTCTACAACGTCGACACCGGCGAATTGTCCGACATCGACAGTGGCCAGATGCCGGTGGAGCAACTGCCCGTCGCCCCTGCAGGCACCGTCGTGGACGAGGTGGATGTCATCATCCGCGTGCGCAACGCCGATCCCGTCAAACCGTGAGTTGGCGCGACCCGCGCTATTCTTTTATACTCGCGCGCTCCACAGCGCCGGAATAGCTCAGTCGGTAGAGCAACTGATTCGTAATCAGTAGGTCGGAGGTTCGATTCCTCTTTCCGGCACCACTTAATCAATAAGATAAATTCTGTCGGATTCCCCTTATTACTCTTGGCTAGCGTTTGGGCTAGCGTTTCTTAGTTAATCCCCCCGCTGTCATGTACACCAGTCCCGACTTTGAATACTAGTTCTGGGCAGATCTGGGCTATCGTTCGCAGCGATGATGCCCCGTACCGACGTGTGATACCGATCAAATAGACGGGCGATCGAGTGAAAGGTCTCGCCCCGCTGCCAACGATCCCACATCTCCGCCTTCTGGGCGTCCGTGTAGTAGATCCGTGTTCTGTAAGCCATTGCACACATTCCATCTTTTGATGAAAAGATAAAGTGTTGCGCTCACCGGTTGAATTCAACAACCAGAAACGGACCTTCCTGTGTTGACGATAGTACTTCCGCAAACGGTCACTGTTTTGTCATGCATGCATTGCGAAGAAACTGCTTACAGTATTGGCATACCGAATGCGCACCACTGAGTGACTGGCTACGTCGGACAACTTCTGGAATAGGTGGATTCGTAAAGCCTGAGCCTCCGCTACGGACGGAACTGTAACTCAATCTGTACAACTGTGGATTATCACTTACGTTTGGAAGAGAATGCCCAATAGTGATCGCACCAATGGAGTTTTACCTTGTTTAAGTGGACAGTGGAGTTAAGCGCAAACCGTCCCGTTTAGAGCCTGGTGGACGGCGGGTGTTTCGGCGTTATCCTTATACTGTCGTCCTGAACGACAATATTAACGTTGGTTCGCTTAGCCCCAATTAACCGAGCCTGGAAGTAGACTCATGCGGCTTGCGCTAGTTTCTGTTTCGGGATGATTACCCTCCTCTTTTCGGACCAGCCCGACATAAAAAAAGGGGTCCGGCACACCTGGCCCGACCCCCGTTTTAACCTGTTCCTGCACTGCCCCATCGCAGCGCCTGAACAAGCGCCCGGCTTACTTCAGATTAAAGCGATCGTTCTGCATCACCTTGGTCCATGCCACGACGAAGTCATTGACGAACTTGTCATGCGCATCATCGGCTGCATAGACTTCTGCTACGGCACGCAGCTCAGAGTTTGAACCGAACACCAGGTCGACCGGCGTTGCCGTCCACTTCACCTTGCCACTGGCACGATCCTTACCGACATACATACCCCGATCCTTGGAGGATTTCTCCCAGGCCGTGGACATATCGAGCAGATTGACAAAGAAGTCGTTGGTCAGCGTACCCGGATTTGCAGTGAATACACCGTTACTGGAGCCATCAGTGTTGGCACCCAGTGCGCGCATACCGCCCACCAGCACAGTCATTTCCGGCACCGTCAGGTTCAGCACATCGGCACGGTCGACCAGCGCATCGGCCGGCGAGAGCCTGGCACCCTTACCGTAGTAGTTGCGGAAGCCATCTGCCTTCGGCTCCAGCAGGGCGAATGACTGGACATCGGTCTGCTCTTGCGAGGCATCCGTACGACCTGGCTTGAACGGTACCGTGACACTGTGCCCGGCATCGCCGGCGGCCTTCTCGATGGCGGCAGCACCACCCAGCACGATCATGTCGGCCAGCGATACCTGTTTGCCGCCCGCGTGAGCCTTGTTGAAGTTCATCTGGATCTTCTCAAGACCCTTCAGAACCTTTGCCACCGTCTTCGGATCGTTGACCGCCCAGTCTTTCTGCGGAGCCAGGCGCAGGCGGCCGCCATTGGCACCACCGCGCATGTCGGTCCCGCGGAAGGAAGCGGCAGCTGCCCAGGCGGTGCGGACCAGATCAGACACGGACAACCCGGAAGCGAGTACATCCTTTTTCAGGCTGGCAATATCGCTGGCGTCGATCAGCTTTGCGTGATCAGTCGCCGGCACCGGATCCTGCCAGATCAGTGCCTCGCTCGGAGCCTCTGCACCGACATAGCGGGCACTCGGACCCATGTCGCGGTGAGTCAGCTTGAACCAGGCACGGGCAAAGGCGTCATTGAACGCATTCGGATCGTTGGCGAACCGCTCGGAGATCTTGCGATAGGCCGGGTCTTCGCGCAGCGCCAGGTCGGTGGTCAGCATCACCACGGGATTGCGCTTGCCGGCAATGTGGGCATCCGGTGTCATCTGGTGCATGGATTCATCCTTCGGAATCCACTGAACCGCACCGGCCGGGCTCTTCGTTTGCACCCACTCAATGGCCAGCAGGTTCTGCAGGAAGATAGCCGTCCACTGCGTAGGCGTCGGTGTCCAGGCGCCTTCGAGACCACTGGTGATGGTGTCTTCGGCATTGCCCTTGCCGCACTTGTTCTTCCAGCCCAGACCCTGCTGCTCAACCGGGGCAGCGGCCGGCTCGGGGCCGACGCAATCAGCGGGACTGTGGGCGCCGTGGGTCTTGCCCAGGGTGTGGCCACCGGCGATCAGCGCGACGGTCTCCTCGTCGTTCATGCCCATGCGGCCAAAGGTGTCGCGGATGTCGTGCGCGGCGGCCAGCGGATCACCTTTGTGCCCGGTCGGGCCTTCCGGATTCACGTAGATCAGGCCCATCTGCACAGCGGCCAACGGATTTTCGAGATCGCGCTTGCCACTGTAACGCTTGTTATCAGCGAGCCACTTGGTCTCGGTACCCCAGTACACATGGTCTGCTTCCCAATCGTCAACACGGCCACCGGCGAATCCGAAGGTCTTGAAGCCGGCCTTCTCCAGCGCAACGTTGCCGGAAAGCACCATCAGGTCACCCCATGATACGTTGCGGCCATATTTTTTCTTGACCGGCCACAGCAGGCGGCGAGCCTTGTCGAGATTGGCGTTGTCGGGCCAGCTGTTCAGCGGCTCGAAGCGCTGCTGAGCGCCATCGGCGCCGCCGCGGCCGTCCTGGCTACGGTAGGTGCCAGCACTGTGCCATGCCATGCGGATAAACAAACCGGCATAGGTACCCCAGTCAGCCGGCCACCAGGCCTGCGACGTGGTCATCTCCTTTGCGATGTCAGCTTTCAGCGCATTGATATCAACGCTGGCGAAGGCCTTGGCGTAATCAAACCCATCGCCCATCGGGTTGGATTCGGCGGCATGCGCGCGCAGCGGACTCAGATCCAGCCGGTTCGGCCACCAGAAATCGTTGGTTGTTCCTTCCATCTCCTCGTCGGCGTGTACTGGACCCATGGACAGCATGGGGGTGGTTGCGACTGCAAATGCCGCAAGCAATGCTACTGATTTTCCTGTTTTCATATGCATCTCCGTGTATTTAAAAAGCGATTGCACATCGCATTTTCTGCAAATGAGTGTCACAGATCACCGAACAGCGTGTGCATTATGGCACACTTTAGAATGGTTCTAAGCTACGAATCGATTGATATTTTCAATGCAGGGAATTGATAAACCCGATTACCCCTGAGGCTCAGCCAGTGAGCCACTGGGTTTGGGATACTGGAACTGTCTGAAAACACAGAGGATGCCATCATGACAAAGAATGCCGCAAAAGTGGGCATTTCATCGGTTTCATGCTTCTTCAAATCACTGATAGATCTTGAAACCGGGCTTCTCTTCGGCTTGGCTGCCCATGATGCAGTGCCGTCCTGAGAACAGCCCCTGCTCCATACTCAGCTGATTGCGCCGAATTTCGCGCAATTTGGCGCACTTCTGATTCTGTTTAACCAGAAATTCGGAAAAATCATCGATCCAGATTACAACCGCCAGTTTGCTACCGTAATCAGCACTGGCTTCAAACACATCCTTCGCTGGAGCCGGGGAAATAAGCCTCGACTTGTGTTATTAATTACCCGGACCGAGTTCTACCGCTAATCGGAAAAACGGCGACCAGGACCAACCGGGACCAGGTAAATTCAGAATGACATCTGATCAGATCGCGGAGACACGGGCCAGCGACGCCTTGCGCAAGCGCTGGGGGCGCATACTGGAAAACTCGTTTGACGAGATCTACCTGTTTGCGGCCGACAACCTGCATTTTCTCCATGTCTCGCGGGGCGCCCTGCAGAATCTCGGTTACAGCATGCCGGAAATGCGGCAGCTGACAGCGCTCGACATCAAGCCCGAAATCAATGCAACCGAGTTCGCCGCCCTGTTGCAGCCATTGCGTGACGGTCAGCGCGACAGGGTCGTTTTCGAAACAGTGCACCGGCGCAAGGACGGCAGCTGTTACCCGGTCGAGGTACGGCTCCAGTTCGCTGCCGAAGAATCTCCGCCGGTTTTCATCGCCATTATCCTGGATATCACCGAGCGCCGGCAGGCGCAGCAGGCCAGGCTGGAAAGCGAGCGCCGATACCATGCGCTGGCGCGCATCGCGCCGGTCGGCATCTTCCGCACCGATGTTCGCGGCAACTGTATCTATACCAACGAGCGCTGGTGCCAGATAGCCGGCATGCACCCCGAAGAGGCACTGGGTGAGGGCTGGGCGACGGCGCTGCATCCGCAGGACCGTGAGCGTGTGATCGCTGAGTGGTACCAGGCGGCGAAGACGCAGGTTCCGTTTTACACGGAATGCCGGTTCCAGCGCCCCGACGGTACGGTTATCTGGTTGCTGGCGAGAGCAACGGCCGAGCAGGATCTCGACGGTAACGCGATCGGCTATGTCGGAACCATCACGGATTTCAGCAAGCAGAAAAAGATCGAGGATGAACTTCGCGTTCACCGTGACCATCTCGAAGAACTGGTTTCGGAACGTACCAGGGAACTGGAAGACGTCAACCGGGAGCTGGAGGCCTTCGCCTATTCGGTATCCCATGACCTGCGGGCACCACTGCGCAGTATCGACGGTTTTTCCCATGCGCTGGAAGAAGAGTGTGGGGACGCCATCGGGGACCAGGGAACGGACTATCTGCGCCGGGTGCGCACCGCCAGTCAGCGCATGGGGAAGCTGATTGATGACATCCTGCAACTGGCACGGATGACCCGGGGCGATATGCAATGGTCGGACGTGGACATGAGCGAGCTTGCTCATGAGGCCGTCGACAGGTTGCGCGAAGCGGAACCCGGACGCCAGGTCGATGTGCGGGTGGTGCCAGACATGCAGGTTGCGGGCGACAGGACGCTGCTCGGTGTGCTGATGGACAACCTGGTCGGGAACGCCTGGAAATATACCAGCGAGAAGGACCAGGCCTGTATCGAGATAGGTGTGCTGGAACGGGACAGGCAGCCGGTTTATTTCATAAAAGACAACGGTGCCGGCTTCGACATGCGCTATGCTGACAGGCTGTTCGGTATTTTCCAGCGCCTGCACAAGCCCGACGAATTCGAGGGCACCGGTATCGGCCTGGCGACTGTGCAACGTATCGTTCACCGCCACAATGGCCTCGTCTGGGCCGAGGCGGAAGTAGACAGGGGTGCGACCTTCTTTTTTACGCTCGGCGGGCCGAATCGCTCTAAAGCCGCGGGATAAGGCGGCAGTGCTGAATGTAGAAGTCCGCCGGCGCAGGCAGGCGCCTTACACCTGTGTGCCCGGGTAGCGCGAATCTGCGCAATGCAAAACAAAGAACAAGAGCGGTTGGAGCGAAATGGCAGTGACAGAAGGGCAGCTAGAGTATACCGCCTCGGCCGAGATTCGGCGGGTTCTTTCAGAAATCAGCCGGACGGAAGACGTCAGGTTGTCGCCCGACAACAGGTGTCTTGC
>Ga0315540_10002519_pt1 | contig 10310 bp, 7 predicted proteins | sample SalMarSW160110MG_FD_203677 | JGI IMG/M metagenome (GOLD analysis project Ga0315540, IMG submission 203677) | Salt marsh sediment microbial communities from the Plum Island Ecosystem LTER, Massachusetts, United States - Salt Marsh Sediment SW1601-10 ... | reverse complement strand
CCCTGCTTGATGATCTTCGGAGTCACGAAAATCAGCAGTTCCTGTTTCTGGTCGGTCTTGGACTCGGTCTTGAACAGCCAGCCGACCCCCGGCAGACTGCCGAAGAACGGAATGCGTTCCGACTGTTTGCCACGCTCCTGCTCATAGATACCGCCCAGGACCAGAGTTTCCCCGTTGTCCACCAGCACGCGGGTGCTGACATTGCGGGTGTCGATGCTCGGGACGCCGGCATACACTTGACCGACATTGTCCTTGCTGACGTTAAGGTCCATGATAATGCGGTCGTCGGGTGTAATCTGCGGTGTCACTTTCAGCTGCAGGACGGCTTCCTTGAAGCTGACCGAGGTCGCGCCGCTGGAACTGGCCTCCTGGTAGGGGATTTCCACACCCTGCTGGATGGTGGCCTCCTGCTGGTTGGATGTGATCACCCGCGGACTGGAGACGATTTCGCCACGGTCCTCCAGCTGCATGGCGCTGAGTTCCAGCTGCAGCAGGCTGCTGCCCACTTTGCCAAGCGCGATGCCCAGAGAGCCCGATGGATCGGCGACCGGCAGGTCGACCAGCAGGCCGGAGTTGCCGCTGTCGGCGGGGACTTCGAAGCCGGGGGTGTAGCCGAAGTTCGTGTCACCGGGGCGGGTACCGCCACCGACTATGAAATCACGGCCTTTACTGGAGTTGGCCGCAAGGCCGAACTTGACGCCCAGATCCCGGGAAAAGTCATTGTTGGCAATGACAATTCGCGATTCGATCAGCACCTGGCGGACGGGGATGTCGAGCAACGCTACCAGTTTGCGGATCTCGGCCAGCTTCTCGGCGGTGTCCTGCACCAGCAGCGTGTTGGTGCGTTCGTCGATGGTGGCTTTACCGCGCTCGGACATCAGTGAGTTGTCCTTGTTTTGCAGCAGTGCTGCAAGATCGGCCGCCTTGGCGTAGTTCACCTGGATAAAGTCCGAATACAGCGGCGCCAGTTCCTCGATCTGCTTCTGCGATTCGAGTTCCAGCTTCTCGCGCGCGGCGATTTCCTCGCTGGGCGCGATCAGCATGACGTTGCCGTTCTGGCGCTTGGCCAGGCCCTTGGTCTTCAGCACGATATCCAGCGCCTGGTCCCAGGGTACGTTCTGCATGCGCAGCGTCAGGTTGCCGGTGACGGTGTCACTGACCACGATATTGGTGCCGGTGAAGTCAGCCAGCAGCTGCAGTACCGAGCGAACTTCGATGTCCTGGAAGTTGAGCGACAGCCGTTCGCCGGTGTAACCGAATTCCTTCTTCTTGCGCTCTGCCTTTTCTGCCTTGGTGGTGGAGCGGACTTCGACAGTGAACTGGTTGTCCGTCTGGTACGCCAGGTGCTCGTAGTCACCGATAGCGGTGATTTCCAGGCGCGCACCCTTCGATGTCGCCTCGGTGTCGATGAGTTTCACCGGCGTGGCGAAGTCGGTCACATCCAGACGACGCTGCAGCTCTTCCGGTACGGCGGTGCCCGCCATGTCGAGTACGATCTTGCCGGCTTCCTGGCGCATGTCGACAGGAACCGCGGGATTGGACAGCGTCACAATGATCCGGCCTTCGCCCTGTTCGCCACGACGGAAGTCAACGTTGGTAATCGCCGGCTTGGCGGCGTTGGCGGTACTGCCGGCAGCCGCAGCCGCAGGTGCGCTGGTGGCAGGTGCGGCCGCCGTGGAGGTTGAGCCGGCACCGCCGAGCACGACAACAATCTTGTTGCCCTCGGCGCGGGTTTCGTAAGGGACCATTTCAAACAGGTTGAGGACCACGCGGGTGCGTCCCTTGACCTCGACCGCCGTGATGCTTTTTGCAGGGCCGATTCCGATTGCTTGCGAACGTGCCTTGAGCTCGCTCCTTGTCGCGGGCAGGTCGAACGCGATGCGCGCCGGGTTGTCGATGGTAAAGCTCGCCGGGTTCGACGCGGCGCCGCTGAGTTCCATGGTGATCTGCACCTGGTTACCGGGCAGGCCGGCAAAGTTGATCTCTTTCAGGGCATTGATCGGCGGGGCGTCGGCTGCATCGGCGCTGTTGCAGACAGCCAGCAGGCCAAACATCGTGGCCAGCACCAACGCGCTCTGCGCAAGCAGGCGTCTCAGCGAGTACGCACCGTGTGAAACAGGGTTCCATGTCATCAATGTTGCGTTCATCGTTTTTCTCTCCAGTTACTCGCTGAGTGCCAGTGAAGCCTGGCGTTCCGTCCATCCCCCGAGGCCGTCCGGCACAATCTCGGTGACTTCAACTTCAGATTCGCTAATGCCTACAATCTTGCCGTAATTCTGGCCCACGTAGTTCCCTGGCTTCACACGGTGAATGGTGCTGTCACTCATGCGCACCAGCGCCCAGGAGTTGCCATTGCGCTCCAGTGTGCCGACCATGCGCAGGCTGTCGAGCGGCTCGGACTCAAGCGGCTCGCGGGGGCGGTTGAAATCCGGCGCTATCCCGCCACTGCCGGCCTTGGCGACTTCGGACTTGGGCGCGGCATACACCGGGGGTGTAAACGGGTCACGATCGGCCGCCGCCTCGTAGAGGTGCGTTTCATAGGGCTTGAACTCGGGCAACGGCTCGATGTGCGGATGCTGTTGCGCCTTGACGTCCTCGACATAGCTGCGCAGATCTTCCGTATTGGTACCGCCGCAGGCAGTCAGCAGGCCTGTCAGCAGTCCCGCGGAAATCGCCAATGCCGCTTTGTGCGGGCGAATCATTGGGCACCTCCCTGTTCATCTTCATCCATATAGCGATAGGTTTTGGCCAGAATGTCCATGGTCAGTTCGCCATCCTTGTCCGGCTCTATGTTGACATCGTGAACCGTCACGATGCGCGGCAAGGCGGCCACGCCGCTGACGAAATTGCCGAATTCGTGGTAGCTGCCCTTGACGCGGATGCTGATGGGCAACTCGGCGTAGAACTCTTTCGGTACCTCCGCCTGCGGTTTGAACAGCTCGAACTCAAGGCCCGATGCCAGGCCGGTCTGGGAAATATCCACCAGCAGTTCGGCTACCTCGGTCTTGTTCGGCAGCTGGCGAAGCATGGCGCCGAAGGATTCCTTCATTTCGGCCAGTTGTTGTTCATAGGCCGCCAGATTTGCGGCCTTCTTGGCCTTGTTTTCAAAGTTGCGGCGCAGTTCGGTTTCTTTCGCCTCGGCCTTTTCCAGGCTGACGCGCTGGTCCTTGACGTCCAGCCAGTAACCCAGGCCGAGCACGCCCACGAACACCATGGAGACAACGAAAATACGCGCCGGCAGTGGCCAGTTGGCGATATTGCTGATATCCAGATCGTTGAGTTCAGAAAGATTCATTAGCCTTTCTCCTCCTCGCCTGCATCCTTACTGTCGGGAGCAGCCTGGCTGGCGCGCAGAATAAATTCGGCGCTGCGGCGGTGGTCGTCGTCCTTGGTTTCGATGACATCCAGCTTCGGCTGGCTCATCCACTTGGAGTTGTCGATGTTGCGCATATAGGCAGAGACGCGGGCATTCGACTGTGCGATGCCGCTGAGCGTCAGCGCGTCGCCTTTCTGGGTGATCTTGTTGAGGAAGACGCCATCGGGCAGTGTATAGACCAACTGATCCATCAGGTGCACACTCTGTGGCCGGCTGTGCTGCAGCTGCTGGATAATATCCATGCGCGCCAGCAGGGCCGTCTTGGTCTTTTCCAGATCCTTGATCTTGGCGATCTTCTTGTCCAGTTCCGCGATCTGCTTGTCCATGAACTGGTTACGCTGGTTCTGCTGATCGATCAGGCCGTCCATCTGGACGTGTGCGAGCAGTACCAGCAAGCCGCCCAGTATGGCGGTGCCGGCGGTGACTACGGCAAACTGCTGCTGTTTCTGTTTGCGCAGTTCCTCGCGCCAGGGTAACAGGTTGATATGTGCCATCAGTCGAAACTCCTCAGGGCCAGTCCGCACGCAATCAGCAGCGCCGGCGCATCATTGCTCAGCGACTGCGGTTTCACCTGTGAGGACAGGGACATAGATGCAAACGGGTTGGCAATCAGGGCCTCGATCCCGAGACGGTCCTGGATCAGCTCCGCCACACCTGTTACCGAGGCGCTGCCGCCCGCGAGAATGACCTGGTCCACGCTGTTGTACTTGCTGGAGCCGAAAAAGAACTGCAGCGAGCGGCTGACCTGCTGGCACATGGCCTCTTTGAAGGGTTCCAGCACTTCCGACTCGTAGTTTTCCGGCAGTCCGCCCTGGCGTTTGGCCATGCCCGCTTCCTCGTAGGACAGGCCGTAGCGGCGCATGATTTCCTCGGTGAGCTGCTTGCCGCCGAAAACCTGGTCGCGGGTGTAAATCAGCTTCGCGTCGTGCAGGACGTTCAGTGTCGTCATGGTCGCGCCGACGTCGACCACCGCAATGGTCTTTTCGACGCCGCGGTCCGGAACCTGGTCAAGCAGCAGCTGAAAGGCGTTTTCGGTGGCGTAGGCCTCCACGTCGACAACCTTGGTATCCAGGCCGCCGCTCTCGACGGCCGCGCTGCGCATGTCGACCGTTTCGGTGCGGCAGGCTGCCAGCAGGACGTCCACCGTGTCCGGGTTGTTATCCGTCGGCCCGAGCACCTCGAAATCCAGGCTGACTTCTTCCAGCGGGTAGGGGACGTACTGATCGGCTTCCAGCTCGATCTGGCTGTGCATTTCGTCGTCCGACAGGCTGTTAGGCATCGGCACGACCTTGGTGATCACGGATGACCCGGCGACCGCGACCGCGGCCCCCCGGATGCGCGCGCCGGAGCGTTTCACCGCGCGCCGTACCGCTTCACCTACGGCTTCCACGTCGGTAATGTTCTTTTCCACGACGGAATTCGGCGGCAATGGTTCCACAGCGTAACTTTCTACGCGATAACGGTTCCCATTGCGGCTGAGTTCGAGTAGCTTGACCGCCGAGGAGCTGATATCCAGTCCCACGACCGGCGGCGTTTTCCGTGTAAACAGTTGCGCGATTTGCACCGTAATTTCCCTTTTAATCACTGCAATTGCAGTGTTTTGATACTGTTATGGATTAGAGGGCAACAACAAATGGTTGTCAACAAACGTCTCTTTATCCCCTATGGTTCGATTCGAGTTATCGGACGCTTTATACTGAAGTTTAGAAATCACTGAGTTTTTTAGTTTGAACCGGGTCACATCCCGCCAAATTTATGACAGTTCCGCTTAGGGTTCTCCGTCTTCTGCTGGCCACCGGCTTCGCCATGTTCACGGCGGGCGTGGTGGTGTTGGCCGCCGCGTACTTCTTTATTGCGCCCGACCTGCCGCCTATTGATCGGCTGAAGGACGTACAACTTCAGGTGCCATTGCGGGTTTACTCCGACGACGGGCAACTGGTTGCCGAGTTCGGTGAGCAACGCCGCAAGCCGATCCGCTATGCCGACCTGCCGCAGATGGTTATCGATGCCATCCTGGCGACCGAGGACGATCGTTTTTTCGAGCACCCGGGGGTTGATTACCAGGGCCTGGTGCGGGCCGCCATCGAGTTGATCAAGACCGGCCACAAACGCCAGGGGGGCAGCACCATCACCATGCAGGTGGCGCGCAATTTCTTTCTCAGCAGCGAGAAGACCTACCTGCGCAAGCTGACGGAGATATTTCTCGCACTGAAGATCGAGCGTTATCTCACCAAGGAAGAAATCCTCGAGCTGTATCTGAACAAGATCTATTTTGGCCAGCGTGCCTATGGCGTGGGCGCGGCCGCCGACGTGTATTACGGTTTGCCTATTGACCAGCTGAGCCTGGCGCAGATAGCCATGATTGCCGGGCTGCCCAAGGCGCCCTCGGCGAACAATCCTGTGAGTAACCCCGAGCGCGCCATCCAGCGCCGCGACTACATTCTCGGGCGCATGTACGTACTCGGGTTTATCGACAGCAACGAATACCAGAAAGCGATAAATGAGCCGGACAACGCCCGCTTGCATACCCCGACCATCGGCGTGCCGGCACCCTATGTCGCGGAGATGGTGCGTGCCCACATGGTCGAGACCTACGGTAACGACGCCTATCATGCCGGCTACAGCGTTACCACCACGTTGAACAGCGACCGTCAGCGTGCCGCCACCGCGGCCTTGCGCAGCGACTTGCTGGCCTACGACCGCCGCCACGGTTACCGTGGACCCGAAGGCCGCGTGGACATCAAAGCAGCGCAGGGCGACAGCGACTATCAGCGGTTGCTGGATAACTACCCGGTCATCGGTGGCCTCAAGGCCGCAGTGGTTCTGGAGGTGGGTGAGAAATCAGCGCGGGTTTACATTGACGGTGGCGGCCCGGCCGAGCTGTCATGGGAGGCAATTTCCTGGGCCCGCCGGTTTGTCAGCGTGAATCACCGCGGCCCGGAGTTGAAGGGTGCCGCGGACATTCTGGCACCGGGCGACGTCATCCGTGTCGAGGCGGGCACTGATGGCAGCTGGAGCATGGCGCAGGTGCCGCAGGTCGCTGGTGCGCTGGTGTCGGTGCGTCCGCAGGACGGTGCGCTGCAGGCGCTGGTCGGAGGCTTCGACTTCTTTACCAGCAAGTTCAATCGTGCCATCCAGGCCGAGCGCCAGCCGGGTTCCAGCTTCAAACCTTTTATTTACTCCGCGGCGCTGGCCAAGGGGTATACCGTGGCGAGCGTGTTCAACGATGCGCCTGTGGTCTTCGATGACCCCTCTCTGGAGACGACCTGGCGGCCGGAAAACTACAGCGGCAAGTTCTTTGGACCCACCCGGGTGCGCGAAGCGCTGACACATTCACGCAACCTGGTCTCCATCCGTCTGCTGCAGGCCATCGGGCCCGCATACGCCGCGAACTATGTTCAGCGCTTCGGTTTTCGGGAGGACCAGATTCCCAGGGACCTGTCCCTGGCGCTTGGCAGCGGCAGTGCCACCCCGCTGGAGATGGCGCGTGCCTATAGCGTGTGGGCTAACGGTGGATTCTATATAACACCCTATTATATAAAAGAAATCCGAGATTCCGAGGGCGAGGTGGTGTTTTCCACGGATCCTGCGGTGGCCTGTCTTGATTGTGACGAGGTGACGCCGGAGCAGGAGCCGGTCGCCGCGGCGACCGCCGGGGACGACACGGCCGCTGCGCCGGTTGCCGGCGCAGATGGCACGGTTCAATCCGGGGAGGCCGCACCGGCCGACGTGGTCAAGTTGAATTACGCCAAGCGCGTGGTCGACTACGACAATGTCTATCTGATGACATCGCTGATGCAGGACGTGATAAAACGGGGCACCGGACGGCGTGCGCTGGTGCTTGGCCGCAGTGACCTCGCCGGCAAGACGGGAACCACCAATGACCAGCGCGATGCCTGGTTCTGTGGTTTCGATACGCAACTGGTCACCACGGTCTGGGTCGGTTTCGATCAGGTCCAGCCGCTGGGTAACGGCGAGACCGGCAGCCGGGCCGCGTTGCCGATGTGGATCGATTACATGCGCGTTGCCCTGAAGGATGTGCCGCCCTCAACCCTGGCGCAACCGCCTGACCTGGTCACAGTGCGCATCGACGCCAAAACCGGTTTGCGTCTGCCGCCGGGCGAAGCCGGTGGCCTGTTCGAGCTGTTTCGGCCGGGACATGTTCCCAAACGATTCAGTCAACCTTCGCAGGAAGACAACGAGGAGACAGCCGGCCATGACACCGCGGAGCCGTTGTTTTAAATGGATAGACTGAAGGCGAACAGGGCGGCGGGGCGCGATCAGCAAATGCGCACACGCATTGCCCAGGAGGCGGCGCGCCTGATGTCCGAAGAGGGCATTCAGGATTTCTACGCCGCCAAGCGCAAGGCCGCCCAGCACCTGGGAGCACCCGACACCCGCAATATGCCACGCAACCAGGAAGTCGAGGTGGCTCTGCAGGAATATCAGCGCCTGTTCCGGAGCGAGCAGCAAACCGGTCACCTGCGCGTCCTGCGCGAGGCGGCGGTGCAGGCCATGCGTTTCCTCGCGGGGTTCAGGCCGCGCCTGGTCGGCTCGGTGTTGAGCGGTACCGCGGGTCGGCACGCCGATATCAACCTGCATCTGTTCGCGGATACGCCCGAGGAGGTCAGCCTCTTCCTCATGGATAACAGTATTCCGTTTCACCCGGCGCAGAAACGCCTGCGAATCAGCCGGGAGGCCTGGCAGGAATTCCCGGCCTATGAGTTTATGGCCGGCGACCAGGCCGTTGAGCTGGTGGTGTTTCCCAGCGAGGGACGCCGTGAAGCGCCTCGCAGTCCGGTTGACGGTCGGCCCATGCGCCGCGCCCGTGTCGAGGAAGTCGAAGCGCTGCTCGCCGATTCAGTCTAGTCTAGTCCCGGCTCCACCGGCCCAGCATCCGCGTGCCGCCTCCGGTCCCGTCGCGCACCGCTCGCGGGGTCGTCATCAGAGGTGTGGCGCGGCTTTGTAGTGTTTTGGGAAGCTGGTGCGCGCCACGCCCGAATCCACCGCCGCCTGGGCGACTGCCGGCGGCACAAAGTCCATCAGTCGCGGATCAAACGGCTTGGGGATGATGTATTCGGGACCGAATTCAAGGTGTTGCAGCCGGTAGGCTGCGAGAATCTCCGGCAGCACCGGTTCGTGCGTCAGCGCCCGCAGGCCCTCGACAGCGGCCTTCTGCATTTCGGTATTGATAGCGCGGGCGCGCACGTCCAGCGCGCCGCGAAAAATAAACGGGAAGCCGAGGACATTGTTGACCTGGTTGGGGTAGTCGCTGCGCCCGGTGGCCATGATGATATCGGTGCGCACCTGGTGCGCCAGCGCTGGATTGATTTCCGGGTCCGGGTTCGACAGTGCGAACACGATCGGCCTTTCGGCCATGCTGGCCACCATGTCTGCGGTGACCAGGTTGGGCCCCGAGACGCCGATAAACACATCTGCGCCGCGCAGTGCGTCGGCGAGGGTGACGCAATCCGTAACCAGGGCGAATTCCTGCTTGTAGCTGTTCAGGTCGTCGCGTCCGCGGCGAATCACGCCTTTGCGATCGACCATGAAGATATGCTCCGCTGCGGCGCCCAGGTCCTTGAGCAGTCGCATCGAGGCAATACCGGCCGCGCCCGCGCCGAGACACACGAATCTGGCATCGGCCAAGGCCTTGCCTTTGATTTCCAGCGCATTGAGCAGCCCGGCGCAGATAATGATGGCGGTGCCGTGCTGATCGTCGTGAAAAACCGGAATGTCCAGGCGATCGATCAGGGCACGCTCGATTTCGAAGCAGTTGGGGGCTGCAATGTCTTCCAGATTGATGCCGCCGAAACCGCCGGCAATCCGTGCCACCGTATCCACAAAGGCATCCATATCGCCTGCCTCCACCTCGATGTCGAACACGTCGACGTTGGCGAAGCGTTTGAACAGCACGGCCTTGCCTTCCATGACCGGTTTGCCGGCGAGCGCTCCGACGTTGCCCAGTCCGAGGACCGCCGTGCCGTCAGTCACCACCGCCACCAGGTTGCCCTTGTTGGTATAGCGAAAGACGAGATCCGGATCGGCTTCTATTGCGCGCACCGGTTCGGCAACGCCCGGTGTATATGCCAGTGACAGTTCCTGCTGGGTAGTGCAGGGCTTGGTCACGTGGGTGGCGATTTTTCCGGGTGTCGGCAGTTCGTGGTAGTCGAGGGCCGCTCTCTTGAGGTCTTCAAACATCTCGTTGTTTTTCCCTGGCTGCATGTGCAGCATGATATCAGTCTTTAGGGTAGTCATGATCAGCGAACCACTTTCAATAGTTGCCCGGGTTGCGGTTCACCTTTGGGGTACAGCCCGTTCAGCAGGCGTAATTCCGCTTCCGACTGTTTTCGAATCGGTGACTGGCGCGCGAGTGCCTCTATGCGGGTATCCGTCCCGGCCTTGAGCAGGTGCAGCCGGAAGCCGCTGGCGAGTTTTTTCTCACTGGCGCTCAAGCGGTGAAAGCTGCGTGCCACGGCCTTGAACTCCTTGTCGAACTGCCGCTGACTGTCCGTACTGCGGCTTATCCCGGTAAACAGCCAGGCGTGCGTGGCGTCGTAGAGCACGATGAATCGCGCATTGCGCTGACCGACATTGGTCGCTACCGGTGCCATGGCGGTATAGGTCTCGTAGCCCTGGAGGTTCAGTGTTTGACCCAGCTGCGGGTTGCGTACCCCCTGCTGCTCCAGGAACTGGCGCGGCGTGACCCGCAGGGGTCGTTGACCGACAACGATCTCGACGATGGCGGCCTGCCCGGGCGCCGTCGCGAGCAGGCGGTCGGCCTGGTTGGTAATTGACCAGCCGGCCGGGAAATCCAGTCCGACATCCAGTGGCTTGTGATAGAAATGGTTGGCCACCACAATGCCTTCGTCTTCGCTGGGACCGAACGCCAGCCCTTCGAGATGCTCGAGATAGGCCGTCCGGGCCACCCGCG
>Ga0315540_10002517_pt1 | contig 10317 bp, 10 predicted proteins | sample SalMarSW160110MG_FD_203677 | JGI IMG/M metagenome (GOLD analysis project Ga0315540, IMG submission 203677) | Salt marsh sediment microbial communities from the Plum Island Ecosystem LTER, Massachusetts, United States - Salt Marsh Sediment SW1601-10 ... | reverse complement strand
GTCGATGACCGACTTGGCCGCCGTCCGGTAGTTGACGGTATCTTCAATATCGTCACTTGCACCGGCCTTGCGGAGATCGGTGTACATGGTGAGATTCACCAGAATGTCCTGCTCAACCTCGCGTTCCCAGTCGTTGACGCCGATGACGCCGCGTACCATAAGGTCCCTGACCATAACTTTGTCGTCTGCCATGCTCACAAGCTCCTTAGGTGAGGTGACGACCACCATCAACATACAAGATCTGGCCCGTCACGTATTCTGGTCCCCCGACGAGGAAGACCAAACCATCTACTGCTTCTTCAACCGTTCCCCAGCGAGCTGCGGGCGTGGCTTGGATCGGCGCATCACTTCTGGCATCGCCGCCATCACTTGGAGGGAGGATGGCTCCCAGGGCGAGGGCGTTGACGCGAATGTGCGGTGCGTAGGCCTGGGCCAGGCTCTTGGTCACAGCGGCCAGGCCGGCCTTGCTCACCGTGTATGGAAAATGATCAGTTCCCGGGCGAAGAGCACGCCAGTCGAGGACATTCACCACCGAACCAGGTTGTCCATCCAGCTGGCGGGCGAACGCCTGGGTCAGGAAGAAAGGCGATGTCAGGTTGATCCGCATGTGGCGGACCCAGGCGTCGAGGTCGGTTTCGTTCGGCCCGATTGGCTCGAAAATGGCGGCGCTGTTCACCAGGATGTTCACCTGTCCCATGGCGGAGGAGACGCTTTCGATCAGACCGGAGGCTTGCGCAATATCGCCCAGGTCGGCTTGAAACACGTCAGCTCGCACCCCATGGCGACTGGCATCGTCGGCCGTTTTCTGGGCACCCTCACGTGATCCATGGAAGTGGATCGCCATGTCAGCACCGGCGGCAGCCAAACCCAGCGCAAAGGCTCGGCCGAGTCGGCGACCAGCCCCGGTGACCAGGGCAGTGCGCCCTTTAAGTGTAGCTGTGGGGTTCATGGGTCCCATTGTACATTCAATGGATGGCAGACCTCCAGCTGGACGTTCGAGCCGGGCCTCCGCCTATGGTAGGATGCTGTTCTGACGCCTGAATTCGGAGGACACCATGCATGACATTGAAGCTGCCGCCGAACTCCTGGGGGGTGTGGGGGTCGCCAAGCAGGAAATTGAGGATGCTGTCACCGGTTTGCTGACTGCCTTTGGCGAGGATGTTGACCGCCAGGGTCTGGAGGAGACTCCCTCGCGCGTTGCCAGGATGTACGACGAGCTGCTGGCCGGCTATCGGGTGGATCCCTACCAGTTGATCAACGAAGCCCTGTTCGATGTTGAATACTCGGACATGGTCATCGTCAAGAACATTGAGTTCTACAGCCTTTGCGAACACCATCTGATCCCCTTCTTGGGGCGGGCCCACGTTGCCTATATCCCCTCAAACAAGATCATTGGGCTCTCCAAGATCCCGCGTGTGGTCGACCTGTTCTCGCGTCGGCTGCAGGTCCAGGAACGCATGACGCGTCAAATCGCCGACTTCTTGGAGGCCGTGCTCAAGCCGCTGGGGGTGGCGGTGGTGGTCGAAGGCTGGCACCTGTGTGCCACCATGCGCGGGGTCAAGAAGGCCAACGCGATCATGGTCACCAGCGCCTTGTGCGGCACGTTCCATAAAAACTCGAAAACCCGTCAGGAATTCCTCGATCACATCAGCCGGCCCGGGCCGAACTTCTCGATCTAGACTCCGCATTCCCTCTTTGCAAGCACAATCGTAGGCCCGGTGGAAGCCGGGCCTGCACTTGCTTGGGACTCCCCTCGCCTCGAGGCGTGACATTCGTTACTTGGCGAGCAAACACGCAAGCACGTAGGCTATTTGTGCAAATTTTCACTAATTGCCAAGTTGCGCGCCCGCCGCAACCCGGGAGGATTTTGAATGGATGCACTCGCCCTGGCACGCTGGCAGTTTGGACTCACGGCCACATTCCATTTCTTCCTTGTCCCCCTAACGCTCGGTCTATCCATCTTGGTTGCGCTGATGGAGACACTCTACGTGCGGACCGGTGACGAACTCTACCTAAGGATGACCAAGTTCTGGGGCAAGCTGTTCGTGATCAACTTCGCCGTCGGGGTGGTCACCGGCATTGTGCTCGAATTCCAATTCGGGATGAATTGGGCGGAGTATTCGCGCTTCATGGGGGATATCTTCGGCGCCCCGTTGGCAATCGAGGCTCTACTGGCATTCTTCCTGGAGTCGACCTTCTTAGGCGTCTGGATCTTTGGGTGGGAGCGGGTTTCGAAGCGCGTCCACGTCATTTCAATCTGGTTGGTTGCTTTGGGATCCAATCTCTCAGCCTTATGGATCCTGATCGCCAACTCATTCATGCAGGAGCCGGTGGGGTATGTCCTGCGCAACGGTCGGGCAGAGATGGTGGACTTCTGGGCGCTACTAACCAACCCACACGTCTGGACGCAGTTCCCCCACGTCTTGGCCGCTTCGATGACCACGGCGGCTTTCTTTGTGCTGGGAATCAGCGCCTACCATCTCGTGCGCAAATCGGTCAATCTGGACGTCTTCCAACAATCCTTCAAATGGGGTGCCGTCTACGCCATGCTGGCCACATGCTTGGTGATCATCATCGGACACAGCCAGGCGCAGCACATGGTTCGAACCCAGCCGATGAAGATGGCGGCGGCCGAAGCCCTATGGGAGAGCCAAAATCCGGCTTCGATGTCCTTGTTCACCATCGGCAATGAGCCGCAGTTGAAGGACGTTTTCGCCATCCGGGTCCCCTATCTGCTCAGCATCCTTGCCTACAACCAACCCACAGGCGAGGTACAGGGCATCAAGAACCTGCAGGCGGAGTATCAAACGACCTATGGCCCGGGCAACTACATTCCGCCGGTCGCGGTCAGCTATTGGACGTTCAGGTTCATGGTCGGGGCGGGGTTTCTGATGCTTGTGCTGGGAGGTTGGGCTCTGGCTAAGACGCTGCGTAACACCGTGACTGATCCTTCCCGGCTCCTCAAGATCCTCCCCCTGGCGATCCTGCTGCCCTATTTTGCCAACACCACCGGATGGATGTTCACGGAGATCGCTCGGCAGCCCTGGATCGTCTTCGGCCTGCAACGCACGCAAGATGCGGTATCGAAGAGTGTCACTTCGGCCGAGGTGCTGACCTCGCTGATCCTGTTTACCCTGGTTTATGTCTCCCTGTTCAGTGCGGATGCCTTTCTGTTGTTCAAATTCGCCCGTCAGGGGGCAGGCGGCCCCACTCACAAAGACACGGCATACGGCTAGCGGGAAGAGGTTGGAGGCATAGGATGGATCTCAATACAGTCTGGTTCCTGCTCATCGCTGTGCTGTTCGTGGGCTTCTTCTTCCTGGAAGGTTTTGATTACGGGGTCGGTATCCTGCTTCCCTTCCTAGGCCGAAACGATCAACAGCGCCGGATGATGGTGAATGCGATCGGTCCCTTCTGGGATGCCAATGAGGTCTGGCTGATCACCGCAGGCGGCGCCATGTTTGCCGCTTTCCCCAATTGGTATGCGACGATGTTCAGCGGTTTCTATCTCCCGCTGGTCTTGATGCTGGTAGCGCTCATCGCGCGCGGGGCAGCCTTCGAGTTTCGCTCCAAGCACGAGACTGGCCGTTGGCGGGGAGTGTGGGACGGGCTGATCTTTGTGGGAAGCCTGGTCCCGGCGGTGCTCTGGGGTGTGGCGCTAGGCAACTTGTTGTTGGGCGTCCCGATCGACTCCAGCATGACCTACGTCGGCGGGTTCTTCAATCTGCTCAATCCGTATGCTCTTGCGTGGGGTTTGACGACCCTGATCGTGTTTACGCTCCACGGCGCCATCTTTCTAAGCCTTAGGGTCGAAGGCGAATTGGGCGAGCTGGCCCGGCAGGCAGCGCGGCGGATTTGGCCGTTTGCCGTTGTGATCGGTTTCTTCTCCGTTGGCGTTGGCTATTTTGTCACCGACATGTTTGTCAGACTCGGCGTTGATCCGGGTGTTATCCCGCTGGGCGCTGGCGCCGCAATGCTCGTCTCGGGTTGGTTCATCCGCCAGAAGCAAATGGGCTGGGCCTTTGGGATGACCGGACTGTCCATCGCGTTGTCAACGATCACGATGTTCATTGGTTTGTATCCGCGGGTGATGGTGTCCAGTTTGGGTTCGTCCCTGAGTCTCACGGTTTACAATGCCGCCTCCAGCCCCTACACGCTGCGAGTGATGTCCATTGTGGCGATTTCCCTGCTGCCGTTCGTGCTCTTTTATCAAGGCTGGTCGTATTGGACCTTTCGCAAACGCATCACTGGGGACAGCGAGCTGGAATACTGATACGCCCCAGACTGGCCTGATTGCCTAGCGCCCGGCCGCTGCGTGCCGGGCGCTCATGACTTTCCGACTACGTATTCTACTGCCCGATCAGCCGCTTCTGCCGCCAACGCTCTTCTTTTCCGGTGCCCGCAATCCAGCCTCAAGCCGGAACCTCCCCGACTTGGACCCCCGGCCCAGTCCCCCCCACCTTCTCTCCCATTCCATCCAACGCATCGAATATGCTATCCTGCGGCGATGGGCAGTGTAACGAAGCGGAACAGATGACGTTCTCATGAGTGAAGCTGATTTGGGCCAATTGCCCGACGCGGAATTGATCTCGCGCGCTAAGCGCGGTGAAACCGAATGCTTCGGGCAGTTGTATGAGCGCTATGTCGATCAGATCTTCCGCTACGTGCGCACTCGTGTGGCGGACGCCCGAGACGCCGAAGATTTGACCGAGAACATCTTCGTAAGGTCATACGAATCTCTGGCGACCTACGAAGACCGAGGCTGGGCCTACTCGGCCTTCCTCTATCAGGTGGCTCGCAATTTGCTGGTGGATCACTATCGGCAAACTGGCTCCGAACAGCCGCTTGAGACAAGTGAGCCGCTCGAAGCTCCGGAGCCGGGGCTAGAGCAGAGGTTGACCGATCAAGAAGAAATCGTCCGGATCAAGAGCACGATGGCCGAGCTTCCGGATGACTATCAAGAGATCATTCGGCTGAGGGTGCTTCTTGGCCTGCCCACAAGTACGGCCGCCGAATGGATGGATCGAAGCGAAGGCGCCGCCAGGGTTTTGCTGCACAGAGCGTTGAAAGCCCTTCGCCAAGAATTGGAAACATGAGCTTGACTATGGACGAAAGACGATCTGCCAGGATGTTGGACGACGCCTTGACCGCCCGGCAAAGCCGGGCTGGGGACGCGTCTGGCGACCAGGCACTCGAGCACGATGAGACTGCTGATTTGCTCGCTCTGGCTGCGACCCTCGAAGCGGAACTGTCGCCGGAGGCTCCAACACGCGCGGCGGTGGCCCGCACTCGAGCTCGCGTGCTGAACAGGATCGGCGCCGCCCGCAAATCAACTCAGCGGGATGCGCGGCCACGACGCCGTCCTAATCTCTTCCGCCGCTATGCCTTCGCCATGGCCAGCCTGTTCCTGGTTTTCGCCCTCCTGGCCAGCGGCACGGGTGTCGCCTATGCCGCCGAAAGCTCGCTTCCTGGCGATGGCCTGTACGGAGTCAAGCTGGGGTTCGAATCAACCCGTCTCGCCTTGACCTTCTCGCCGGACGCGCGCGGCGCCTATCTGCGCAGTCTGGCCGATGAACGCTTGTCGGAAATCCAGGCTTTGCTGCAGACTGGGCGAGATGGAGATCTACCCGCGGCCGTAGAAAGCTACAGCCACACGCTGGCACAAATGGAGCAGGCGGCAGGTACCCAGGACGAAGCTAATCTCGTCCAGACGCGTGCCAATCTTGAGCACCATACGCAGGTTCTACAGGCCCTACTGGCGACGGCGCCTGAGCCTGCTCGCAAGGGTCTGGAGAACGCCCTGACCAAATCGCACCATGGGCTTGATGTTCTCGACGCGGTTGAACAAGGCTTGGACCCGAGCAAGTTGGCTCCCGGCCAGCTCAAAAAGACGCCTTCCGCCGATGACGTGCCCGGAAACGGAAATCAGGGTAAAGGCCCACCCGACGGGGACGGGCCTCCCGGCCAGAATGGATCGCCGGGCAAAGGCCCATCCAACGATCACACCCCGGGTCCTCCGGGCGGTCCCCCCGGTCAGAACAAAGACGGGGGGTCCGGCTCTTCCGGCGGGGGGAACGGTTTGCCAAGAAACCCTCCGGGCAAGAACAAGTAACCAGCAGCAGGCAATCTGAGCTGAAAGAGACCGGGCGGACACGCCCGGTCGTGTGTTAACATCCCTTTTGTGCCAGGCCAACCGGAACTCACGACCATTCTGAATGAGAGACAGCAAGCTGCGCAGGCGCGCTTGGCCGGCAACGAGGGGCGTGCGCGGGTGCACGCGCGTCGGGCGGCCGGCTGGGCGATCGGCGTGAGCGCTCGGCGAAGAGGCCAGGATCCGGGCACGCCCAATGCATATCGCCTGCTCGAATGGTTTGCCAACGATCCAGCGGTTCCGGATGCCCTGCGTGAGGCGGCCAAGCGCCTGACGGTCCACATCACACCCGACCATGTGCTGCCTCACGAAGACGACCTGCTGCGAGATGCCGACAGGATCATCAAGGTCTGTCTGCCTGATCTCGCGGCACAGCTTGTGGACGACCCAAGTGACTAGCCCTATCGACCCGTCGACTCCGCAGCTTCTCCATGATCCAGCGTCGGATTTGGCCTACCGACTGAGGCCCGCCACACACCCCGGCGTGCCCTCCTTTCTGCTCCTGCACGGATTTGGCGGAGACGAAGATGTGCTCTGGGTCATTGAGTCCGCCCTCCCGCAAGGAGGGCTCATCGCCTCACCCCGTGCACCTTTCGCGGCGGAAGGCGGCGGCTATGCCTGGGTTGAATCCCACCTCGGCCCTGGGAGAAGCTTTCACGATTTCGATCCGGCACGCCAGGCTCTCAAACGCTGGATGGAATCACTTGCGGCCCAGCACGAACTGGCTCCGGATGAGACTTACCTGATTGGGTTCAGCCAGGGTTCGGCACTGGCTTTTTCAATGTCGGCGCTTGGTGACGTCAAACCTCGAGGCTTGGCGGCCCTGGCGGCCTACTTGCCCAAGGGAGAACTGACAGGTCTCAAGGGGCTGCCGATCTTCTGGAGCCACGGAACCCAGGATGACCGAGTTCCGATAGACCGGGCACGCCGCGATGTCGAACGGCTGCGTGAAGCCGGGGCCGATATCGACTACTGCGAATCCGACACCGGTCACAAGGTGGGCATCGAATGCATGCGAGCTCTCAAAGCCTGGCTCCAAGGGCGCACAGACTAGGCGGTCCGAAGCGACGTTCGTAAGTGAGCAGGGTTCGACAGCGAGCGCGTGATAAGATGAATCTGAGGTCAGGGACGCCTTTACGAGCCCCTAACCATGACCCCGAACGTCGCTCAAAACCGCACCTGGAGCGTGACATGACAGACCAAGATCTCGTTCAACGCGCGATCAACACCATCAGATTCCTGTCAGCAGATGCTGTGCAGAAAGCCAATTCCGGCCACCCCGGCTTACCCATGGGTGATGCGGCCTTGGCCTACGTCCTTTGGACTCGTCACCTGCGTTTCGACCCCACCCATCCCAAGTGGCCCAACCGCGACCGGTTTATTCTCTCCGCCGGGCATGGATCCATGCTTCTCTATTCCTTGCTCCATCTGACCGGCTTCGACATGCCGATGGACCAGCTCAAGCAGTTCAGGCAGCTCCACAGCGTGACAGCCGGCCACCCTGAGTATTGGGCAGCGCCTGGAATTGAAACTACCACGGGACCGCTGGGCCAGGGATTTGGCAATGGGGTCGGGATGGCGATCGCCCGTGCCCACATGGCTGCGCTGTACAATCGCGATCAATATCCCTTGTTCGATCACCGTATCTATGCCATTGTGTCCGACGGTGATTTGATGGAGGGGATCTCCCATGAGGCCGCCAGCCTGGCAGGCCATCTGAAGCTGGGAAGTCTGATCTATATCTACGATAACAACCATATTTCAATTGATGGAAGCACAGATCTGGCCTATACAGAGGATCGGGCCGGCCGATTTGAAGCCTACGGTTGGCATGTTCAGACGGTGGATGACGGCAACGATGTGGAGGCGGTGGATCAGGCGCTGACAGCCGCCGAAAACGACCCGCGCCCGTCGATCATCGTGGCCCGAACGCACATCGGTTTTGGTCTCCCCACCAAACAGGACACCGCCGCAGCCCACGGCGAGCCGCCCGGCGACGAGGAACTCAACGGCGCCAAGGATAACCTCGGCTGGCCTGAGGCGCCGCGCTTCTTGGTGCCGGACGATGTACGAGAGCACTTCCAGGCTGCGGGCAAGCGTGGCGCCGAACTCCGCAATCAATGGGTTGAGATGCACCGGGCATACTCTGAGGCGCACCCTGATTTGTCGGCCCAGCTCGATCGGACACTTGAAGGACAGTTGCCCGAAGGGGTCGAAGAATCGCTGCCCAGATTCGAACCGGACGCCAAGGGCATGGCCACCCGGGCATCGTTTGGCAAGACTCTCAACGCCACCGCCGAAGGTATCCCCGAGCTCATCGGCGGCTCGGCCGATCTGACGGGGTCCAACAAGACCGATGTCAAAGGCGAGCCCGCATTCTCCCCCGACGATCGGCTGGCTCGTTACATCCACTTCGGTGTCCGCGAGCACGCCATGGGTGGAGCGCTGAACGGCATGGCTCTCTATGGCGGCCTGATCCCCTACGGGGGGACGTTCCTGATCTTCTCAGACTACATGCGGCCTACGATCCGCCTGGCTGCGATGATGAAGATCGGCCCCATCTACATTTTTACGCACGACTCCATCGGGCTTGGCGAAGACGGTCCGACCCATCAGTCGATCGAGCAGTTGGCCTCACTTCGAGCCATCCCGAATATGACCACCATCCGACCGGCCGACGCCAACGAAACGGCACAGGCCTGGCTGGCCGCTCTGCGCTGGCGCGAGGGCCCCACGGCGCTCGTCCTGACCCGGCAAAGCGTGCCCACCTTCGATCGCAATGAGTTTGCCCCAGCAGAGAACCTACACAAGGGCGCATACGTCATGGGTGACTTGGGAGAGGGCGAGCCTCAGGTCATCCTGATGGGGACCGGCTCCGAGGTGCAGCTGGCGGTGGAAGCTGGCCGGCTTCTGGCATCTGATGGGATCCCTGCGCGCGTGGTTTCTATGCCCTCATGGGAGCTGTTTGAGAAGCAGCCCGAGTCCTACCAACATGAGGTCCTCCCCGAGGGCCTCCATGCCCGTGTGGCGGTGGAAGCCGCCGCCACGCTCGGGTGGGAGCGTTGGGTGGGTGACCATGGGGCGGTGGTGGGCCTGCATTGGTTCGGCGAATCGGCACCATACAAAGAGATCTACCAAGACCGCGGCTTGACGGCGGCCAAAGTGGCCGAGACAGCCAAGCAGGTGCTGAAACGCACCCAGCCGATGGAGGCCGGGGCATGAGAATCGCTGTCGCCTCCGATCACGCAGGGTTCCCTCTCAAGGCCGAGATTATCGAAATTGTGGTCTCCCACGACCATGAGGCGATCGATCTTGGCACAGACTCGACCGAGCCGGTCGACTATCCTGACTACGCCGAGAAGCTCGGCCGAGCCATTCAGGACGGACGGGCCGACAGAGGTATCCTGCTGTGCGGATCCGGCGTGGGGGCCGCCGTGGCCGCCAACAAACTCAAAGGGATCCGCGCCGGCCTGTGTCATGATACCTATTCGGCCCATCAATCCGTCGAACACGACAACGTCAACGTGCTCGCTCTGGGCGCCCGAATCATCGGCCCGGAATTGGCCCGTGAAGTGGTCAGGGCCTTCTTGGGTGCAGAGTTCAGCGGCGAACCTCGGCATGTCCGCCGACTGGCCAAGATCGACGAGCTGGAGCGGATCGGCTGACAGAGACGGTGGGCGCGGCCGGCGGGTCTTTATAGGTCCTGGTGATGTCCTCCCCTGAAGTCGGTCGACCCCGTCCGCAGCGCTGGCTCCAGGGCGCCGGTGAGCCGATTTTCGACGTCTTGCCAGAAACCATACTGGCCAACACGCGGCACCCCCGTTCAGAAAACGCACTCTTGTGGAACAGTCTCTATCCGCGCCTTTGGCCATCGCGTCCACTTTCGGACTTCATGGCGATTCGGCCATTGTGGGGGACGCATGAGGTAGCTTTCTCCGACGAAGATCTGCGCCCCTATTTCTGGGGTTACAGCGTCGATGGTCAACGCTTGCCTGAGTTGGATGACTCTTTGGCTGCTGTGGATGGCGCTGGGCCTCAAACTGAAGTCGACCTTTTCCTTGTTGGTCCAAGCCAATTGGTTCTGGTCGAAGCCAAACATACGAGCCGGCTGGGGCGGTGCAGTCGCTATGGCGCCGGTCGATGCCCTGAGGTCCAAGCCCGGGCTG
>Ga0315540_10002516_pt1 | contig 10318 bp, 7 predicted proteins | sample SalMarSW160110MG_FD_203677 | JGI IMG/M metagenome (GOLD analysis project Ga0315540, IMG submission 203677) | Salt marsh sediment microbial communities from the Plum Island Ecosystem LTER, Massachusetts, United States - Salt Marsh Sediment SW1601-10 ... | reverse complement strand
GTATGTCGTCATGACCGCGGGCGCGCAGCACGGCATCACCGTGACGCTGGCGGCGCTGACCCACCCCGGCGACCGGGTCGCCACGGAATGCCTCACCTACAACGGCATCAAGCCGGTCGCCGAGATGCTCGGGGTCAAGCTCGAAGGCCTGCCGATGGACGAACACGGGCTTCTTCCCGACGGATTCGAGGATGCCTGCAAGCGTGGGCCGCTGCGCGCGCTCTACTGCATCCCGACCGGCCATAACCCGACCACCGCCGTCATGCCGCCCGCGCGCCGGAAGGCGATCGCGGAGATTGCGCTGCGGCACGGCGTCAACGTGATCGAGGACGACATCTTCGCGAGCCTGCTGCCGACGCAGCACCAGCCGATCTCGACCATGGTTCCGGGCCTCGGCTTTTGCATCACGAGCCTGTCCAAGGCGGTCGCGCCGGGCCTTCGCATCGGCTTCGTCGCCGGTCCTTCGACCGCCATCACCGACCGGCTGCGCCTGGCGGTGCGGTCGACCTGCTGGGCGGCGACGCCGCTGACGGCGGAGATCGCAACGCTTTGGCTCGAGGACGGTACGGCGGAAAAGATCCTGCAGAGCCGCACACGGGAAGCGGTGGCGCGGCTGGCCGTCGTCCGGGAAATTCTCGGCGGCCACCGGTTCGAGTCGGTGCCCGGCCACCTGTTCGTCTGGCTCTATCTGCCGGAGCCCTGGCGCGCGAACGACTTCGTCGCCGAGGCGGCGCGCCGCAACATGCGGGTCACCCCGGCGGAAACCTTCGCGGTGGGGCGGACCGAGCCGCCGCATGCCGTGCGCATCTGCTTCGGCACGCCGTCGACGCGCGACGCGCTGGTTGCCGGCCTGAAAACGCTGGCGGAGATACTGGCGGCGCCCGCGGCGAGCGGCCCGCCGATCGTCTGAGCTTCAAAAATGCGGCATCGGTGATTGCATCCCGGGGCGCGCGGCGCACATTCTTAAGGCAGCCCGCGCGCTTTCGCGGCGCCAGCAAGAACAGGAGCCCGAGACCATGACCGCCAAAACCGTGAAGCTTCCCGGCGCCGACCATCCGATCACGATCGAGCGTAATCCGGCGCGGATCGTCGTGACCATCGCCGGCCGCGTTGTCGCCGATACCCGCGCGGCGCTGACGCTGCGCGAGGCTTCCTACGCGCCGGTGCAGTACATCCCGCGCGAGGATGTCGACATGGCGCTGCTGGCGCGGAGCGATCACGCCACCTACTGCCCCTACAAGGGCGATTGCGCTTATTACAGCATTCCCCTCGGCGGGGAGGGGTCGATCAACGCGGTGTGGAGCTATGAGGCGCCCTTCGACGCCGTCGCGCAGATCAAGGACCACCTCGCCTTCTATCCCGACCGCGTCGACGCGATCGAGGCCCATCCGGCTTCCTAGCCGCCGTCGAAGGGTGCGACCGTGTGGGCGTGGTTGAGCGGCCCATGGCCGTGGCCGAAGCCGGGCGCCGTGCGGATCGCTTCCAGCACATAGGCCCGCGCCCGCCGGACAGCCGCACGCATCGTCAGGCCCTGCGCCAGGCCGGCCGCGAGCGCCGAGGCGAGCGTGCAGCCGGTGCCATGCGTATCGCGCGTGGCGATACGGGGATGGGTCATCGCCTCGATCCCCTCGCCGTCGAACAGAATATCCGTCACGTCGCCGTCTTCCATATGGCCGCCCTTGAGCAACACGGCGCGCGGGCCGAGCTCGGCGATCGCGCGCGCCGCGTTACGCATATCCTCGACCGTCCGGATCGGGACGCCGGCGATCGCTTCCGCTTCGGGGATGTTGGGCGTGACGACGCCCGCCAGCGGCAGCAGCACGGATTTCAGCGCGCTCACCGCTTCGGGCTCCAGCAGCGGGTGCCCGCCCTTGGCATACATCACCGGGTCGACGACCAGGGGAATGTCGCGCGCCTTTTCGCGGAGAACAGCCGCCACAGCTTCGATCACCGGCGCGTTGTGCAGCATGCCGGTCTTGACCGCGTCCGCGCCGATGTCGTCGAGCACCATGCGCATCTGCTGCTGGATGAAGGCGGGCTCGACGCCGACGACGCCTTCGACGCCGTTGGTATCCTGCGCGGTCAGCGCCGTGATCGCCGTCATCGCGTAAGCGCCGAGGGCCGTGACCGTCTTGATGTCCGCCTGGATTCCGGCGCCGCCGCCGGAGTCCGACCCCGCGACGATGAGGACGCGCCCCTTCAGGGTGCCGGCGGCGTTCAATGCCCACCCACGCGCTCGATCGCGCCGATCAGCGTGTTGACGACGGTACCGACCATCGCCGGGTCATCGCCCTCCGCCATCACGCGGATCACCGGTTCCGTTCCCGACGGCCGGATCACCAGGCGGCCGGTCGTGCCAAGCGCCGTTTCCGCCGCCTTGATCGCCGATTTCACGGACGCATCCTCGAGCGGTGCGCCGCCGTTGACCTTCACGTTGCGCAGCAGCTGCGGCACCGGATCGAAAACGCGGCAAACCTCGCTGACCGGCCGCTGTGTCTCGGCGACGACGGCGAGAACCTGGAGCGCCGCGATCAGCGCATCGCCCGTCGTCACATAGTCGTTGAGGATGATGTGGCCCGACTGCTCGCCGCCGACATTGTAGTGATGCTTCACCATGTGCTCGACGACATAGCGGTCGCCGACCGGCGTGCGCACCACGTCGAGGCCGAGCGCCTTCAGATGCCGCTCGAAGCCGAGATTCGACATGACCGTCGCAACCACGCCGCCGCCGCGCAGCCGGCCCTCGCGGTGCCAGTTGGACGCGATCAGCGCCATCAGCTGGTCGCCGTCCAGCTTGCGGCCCTGCTCGTCGGCGACGATCAGCCGGTCGGCGTCGCCGTCCAGCGCGATGCCGATATCCGCGCCATGCGCCACGACCTGCTCGCACATCATGCTGGGATCGGTCGCGCCGCATTTCTGATTGATGTTGAGGCCGTTCGGGTTGACGCCGACGGGCACGACCTCGGCGCCGAGCTCCCAGAACACGGTCGGCGCGACGCGATAGGCGGCGCCGTGCGCGCAGTCGATGACCACCTTGAGGCCGTCGAGCCGCTTGCCACGCGGGAAGGTCTGCTTGACGAATTCGATATAGCGGCCCGGCGCGTCTTCCATGCGCCGCGCCCGGCCGAGCCCGGCGGACGGCGCCAGCGCAAAGTTGCCGCTCTCCATCAGCGCCTCGATCTCGGCCTCCGCGTGGTCCGACAGCTTGTAGCCGTCGGGGCCGAAAAGCTTGATGCCGTTATCCTCGAAGGGGTTGTGCGAGGCGGATATCACCACGCCGAGATCGGCGCGCATCGAGCGGGTCAGCATGGCCACCGCCGGCGTCGGCATCGGGCCGACGAGGACGACGTCCATGCCCATGGAAATAAAGCCGGCGGTCATCGCAGGCTCCAGCATGTAGCCCGACAGCCGGGTATCCTTGCCGATTACCGCGATGTGGCGATGGTCACCGCGACGAAACTGCTCGGCCGCGGCCATGGCGAGGCGCAGGACGGTCTCCGGCGTGATCGGCGGCTCGTTCGCCGTGCCACGGACCCCATCCGTGCCGAAGTATTTGCGGCTCATGTCATCCCCCATGCTGAATATGAGCAGCGTCCTGCCATACGGTCGGCCGCCCGGCGATCTTTAAGCGCCCGCGCCGTGGTCGGAAGGCGAAATCATCTTGCTTCCGCCGGCGCCGGACAATCGAGCAGCCCGACACAAGAAACGGCCCGCCGGGTTATATCCGGCGGGCCGCTCCGATCAAACCCTCATCCGCCTTGCGGCTCGGGCTCCGGTCCTCCGGCGCCCATCGCCCCGCTCGGGCCCGTCGTCGGAACCGACGAGCGGACGCCCGCGGGCGGCACGATATCGTCGTCCTTCTCCCGCACGATCGGCTCGCCGCGCAGCAGCGCCTTGATCTCGTCGCCGGTGAGCGTCTCGTATTCGAGCAGCGCCTTGGCCAGCGTGTGCAGGTCTTCGATATGGTCGGTCAGGATCTTGCGGCACGAGGCGTCGGCATTGTCGACGATCGCCCGCACCTCTTGATCGATCACTTCGGCGGTCGCGTCCGATACGTTCTTCTGCTGCGCGACGGAATGGCCGAGGAAGATCTCTTCCTGGTTTTCGTTGTAGCGCAGCGGACCGAGCTTGTCGCTCATGCCCCATTCCGTGACCATCTTGCGCGCGATCGCGGTCGCCTGCGAGATGTCGTTGGACGCGCCGGTCGTCACCTTGTTGCGCCCGAAGATCAGCTCTTCCGCCACACGGCCGCCCATGGCGACCACGAGATTGGCCTCGAGCTGATCGCGCGCCATCGCGTACTGGTCCTTCTCCGGCAGGCGCATGACCATGCCGAGCGCGCGGCCGCGCGGAATGATCGTCGCCTTGTGGATCGGGTCCGACGCCTTGCAGTGCAGCGTGGCGATCGCGTGCCCCGCCTCGTGATAGGCGGTCAGCCGCTTCTCCTCGTCGGTCATGACCATCGAGCGGCGCTCGCTGCCCATCATGACCTTGTCCTTGGCGTCTTCCAGCTCCTGCATCGAAACGACGCGGCGGTTCTTGCGCGCCGCCAGCAGCGCCGCCTCGTTCACCAGATTGGCGAGGTCGGCGCCCGAGAAGCCGGGCGTGCCGCGGGCGATGATGCGCGCGTCCACGTTCGGCGCCAGCGGCACCTTGCGCAGATGCACCTTCAGGATTTTCTCGCGGCCCAGCACGTCCGGGTTCGGCACGACGACCTGGCGGTCGAAGCGGCCCGGCCGCAGCAGCGCGGGGTCGAGCACATCGGGACGGTTGGTCGCGGCGATCAGGATGACGCCCTCGTTCGCCTCGAAGCCGTCCATCTCGACCAGCAACTGGTTCAGCGTCTGCTCGCGCTCGTCGTTGCCGCCGCCGAGGCCGGCGCCGCGATGGCGGCCGACCGCGTCGATTTCATCGATGAAGACGAGGCAGGGCGCGTTCTTCTTCGCCTGCTCGAACATGTCACGCACGCGCGACGCGCCGACGCCGACGAACATTTCGACGAACTCGGAGCCGGAAATCGTGAAGAAAGGCACGTTGGCCTCGCCGGCGATGGCGCGGGCCAGCAGCGTCTTACCGGTGCCGGGAGGGCCGACCAGCAGCACGCCCTTCGGGATGCGCCCGCCCAGCCGCTGGAACTTCTGGGGATCGCGCAGGAACTCGACGATCTCTTCGAGCTCGACCTTGGCCTCGTCGATCCCGGCGACGTCATCGAAGGTGACGCGGCCGGTCTTCTCCGTCAGCAGGCGCGCCCGCGACTTGCCGAAGCCCATCGCGCGGCCGCCGCCCGACTGCATCTGGCGCATGAAGAAGATCCAGACGCCGATCAGCAACAGAATGGGGAACCAGTTGAGCAGCACGGCGAACAAAGTCGGCATGCCCTCCTCCTGCGGCTCGGCCTCGATGATGACCTTGTGCTTGACCAGCTTGTCCACGAGGTTCGGGTCGTCGGGGGCATTCGTGGTGAAATGCGCGCCCGCGTTGTCGATAATTCCGATCTTCTTGCCTTCGATCGTGACCTTTTTCACGTCGCCCGCGTCCACCTTGTCGAGGAAGGTGGAGTACGGCACGGTCATGTCGGATGAGCGGTGCGGCGACCCCTGGAAGAGGTTGAACAGCCCGATCAGCAGAACCAGGATGACGATCAGAAAAACGATATTCTTACCGAACAGCGCAAAATCTCCATAAAATCGCCGGCCTACAGGCGCTTGGCGCACCCGAGCGGTCGTCCTCCGGTCACGGCGCCGACCCCTCGTTTACATACCATATAGTGCATCACCAAGGGTTAAGCTTTCGCTGTCCGATTGTCCAGAAATGAACGCCGCGCCGGTCAACGGCCTGGACGGCGCGTAGGTCACCTCCCTGACGGGGGACAGTTCTTTACCATACCTTCGACTTACATAGTTCAAGTGGGGCACCGAAACCACTCCGTCAAGATGCCAAAAAGAGGGAAGCGACGGCCGGACGGGCGCCGGAACATGGGTTTCGCGCAAAACGGGCCGGTCGGCGACCACCGCCGCCCACCCCTTTTGCCCCAAACGGCGCAGAGTCCAGTCAGTTTCGCCGTCGATCGCGACGCGAAAGCGGCCGTCCCAGAGGAACCGGCCAACGGCCCGGGCCACGGCGTCCGCCGCCCTCGGCTCGCGGCAGACGAGCACGCGGCCGCGATAGGGCAGGATGCGGCAGCCGCCGAGCGTCCGCCCGCCGCCGAGCCCCTCTTCGGCGCCGAACAAAGTCTCGTGAAGCCGCGCCGCCCGCTCGAGCCGCGGCGGATAGGCGGCGCCCGACACCGCCGTGAGGACCCGGACGAGGCCGCGAAGCGCGATTTCCGCGGGCGCATCCCGGAAAACCGGCGGATCGAGGACGGCATAGCCTTCCGGATAGAGCGCCGCGCCATGGGCGAGCAGCCGTGCGGTCGCCATGTCCAGCGCGACCCGTGCCCGCCCCATGCGGGCGGCCGTCGCGGCGAGCCTTTCCGCCGAGAGCCCTTCCCCGGCGAGCAACGCCGCGGCCTTGCGCAGCCGCACCCGCCCGAAAGCCGGGTTCTCGTTCGAAGGATCCTCGACATGGTCCTGACCGGCGGCTTCGAGCGTCGCCGCCAGGCGCGCCCTCGGCACCCCCAGCAGCGGCCGCAGGAGGCGGACATCGCCCGTCTCCGACACCGGCGCCATGGCGGCCAGGCCATCGACGCCGCTGCCCCGCGCCAAGCGCAGGAGGAAGGTCTCCGCCTGGTCTTCGCGATGGTGCGCCAGCGCCAGATGCAGCACGCCCCGCTCCCGGCACCAGGAAGACAAGAGCGCATAGCGGAGGCGGCGCGCCGCCGCCTGCAGGTTGCCTTTCAGCGGCGTGTCCGGGCGCGTCAGCGTCTCATGCGGAATGCCGCGCCGCCCGAGCCACTGCGCGACCTGCCGGGCCTCGGCTCCCGATTCCGGCCTGAGCCGATGATCGACCGTGAGCGCGGTGAGCCGGCCGCCCATCGCCTGCGTCCAGCCTTGCAGCAGAAGCGTGAGCGCCAAGCTGTCGGCGCCGCCCGAGCAGGCAACGGCGACATGCGGCCGGGCCTCGAACGGGCCCAGCGCCGCCATGTGCGCCGCCATCTCCCGGTCGCCGACCGGCGTGGCTTGGGCTTCGCCGGCCCGCGCCATGGATCAGGAGCAGCCGAGCTTGCTCTTCTCGCTTTTCGCGTTACCGAGCAACCGCTTGTTGGCCGTGGGGAAGGTCTTCAGAAGCTTGTCCCACGCCGCGCAGGCAGACTTCTTCTCGTTGATGGCGGCAAGCGACTTCCCGAGCTTGAACAGGTCGTCCGGGGCCTTGTTGCCTTTCGGGTAGCGCTTGTAGCCGTCTAGGAAGATTCGCGCCGCATCGGCGTAGTTCTTGCGATAGTAGTGGGTCTCGCCCAGCCAGTAGAGCGCATTGCTCGACAGCGGGTTTTTCGGGTTGTCCTTGACGAAGGACTCGAATTCGGTTGCCGCCTTGTCGTATTCCCGCTTCTGCAAATGCTGGAAGGCGATCTCGTAGCGATCGCGCGGGTTGGTCGGCGCGGATGCCACTTGCTCGCCTGCTCGCGCCTTGGACGCCGTTCCGTCGACGCCTTCGGGAAGCGTCTTCAGCGCCGGCTTGACCTCCCTGGCGCCGCCGCCCTGCGACATCGTGCCGAACAATTCCTGGCCCGGCTGCAGACCGGCGGCCGCCGGCGTCTTGGACGGCGTTGCCGACGCGGCGGTCTCCGCGCCGCCGCCCGCCGCGGCGCGCGGCGCCGGCGCAACGGGCATGCCGCCCGGCGTGGAGGCGCCAGTGGGCCGTTTCCCGGACTCCAGCGCCTGGAAGCGGACTTCGTTGTCCGCGCTCATCTTATCCAGCCGCTCACTCAGCCGGCTCACGCCGTGCTCGACCTCTTCGACCCGTCCCGTCAGATCGCGGAGCTGGTTCTCGAGATTTTGCAGCTGCACCTGCATGCGCGCGTTCGACTGGTCGGATTGCGCGTTGATGTCGGCGATCGCCTCGCGCGACGGCGCCTTGCCCGAATAGATATAGGCCTGCAGGTCGCTGAGCTCCCGGCGCACGCGCTGAAGCTGCTGGGCGAGATCCGACGTATCCTGCGCGTGCGCGGGTGCGACGGACGAAAGCAGCACCGCCGCGACAATCGCCGCGGCGAGCCGCCGGAAGCCTGCATGAACAAAGCCCGCACGAACAGGGACCGTCAGACGCGAAAGTCTGACGGTCCCGTGGCTATCCTCAAGAATATTCTGCCCGATCATGGCTCTCCACTTACCGGGCACATGCGGCTGCAACGGATCTCATGAGCGCTTCCCGCCGCCGGCCGCGACCGAAACGCCTCGAGGCAACGCACGAAAAGCCGATCAGCTCTTCGCGCCGCCCGTAATGGTCGACACGGCCCTGCGATTCTGTGACCATGCCCACTCATTCGATCCAAGAACCGCCGGCCGTTCTTTGCCGTAACTGATCGTCTTGATCCGGCTGGCCGCAATGCCCTTGCTGACAAGGTAATCCTTCACCGCGGTTGCTCTGCGATCACCGAGCGCCAAGTTGTATTCACGCGTGCCGCGCTCGTCGCAATGTCCCTCGACCAGAATGGTCGCCGTGGGCACGCGCTTCAGCCAAGCGGCCTGCTTGTCCAACGTCGCCTGCGCCTTCGACGACAGCGTCGACTTGTCGAAGTCGAAGAACACGCGATCGCCGACATTGACGATGAAGTCCTGGACCGTGCCCGGCTCTACCGCAACCGCGCCTGCGGCCGCCGAACCACCGGTCGATGCCCCGGTGCCGCTCTTGCCATCGGTGTCTTCCGCGTCGGTCGCGCATGCCGCGACCAACAGCAACACCGACAACACGCATATAATCTTCAACCGCATTTAATTACCCCCTCGGAGGACGAACCATAGGTTCCCATGCCGAGATTTTCTCGGCTGACCAAACTTAAACAGTCAATCGTTGAAACTCAACAGGGTAATAACCAAAAAGAAACACCGTTGCAGCAAAGCAATGCATGCCGTTTTCTTGCCCGATTTTTGCCGCATACTTTAAGGAATTAGCGACGACCACGCCGGATCGGATGCAGAACCGGGCGTTACGACACGCCGCAAGTTGTGGCCAGTCAAATCAACGGTGTAGAGACTGGCCCCGCCACCATTGCCTTCTTTGTCCATCGGCTGCTGACGGAAGAACATGATTACCCGGCCGTTCGGCGCCCATGTCGGCGCTTCCTCGAGATAGCTTTCGCTCAGCAGGCGCTCGCCGCTGCCGTCCGGGCGCATCACGCCGATGAAGAACTTGCCGTTGTATTGTTTCGTAAAAGCAATGAGATCACCACGCGGCGACCACACCGGCGTGGAATACCGGCCGGGGCCGAAACTGATACGGTGCACGTTGCTGCCGTCGCCGTTCATCACATAGATCTGCGGGCTGCCGCCGCGGTCGGAGTTGAAGACGATGCGCTTCGCATCGGGCGAGTAGCAGGGCGACGTGTCGATCGCCGGATTCGAGGTCAGCCGCTTCGTCTTCCGCGTCCGCAAATCCATCGTGTAAATGTCGGAGTTGCCGTTCTCGGCATAGGACATGATCACGGAATTCCCGCTCGGCGCGAAGCGCGGTGCGAAGGTCATGCCGTGGAAGGCGCCGAGCACTTCCTGCCGCCCGGTCTCGATGTTGAAGATGTAAACGCGCGGCGTGTTGTTGTAGTAGGAGAGATAGGTGATTTCCTGCGTCGTGCGCGAAAAGCGCGGCGTCAGCACGAGCGAGCGTCCGTCCGTCAGGTAGCGGAAGTTCGCGCCGTCCTGGTCCATGATCGCCAAGCGCTTGATGCGCCGGGTCGCCGGGCCGCTTTCCGCGACGAAGACGATGCGGGTATCGAAATAGCCTTCCTCGCCGGTGATCCGCTTATAGATTGCATCGGCGATGATATGGGCGACGCGCCGCCAGTTCTCGCGCTGAGTCTTGTATTGCAGGCCGGTCATCTGCGCCTCGGCGAACACGTCCCAGAGGCGGAATTCGACCTTGAGGCGGCCGTCCGGCTGAACCGTCACCGCGCCGTTGACCAGTGCCTGCGCGTTGATCACGCGCCAGTCGGCGAAGCGCGGCTGCACCTGGAGGGAGGCCAGGTCCTGGAGGAACGCCCGCTTGTCGATCGGCTTGAACAGCCCCGACCTCTCCAGATCCGCCGAGATGACCGAGGCGATGTCCCGGCCGGCCTCTTGCTCCTGCTGCCCCTTGCCGTAGAAATCCGTGATCGCAATGGGCAGTGGCTGGAGATTGCCGCGCGTGATGTCCACTTGCAGCTCGGCGTGCGCGCCCGACGCTGCGG
>Ga0315540_10002514_pt1 | contig 10323 bp, 7 predicted proteins | sample SalMarSW160110MG_FD_203677 | JGI IMG/M metagenome (GOLD analysis project Ga0315540, IMG submission 203677) | Salt marsh sediment microbial communities from the Plum Island Ecosystem LTER, Massachusetts, United States - Salt Marsh Sediment SW1601-10 ... | reverse complement strand
TTGGGTCATTAACCAGCAAATTTTCCTTGACGTATTCGCCGCTGATCTTCTCGGCATTTTCACCGAAAGAGGTCAGCATACTGTTTTTGGTTGGCAAACCGCCAATACTGCTGGTGATGTTCATCAGTACGTTGGTGCCATAAACCGAGAGGCCACCTTTACGCGGGCTGGTGATGTTCTCAGGCGCCATAATAACTTTCAAGGCGCGATCGTGAGCGGGCTTCCACGCCTCGCGGTCATCGGCTTTAACGATCTTTTTCACGGCCTTGATCACGATAGCCTTAAGATTCTTCGAGCCACCGACGCAACCGGTACCGCCGCGTCCGCTGGCGCGATCGTCTTCGTTTATCCAACAGGCAAACTTAACCTGTTTTTCGCCGGCCGGACCGATGGTGATGACCGTCAGGTCTTTTTCGCCATATTTGTTCTTGAAGAACTTAACTGTTTCATGGACCGTCTTCCCCCAAACTTCTGCTGCATCCAGAATTTCAAATTCTCCATCGTGGATGTACACATAGACTGGCTTTTTGGCCTTTCCTTTGAAAATCAGGCCATCGTAACCAGCCCAGCGCAAACGGGCGGCCGACCAGCCGCCATGATGGCTGTCGGTTATGGTTCCTGTCAGAGGTGATTTGGTCACGACTGCCATGCGCCCGCTCATGTTGGCTTCCGAGCCGGTCAGGGGTCCATTCATAAAGCACAGAATGTTATCGGGGGAAAGTGGGTCCACTTTTGGACCGTTGTCGAAAACAAATTTCACGCCCAAACCACGAGCCCCAATATATTTGCGAGCGTCGTCCTCGGGGATGGGTTTGAACTCGACTTTGCCTGCCGTCAGGTCAACCCACGCAAGTTTGTTAGCATAACCGCCAAGTTTCATAAGAATGCTCCTCTCTTTATATAGCAATACAAGCCCCTAATTCCAGTTGCCTTTAATCATAGTAGCACTTTGAAGAATCAAAGTCAATATTTTAGTGTTCATTTCTTGTAAACAGCATTTCGATCCATCAAAATCTGCGAACCGTCCGGGAACGGGCTTGGCAGGAAATAGCCTAACGCACCTGCAGCGAGTCCAGCAATTTTTTCGTGGCTGCCGCAACCTCCCCCACCGCAGCGTTGAACGTTGCCTGGTTGGCGTGCGATGGTTTGCGATAGCCGCTGACCTTGCGCACGAACTGCAAGGCGGCCTCGGCAATCTCCTCGTTCGTGGCCGGTCGGTCGGGAAAACGTAGAGGCTTGATACTGCGACACATACTATCCTCCTACAACCACAACGACCCGCTGAAGCGGGTCGTTGTGGTTGTTAGTCGTCCAAAGTCGAGAGATCGCCTTCCGGCAAACCCAGCGCGCGGGCGCGCAGCACGCGTCGCATAATCTTACCCGAGCGCGTCTTGGGCAGCTTGTCCATGAATTGAATTTCATCCGGCCGGGCAATTGGTCCCATATGTTGGGCCACGTACTGGCGCAACTCCTCCGCCAGATCATCCGAGGGGGCAATGCCTGTCCGCAGGATAACAAAGCAATGGATAGCCTGTCCTTTGACTTCATGCGGCAGGCCGATCGCCGCTGCCTCCGCCACAGCCGGGTGCCCGACCAGCGCCGACTCGACTTCCGCTGTTCCCAGGCGGTGACCGGAAACCTTGATCACATCATCCACACGCCCTATGATCCAGTAGTAACCGTCCTTGTCGCGTTTGGCCGAATCGCCGGTCAGGTACTTACCGGGATACTTGCTCCAGTACTGCTTGACGTAGCGTTCATCGTCCCCATAAATCGTACGCAGCATGGAAGGCCAGGGGTTTTTCAGGACCAGGTAGCCCTCCTGATCGTCCGCGACGGGGCGGCCATCGTCGTCCAGGATCTCGGCCTCCTGACCGAAGAAAGGTCGGGTACCGGACCCCGGTTTGAGGGGCACGACCGGTGTTGGCGTGATCATGAACATGCCGGTCTCCGTCTGCCACCAGGTATCCATGATCGGGCAGCGCTCCTTGCCGATCACGCGGTAATACCACTTCCAGGCTTCGGGGTTGATCGGTTCCCCGACCGAACCAAGCAAGCGCAGGGAGGAGAGATCGTGCTTGTTGGGCCAGGCTTCCCCGAAGCGCATCAAGCCGCGGATCGCGGTCGGGGCGGTGTAGAATATCGTGATCCCGAAACGCTCGATCAACTGCCACCAGCGATTGGGGTAGGGGTAAGTTGGTCCACCTTCGAACATGAACGCCGTCGCGCCATTCAGCAACGGGCCATAGACGATGTACGAGTGGCCTGTGATCCAACCGGGATCGGCGGCACACCAGAAGCGGTCTTCATCTTTGATGTCAAAGACATATTTGAGTGTGGCATAGATGCCCACCATGTACCCGCCATGGGTGTGCAGGATGGCCTTGGGTTTACCGGTCGAGCCGGAGGTGTATAAGATGAAGAGCGGATCCTCGGCATCCATCACCTCTGTAGTGCACTTTCCATTGGCGATCGGCAGGGCGCACAAGTCGTGATACCAGTGATCGCGGCCCGGCTCCATCGGGACTTCGTGGCCGGTGCGTTTGACGACGATCACGTTCTCGACCGTCGGGCAGTGCCTGACGGCCTCATCCGTAATCCGCTTGAGCTCGACCAGCTTCCCGTTCTGGTAACTGCCGTCGCAGGTGATCACCAGTTTTGAGGTGCTGTCGGCAATGCGGTCTTTTAAAGCATCGGTGGAGAATCCACCGAAGACCACCGAATGGATCGCACCAATTTTGGCGCAGGCCAGCATGGCAAACACGATTTCCGGGATGCGCCCCATATAAATCGTCACCCGTTCGCCTTTTTCCACCCCCATGGCTTTGATAATGTTGGCCATGCGGCAGACTTCACGATTGAGAGCGTAGTAAGAGAAAGTCCGCTCCAGCTTGCCGTCCTCGCTCTCCCAGATCAAGGCCAGTTTGTTCTTGCGACTGGTCTTGAGGTGGCGGTCGATACAGTTGTAAGCGATATTGACTTTGCCCCCCACAAACCATTTAAAGAAGGGTTTGTTCGAATCGTCCAGAACTTTATCCCATTTCCCAAACCATTCCAGTTCTTCGGCTTGATCGCCCCAGAAACCTTGCAGGTCCTCGAGCGCATAACTGGCAATTTTATTCCAATCTTTGGCATTTGCCCCTTCAACAACTTCCTGAGAGGGATAATAGACATCCCCCTCAAGTTTAGGCTTTTGACTGCTCATCTGACTCCTCCTGGCGATGGGATTTATTAGCAGAACACTAAAACGGGATGCTGGATGCTAATATTTTGCTTTTTATTATATCCCCACAAATACTATCTGGATTGCCGATTTATAAAAATTTACGCCGACCCGCCTCACTCCAAATCCTGATGTGGCGGGTTTCGATCCGGCAGCACCAGCGGCCCATCCTGGAACGGGTGCGGGACGACCTGCACCGGCCAGCCATAGGCCTGCGAGATCAGATCCGGAAGCAGGACCTGTTGAGGCGAGCCCAGGGCCTTGATCTGGCCCTCCACCAGCAGCGCCACGCGGTCCGCGCAGCGCGCAGCCAGGTTGAGATCGTGCATGGCAATCAAGACCGCCAGGCGGTCGTCTTTGGCGAGCTGGCGCACCAGGTCCAGCAGGCTGACCTGGTATTGCAAATCCAGGTGGGCGGTGGGTTCATCCAGTAAGAGGATCGGGGTGGACTGGCACAAGGCGCGCGCCAGCAGCACGCGCTGCTGCTCGCCGCCAGAGAGTTCGCCCACGCGGCGTTCGGCCAGGTTGAGCGCGTCCGCCCGCTCCAGCGCGCGCCGGGCCAACTCTTCGTCTCGCTGGGAGATCTGCCCGAGAAAGTTCAGGTAGGGCGTGCGGCCGAGCAGGACCGTCTCCCAGACAGTGAAGGCCGGCGGCAGGCTCGACACCTGCGGGACGACCGCCAGGTAGCGCGCGCGCTGCATCGGCGAGAGCGAGGCGAAGTCATCGCCGTTCGTGCGGACCTGCCCGCCAGTAACCGGGATGACCCCGCTGATGGCGCGGATCAGCGTCGATTTGCCCGCGCCGTTGGGTCCGATCAGGGCGACCACTTCCCCGGATCCTACCTGCAGTGAAACCTCGTGCAGCACCTGGCGCTGGCCGTAAGCGGCGGAAAGCGATTCAATCTTCAGCATCGCACCCTACCAGTAGCCCTGATTCTTGGCCCGCCGCAGCACCCACAGGAAGAACGGCGCGCCGGTCAGGGCGGTGACGATCCCGACCGGGATCTCCTGGGGCGCCAGGACTACGCGGGCAAAGACGTCCATCACCAGCAGAGCGCCGGCCCCACCCAGAATGCTTAAGGGCAGCAGGCGGCGGTAGTCCGCGCCCCACCACAGGCGCAGGATGTGCGGCACGATCAACCCGATGAAGCCGATGATGCCGGAGAAGGCAACGGCGGCGGCAGTCGCCAGGGAGGCAGCCAGCAGCACGATCGACTTGGCGCGCGAGACGTTCAAGCCCATTTGCTGGGCCTGCTCGTCGCCGAATTGCAGCAGGTTGAGCGCGTGCCCGCTGAAGACCAGGATGCCCAACCCAAGGATCAAGTACGGGAGCAGGCTGAGCACGGCCAGCCAGCCGCTCTGGCTGGCGCCGCCCAGCAACCAGCCCAGGGCGCGCCGCACCTCGCCGGTCGAGCGCAGCATCAAAAAGGAGGTCAGGGAGGTGGCAAAAGACGAGAAGGCCACGCCGGCCAGGATCAAATTGGTGGTCGGGACGCTATTTCCCACCCGCGCCAGGGCATAGACGATCAGCACCGTCAGCAGGGCGGCTACAAAAGCTGCCAGCGGGATGGCCATCAATCCCCAGAACGAATACGGCCATTTGATGCTCATGGCGATCACCGCCCCCAGACCGGCCCCGGAGGCCACACCGATCAGGTAGGGGTCGGCCAGTGGGTTGCGGAACAATCCCTGGTAGGCGGTACCGCTGCCGCCCAGCGCCGCACCAGTCAGAGCGATCAACAGGGTGCGCGGCAGGCGGATCTTCCAGACAATGAAGGCGAAGGTCTCGAGCTGCGCTGGCAGGCGCTTGAGCAGTGCGCCCTTGAGGATGCCCCACAAGTCTTGCGGGGGAATCCAGACCGAGCCGATGGCCAGCGAAAGCAGGACGGCCAGGGCCAGGAACAGCAGGGTCCACAAGTAGGGTCGGCGCATAGAATATCCAGTTAGGCTGGTGGCTTACTTGAAGGCATCCGGATGCAATAACTTCGCCAATTGTTCCAGGCCGTCCACCAGACGCGGGCCGGGACGGCTGACCAGGTTGTCGTCGAAGGGATAGATCCGGTCTTGCTGCACGGCCTGCAACGCCTGCCAGCCGGGACGCCCCTTGACCGATTCGGGCGTGGTGCCGAAGAGCGAATCGCCCAGGATGATCATGTCGGGATTGTAGACCACCAGCTGCTCCAGGCTGATCGGCGCCCAGGCGCTGTCCAGATTAGCGCCAACATTGAATCCACCGGCGCGCTCGATCAACAGGGTAACGAAGGTACCGGGGCCGGCTGTATACGGTTTGCCCGGATCGGTCGAATCGAGCTCGTAGAAGACACTCGGGCGGGAGCTCAGCGGGGCGACCTTCTGGTCCACAGCGGCCACGCGTGCTTTGAGCGATTCGATCAAGGTTACCGCCTGGGTTTCGTGACCGGTCAGTTGGGCGACGGTCAGCAGGTTGGCGTACATTTCCTCCAGCGTGGTCGGGTTGGGCAGGTAAAAGACCGTCAGGCCCAGGTCTTCGAGCGACTTGACCAGTTCGGGCGAATTGAGGCCGGAGGCCAGGACCAGGTCAGGCCCCAGGGCTGTGATGGCCTCCAGGCTGTACTGGCCCATCGAGCCGCCGATCGAGGCTACAGATTTTGCTTCTTCTGGATAATCGGAAAATTCGTCGCGGCCGACCACCTGCGCTCCGGCGCCGACCGCGAACAGGATCTCAGTGTTGGAGGGCGCCAGCGAGACCACGCGCTGGGCCGGGCTCGCCAGGGTCACCTCGCGGCCCAGGCCATCGGTCAGGACGATCGGTGCAATGGCTGTGGTTGGGGCAGCAGCTGCAGTCGCGGCTGCTGTAGGGGGAATTTGCGTCGGTATGGAAGTCGGCTGTGGCGTGGGCAGAGCCGAGCCGCAGGCCGTCAGGAGAAGGGTCAAAGTCAAACAGGCTATCAACAACTTACGAAACATGCGAATCTCCTCAATTTGATTTTAAATTCGGGCAAGCAAAATCCCCTGTCGCAGTGACAGGGGAGGTAAGGAGAGCCAGTCCAGACAGGCGTTCCCACCTCCGTTCCGCGAGAGTGTGGAGAACTGACCAAGGCGGGCGACCTGACTTGTTAGCCGAGTGCTAACTTACAGTTGCGGGACAGTGTCGGACTTTCACCGACTTCGCCATTGAGCCTTCCCATCCGGGGGTCAAGGCACCTTAATCAAGTTTTCTCAGATCATTTTATACCCCAGTGGGAGAAACGTCAATGTGCGGCTGCCGCGCGCGGAGATAAGTCAAGAGAGCCAGCACGAGAACAGAAAAAATCAGCGCGTAATTTCCCTGGCGGCCATACAACAAAAAGGCGATTTCCGGGAAGAAATATGAGGCCGCTAACCAAAGCCACTCGAAACGGGATGAAGCCCGTTCGGCAAGCAGGAATATCGGAACAATCAGGAGGCTGAAATCGTAGTTGTACAGATAGGGACTGGCAATGAAGGTCGCTATCAGGGAGGCAGCCAGGAACAGATTTGGAAATGTCCACACAGGCGGCCGAATGAGCGCCAGGGCAATCAAGATGCCGCCGAGCAATACCCCGCTGATTTCGCTGGCAAGGACGAGACTGGATTGGCCCGTTGTCAATCTTGTCAACCAGATCGCGATACTGACACATTCAGAACAAGTGTTGATGTGTCCCAGCTTGCGATAGTTCAAGAGTGAATCAAGATAATGAATTGGCCAGCTGGCATCAGCCAGAAAGCCGATCAAAAAGAGCATTATTCCAGCGACAAAAGCAAACGCAATCGCGCGCCGCCCGAATGCATCCCGCCTCCAAACCAGGTGAATTAAACTTGCCAGCAAAATCAGAACGCCGATATGCGGCTTGAATGTCAAGAGCGAAATTCCAATCGCGGACAGTAAGGCGTTTTCTTTTTTTATGGCATAGATCAACAAAGATGTGCCCAATAGGACGGGGAAATCGTATTGCCCTATGGCAAGCGTTCCGAGAACCGGGGCAAAAACGAGCACGGCCGGAAAGGCCAGCAGCCTGCGGCGCAGCGACCAGGCCGCTGTCAGGAACCAGACCGAGAGGAATAATAAGAGCAGGTTAATCTCAAACCACAAAGTTGCAGCAGCGTTTATTGAAAGGTAACCAAGGTAAAAAGTGCTCAATGAGAGCCAGGGCGGATAAGCAAATTGGGGAATGGTTACATTCTCCGGGGAATTCCCATTTTCTTCAGAAATCATCCGGATTTTATCTTCGTGGTTGTAAACATCAATTCCACGCGTGAAACCCTGATCGGTGTAATAAAGTACTTGAAAATCAGAATTGGTTGCAAGCGAAGTCGGAATGTTCAATGCAACTGGCAACATCAAGGCCAGTACAACGGAGATCAGGACGAGCCTGAAAATGGTACGTTTCATGCTTCTGCCTTGTGTGCCAGCGCCCTGATTAATCCGCGCAGGACGAAGACATGGAAGGGCGACAAAACATACCAGTATAAAAACCCTGGCATGCCCCGCGGTGCAAAGAAGCCGGTCTGGGTGAGCAGCGTATCCCCGTCCTCCTGAGGGACGACGCGCCATTCCATCCAGCCATCACCGGGCGCTTTAAGCTCAGAATACAGGCGCAGCATATGCCCCGGCTGGAGAACCTCGACGCGGTAAAAGTCAAGGGTGTCCCCGCTCCTGAGAGCCTGCGGGTCGGAACGCCCCCGCAAGCCGGGCCCGCCGACCAGACGGTCGATCCAACCCCGCAGCTTCCACAGCCAGCCTGCGACCAGCCAGCCGTTCGCTCCTCCCAGGCTGGTCAGTGTTCGATAGATTGCTTCCGGCGGGGCGTCCACCAGGATGCGGCGGTGATCGACGAAAAATCCCTCATGTTTGAGCGCGGTGACCGGCAAGGCATCGTCCGTCCAGACATGTTCGATCTCCTCGGGCGAGAGCTGGCTCAAAGAGTAAGTTACCGCTGTTTCGTAACCTGTCGGCTGGATGTGCGGAAAGACCTGCCGGGCATCATCGACACGGACCAGGCTGTCGCACTTGAGTCCTTCGATCAGCGGACGGGCAATTGTCAGCGGGACGGGGGTCAACTTGTCCACACCCCAGGCCATCAGTTCCAAGGGCAGGAACGGGATGGTGATCAGTCCGCGCCACAAGCCGCGCAGGCGGGCATAGCGCAGCATGGTCTCGGCATAGGTCATCACATCCTGGCCGCCAATTTCGTAGATGCCGCCGCGGCTAGCGGTCACATCCAAAGCGGAAAGCAGGTAGTCGAGGACATTGCGCGCGTCGATCGGCTGGGTGCGGTGCCGGAGCCAGCGCGGCCCGACGACGATGGGGAATTGCTCGGTGATAAATCGGATCATCTCGAACGAAATGCTGCCCGGCCCAACGATCACCCCGGCCCGAAATTCGGTGACCGGCACGGGTCCTTCGCGCAAAGCCTGGCCGGTCTCGATGCGTGAACGAATGTGCGGTGCAATCGGTGCCCGTGGGTCGGCCAAGCCGCCCAGATAAATGATTTGATCGATCCCGGCCTGCGCTGCAGCACGGGCAAAATTGCGCGCGCCCTGCAAATCCCGGCGGGTGTAATTACGCCCGCTGGACATGTTGTGGATCAGATAATAAGCTGCCCTGACATCCTGCATGACCGGCGGCAGGGTCTCAGGCAGGGTCACATCGCCGGCGACGACCTCGACCCGGGAATACCAGGTCCGCCCGTGCAGGCGCCGTGGATCGCGCGCCATGCAGCGCACGCGGTACCCCTTTTGGAGTAGTTGAGGAATGAGCCGTCCAGCAATGTAGCCGGTCGCTCCGGTGACCAGAATCAGATGATTGTCCACAGAACCTCTAAAAAAATAACCTCAGGCAGCCTCGGAAATTTGATGGGCCCGTTCGGCGATCTTGCGCGTCAGGCCATCGAAGATGAATTTATGGAAAGGCCACATGGCATACCAGTACAGGAAGCCGAACAACCCGTGAGTCGCAAAGAAGGCTGAGGTGGTCAACAGTGTTTTTCCATCCTTCTGGGGGGCGGATTGGAATTCCAACCAGGCGTTACCTGGCAGTTTCATCTCCGCCCGCAGCCGCATGCAGCGTTGGGGCGTGACCGCCTCGACTCTCCAGAAATCGAGCGATTCGCCAACCCAGATCTCGTCCGGGTCACGGCGGCCGCGGCGCAACCCAACCCCGCCGACGATCTTGTCCAGCCAGCCGCGGATGGCCCAGGCCCAGTCCATGTAGAGCCAACCGCGCTCGCCGCCGACTCCGCTGTAGGCGCGAAAAACCGTCTCGGCCGGAAGATCGACCAACAGCTGGCGGCGTTCGATCATCATCCCATCTTCGATGATGAAATGATAAGGTTTGATATCGCCAGCGGTGGTTACCAGCGCATCGGACCAGGAAGTCTTCACATCTCCATGCTCGACCCGTCCCAACGCCAGGCTGACAGCCGTCTTAAATTCGATCGGCTCGATCTTGGGAAAAAGCTCTTTTGCCAGGCTATCGTGGACGACGCTCTGGATGCGCAAGCCTTCGATCAGCGGCAGGACCACCCGCCAGTGGATCGGCGTGACCAGGTGAACCCAGTAAGCCGACAGCCGCGGGACGTAAAACGGAGTGGGGATCAGCAGGCGCTTCAGCCCGCGTACTTCAGCATAATCCAACAGCATCTGAGCATACGTCAAGCGCGTCGGACCGCCGATTTCGATTAACTTACCCAGGCTGTCCGGTGTCTCCAGGGCAGTCACCAGGTAGGCAAGCGCATCCCGGATTGCGATTGGCTGTGCCAGCGAAAAATACCAGCGCGGACAGATCAGCAGCGGCTCGCGTTCGGTCAGGTAGCGGACCATCTCGAACAGGGCGCTGCCCGAGCCGACGATCATGCCGGCACGGAACTCAGTCACGGGGACGCGTCCCTGACGCAGCAAGTACCCGGTCTCGTGACGCGAACGCAGATAGGGCGACAATTTAGCCGTGGTGTCGACCAATTCACCCATGTAAATGATACGCGCTACATGCGCTGCTTCGGCTACCTCGGTAAAGGTGCGGGCAGCTTTCATATCCCGCTCGGCGTACACCTTACCGCCCTGCATGCCGTGGATCAGGTAATAGGCCACAGAGATATCCTGCAT
>Ga0315540_10002511_pt1 | contig 10330 bp, 8 predicted proteins | sample SalMarSW160110MG_FD_203677 | JGI IMG/M metagenome (GOLD analysis project Ga0315540, IMG submission 203677) | Salt marsh sediment microbial communities from the Plum Island Ecosystem LTER, Massachusetts, United States - Salt Marsh Sediment SW1601-10 ... | reverse complement strand
AGCTTGATCGTATTGGCGGCGTTGTAGCGCACCGCGATGTCCTCGGCGCCGTAGATCAGCGTATCGACGGCCTGCTGGCCTTCGAGATCGACGATGCGCAGCACCGACCCTTGGCTCAGACGGCGGTGCCAATGGGCGCGCGCCGGCAGCACTTCATCGCTGACGATCTGCCCTCGTACGCTTGGTATCGATTCCATGCTGACCCCCAAAAAGTTCTGCCGCGTCACGCCTTCAGGCGAGGAATGATGTCGCGGGCGATGATCTCGATCTGCTCCATCTCGTAGCGGTAGGGCACGAAGATGAGCTTCTGCACGCCGGCGGCGAGATGGGCCTTCAACTGCTCGACGCACTCGTCAACCGTGCCGAGAATGGCGCTATTCTTGGTCGACTCGCTCCAGGCTGCGTAGTCCCATTCCTTGGTCAGCCATTCCATCATCTCGCTTTCGATCGCAGCGCGCGACTTGCCGATGCGGATCGGGAGCTGCGAACCGTTGAGCAGCGTGTCGGGGTCCTTGCCGCCCTCCTTCGCAAAGTCGCGGACTTTCGCCCACGATTTGGCAAAGCTTTCGGCCGTATAGAAATACGTCAGCCAGCCGTCGCCGCTGAGCGCGGCGCGCTTGAGGACGCGGTCGACATAGCCGCCGATCAGAATCGGCGGGCGCGGTTTTTGCGCCGGCTTCGGATACATCACGCCGGCCGGAATCTTGTGATACATGAAGTCGCCCTTGACCATGTCCTCGGTCCAAAAACGCGTCAGGATGTCGAGGTTTTCGTCCATGATCTTGCCACGCTTCTCAAAGGGCACGCCGACGGCATCGAACTCGCGCTTGTACCAGCCCGATGCCATGCCCAGGATCAGCCGCCCGTCCGACAGCAAGTCCATGCTGGAGAGCTGCTTGGCGAGCATGACCGGATTGCGCAGCGGCAGCACGAGAATGCCGGTGCCGAGCTTGATCTTCGTCGTGCGCGCGGCAACCGCCGTCAACAGCGTCAGTGCTTCGATGATGGGAAAGTTCGGCTCGACCCCGAGCAGGACGTGATCCCAAACCCACAGCGAGTCGAAGCCGAACTGCTCCATCCGGACGCCGTAATCGACCAGAGCGTGAACGTCGGGCAGCTCGGGATAGGCGGTGAAATTGCGGGCGGCGATCCCGAAGGTTCCGCTCAACTGCGTCATTGCAAGTCGCTCCTCTTGGCAGTCGCGGAATCAGCCGATGTAAAGCCGATCGGGATCCAGCGTGCGTAACGTCGACAGCTCGTGCTCGGTGGGCGGCTCGGTCGCGCGGGTGTCGTGATCGAATTCGAGCGCAAAGCCGGTATTGTCCTGCACCTCTTCGCGGGTGACCCCGGGATTGAGGGCGATCGGTTTCATTCGCTTGGTCGTGGGCTCGAAGCCGAACACCGCGAGATCGGTGACGACGCGGAACATGCCGCCGTGCGACAGCCCGCTGTCGCGCCGCGAGTCGCCGCCGCGCAGCCAGCCCGGGCTGGTGATGAAGTCGACCTGTTCGACGAAGCGACGCTTCTCGTGCTTCATCGCGACGATCATGTCGGCGAGGCTGGAAATGTCGTTGCCGCCACCGGTTCCTGGCAGGCGCGTTTTCGGCGCCTTCGGGTCACCGATGAAGGAGCTGTTGAGATTGCCGTACTGGTCGATCTGGGCGCCGCCCATGAAGCCGACATCGACGTAACCGCGCTGCAGCAGCAGCAAGACCTCGGCGCTGCCGAGCACCATATTGGCGCGGCGGGTGCAGCGCTGATCATTGGTCGAGGGCGGCAGCTTACCCGGCTCGACGAACGCGCCGATGACGCCGCCCTCGAACAGGATGGTCAGGCCGGGACAGCGCAAGCGCTGCGCCAAAGTCGCCGCCAGCAGCGGAATGCCAACCCCGGCGAACACGACTTGACCATCCTTGAGCTGGCGACCGCTGAGAATGGCCAACAATTCGCCTGCCGTGTAATTGTTCGGCCTAGGTGTCATAGATCGCCTTTCCGTCGCGCGCGGCTTTGAGAACGGTGTCGATCCCGATCAGGTCGAGGAAGTCGGTCCACGATTTCGGCCCGTAGACGAACCGGTCGAGATAGTCCTGCATGCCCTTGACCGGGTCCGCGTTCACCAGACCCACGTAATATTCCATGTGCCGGAACATCGGCTCATAGGCGCCGTAGCACTCGTGCGGGGCACAGCCGAACGGCAGCTCGACCACGGCATCGACGGCGAAGAACGGAATCTTGGTCTGGTCCGGCGCGCGCCGGATCTGATCGTTGGAGACGATCCGCTCGGTGGTCAGGATCACCCGATTGGCGGCCAGCGCGAGATCGATATCCATGAACTGCAGACCGTCGATCTGCGCATTGCCGTAGGCGTCGCAGCGCTGCACATGAATCAGCGCCACGTCCGGATTGAGCGCGGGGACCAGCAGCAGCTTCTCGCCCGTGAACGGGCATTCCATTTCCTTCGCCTCCGGCCGCTCGCGCAAAACGTCGGAACCGAGCATCGAGCGGATCGGCATGAATGGCACGCCCATCGCGCCGGCGCGGAAGCGCATGCCGATGGCCATATGGCTCCATTCGTCGAACCGGGCGCGCCCGGTCTCGACATGGTGGCGCATCACTTTCGAAATGCCCCAGAGAATGCTCTGGCTGAACCAACTGGTGATGACCTGATCGCAGGCGCCGGAGCCGAACAGAAGATCACCGTCGCTCGACATGATACAGCGTGAGCAGGAGAGGTTTTTCCGCCCGGCGCGGACGATCGCCCAGATCATTCCCATCGGGGTGCGCGACATCGTGCTGCCGCCAATGCCGACGCTGTCGCCGTCGCTGACAAACGATGCCGCTTCTTCCAGCGAAACGACCTTCTCGCGCAGGCTGCGGTCGCGCTGCGCCAAATCCGATCGCAGCCTGTCGTAGGGATGCACGGCGTTCATGTCATGTCCTTGCGCCGATTTCAGCGTTGAGCCCGTCGATCAGGCGGTCCCATGCAGGAATCGAGTTGGCCAGCGCGCGCCAGAAGGTTTGGCTGCGCCGCCGCTCAAAGTCATGGATCGACACGCCCTGCTGCTCGACCCAGGTGTAATAGCCGAGATTGAAGATGCGCTTGCGGTCGAGATGGCGCAGTTCGAGCAGATGATCGTCGACGATGCCGTCGAGGCAGCGGCCAAAAATTTCGCCGGCATGGACCTCGTCGAAGCCGCCGGGAAAACGGCGCTTGAGATAGCTGTCGCGTTCGCTGTGGTACATGGCCGCGCCGTCGGTCGCGACCGTCATGACGACGTCATTTGCGCCGTAGTCGAAATGCCTGGCGAGCTTGATCGCGGCAACGATGTTTGCCAGGCCGGAAATGCCGACATCCGCGAAGCTGCGCACGATATCCGCATCGATCTTGCGGCGGGCGGCGAGATAGCGCTGCCCGGTCTCGCTGTTGAACAGCAGATTGAGCGAGTCGGTCACGGTATCCGACACGCCGATGATGACATCGGTGTTCATCACATTGTGGATGAGCGGAATATGCTTGTCGCCAATCCCTTGAATGTTGTGCTCACCAAACCCGTTGCAGAGCATGGTCGGGCACTCGATCGCCTCCACCGCGACGACCTTGCTGCCGTGCGCTGCCTTGAGCCGATCACCGGCCGCAAGCGTGCCTGCCGAGCCGGTGGCCGAGACGAAGGCCGCCAGCCGGCAGTCGGGGTGCGCGTGCTTGAGCCAGGCGAAAACTTGGTCGAGCGCCTGCCCCGTGCAGTGATAGTGCGAGAGGTAGTTCGCGAACTCGGAAAACTGATTGAGGATGACGTTCCGGTCGTCGCGGGCGAGCTCGCCGCACTTGTCGTAGATCTCCTTGACATTGCTCTCGGTGCCGGGCGTGCGGATGATGTCGGCCGGGTCGACCACCCACGCCTTGAGCCAATCGAAGCGCTCGCGGCTCATCCCTTCCGGCAGCACGGCGACGCCGCGACAGCCGAGGATGCGGGAGATCGCAACCCCGCCGCGGCAATAGTTTCCCGTCGACGGCCACACGGCGCGATCGGAGGCGGGGTCGAACCGTCCGGTCACCAGCCGCGCCACCAGGCACGCATAGGCCGCCAACACCTTGTGGGCGCCGATCATGGGAAAGCGGTCGCCGAGCAGCACCACGATCGGCGCCGCGACGCCGGTCAGATCCGGCGGCAGCACCAGATGACCCGGTAGATCGGCCAGCGTCTTGCGCGTCGCATCGTTGAACCAATGCACCCGCCAGAGATTTGCGGCGTCGGCTGCGTCGGGGTCGACCCGTGTCAAATCGGGTGACCTGCCAGCGGCTGTCGCGGGGTCGGCCAGTTCGCTCAGCGTCGGCACGGTGCACTTGATCTGGCGCAGCCGACCAATGGCCGCGCGACGCCGCCCAGCGTCGACAATCTCCGGCTCAATGAATGGGCTCATCGCACGCTTTCTGTTCCACTGCACCGCCGCAAGTCTGCCTCATGCCATCACCGGCGGCAGGACGCACCGACAATAAAGTCATCCTATTTTTAGGACAATATGATTTCGTGACCCGGAACCCGAGAGTGCCTGCTCATATGTTCGCGGCATGCAGCTGCGCGCGCTAGGCCTGCGCGTGTGGCTGGAAGATGGAGGATTCCACGAAGACCCACATCACGATGTCTTGCTGCCGCACCAGTCATAGATGCTGAGCGCCATAACCTTGATCGCCGTCAGGTAGTCGTCGACGGACACGTATTCATCATCGGAATGCATGACCGCCGTGGAGCCGGGCCCAAAGATCACGGTCGGCGTATGTCCATAGAGATTGAGGAACCGGGTATCGGCGGCACCCTGCCGGCCGCTGATCTCGGCATCACGCCCAGTGATCTCCTTTAAGTTTTGGCACAGCAACTGAACGATGGGATGATCATGCTGGATTTCCGAGGCCTGCGCGTCGTAACCGACAAACCGCACGATCGGCGCATGGTCCTTCATCCACGGATCCTCGGCGGCCACGCGCGCCACCTGTTCGACCAAGCTGCGCTTCACGCCTTCATGATCCTCGCCGGGCACCGTCGCCATGCTGCCTTTCAACAGGCAAGTGGCAGGAAACGAGCTTGGGAAGCTGCCGGCATGAAACGCGCCGATCATGCAGGGGATCGCATCGATCGGCTTGGGGTAGAGCGGGTGCTTGACGGTCGCGACCCGCTCGGCTTCGAGCGCTTCGACCGCCTTGGTGATCTTGTAGCCAAGTTCGATGCCGCTCACCCCCTGGTAACGCCGCTGGATGCCGGCCGCCTTGCCCTGGATTTCGATTTCGAACCAGATGCGGCCGATGCAGGCCGGCTGCACCGCAAGCCCGCTGGTCTCGCCCGAAATGCCGGCGTCGGCCGTGTAGCCACGGATCACCGTATCCAGCGTACCATGGCCGCTGACTTCCTCGTCGATCACCACATTGATGAGGACGTCGCCCGCGAGCTTGACCCCGGCCGCCTTGAGGAACTCAACAGCCAGGATGTGGCTCGCGACACCGCTCTTCATGTCGCACGAGCCGCGCCCATAAAGCAGGCCATCCTTGATCTTGGCCGACCAGGGATTGTCGCTCCAGCCTTCGCCATTGCCGACCGGAATCACGTCGGTGTGGCCGTTCAGCAAGATCGAGCGGCCGCCGCCCGTTCCCTTCCAGGTGGCGACGATGTTCGGCCGCCCCTGATAACCGCGATCGACCGGGATATAGCCGGGGTGCTTCTTCAAGGCCTCCCAGTCAGATTCCCACATGTCGACGTCAAGGCCGATCGTCTTCATATAATCTGACAGGAAAGCCTGGATCCGTCCTTCGTCGCCGGTGACACTCGGAGTGGCGACCATCTGCTGCAGAAACTTCACCGCCTTGTCGCTGCTGGCATCGATCGTCTCGATCACTTTCCGGCGGGCATCCGCTGACATCTCTCGTCCCTTCCAAAAGAGTTGGCGCGGTCTTCAATCGCTGTTCAGTGCCTGATCAGATTTTGTGCGTCGGCGCGCCAAGGCCTTGGGCGAGCCGCGTGCATGTGGCCCATCTCACCTGCGGAGCAAAGCCTTTTCCTTAGGCAAAGCACGACCGATACGATTGCAGCCTCCAACCTCATCGGCATCGTTGTCGGGCCGCTGCGGAAAAATTCGTCATCCCTGCAACGGCCACCCGGGCGATCTTGGTTTTCCCAGTCATCCTATTTATAGTACTTTTCGAGTGGTGACCAGACGGAAGCCGGCGCATGACGTTAGACGCCAAGTCCCCCGACCCGGACTGCAGTCCGGGTGATGAACCCGATACGTTAGAATCACGCCCGGCCGCCGATGGCCCGTCGGCTCTGCTAAACGGCGAGCGCGCGGATTTGCTGCTGCAGGACCTGGACGATCTGCCGCTCGCCGATCTGATGGCGCAGGCGCGCGCGAAACGCGAAGCGGGACACGGGCGCAGCATCACCTATTCGCGCAAAGTTTTCATCCCGTTGACGAGGCTGTGTCGCGACTGCTGCGCCTATTGCACCTTCGCCGCAGCACCAAGCGAAGTTGCCGCACCATTCCTCTCACCCGACGAAGTTTTAGCGATCGCGCGGACGGGGCAGCGCGCCGGTTGCCGCGAGGCGCTGTTCACCCTCGGCGACAAGCCCGAGCTGCGCTACGCCGCCGCGCGCGAGGCGCTTGCCGCGCTCGGCTATGCCAACACCGTCGACTATCTCGCCGCCATGTGCCAGCGCGTGTTGAGCGAGACCGGCCTGCTGCCGCATGTGAATGCCGGGGTCATGGCGGAGCAGGACATCGCGCGGCTGCGCAGCGTCAGCGTCTCGCAAGGCATCATGCTGGAAAGCATCTCCGATCGCCTCTGCGCGCGCGGCGGCCCGCATTACGGCTCGCCGGACAAGGCGCCGGCGGTTCGCCTCGCGATGATCGCCGCCGCGGGGCGGCAGCGCGTTCCGTTCACCAGCGGCATCCTGATCGGCATCGGCGAAACCCGCCGCGAGCGCGTCGCCTCGCTGCTTGCTTTGCGCGACCTGCACGCGGAGCACGGCCACCTGCAGGAAATCATCATCCAGAATTTTCGTGCCAAGCCCGACACCCGCATGGCAGCGGCGGCGGAGCCGGATTTTGACGAGTTGCTCTGGACGGCCGCAGTCGCGCGCCTGATTTTCGGCGCCGCGATGAACATCCAGGTGCCGCCGAACCTCAGCTATGCGCGCTATCCGGGGCTGCTCGATGCCGGGATCAATGATTGGGGCGGCGTCTCGCCGGTGACGCCGGACCACGTCAATCCGGAAGCGCCGTGGCCGCAGCTCAGTCAGCTCGCACAGCAAACCGCCGGATCAGGTCATACCCTGGTCGAGCGCCTCGCCATCTATCCCGCCACTGTCCACGAGCCTGAGCGATGGATCGATCCGGCGTTGCGCGGCCTGGTGTTGCGGCATGCCGACTCAACCGGCTTTGCCCGGCCCGATGACTGGGTCACCGGCACCAATACGCCGCCGCCGCGCGCCCCAAAATCTTGCGCGAGACACGCGTCCGAACTCAGCACCATTCTCGATCGCGCCACGGCAGGCGCGGAACTCAGCGAAGACGACATCGTCCGCCTCTTTGCCGCGCGCGGGCCGGACTTCGACCTGGTGTGCCGGACGGCCGATAACTTGCGCCGGTCGGTTTGCGGCGACGAGGTCTCCTATGTCGTCACCCGCAACATCAACTACACCAATATCTGCGCGTTCAAATGCCGGTTCTGCGCCTTCTCCAAAGGCAAGATGAGCGAGCACTTGCGTGGCCGCCCGTACAATCTCGATCTGTCCGAGATCAAGCGGCGCGTGACCGAAGCGTGGCAGCGCGGCGCCACCGAAGTCTGCCTGCAGGGCGGCATTCATCCCGACTACACCGGCGAGACCTATCTCGCGATCTGCCGGGCGGTCAAAGCAGTCACGCCGGCGATCCACATCCATGCCTTTTCGCCCTTGGAAGTGTGGCAGGGTGCGCAGTCGCTCGGTCTCACATTGCGCGATTTCCTGACCGCCTTGAAGGCGGCGGGGCTGGCCTCGCTGCCCGGCACCGCCGCCGAGATTCTCGATGACGCGGTCCGCGCCATCATCTGCCCCGACAAGGTGACGACCGCGCAATGGCTGCAGGTGATCGAGACGGCGCACGAGATCGGCCTCAAATCAACGGCGACCATCATGTTCGGCCATGTCGACCGGCCCGAGCATTGGGCGCGGCACATTCTGCATATTCGCCGGCTACAGGCGCGCACCGGCGGATTTACTGAATGGGTGCCGCTGCCCTTCGTGCCGGTCGAAGCCCCGATTTTTCTGCAAGGCCGCTCACGCCAGGGGCCGACCTGGCGAGAGACCGTGCTAATGCACGCCGTCGGGCGCCTGGCGCTGCATCCGCTGATCACCAACATCCAGGCGTCGTGGGTCAAGCTCGGCGCCGATGGCGTTGCCGCGTGTCTCGATGCCGGCGTGAACGATCTCGGCGGCACGCTGATGGAGGAGAGCATCAGCCGCGCCGCGGGCGCGATGCATGGACAGGAGATGGGGCCGCACCAGTTCACGCAGATCATCCGCGCGGCAGGACGCCGGCCGCGGCCGCGCACCACGCTTTATGACAACGCACCCGCAAGCCGCACCGCGGCCGCCTTCGCGGCGGGCCCACTCGCGCCTTCGGTCAACACCCCGGTGGCGAGATTCAAAGGTAATCCCGAGCCGGCATTATGCGCCGAGCCTGCGGCGATCGCGTGAACCGCCGTCAACAACAAGAATGACGTCAACAAAAAGGATAACGACATGGGCGCGCAAAATTTGTCGATTTGCGTGGTCGGCGGCACCGGTGCCGAAGGCAGCGGGCTGGCCTTGCGCTGGGCGCGCGCCGGCCATCGGGTGACGATCGGCTCTCGCGATGGCCCCAAGGCGGAGGCCACCGCGCGCGAACTCAATGCACTGCTCGGTGCCGACCGTATCGTCGGTGCGCGCAGCGACGATGGCGTTGCCGCGGCCGATGTCGTGGTTTTGACGGTTCCGTTCACTGCCCAGATGCCGACCATCCTCGGCCTGAAGGACAGGCTCGCCGGCAAGATTTTGATCGATGTCACGGTACCGCTGATGCCGCCGAAAGTGTCGCGCGTGCAGTTGCCGCCGAGCGATTCCTGCGTGCTCGCGGTGCAGGCGGCGCTCGGGCCCGAGGTGCGGGTCGTCTCGGCGTTCCAGAACGTTTCTGCACACAGCCTGAAAGATCCCGACCGCCGGATCGATTGCGACGTGCTGGTGGCGAGCGATGACAAGGAGGCGCGCAAGGTCGGCATTGCGCTTGCGGAAGCGGCGGGACTTCGCGGCGTCGATGCCGGGCCACTCGCCAATTCGGTCGTGGCGGAAAGTCTGACCTCGGCGCTGATCTGGATCAACCGCACCTACAAGATCCCCGACGCCGGGATCAGGATTACCGGGCTCGACCGCGCCGGCGGCGCGTCGGAGGGGCGATGACAGCATCCGATCTTCTCCTGCGGCCCCTGCGCGGCGTTCCGCGGGTTGTCGCAGGGGACGATCCCGCAGCCATTGCACTCGCCGCCCTCGAAGCCGGGAACGAAAGCTTGCGCGACGGCGATGTCCTTGTCTTCGCGCAGAAGATCATCTCGAAGGCGGAAGGTCGCAGCGTCGACCTCGCGGAGGTGACGCCGTCGCCGCTCGCACTTCGGCTCGCTACCGAGACGGCGAAGGACCCGCGGCTCGTCGAACTCATTCTCCAGGAATCCTCCGAAGTGCTGCGCTATCGTCCCGGGCTGCTGATCGTCGTGCATCGGCTTGGCTTCGTCCTCGCCAATGCCGGGATCGATCGCTCGAACGTCGACGGCGATGCGCGGGTCCTGCTGCTGCCGGTCGACCCGGACGGCTCGGCCGCGCGCATCCGATCCGAGGTGAAGCGGAAAACCGGCGTCGCCATCGGTGTGCTGGTCATTGACAGCCTCGGTCGCGCATGGCGGATGGGAACCATTGGCACCGCGATCGGGATCAGCGGCCTGCCCGGGCTGATCGACCTGCGTGGACGCCCCGACCTCAACGGCCGCCCGCTCGAAACCACGGAGATCGGCTTCGCCGACGAGCTTGCGGCTGCCGCCTCGCTGATGATGGGACAAGCCGATGAAGGAACCCCGATCGTGCTGGCGCGCGGCGTTCCCTATGCGCGACGCGACGGCGGGACCTATGAATTGCTGCGGCCGAAGGAGCGCGATCTGTTCCGATGAATGAATTCTTGACGCGCCTCGCCGCTTCGACCAACGCTGCTATTGCGCATGCCGTGATGCGCGGGCGCCGGAGCGTCCGCTCCTACCGGCCGGACTATCCGCCGGATGCGGTGA
>Ga0315540_10002510_pt1 | contig 10331 bp, 4 predicted proteins | sample SalMarSW160110MG_FD_203677 | JGI IMG/M metagenome (GOLD analysis project Ga0315540, IMG submission 203677) | Salt marsh sediment microbial communities from the Plum Island Ecosystem LTER, Massachusetts, United States - Salt Marsh Sediment SW1601-10 ... | reverse complement strand
ACGCATCACGGGCTGATCTGTCCCGGGGTCTTCGGCCGCCGCCCGCCACAGCTCAGACAATTCAACTTCCAGGGTGGCAACGTTGGCAGGCTGGAGTTCACCTGCCGTGAGCGACTTGAACTTCTTTGATACAGGCAACGAGTCCTCCTCCTGATGGTTTCCGGCGGCTGGGAACCGCGACGAGCGCCCCCCGTCGATGAACTCAAGCCGGATTATTCATGATGCAGTAGGGCTCCGTGAAAGGGCACGACTTTAGTCGTGCCGATTGGAGCGCCTCACAAGCTCCTATCGGGGCTTCAGCCCCTGAACAGAGTATTCATGACGCAGAATTTTCAGCGGCTAGAGCCGCCTTTTTGGCACGACTGAAGTCGTGCCCTTTCGCGGAGCATCCACTTCTGCGGCACGCATAATCCGTGTCTTTGCAGGACCATCCCGGGGCTCATGAACCGTCCGGCCTAAAGCCGATGCCAGCGACGGCCGTCCTGATCGAGCAATCTGTCCGCAGCTTCCGGGCCCCAGCTTCCCGCCTCATAGAGCTGCACCCCTTTCTCTCCATCCTCCTGCCAGCGTTCGAGAAGCGGCGTCAACAGTTGCCACGCAAGCTCCACCGCATCCTCGCGGTTAAACAGGGTCTGGTCCCCCAGCATGCAGTCCAGCAGCAGCGTCTCATAGGCGCTGGGCGGCTCGCCTCCAAATGACTCGGCGTAGCGGAATTCCATCTTGACGGGCCGGATTTCCATCATGGGAGCCGGGAATTTGGCGTTGAAGTTGATGGAAATACCTTCGTTCGGCTGGATCCGCATGGCCAGAACATTCTGTTCCACCGGGTTCTGAATCTTACGGCCGAACACCATGTGAGGAACACGCCGGAACTGGACCACAATCTCCGAAACCCGCCTGGCCAGCCGCTTGCCCGAACGGACATAGAAGGGCACATCCGCCCATCTCCAGTTGTCGATGAACAGTTTCAGAGCGGCAAAAGTCTCCGTCGTCGATTTTGGGGAGACGTTCGGCTCGGCCCGGTAAGCGGGAACCTTCTCGCCCTTCACCCAGCCTTCGCTATATTGACCGCGCACCACAAAGTCATCCAGACGTTCCAGATCGATCGGGCGCACGGAACGCAGCACTTTGGCCTTTTCGTCGCGCACTTCCACGGCGTCGAATGATGCTGGCGCTTCCATCGCCACCAGGCTCAGCACCGACATCACGTGGTTCTGGATCATGTCACGCAGCAAACCGGCTTCTTCGTAATAGCGGCCCCGGCCCTCCACGCCCAGGTCTTCGGCGACGGTGATTTCAACATGATCGATGTAGCGCCGGTTCCAGATGGGCTCATAGATTCCGTTGGCAAAGCGGAACACCAGGAGGTTCTGGACAGTCTCTTTGCCCAGGTAATGGTCAATCCGGTAGACCTGCTCCTCTTTGAAGGCCGAGTTCACGGCGATGGTCAATTCGCGCGCGCTCTTCAGGTCGTGGCCAAAGGGTTTTTCAATCACCACGCGAGTCCAGCTTTTTCCCGGGTCTTCGGGAGACGCCAGGCCTGCGGAACCCAGATGGCCGATAATCACAGGAAAAGAGCTGGGCGGAGTCGCCAGATAATAAAGCCGGTTTCCGCCGGTTCCCCTTTCCTGATCCAGCTTGCCGAGCAATTCACCGAGCTGCGTGTAAGCGTTGCGGTCGCCAAAATCGTCCGTCAGGTAGTAGAGTGATTCCGTAAAACTCTTAAGAGAGGCCTCGTCTACGGAAGACGGTTGTTCAGAAAATTTGCGGATCGCGTCCGCCATGGTCTCGCGGAATTTCTCATTGCTGTAGGATGTCTTCGCGCACCCGATCACGGAAAACCCCTGGGGCAGCAGGCGTTCACAATGCAGGTAGTAGAGAGCAGGAATCAGCTTGCGCGCTGTCAAGTCGCCGGAAGCGCCAAAGATCACGATCGAGCATGGGCTCGGTGTCCTTCGGATACGCATGCCTTCGCGCAGGGGATTTGTGGCGACCGTTGTATCCGCCATAAGGCTCTTAGTCCTTTCCGGACCCTCGTCCGTGGTCCCGTTCACTGATGAATTACAGACCCGCCGATGTGGCCTGTACCCTGGTTGCCGCTGCTTCCAACGCTTTCGACAATCGATTGAGACCGGCTTTCATATCCCGGCCCAGATTGACTCGCACCACTCGCCGCCTTTTGCTCTGCAACGATTGTAGATCGCCAAGAGCCTGCGCCTGCACCAGCACGGAAAACGAGTAGGGCTCGCCGGGTATGGGCAAGTCCTGCGAATCCGACGCGGTGATCTGGAGGAACAGTCCGTTGTTCGGCCCTCCCTTGTGAAGCTGGCCGGTGGAGTGCAGGAACCGGGGGCCAAAACCCAGGGTCGTCGCCGCGCGCAGAGCGTTCCGCAGGGCCAGCCTGATGGACTGCAAACTGGCCTCAATTTCATCGGCCCGTTCAAGATAGGCCATCAGGGCCGCGTAATCTCCCGGCCGGGCCAACTGGCAGAATGCAGCCAGGAAAGCCTCCGGAGACGCGTTCCCCTTGGTCAGCTTTTCAAGCGCCGCGCCCGTATCGGCATCGCAGTAAAACTCAAGTCCTTCAGCAGCAAGCACCGCTGACGCTGCGGGGAGCTTCCCGTCTGTCCGGAACTGCTCCAGCAGTCGCCTGGTGTTGTCCTTGCTTTCCTGGACGTTGGGCTGATTAAAAGCGTTAATCCCCATCAAGGCGCCCGACGTCGCCGTGGCAATCTCCCAACGGAAGAACTCCTGCGCCAGGTCGAGTTTGCCGGCCACAGGGATGCGAACCACCGGATGGCCCGCCTTTTCAAGCGCCGCGAGTTTCGCCTCGGTCGCGGCGTCAGAATCCGATGCCAGCTGCATGCGGACAAAAAGGCGGTCATCGGCGTAGCTCGAAGGCTCGCCCAGCGCTTCGCCAGCCACCGGAACCAGGCCCTTGCCTTCTTTACCCGTGCTCTCGGCGATCAACTGCTCCACCCAGTCCGCAAAGGTTGCGATTTCAGGGGATATAACAAACGTGACCTTGTCACGCCCTGCTCGCGCCGCTTCCGCCATCGTCACGCCCAGGCTGACGCCGGGGTTTTCTGCAGTGGGAACATTCGCTCCACACGCTGCACCCATGCGGTCCGCGCGGTCGAAAAAGTCAGCAAGGTCAATGCCAATCAAAGCGGCGGGGACCATTCCGAAATTGGACAGCGCGGAATAACGGCCGCCGATGTCAGGAGCGCCGGGAAAGATGTGCCGAAAGTTCTTTTCCCTGGCGAGCTTTTCGAGGCCGCTTCCGGGATCCGTGATGGCGATGAAATTCTCGCCGGCGCGGTCGCCTTTCACTTTCTGCAGGCGGCCGTAAAAATACTTGTAGAAACTCAGCGTCTCCGTCGTGCCGCCCGACTTGCTGGAAACGATGAAGAGCGTCTTCTCAAGATCGATGCTCTTTTCAACGTGGGCCACGTTGGCCGGAACGGTGGAGTCCAGCACGTGAAGTTCAGGATAACCGGAAGCGCTCGCGAAGGTGGCCCTCAGCACGTCCGGGCAAAGGCTGCTGCCGCCCATGCCCAGCAGCACCGAGTGGCGAAACCCGGCCTGGCGGACTTCTTCGACGAAACTCTTGGTTTCGCCCAGGTGCTTGCGCATCTCCTGGGTGATATTCAGCCAGCCGAGAGCATTGCGAATAATCTTCTGGTGTTCGGGCTCTGATTTCCACAGCGTGGCGTCTTTGTCCCAGAGCCTATGAGCAAATTTCTGACGCTCAAGCTTTCCCAGTGTTTCCTGAACCGTCCTGTCGAGGCCGGTCGAAACTGTTATCCGGCTATCCGCTTGCTGCCCGTGAAAACTCTTTTTTTTTTCCTCGATGCTTGCCAGCAGATTCTTGTAATCGTTCGCAAAGGCTTCGACGCCGTTGTCTTCAAGCTGCTGGGTCACCGCAGCCAGATCGATGCCAACCTCCGGCAGGGCTGAGATGGTCTTTCGAGCCTCGTCAAGCCCCTGCTCGATGGTGTCCGCTTCGGGCTTCCCGTGGTCGCGATAGGCATCAATGGTCGCGGTGGGCATCGTGTTCACGGTGTCGCGGCCGATCAGTTCCTGCACGTAAAGGATGTCGCTGTATTTTGGATTCTTGGTGCTGGTCGAACCCCACAGCGGCCGCTGAACGCGCGCGCCTTTCTTCGCCAGCGCTTCGAATCGAGGCGTCAGGAAGATTTCCCTGTATTTCTGGTAGATCAGCCTGGTATTAGCAACAGCCACCTGGCCGAAAAGACCTTCAACCATTTTGCGCTCTTCCGGCGTCTTCGCGGCAACCAGCCTGGCTTCCAGCTGTTTGTCCACCAGCGTATCAATCCGGCTCACAAACACGCTGGCAACGGAAGCCACCCGGTCGATCGGCTTACCTTTGGCCACTCTCTTTTCAAGTGCCTTCAGATAGATGTTGGCAACCTCTGCGTAACGCTCAATCCCAAACAGCAGGGTGATGTTGATGTTGATGCCCTCGGCGAGCGCCTGCTCAATGGCGGGAAGTCCTTCTTTCGTACCCGGAATCTTGATCATCACGTTCGGCCGGTCGACGGCAGCGAACAATTTCCGGGCTTCTTCGATGCTTCCCTGCGTATCGTGCGCGAGAAGCGGCGAAACTTCCAGGCTCACATAGCCATCGCGCCCCCCCGTCCGCTCAAACACGCCCCGGAATTCATCCGTCGCTTTCTGAATGTCCTCGATGGCGAGCCTCTCGAAAATCTTCGGAGCTTCAAGCCCTTCGACGACGTATTGGCGGATGCTTTCGTCGTAATCGTCGCTGCCGGCGATGGCCTTCTCAAAAATACTCGGGTTCGAGGTAACACCCAGCAGGCCGTCTTCATCAATCCGCTTTTTCAATCCGCCGGATAGAATTTCCTTGCGGCGAATGTAATCGTGCCAGACGCTCTGGCCATATTTGTCTAATTGTTTCAACGGATTCTCGCTCATCAAGTACTACCTCCTCTGCGTAATTCCGTCCGGCAAATTGCGGCTCAGGCTTCTTTTGCCTCGCGCCAGGATTGCCGCGTGCGAAGCCGTCTTCGGGAAGGACAGAAAATACAAAGGCCCTGCCGCCCGAAACCGGCTTGTAGAACTACCCGTGCGGACGGCCGGGCGCCGCCCCGATTAAAAAGCTCAGTGCCCCATCAGTTCATGGGCCCGGCGAACGATGTTGTCCGCCGTGAAGCCAAACTTTTCCGCCAGGACCTTGTAAGGCGCCGACGCTCCAAAGCGCGTCATGCCAATCACGGCGCCTTTCGGACCGATGTACCGCTCCCACCCAAAGGGATAAGCCGCCTCGATAGCCAGCCGGGCCGTCGTTTCAGGCGGCAGGACTTCGTCACGATAATCCTGCGTCTGTTTCTCAAACAAATCCCACGAGGGCATGCTGACCACTCGGGCGGCAACTCCTTCGGCAATGAGTTTCTCATAAGCGTCCAGCGCCACGGAAACCTCTGAGCCTGAGGCGATCAGGATCACGTCCGGCCGTTGGCCCTTGGAATCTGCAAGGATGTAGGCCCCCTTCGCCAGACCTTCGGCGGAAGCGTACTTTTCGCGGTCAATCACCGGAAGCTTTTGCCGGGTCAGCGCCAGGGCCACCGGGCCGTCGTTTCTATCAATTGCCACGCGCCACGCCACCGCGGTTTCATTCGCATCAGCCGGCCGGATGAACGAAACATTCGGAATCGCGCGCAGCGACGAAACCTGCTCGATAGGCTGGTGCGTAGGTCCGTCTTCTCCAAGAAAAATACTGTCGTGCGTGAAAACATAGATGGGACGGATCTTCATCATGGCCGCAAGCCGGATAGTGGGCCGCATATAATCGGAAAAGATCATGAACGTGGCCCCATAGGGAATCAGTCCGCTCAGGGCCATTCCATTCAGCGCGGAACCCATCGCATGCTCACGAACTCCAAAATGGAAGTTGCGGCCGCCGTAGTTCCCTTTCTCAAAGGCCGTTTCACCCTTGATCAGAGTGTTGGTGGAAGGCGCCAGGTCCGCCGAACCGCCCAGCAGGGTGGGCAGACTGGGAGAGATGGCGTTCAGCACGGCGCCGGATGCCTGCCGGGTCGCCATGGGGCCGTCGGAAGGCTTGAATGCGGGAATTTTTGATTTCCAACCCTCGGGCAGTTCGCCGCGCACGTAGCGGTCCCACTCGGCGGCAAGGTCCGGAAAGGCCTGGCGATAGCTGTTCAGGCGTTCCTGCCATTCATTTTCGGCCTGCTCGCCGCGCTCGATGGCTTTGCGGAAATGGGCAAGAACGTCATCCGGAATATAAAACTTCGGCTCCAGCGGTATCCTGAGATTTTCCTTCGACAGCTTCACTTCTTCCTCGCCCAGAGGCGAGCCGTGGGCGCCTGCCGTGTCGTGCTTGTTGGGGCTACCGTCAGCAATGTGGGTCCGCACCATGATGATGGACGGCCGCTCCGTTTCGGCCCGCGCGGCCTTCAGCGCTTTGTCGATCCCTTCCAGGTCGTCGCCGTTTTCAATGCTTTGCACGAACCATCCATAGGCCTCAAAGCGCTTTGCGCGGCTTTCCGTAAAGGCCAGCTCGGTAGAGCCCTCGATGGAGATGTGGTTGTCGTCATACAAATAAACCAGATTATTCAGGCCCAGGTGGCCCGCCAGCGAGGCTGCTTCTGACGCCACGCCTTCCATCAGGTCGCCGTCGCTGACGATGGCATAAACCTTGTAATTGACCAGCTCGTGCCCGGGCCGGTTGAAGTGCGCCGCCAGGTATTTTTCAGCAATGGCCATGCCGACGCCATTGCCGAATCCCTGGCCAAGCGGGCCCGTCGTAGTCTCGATCCCCCGGTCAAGGTGGTATTCCGGATGGCCTGGCGTCTCGCTGCCCCACTGCCGGAACAGCTTGAGTTCGTCCAGCGGCATATCATAGCCCGCCAAATGAAGCAGGCTGTAGAGCAGGATGCAACCGTGGCCTGGAGAGAGAATAAAGCGGTCGCGGTTGGGCCAGCGGGGTTTCAGCGGATCGTAACGCAGGTGTCGTGTCCAAAGCACGTAGGCCATGGACGCTGCGCCCATGGGCATTCCGGGGTGGCCGGAATTCGCCTTTTGCACGGCGTCCATGGCGAGGCCGCGAATGGTATTGATCGAAAGCAGGTCCAACGCTGCTCCGCTCCGGGTATCTTTTGAAGTTTGAGCCGCTGTGTGTCCGTCCAAAGCGCTGCGCTCCTGTTCTGGATTTGCGCACAGATAAATTGAGGCCCCTGACGAGCGAAGTACGCAATTCGCTCAGCTCGACATCGTTTTTTTAGATGCGCGAGGGACCAGAATGTAACGCCCAAGGGGTGTATTATATTCCTTTTGCGGGACGAAATCGCGTATCTCAACACCAAAGCTGTGGCATTGGTCCACAGATGCCCCGAAAAATCACCAATTGGCTGGGCGTAAGCAAAGGAGGCGACGATGGCGAAACGACATCTTGGAGTTGTGGGATTGGGAGTCATGGGCAAAAATCTTGCCCTCAACGCAGAGAGCAAAGGATTCTCCGCAGCCGGGTTCGATATCGACGAGGACAAAGTCGGGAAGGTTGCACAGGAAGTTGCCGGAAAAGAAATCACCGTCACAAACTCCCTGAAGGACTTCGTGGCAGCCCTTGAAAGGCCACGGCGCATTCTGCTGATGGTCCCGGCAGGCAAGGCCGTCGACGCTGTCCTGAATGACCTGACGCCCGGTCTCGATAAGGAAGACATCGTTATTGACGGCGGCAACTCTTACTTCAAAGACACAGAACGCCGCGTGCAGCAGCTGGAGGATGGCGGCCTGCGCTTCTTTGGAATGGGTGTGAGCGGCGGCGAAGAAGGCGCCCTGCACGGCCCCTCGCTGATGCCCGGCGGCCATGAGGAATCCTACCGGCACCTCGAACCATTGCTCACCAAAATGGCCGCGCAGACAAAAGACGGCGCATGCTGCACCTACCTCGGGCCGCGCGGCGCCGGCCATTACGTCAAGATGGTCCACAACGGGATCGAGTACGGCATCCTGCAACTGCTCTGCGAAACCTACGACATCTTCAAGAATGTGCTCCGGCTGACCACGCCGGAAATCCACGATATCTTCGCCGAGTGGAACGCCTCAGACCTCAACTCCTACCTGCTGGAAATCACCACACTGGTTTTGGGCAAAAAGGACGATGCCACCGGACAGCCGCTCGTCGACCTGATCGTGGACGAGGCCAAGCAGAAAGGCACGGGGAAATGGACGGCGCAGGACTCCATGGACCTGGGCGTCGCCGTGCCGACGCTTGCATACGCAGTGGAAGCCCGCATTCTTTCCGGGCAGAAAGAAGAGCGCGTCGCCGCCGCCGACATCCTGAGCGGCCCCAAGGAAGTCTTTTCAGGCGACCTCACGGCTTTTCTCACCCATATGCGCGAAGCCTACCGCGTTGCCGTGATGGTCTGCTACGCGCAGGGATTTGAGCAGCTGCGTGTGGCCTCCAACGAATATCATTACGACCTGAATTACGCGGAGATCGCCCGCATCTGGAAGGGCGGCTGCATCATCCGCGCCAAAATGCTCGACCACATTCAGCCGTCGTTCGCCATAGATCCGGCCCTGGTGAACCTGATGCTGGCTCCGACCTTCAGCGCAACCATCAACAAGCATGCGGCCGACCTGCGCGAGGTTGTCAAAGCTTCGATCCACGTGGGCACCCCTTGCGTGGCGCTTTCCACGTCGCTGGGCTATATCGACAGTTACCGCCAGGAACGCCTTCCGGCCAATCTGCTGCAGGCGCTGCGCGACTGCTTCGGCGCGCACACCTATCACCGCACGGACAAGAAAGGCGTGTTCCATACCGAGTGGGCAAAGTAACGCCGTCGGAAACGAAAGCTGGGTGGTTCCCAATTTCTGTAACTCGGGCCTGGAATGAGTTCGTATTTCCTGTTCCCTCCGCCGGGCGTTCCCGTCCTTTTCCGGTACCGCACCAGCCATCGGCGGAATGTACAGTACAGTATTCAAATCCCAATCGATTGCGTGAAAGCCATATAGAAGAAATAGGGGAATAGAGAAGATGACAACTTCCGAGCCCACGGCCGGCCAAAAGCCCCGCGAACTGCAACTCTACATCAACGGCCAGTGGCAGCGGTCGAAATCCAGCGACTATCAGGAGGTCGTGAATCCGGCAACCGGCGAGGCGCTGGGGCGGGTGCCGCTGGCCGCTGCTGATGACGTTGACCGTGCCGTGCAGGCCGCCAGCCAGGCTTTCCCCGAATGGCGCCGCACCCCGCCCGAAGACCGCATCCAGTACCTCTTCAAGCTGAAGCAGGTCCTCGAAGACCACTTTGACGAGATCGCGCGTACCATCACCATCGAAAACGGAAAAACGCTCGCCGAATCCCGGGGCGAGTTGCGGCGCGCTGTCGAGAACGTCGAGGTCGCCTGCGGGATCCCCACACTGATGCAGGGTTACAACCTGGAAGACGTGGCGCGGGGAATTGATGAAACCATGGTCCGGCAGCCGCTGGGCGTGGTGGCCGCGATTACACCCTTCAATTTTCCTGCGATGATTCCCTTCTGGTTTCTGCCTTACGCCCTGGCCTGCGGAAACACCTTCATCCTGAAACCGTCGGAACGCGTGCCGCTATCAAGCGCCTTTATGTTTGAGCTGATGGAGCAGTTGAAGCTTCCGGCCGGCGTCCTCAACATGGTTCACGGCTCCAAACCCGCGGTGGACGCCCTGCTCCAGCATCCTGAGGTTCGCGCCATCAGTTTTGTGGGCTCGACGCCGGTGGCGAAGTATGTTTACGCCCAGGCGGCCGCCCACGGCAAACGGGTGCAATGCCAGGGCGGAGCCAAGAACCCGGTGATGGTGCTGCCCGACGCCGACATGGAAGCCGCAACCCGCATCACCTGCGACAGCGCCTTTGGCTGCGCCGGGCAGCGATGCCTGGCAGTTTCTCTGGCCGTCACAGTGGGCGATGCGAGGGAAGCCTTTACGCAAAGCATTACGGAAGCCGCCAACTCCATCCGCGTGGGCGACGGCTTGCAGGAAGACGTGCAGATGGGGCCCGTCATCACTGCGGAGAGTAAAGCGAGAATTGAAGGCTTCATCGCAAAGGGCGCAGCCGATGGCGCCACAGTCCTTCTGGATGGCCGCAACGACACCATCGCCAAGGGTAAAGGCAATTTCCTCAAGCCGACCCTGCTGGAAAACGTTCCGCCCGGCAGCGTGGTTTCTCAAAGCGAGATTTTCGGTCCCGTCCTCACCCTGAACCACGTCAAAACTCTGGACGAAGCCATCGAATTGCTTTCGAGCAGTCCTTACGGCAACCAGGCGTCGATTTTCACCACCAGCGGCG
>Ga0315540_10002505_pt1 | contig 10348 bp, 7 predicted proteins | sample SalMarSW160110MG_FD_203677 | JGI IMG/M metagenome (GOLD analysis project Ga0315540, IMG submission 203677) | Salt marsh sediment microbial communities from the Plum Island Ecosystem LTER, Massachusetts, United States - Salt Marsh Sediment SW1601-10 ... | reverse complement strand
AAGGAAAACAATATGTCGTTTTATACTATCGTACTATTTTTTCATATAACAGGTGCTCTTGGATTGTTTGTCGGCCTGGGGCTTGAATGGTTGATAGTTCATAATTTTGTGAGAGTTACTACTAGGTCCCTGGCAATTCATTGGACTGAATCATTTAAGGTTTTACCTAAAATCTTTTTAACCTCCGGAATTTTTATCCTGGTTTCCGGGATTTACATGTCTATAGAAATTTGGGGCTTAAATTCGTGGATAATTTCGGGACTGATACTTTATTTATTTCTGGCTGTTTTTGGAGGAGTAGTTGTAGCTAAAAGAATCGGTGTAATAAGTAGCGAGCTTAACTCTGAAAAAGAAAACTTATCGGAGTCTATTTTAATAAAAATTAAATCACCCTTAATTTCTGAATCGCTCAAGATAAGAACAGCATTGGCCCTGTCAATTATTTTTTTGATGACTATTAAGCCTGATTGGATAATAACAATTATAGTTATTTGTATTGCTTTGCTTGCAGGTTTTTTGCTAGCAAGGATTTTAAAGTGATATATATCAGGATATCGATATGAAAAAAATTCAATGGTGGTTTCGCATAGTGTCCGGGTTTTATCTCTTGCTGGCTGTTGTCAATCTCTATGCAATTTTCGTAAACCCTCAATTCTTAAAGGTCGATATTCCCTTTCCAATTGCCGATGCAGGTTTCAGAATAACACTTGACTTCTGGCTTACGTTTGTGCTTGATCTACTGGTAATCGGTGCCTTTTTGATATGGGCTTCGCGCAATCCTTTAAAGCACCTAAACCTGGTCTGGCTTGTGATTTGGCTTGAAGCCATCCGGGGAGTTGCGGATGACTTTTATCTGGTCGCCAGAGGATACAGTTTTATGTTTTACTCAGGTTTTACACTAATTCATATTGTTATTATTATCTCAGGGTTTATTTTGGCCAGGCAAGTTTCGACACAATGTCCGAAAATCAACTAAAATTCGGATCATTTCCCTTTGTTTTTCACAGATTCCATTACTATATTTAAAGTCATTTTGTTATAAATTTAATCAGAACAGGACGATTTTACGATGAAAAAAGGTATACACCCAAATTACAGGCCGGTAGTTTTTCAGGACGGTTCCTGTGATTTTGCGATTTTAACGCGTTCAACAATTAAAACAGATGATACTATTCTCTGGGAAGACGGGAATACATACCCCCTGGTAAAGCTTGAAATTTCCAGCGGTTCACATCCGTTTTTTACTGGTAAACAAAAGCTTTTAGACACTGCAGGGCGAGTAGAAAAATTCAATAAAAAATACGCAAAGAAAAAGTAAGTTTTCTTTTGGTTTGAGCCAACAATTTTCTGTCTTTGTGCGTATGTGATATTTAGCCAGCGTTGCCTGGCTTTTTTTATTAATAAGGCACAACGCGGCCTGGAAGATTATTTAGAAGGGATGTAATCAAAAATCATCTGAATTCGGTTCGTCACAATTGTGTTGTATAATTCAATATATTTTTTCATTTTGTCCGAACTTATTTCAAAGAAGCCTTAGGTTAACTAAGTAAACATTAATTTTATTCAAAAAATTTATGAATAAGAAAACGAAGACTATAATAATTACAGCAGTTGTTGTAGTAGTTCTGGCTTTGATAATTATTCCAAAACTCAGCTCTTCTTCCGGAAGTGGAAGCGGTCAGCAAAATATGGCTGGTTTCGGTCCTGTTCCTGTTAAGGGTCATGTTGTAAAACCACAAAAGCTGGACAATAATGTAATCACTACCGGAACCATTCTTGCAAATGAATCCGTTGAATTAAAAAGTGAAATTTCAGGCAAGGTAGCTAAAATATTATTTAAGGAAGGAAGTCGTATAAAAAAAGGCGATCTTCTTTTAAAGATAAATGATGAGGAACTTCAGGCGCAACTGCTTGGTGCAAAGTCCGCTTTGAAACTTGCAGAAGATAATATGGAACGTGCTAAAAAATTATTGGCTCAGCAGGGAATAAGCCAGCAGGACTATGATGCAGCGATGAATGACCTGAATGTAAAAAGAGCAAATTTAGACCTGATAAATGCTCAGATAGATAAAACGGAAATAAGAGCTCCTTTCGAGGGAACAATCGGTCTGAGATATGTGAGTGAGGGAAGTTTTATTAATTCATCTACTGTAATTGCAAGCCTGCAGGATATCGATCCTGTTAAAATTGACTTTTCAATTCCTGAAAAGTATGTAGGCTATGTAAACAAGGGAGATAAAATGAACTTTACGGTTTCCGGTTCGGAAAAAACGTTTACAGGAACTGTTTTCGCGATAGAACCTAAAATAGATGAATCAACAAGGACATTAAAGATAAGGGCGATTGCTCCTAATGCAAGAGGGGAAATTTTGCCCGGGTCTTTTGCAGATGTAACTTTGATATTAAAAGAAATCCAGGATGCTTTAATGGTTCCTACACAGGCGATTATACCGGTATTAAAAGGACAGAAAGTATATTTGTGTAAGAACGGTGTGGTTGCGCAGGTGGAAGTAAAAACAGGGATAAGGACAGATACAGATGTGCAGATAACCGAAGGATTGAGTCCGCAGGATACTGTTATAACAACAGGAATTCTTCAGCTTGCACCCGGAATGCCGGTTAAAATTACAGAGACAAACTAATAAAGATTTTTATTTATGAGCCTTTCATCTCTAAGTATAAGAAGACCTGTACTAGCAATAGTTATGTCTATAGCTATTGTGCTGTTCGGTATTATTGGTTACACATATCTCGGTATCAGGGAATATCCTGCGGTTGATCCGCCTATTATTACTGTAAGTACAACTTATACAGGTGCTAATGCAGATGTTATTGAATCGGAAATTACAGAGCCACTCGAAGAATCAATAAATGGAATTGCAGGAATCCGCTCGCTTACTTCAGTAAGTCGTGATGGAAGGAGTACGATTACAGTAGAATTCGGGATCGATGTAAATCTTGAAGTCGCTGCAAATGATGTGCGGGATAAGGTATCAAGAGCTATCAGGTCTTTACCACCGGATATAGAAAGTCCGATAGTATCAAAAGCGGATGCAAATTCTTTTCCAATAGTTTTTATGAACCTGCAGAGCGATACAAGAAATCTTCAGGAAATTTCCGAGGTGGCAAATAATCTTTTTAAAGAAAGATTCCAGACAATTCCCGGAGTAAGTTCAGTGCAAATATGGGGAGAGAAAAAATACTCAATGAGGTTGTGGCTGGATCCCGCAAAACTTGCAGCCTATCATTTGAGCCCGCTCGATGTGAAAACAGCGCTGGAAAGAGAAAACATTGAACTCCCTTCTGGAATAATAGAAGGAAATAACACGGAGCTTTCAATTCGTACGATCGGGCGACTTACTTCAGTTAATGAGTTTAATAACCTGATAATATCCGAAGATAACGGAAGCGTTGTCAGAATGAAAGATATCGGTCATGCGGAACTCGGTGTAGAAAATATGCGCACAATATTAAAACGTGATGGTATCGCGATGGTGGGCGTTGTGCTTATAGCGCAGCCGGGTGCTAACAATATTGAAATAGCAGATGAGTTCTATAAACGTCTCGACCAAATTAAAAAATCAATGCCTTCAGATTTAAAAGTCGGAATAGGCTTTGACGTTACAAAATATATTCGCGATTCAATCGACGAAGTAGAACAAACCATCTTTCTGGCATTCTCACTGGTTGTGTTAATTATTTTCCTTTTCTTAAGAGACTGGAGAACAACTGTAATCCCTATAATTGCAATACCGATCTCACTTATCGGTGCATTCTTTATAATGTATATTGCAGATTTCTCGATAAATGTTCTGACATTGCTTGGAATTGTGCTTGCGATCGGTATAGTGGTGGACGATGCTATAGTTGTGCTCGAAAATATTTATGCGAAGATTGAAGACGGAATGAATCCCATTGATGCGGCCACAAGAGGCTCAGCGGAAATTTTCTTTGCAATTCTTTCCACAACAGTTGCGTTGGCATCTGTGTTTCTACCGATCATATTTCTGCAGGGACTAACAGGAAGGTTATTCCGGGAATTCGGAATTGTGATTGCCGGTTCAGTAATTATTTCTGCTTTTGTTGCACTGACTCTTACTCCGATGCTTGGCGGGAAAATTCTTAAATCTCGCGATAAAGAATCACACAGTTGGTTTTATCTTAAGACAGAACCATTTTTTCTAGGTATGAACAAATGGTATCGTGAAAAGCTTTCTACCTTTCTGAATAGAAGATGGATCGCCTTTGTTATTATGGCAGTCTCAGCTGTGATTATCTATATTTTATTTATCACAACTCCGTCAGAACTTGCACCTCTTGAAGACAGGAGTAGCCTGATACTTTCCGCAACTGCACCCGAAGGAGCAACTTTCGATTATATGGATAACTTTATGGATAAGCTTATAGCTCTTATTAAGAAAGATGTTCCTGAAAACGAAGGGATTATATCTGTTACTTCACCCGGATTTGGTGCATCCGGTTCAACAAATTCAGGCTTTATTTATATGATTCTTTCGCAACCAGACCAAAGAAAGAGAACACAGGGACAAATTGCCAATGCCCTTACTGGTGAGGTTAGCAAATTAACGGCTGCACGGACTTATGTAGTTCAGCAGCAAACTATTGGGCAGAGAGGATTTGGTTTGCCAGTACAGTATGTTTTGCAGGCTCCTAATTTTGAAAAGTTGAGAGATGTTCTACCAAAATTCGTTGCAGAAGCACAGAAAGACCCCACTTTCGTTTATATAGATGTTAACCTGAAATTCAACAAGCCGGAACTTCGTATTGAAATTGATAGGGAACGAGCAAGAAATCTCGGAATTTCTGTTGCAGATATCGCACAAACAATACAGGCTGCGTTCAGCGGACAGAGATTCGGATATTTTATAAAGAACGGCAAACAATATCAGGTTATTGGTCAGGTTGACAGGGTAGACAGAGACGCACCGATTGATCTTCGTTCTCTTTCGATTAAAAATAATAAAGGCGAATTGATCCAGCTAGATAACGTTGTGCATATTAAAGAAGAGAGTGCACCGCCACAACTTTACAGGTTTAACAGGTATGTTTCTGCAACAGTTAGTGCTGCTCTCGCACCTGGTAAAACTATTGGTGACGGTATAGCTGAGATGGATAAGATAAAAGCAAAAGTTCTCGATGAAACATTTTCAACCGCACTCGATGGTCCTTCAAAAGATTATGCTGAAAGTTCATCAAGCCTCATTTTCGCATTCTTACTGGCGATCGTACTTATTTATCTTGTGCTTGCAGCACAGTTCGAGAGTTTCAGGGATCCGTTTATTATTCTTTTCACTGTTCCGCTGGCTATTGCCGGTGCTTTAATTTCACTATGGTACTTCAACCAGACATTAAATATTTTCAGCGAGATCGGAATAATAATGTTGATAGGTCTTGTAACAAAGAACGGAATTTTGATAGTTGAATTTGCAAATCAGAGAAAAGCTCAGGGTCTCACAAAAATGGAAGCTATAGTGGATGCTGCCGCCGCTCGTCTTCGTCCGATATTGATGACAAGTCTATCAACAGTACTTGGAATTTTACCTATTGCGCTGGCTCTGGGTGCAGGTTCAGAAAGCAGAACTTCGATGGGTATTGCAGTTATTGGCGGACTTATTTTTTCAACTGTGTTGACACTGTTTGTAATCCCGGCAATTTATTCGTATTTCTCCCGTGCTACAGCTACGGTATCGAATATTACTGAAGATGTAAAATCGTAATTTTGAAAAACAAAATTTTGAAATAATATGAACCAGATTATAAAGAAATATTTAAACCTGATTTTACCTGTGTTTTTTATTCCCTGTTTAGCAAATGCACAGGATATTTTATCTCCACAGGATGCTGTAGCTATTGGATTAAAAAACAATTACTCTATTAATATTGCTAAAAATTCGCGTGATATTGCTGAAAATAATGCTTCGCTTGGTAACGCCGGTGTTCTCCCGACACTTGATGCTACTGGTTCAGCCTCCCGGTCGGTTAACAGCACAACACAAAAATATTCAAACGGAGCTTCAGTAGATGTTACGGGAGCCGTTTCAAAAAATTATTCGGCAGGTGTAAATCTTAACTGGACAATCTTTGACGGGTTAAAAATGTTTGCCTCTCTCGATCAGTTAAAAGAACTGGAGAAAGTCGGAGAATCGAATTATAAATTAACTGTTGAACAAAATATAAATGATATACTTTCAACCTATTATGATATTGTCCGGCAGGAACAGGTACTCGAAGCGACTCAGAGAAGCGTTGCAATTTCGGAAGAGAGATTGAAGCTGATGCAATCAAAAAAGGATGTTGGGACTGCTTCAAAGTTCGACGTACTCAGAGCACAGGTAGATCTGAACGGTGATAAATCATCACTTATGAACCAGGAATTAACTTTACAGCAGGCCAAAACAAAACTTAATCAATTACTCGGTCGCGATGTAAAAACAGAATTTGATGTGATAGATACTATAGATGTAAAAACCGATCTTTCATATAGTGACCTTTTTTCGATTACAATGCAGAAAAATAATCAACTGTTGCTAGCACGGCAGAATAAAAATGTTGCAGAGGCGCAGCTCAGGCTCGAAAGAGGCGATCTCTTTCCTGTTATTTCGCTCAACCTCGGCTATAATTATTCCAGATCCGAATCTGGTGCGGGATTTTTTGTATCGAGTAATACAACCGGAATTACTTATGGTGTATCAGCTACATTAAATCTTTTTGATGGCTTAAACACCAGAAGAAAAATTGAAAATGCAGAGGTTTCAATAGAAAGTAGTGAACTTGCATTTAAGCAAACCCAGGATCAGGTAAAAGCAGATTTTGTAAATACATATTTAAAATATAAAAACAGCCTGCAGCTTGTTAAGCTTGAATCCGAAAATTACAAAGCAGCAGAAGAAAATGCGGGTATCGCCCTTGAAAAATTAAAAGTTGGCAGCATCACACCGGTGGATTTCCGGCAGGTACAGCTTGATCTTATGAATGCAAAGAGCAGGTTGCTTTCTGCAGAATACGATGCAAAAACTTCTGAAACGGATCTTTTGCAGATTAGTGGGCAGTTAGTAAAATCAACCAAATAATGCATACCAATTTTTGTGTCATTTCCTTTAGGAAAAAAAGGGTGAATTTTAAGCAAATTCAAACAAAACGCCATTTTTTCTAAAGATTATTACCTCAAAAAGTGCTAAATTAAAGCTTTGTATTTAGTAAGTAATAACTATGCAAATCTGCATTTTTGAGGACAAGAACTACATTAATCTCGAGCCTTTGATATATTCACGTCCGGTTTATCAACTGGTTTGTGGGATTACAACTTTAAGGGAAAAAATACTGCGGAGTTTTCCCGGCAGGAAGTATTCTCTTCATTGCAGGACTTATCTTTGTGATATATTGCAACGGGAATTCCCCAAGACTCTGATTAATAAAATAACGGATGATGAGTGTCTGTTCATTAATGGCAGAATTCTATCTGATGTAAACCTTTCTAAGTTGTTCACCTCAAAAGAAGATAAATTATTTTTATCTGGTAACGTAGTTGTTGCTGCGAAACTTTCAGGAGAGAGATTAAGTTATTTTAAAGATAAAATGCCAGAAGTTTTTGGGGCGGAAAATTTCTTTGGATTACCAACACAGCAGCTAAAGATAAAATTTGTCGATTATGTCTGGGATCTTATAAATAATAATGGAAAGGAAATAAAAAAAGATTACATCTATTTAACCGGGAAAGGAAGAGCTGTAAAGAAGGGACTAAAAAGAAAAATTCATACCGGAGTTCATTTTGTAAATAAGAAAGAGGTATTTATTGGAGATGGTGTGGAAATAAAACCCGGCTGTGTAATAGACGCTTCTCATGGGCCGGTTTATATTGATAAAGATGCTTTACTCTATCCAAATGTAGTTATAGAAGGTCCGGTTTATATAGGAGAGAAAACAAAAATAAAAAGTGCAACAACTATTTATGAAAATGTGAGTATCGGAAAAGTTTGTAAAGTTGGCGGAGAGGTAGAAGATATGATTATGATGCCTTATAGTAATAAACAGCACTCAGGATTTATTGGACATTCTTATATAGGAAGCTGGGTTAATCTTGGTGCCGGTACAAACAATAGCGATCTTAAAAATAATTATAGCACAATAACAGTTGCAATAAACGGGAAAGAAATTGACAGCAATGTCCAGTTTCTTGGACTGATAATGGGAGATCATTCAAAGTCAGCAATTAATACAATGTTTAATACAGGTACAGTTGTCGGATTTGCCTGTAATGTTTTTGGTGCAGCTTTTCCTACTAAGGAAATTCCCTCATTCAGCTGGGGCGGTAGTGAAGGATTTGTAACTTACAAAGTTGAGAGATGTATTAGGACAGCAAGAAAGGTTTTAGAAAGAAGAAGCATAAAAATGTCAGTAGCGGATGAAAATTTATTCAGAGAAATTTTTAACCTGACAAGAGAATCAAGAATGAAGAAAGGATTTTAACCGTGGAAACAACGCAGTTTGAAGAGCATAAAGTAAAAAATCTTTACGAAGGTGTAAGAGGACTCGCAGTAAGTATTCTTAATAAAGTCGAACGAACAGATGCTTATCTTGAGAAACTTTTGGATAATCAATTAAGAAATTCTGAGCTCAGTGGATCGGACAAAGCATTGCTGTATGAAATCGTTCACGGAGTAGTACGTTGGGGTGGACGACTTGACTGGGTATTGAATGGTTTTTATAAAGGACAGTTCTCGAAAGCAATACCTAATTTGAAAAATGGTCTCAGGGTTGCGCTATATCAGATTTTATTTCTTGACCGCGTTCCAGACTATGCTGCCGTAAATGAAGCAGTGGAATTCGTTAAAAGATTACAGGGACAGAAACCTGCGGACCTTACAAATGCTATTTTGAGAAATATAATCCGCAGTAAGAATTCTATAAGATATCCCGATGCTGAAAGTGATCTCCCTGGTTATATAACAGCATATTATTCTCATCCTTTGTGGATGGTGAAAAGATATCTTAAAAGATTTGGAAGAGAGGAAACAGAAAGACTTTTGGCAGCTAATAATGAAAAGCCTTATCTGACATTAAAAATCAACGCTTTAAAAACAAACCCGGAGGAATTTAAGGGTCTGCTCAACTCTGTAAATCTGAAATTCAATCAGGGAAAATATTTGCCGGAATTTTTTCAGCTTCAAAATCTTACCAATATTACTGCATGGGAATATTTTGCGAAAGGATATTTCAATATTCAGGACGAGAGCGCAGGCCTGGCTTGCCGGTTGCTTGATGCTTCTCCGGGGATGAGGGTTCTTGATCTTTGTGCTGCACCCGGAGGTAAAACAGCTTATCTTGCTGGCCTGATGAAAGATCAGGGGGAAATAGTTGCTATAGACAGGTTTGCAAGCAGGTTAAAAATTTTTAATAAAAACATTGAGAGACTCGGTTTTAAAAGCATAAAAACAGTAGAAAAAGATGCGCTGGAATATGAAGACGAACTTTTTGACAGAGTGCTGGCGGATGTTCCATGTTCGGGTACAGGAACTCTTTCAAAAAAACCTGATATAAAATGGAAACGCGATTTGCTTGATATAAGAAATTTGACCGAGATTCAGTACAAACTTTTGTGTAAAGCATCCGAGCTGGTTAAAAAAGACGGCGTGCTTGTTTATAGTACCTGTTCAATAGAGCCTGAGGAAAATTATGAAGTTGTGAAAAAATTTTTAAAGGAACATCCGGGTTATGTTCTTAAAAACGCAACAGAAACTCTTCCGAAAGAAGTTGTTGATGAAAACGGTTGTATACAAACATTTCCGCATGTCCACAAGATGGATGGAGCTTTTGCAGCAAAGCTCATAAAGATAGAATAAATTTTAGTAATCAAAGTTATTATGTTGGATAAATTTGCAGAAGGATTAAGAAAAGCACGTAAAAAGAGTGGAGTTACGCTGCAGCAGATAGCTCAGAAATCACGTATTGATCTTAAGTTTATTGAAGCAATAGATAAAGGGGATTTTGGATTTCTACCTGAACCTTATGTAAAGGCATTTATTAAACAATATGCTATAAATGTCGGGTTAGATGAAAATGATACACTTGAAAAATATGAGGACGCAAAAGAAGAAAGTTTACTTAAGGATCAGGCAGAAGAAAATTCTGTTGTCTCAGAACAACAGGAACAGCCTTCTGAGCAAAACAAACATAGAAAGAGATCCGTTTCCACTGCTCATGCAAAATCTTTTCGTCGTAATTTTCAAGACAATGATGAAGATGAACCTACCAACCTTTTTGAAGGGTTAAAAAGAAATAAGATTTTACTTGTCAGTGTAATTTCTGGAATTGCCGTTATCTTGTTTGT
>Ga0315540_10002504_pt1 | contig 10348 bp, 8 predicted proteins | sample SalMarSW160110MG_FD_203677 | JGI IMG/M metagenome (GOLD analysis project Ga0315540, IMG submission 203677) | Salt marsh sediment microbial communities from the Plum Island Ecosystem LTER, Massachusetts, United States - Salt Marsh Sediment SW1601-10 ... | reverse complement strand
CCGGCCGCACGCACATGGGCAAGCGTGTCGAGCCGGTCGTCATAGGTGCGCGTGGTGATGATCTCGCCGTAGAACTCCGGCGAGGTATCGAGATTGTGATTGTAGTAATCCAGCCCGGCCTGTTTCAGCGCAGCGGCCTGCCCGGCGTCGAGCATACCCAGCGTGGCACAGGTTTCCAGGCCCTCGGCCTGCACCCGCTGCACCATCTCCAGCACGCGCTCGAAATTTTTCCCCTTCGGGTTGCGCCAGGCCGCCCCCATGCAGAAGCGCGTGGCGCCGGCCGCCCGGGCACGGCGCGCGGCCTCCACCACGGTCTCGATGTCCAGCAGGTGCTCCGGTGCCAGCCCGGTATCGAAGTGCACGCTCTGCGGGCAGTAGTGGCAGTCCTCCGGGCAACCGCCGGTCTTGATGCTCAGCAGGGTGCTCACCTGCACCGCGTTCGGGTCGAAATTCGCCCGCTGCACCTGCTGGGCATGGAACAGCAAATCATTGAATGGCAGACCAAATAACCGGGATACCTCGGTGCGGCTCCAGTCATGGCGGACAGTCGTTGCAGCCGTTTCCGGCTGCCGGGAGGCGGAACTGGGCATAGGGTGCCTGCAAGCGTGAGTGAGGGGGTGACTATGAAAGGCGGGGAAACCACTGTCAACCGCACAGGCGTGTCCTGGTTTACCAGTGCCGGCAACCGGTTGCTCAACCGGCTGTTTCCACCCCGGTGCCGGCTGTGCGGGGCAGCCAGCCACACGCCGCGGCCCCTGTGCCGGCCTTGCGCGGCGGAACTGCCCTGGCTGCAACGCGGCTGCCCGCAGTGCGCGTACCCGTTGGTGGATGCTGGCCCGCCCGGCCGCTGCGGCCGTTGTCAGCGGCAGCCCCCGGCCTTCGACGTCACCGAGGCCCTGTTTCACTACCGGCCGCCGGTGGACTACCTGGTCAAGCGGCTGAAATTTTCCGGGGAGCTGGCGCTCGGGCCGCTGCTGGGAGAGCTGCTGGCGGCGCGTATCGGCCGGCGCACAGAACCCCTGCCGCAACAGCTGATCCCGGTTCCGCTACACCCGGTACGTCAACGCGAGCGCGGCTTCAACCAGGCCACCGAGCTGGCGCACAGCCTCGGCCGCCACCTGCGCATCCCGCTGGCCCGCCACCTGTGCCGGCGCCGGCGCAATACCGGGGCGCAATCCCTGCTGCCGCTGAGCGCACGCCGGCTGAACCTGCGCGATGCCTTCGCGGTGCGCGGGCAGTGCGCCGCCCACGTGGCGATCGTGGACGATGTCATGACCACCGGCCACACGGTGAACGAGCTGGCACGGGTACTGCGCCGGGCAGGCGCGGTGCGTATCGAGGTCTGGGTGATCGCGCGGGCCGCGCGCTGAGTGCGCGGCTCAGCCGAAGCGGTAATCGAGCACGATGCCGAGGAACACCGCCAGGCCGAACCAGTTGTTGTTCAGAAAGGCACGGAAACAGTTCATGCGCTCGCGGTAGCGGATCAGGTACTGCTGATAGGCGGACAGGAGTGTGGCCACGGCCAGGCTGCCATGGAAGATGAGGCCCAGCTTCGCCTGGTGGGCGATCATCAGCAGGCAGACCAGCACCATCAGCTGCAACAGCCCGATGATGATCCGGTCGGCATCGCCGAACAGGATGGCCGTCGACTTCAGACCCAGCGCGAGGTCATCCTGGCGGTCGACCATGGCATACAGGGTGTCGTACACGGTCGCCCACAGCACGGTCGTGGTAAACACCAGCCAGCCCAGCGGCGGCACGCTGCCGGTCTGCGCCGCGAACGCCATCGGCACCGCCCAGCCGAACGCGGCACCGAGCACGACCTGGGGCAAGTGCGTCACCCGCTTCATGAACGGATAGATGACCGCCAGCACGATACCGCCCAGTGCAAGCCACCGGGTCAGCAGGTTGAGCTGCCACACCAGCACCAGCGCGGCCAGGCACAGCGCCCCGAACAGGATCAGGGCAGCACGTTCGGACACCCGTCCCGCGGTCAGCGGCCGGTCCCGGGTACGCTCCACATGGCGGTCGAAATGTCGATCGGCATAATCATTGATCACGCAGCCCGCCGAACGCATGACCAGCACGCCGGCCACGAAGATCGCCAGCACCTTGAGATCCGGCACCCCTTTTGCGGCGATCCACAGCGCCCACAGCGTGGGCCACAGCAGCAGCAGGGTCCCGATGGGCCGGTGCAGACGCATCAGCTCGAGGTAGTCACGCAGTGTCGCTTTCATTGGCTCCCGCAGGCGGAACATCCCGCCCGGCTATCCACATTTCCAGGGTGGCCGATGACCGGTCGCGGCCGGGAACGCCGGCAGGAATACCTCGCTCACCAGCAACGGGTGACCGGACAGCCGGAACACCGAGCGCCTGCCCCAGATCGGCGCGGCCGTCCGGCGCGGCACGCCCACGGCCGCATGATACAACGTCTCGCCGGGGCGGATGCAGGCCAGTTCTACGGCACCGCGGCGCATGCCGGCATCGGCAAACAGCACACCACCCAGCGGGCGCGTGCCCAGCCGCGCCAGCCGTTTCAGACGCCCGCGCAGGGAACTGGTCGGGATCACGGTACGCGCGTAGACCAGCGGCCTGCCGTTACACAACAACTGCACCTGGCGGATGATGGCATTGCGCCGGTCGCGCATGCCCAGCACATGCGCCTCGTGGCGCAGTGGCTGCCCGCGCTGCTGGGACAGGACGCGCACCTCGAATCGCCCCGGGCACAGGTGCTGCAGGCGCCGGGTGAGCGAGGCGGAATCGAGCAGCCAGTGCACCAGGTCAGCCGGCAAGGCACTGTGCGGAAAATGCTCGGGCGACTGCCAGCGGGTATACGGTGAACTCATGGACGGAGCTTCGCTTTGCACGTCAAGGCGCGCGATTATCGCACAGTGCACCGGACCCGGTATCCCGCCCCGATCAACGCCACCGGCATGCCGGACCGGACAGTGTGCCGCCCCCGGTTCGGTCCGTTGCGACCCGGGAAGCCCTGCACAGGTCGACCAACCGGAAGGACACAAGGCGCAAAGGCGCGAGGAAACGCAGTGTACCGCACGTAAATGAACATCCGGGCGCCTTTGCAACGCCGTGCCGGACGGTTCAGCAGCCTGTGCAGCGGTTCCCTAGACCTCGCCCAGCAGCGCCGCCTGGTCGAGCCAGCGGCGGATCAGCGGTTCGACGTGCTCCGGGCAGGTCTCCAGCAGCCGTGCCGCGCCCGCCTCGACCGCCTCCAGCAATGCCTCGTCACGCAGCAGGTCGGCGATGTGGAACCGCATCTCGCCGGTCTGGCGTGTACCCAGCACCTCGCCGGGGCCGCGCAGGACCATGTCGCGGCGGGCGATCTCGAAACCGTCCGTGGTCTCGCGCAGTACCGCCAGCCGTTGCCGGGCCTGCTCCGACAGCGGCGCCTGGTACAGCAGCACACAGCTGCTCTGCCGGTTGCCGCGCCCGACCCGCCCGCGCAGCTGGTGCAGCTGCGCGAGCCCGAGCCGTTCCGGGTTCTCGATGATCATCAGGCTGGCGTTCGGAACATCCACACCGACCTCGATCACGGTGGTCGCCACCAGCAGGTCGACGTCGCCCTGCTTGAAGGACTGCATCACGGCTTCCTTGTCCGCCGCGCGCAACCGGCCGTGCACCAGCGCCACGCGCACTCCGGCCAGGCTGGCCGCGAGTTGCTGCGCGGTGGTCTCGGCCGCCTGGCACTGCAACACCTCGGACTCCTCGATCAGGGTGCAGACCCAGTAGGCCTGCTGGCCGGCGGCACAGGCCTTGCGCACCGAGACCATCACCTCCTCGCGCCGGTCCTGGCCGATCGCCACGGTCTTCACCGGCTGCCGGCCGGGCGGCAACTGGTCGATGATCGAGGTGTCGAGATCGGCGTACACCGTCATCGCCAGCGTGCGCGGAATCGGCGTGGCCGTCATCACCAGCTGGTGCGGGCGCTGCGCGCCATCCCGTCCCTTGTCGCGCAGCGCCAGGCGCTGGTGGACACCGAAGCGGTGCTGCTCGTCGATGATGACCAGTCCCAGCCGGGCAAACTCCACCTCGTCCTGGAACAGGGCATGCGTGCCGATGGCCACCTGCGCCGCGCCTGCGGCAATCGCCTGCAGGGCCTGCGCCCGCGCCGCCCCCTTGAGCCGGCCGGCGTGCCATGCGACCTGCACCCCGAGCGGCGCCAGCCAGTCGTGAAAACTGCGGAAATGCTGCTCGGCCAGCAGTTCGGTCGGCGCCATCAGCACCACCTGATAGCCGGACTGCACCGCGGCCAGCGCGGCACACGCCGCCACCACGGTCTTGCCGGAGCCGACGTCGCCCTGCACCAGCCGTGCCATCGGGTGGCTGCACGCGAGGTCGGCCGTGATCTCGCCCCGCACCCGTTGCTGCGCGTCGGTAAGCCGGAAGGGCAGTGCATCGAGGAAGCGCTGAACCAGCCCGTCGCCGGCATCCAGCACGGGCGCCGCGGTATGTGCTGCGCGCGCACGCAGGCGCCGCAGACTGAGGTGATGGGCCAGCAGCTCCTCGAAGGCCAGCCGCTGCTGGGCCGGGTGCCGGCCGGCCGCAAGCAGTTCGAGCGCGGCATCGGGCGGGGGCCGGTGCACGTAGCGCAACGCGGCCGGCAGTGTGGTCAACCGGAAGCGGCTGACCAGGGACGGCGGCAGCCAGTCGACCAGCTGCCCGCGTTCCAGCCGCGCGAGCGCCTGGTCGGTAACGGCGCGCAAGGTGAGCTGGTGCACGCCCTCCGTGGCCGGGTAGATCGGGGTCAGGTGCGTATCGGCAGCGAGTGCCTCGCCGGCCGCGACAAACTGGTACTCGGGGTGAATCAGCTCCGCCGTGACCGCGCCGCTGCGCACCTCGCCGAAGCAGCGCAGCGTGCGCCCGCGCGTGAAGCCGGCCTGCTGTTGCGCGCTGAAGTGGAAGAAGCGCAGGGTCAACGCACCCGTGCCGTCGCTGAGGCGCACCAGCAGGGAACGGCGCCGGCCGAATTTCACTTCGGCCAGTTCGACCGTGCCCTGCACCACGACATCCTGCCCGACCTGCACGGCACCCATCGGCACGATGCGTGTGCGGTCCTCGTAGCGCAGCGGCAGGTGGAACAGCACGTCCTGCACGGTGCGGAGACCGAGTCGTTCCAGCCGCAGTGCCATGCGCGGTCCCACGCCTTTCAGCACCGTGACCGGCAGGGTGTCGAGCGGGTCTCTGGGTTCAGATTCCGTCTGCAAGATTTGACCTACAAGAGTGCTCCCACAAATACTGGACAACCACTACTGTCCCATATAAATCCGTTGAACGATCAGTAAGTCTTTCACCATGCACAGCCTTGCAGGTGTTTAGCCAGGCCAGGACATGAAATTCAACGCCGGCTGTACAAATCCTGCGTCCCTGCTCCCTCCGTGAGAAGACCAGGATGAGGGGATAGTAAATCAGGCAATCTACCAAATTTGAGCCCCTCACCCCAACCCTACCGGCTCTGGCTCCTGCTGCGCTCTCGGCTCGGGCATCCTGCTTCGCGCTACCGGGTCCATCCCTGGACCCGTACCGCCTGCATCCCTGCAGGCGTCCCGGAGGGAGAGGGAGCTTGTGGAACAGCAGTGATAAACCTCCATGTATCCTGGCCAAACACAGCTAAACCTCGTTAAATCTCCCCATCATCCGAACCCAGGCAGCACGGTGCCATAGCCAGGAATACGTAGCGGAAAAACCCGGGGTTCATGTTGATCAACCCGGGCAACGCTTCTTATAGGAGCCCAGAAACAACCACGATCGGGGTCCCCGTGTGCCGCGGCGAGCACCCCTGATCATCCGGGAAACCGGCGCGTGCCCTGTCAACGGCAAGCCAAGGTGGGATGTTGCATTCCGCCTTGGCTCCGGGTTGTGCGCGCCGCCGGATAATCGAGGAACGGAACGGCGCCGGCCGCCGCGGCACCCGGGGTGCCCTTTCCTTGCGTCCCCTTCTGCGCAGCCCCTCCCCGGACTGCTCCCTGCGGGGCATCCACCGGATGCCCCAATTCACTCCCGGCGAATTGGTTTTTGGGCAAGCAAAGAAAAGGGACCCGCCCGGCAGGGCGGAATCCCGTTAATCAATCCCGCGGGATGTCAGTATTGCAATCGCGCATGTCCGCCCACGGCATCCATGCCTCCCGCGGCACTTGCACATCCCTGTGTATCGAGATGCGCTCCTACGAATCAATCGCCAGACCGGCTACTGGTCGAGATAATCCCGCGCGTCGTAGCTCTCCAGTTCCAGCACCGCATCCATTTCCACCGCCGCCCCCTTCGGCAATGCGGCGACACCGACCGCGGCGCGCGCCGGATAGGGTTCGCTGAAATACCCGGCCATGATCTCGTTGACCAGCGCGAAGTGGCCCAGATCGGTCAGGAACACGTTGAGCTTGGCCACGTCGGCCAGCGCGCCACCAGCCGCCGCCGCCACCGCGGACAGGTTGTCGAACACGCGGCGGATCTGTGCGGCCATGTCACCCTCGACCAGCTGCATGGTGACCGGGTCGAGCGGGATCTGCCCGGACAGGTAGACGGTATTGCCGCATTTCACGGCCTGGGAATAGGTGCCGATGGCCTGCGGGGCCTGGTCGGTGCGGATGATGGTGCGGGGCATGGCTGGTCCTTCTGTAAAGACAATCAATTTACTGCAGGAGCGCTCACCGAGCGCGACTCGATAGCGGATTATCGCGCCCGGCGGGCGCCCCTACAATCGGCGATACCGGTGCGCGCGGGGAGCAGAGACCGGGCGCGTCCGGCGGGCGCCCCTGCAATTCACTGTTCTGACAGGCTCAGTTCCGGGTGCGCGTGATGCGGATCACCGACGGGATGTTGCGCACGCGGCGCATGACACTGGCCAGGTGCTGCCGGTTGCGCACCGTGATGCGGAACTTGAGGCTGTTGGTCAGCCCGTCGCGCTCCTCGATGCCGACATTCTCGATATTGGAATCGGAGTCGCCGATCACCTTGGCCACGTTGGCCAGCACGCCGCGGCGGTCGGCCACCTCCACGGTCACGTCGACCGGGAACTCCTCGTTGATACCGGGTTCCCACTGCACCTCGAGAAAGTTGTCCATGCTGTACTTGGCATCGGTGATGTTGCGGCAGTTCTGGTGATGGATCATCATGCCGCGGCCGCGCGTGATCACGCCGACCACCGGGTCCCCCGGGATCGGCCGGCAGCACTTGGAGAACCGCGTCACCATGCCCTCGGCGCCGCGGATCACCAGCGCCGGTATGGCCTTGCCCTCGCCGCGCGCATCGGAGGCGCCCTCCTCGGCCGGCAGCAGTGCACGCGCCACCAGCACCGCCTGGCGCCGCCCCATGCCGATCTCCACCATCAGGTCATCCGCGCTCTTCAGGTGATACTCCTTCAGCATCCCCTGCAGCCGTTCGTCGGTGACCTGCTTGCTGCTCGACCCGAACACCCCCAGTGCGCGCTCCAGCATGCGCCGGCCCAGGCTGATCGCCTCCTCGCGCCGCAGGTTCTTCTGGTGGTGGCGGATGTTGGAACGCGCCTTGGCCGAGACCACGAAACCGAGCCAGGCCGGACTGGGCCGGGCACCCGGCGCGGTGAAGACCTCCACGGTCTGGCCGCTGCGCAGCGGGGTGCGCAGCGGCACGTCCTGGCGGTCGACGCGCGCAGCCACGCAGGTGTTGCCGATATCCGTGTGCACCGCGTAGGCGAAATCGACCACGGTGGCACCGTGCGGCAGTTTCATGATATCGCCGGTGGGCGTGAACACGTAGACCGCGTCCGGGAACAGGTCGAGCTTGACGTTCTCGAGGAATTCGAGTGAATTGCCGGCGTGCTTCTGCATTTCCAGCAACTCGCGCAGCCACTCGCGCGCGCCGGCATGCATCTGGTCGATGTTCTGTTCACTGGACTTGTACACCCAGTGCGCGGCCACCCCGCTCTCCGCCACCCGGTCCATCTCCTCGGTGCGGATCTGCACCTCGATCGGGATGCCATGCGGACCGAACAGGATGGTGTGCAGGGACTGGTAGCCGTTGGCCTTGGGAATGGCGATGTAATCCTTGAACCGGCCCGGCACCGGCTTGAACAGGTTGTGCATGACCCCGAGTGTGCGGTAACAGGTATCCACCTGGTCGACCACGATGCGGAACGCGTAGACGTCGTAGATTTCCTCGAACGACAGCGTCTTTTCACGGATTTTCTTGTACAGGCTGTAGAGGTGTTTCTGGCGGCTCAGGATCCGGCCCTCGAGCCCTTCCTGCTGCATGCGCCGCTTGATCGAGGTCTCGATCTTGTTGAGCACCTCCTTGCGGTGGCCGCGCGCGGCGCATACCGCCTTCTCCAGCACCTTCTGACGCAACGGGTAGAGTGCCGCGAAGCCCAGTTCCTCCAGTTCCACGCGCAGTGCGTTGATGCCCAGCCGGTTGGCGATCGGCGCGTAGATGTCGAGCGTCTCACGCGCGATGCGGCGGCGCTTCGCGGGGCGCATCACGTCGAGGGTGCGCATGTTGTGCAGGCGGTCGGCGAGCTTGACCAGGATCACGCGGATATCGCGGACCATGGCCAGGATCATCTTGCGGAAGTTCTCCGCCTGCGCCTCGGCGGTACTTTCGAATTCGATCTGGGTCAGCTTGCTGACCCCGTCCACCAGTTCGGCCACGTCGGCTCCGAACTCGCTGGCGATCTGCTCCTTGGCGGTAGGCGTGTCCTCGATGACGTCGTGCAGGATGGCGGCAATGATGGACTTGTGGTCGAGGCGCAGCTCGGCGAGGATGCGCGCCGCGGCAATCGGGTGGTAGATATAGGGCTCGCCGGACAGGCGGTGCTGACCCTCGTGTGCCTCGGCACCGAACAGGTAGGCACGGTACACCTCCCGCACCTGATCCTGCTCCAGGTAGGTTTCCAGCATATGACACAGGTCACTGATCAGGAAACGTGACTGGTCTTCGAGCCGTGGTTCCGCCTGCGTTGCCATGCGTGTGCGCCCGGAAGCGGACCTGTCCGCTTCGTGTAACTGTCGGTTGAAGTCGTCCACGCGGCAACTATAACCCCAACCGCGGCGGCCGGGTATCGACGCAGCACCGACACTGGCCGGCTGCAAGGCAGGCCGGATAATCTATATCGGGATCAACAGGATGGAGTGGAGTCCGGCGCGGGTGAGCGGCTCAGGACCCGCACGAGCCAGCGCGCCATGGGCCGGAGCCCGGGCTGACTATTCCTCGCCGGCGTCTTCCGGCGGTGTGGCATCGGGCTGTTCTTCCGGCTCTTCGACCGTCTCGGTGACGGTCTCGGTCACCTCGGCCAGCAGGGCCAGGTCTTCGGCGTCGATCTCGGGCTCGGTCGTCTGGTGCTGCGTTTCCTTCAACAGCTCCGGGGTAATCAGGCCGTCGGCGATCTCGCGCAGGGCGACGATGGTCGGCTTGTCGTTTTCCCAGGGCACCAGCGGCATCACCCCGTTGGCCAGCTGACGGGCGCGCTTGGTCGCCAGCAGCACCAGCTGAAAACGGTTATCCACCTTGTCGAGACAGTCTTCTACGGTAACGCGTGCCATGTCACTCTCCGGGATTGCACCTGCTGTGCCCGCCTGACGGGGCTGGGAAGTTTACCCGATTCAGTGACCCGGCGCCAGCAACTCGGCCAGTAGTCGGGCGTGGCGTTGCAGCTGGGCCTCGAGCCGCTGGCGCCGCGCCTGGACGATTGCGGCCAGGCCCTCCAGGGCCTCCGCGAATAGATCATTGATGACCAGGTAGTCATATTCCGCGTAGTGGGACAGCTCGCTGACGGCGTCACGCATGCGCCGCGCGATCACGTCCGGGGCATCCTGGCCACGCGCCCGCAGGCGCGCTTCCAGTTCCGCACGCGAAGGGGGCAATATAAAGATACTTACCGTGGCAGGGACCTGGTCACGGACGCTGCGCGCGCCCTGCCAGTCGATCTCCAGGATTACGTCCCGCCCTTCCGCCAGGCGGTTTTCTACCGCACGCCGCGAGGTCCCGTACCAGTGGTCGAATACCTGCGCATGTTCCAGGAACTCGCCGGCCGCCACCATGTCCTGGAAGCGATCCACGTCGACGAAATGGTAATGCACACCCTCCACCTCGCCGGGACGCGGGGCGCGCGTGGTGGTCGAGACCGACAGCCCGATGCCGTCGCCGGAGCGCTCCAGCAGGGCCTTCAGCAGGCTCGACTTGCCGGCGCCCGAGGGGGCGGAAACGATGTAGAGCGTGCCGGAATGCGTCGTCTCGCCCACACAGCTACTCCACGTTCTGGACCTGTTCGCGCATCTGCTCGATCAACACCTTGAGTTCGACCGAGACGCTGGTCGACTCCACGGCAACCGACTTGGATCCCAGGGTGTTGGCCTCGCGGTTG
>Ga0315540_10002502_pt1 | contig 10353 bp, 7 predicted proteins | sample SalMarSW160110MG_FD_203677 | JGI IMG/M metagenome (GOLD analysis project Ga0315540, IMG submission 203677) | Salt marsh sediment microbial communities from the Plum Island Ecosystem LTER, Massachusetts, United States - Salt Marsh Sediment SW1601-10 ... | reverse complement strand
TTTTGGCCGCAAGTGGTCTATCGACTCCAATCGCTTCGGATACGTCCTGTCCGCACGGTCGATGCTGCTACGCAAGTGGACGATCGACCTCGGTGATCACCCGGTTGGCCGGCTCAAAGGCGGAGCATTCAGCTTCAACCGGATCGATGTCGATGCCGGCTCCGGCATCCCCCTCGAGGTCATCATGCTGTCCTGGCACATCATCGTCCGGGCCTGGGAAGCAGCGGCGGCGGCCGGGGCAGGCGGCTCGTAGCGGTAGAATCTCCTGATGACCGAAGCCCTGTTCTCGCACGATCCACGGACCGGCGAGGTCGTCGGGAGCGTTGAGATCACCCCTCCTGAAGACGTCCCGGCAACCGTGGAGCGGTCATGGGAGGCGTTCGAGGAATGGCGAGCACTCGGACCGGAAGGACGCCGGCCCTATCTGCGTCGGCTCAGAACGGTCATGCTCAACCAGGGTCGACGCATCGCGCAGGTCGTACAGTCAGAAACAGGGAAGGATCTGAGTGAGGCGTACGCGTTCGACGTGTTGACCTCTCTGACGGTCGTAGACCACTACATACGCCATGCACACAAGTACCTGCGGACGAGGCGTGGATCGTCATGGCCGTTCGTGACGACCAGAGCGTGGACGGAGTATCACCCGCGGGGCGTCGCCGCCATCATCTCGCCGTGGAACTACCCGTTCTTCCTTCCCGCGATCTCGACGATCACGAGTCTCGCAGCAGGCTGTTCGGTGGTGCTCAAACCCTCCGAGGTGACGCCACTCACCGGGCAACTCTTCGTTGAGCTCGCTCAGAAGGCGGGCCTTCCGGAACATCTCGTGCAAGTGATTCATGGACAGGGGGAGACAGGGGCCGCACTCGCGGGAGCCCAGGTCGGCATCATCGCGTTCACGGGCTCAACCAGAGTGGGCAAGCTCGTCGCCAAGGAAGCGGCAGAGAACATGACGCCCGTCGTGCTGGAGTTGGGCGGGGTGGACGCGATGGTCGTCCTCGACGACGCCGACATCGCCCAGGCGGCTCGGGCAGCCGTGTGGGGCAGCATGACCAACGCGGGTCAGATGTGCACGTCGGTCGAACGGCTGTACGTGGTGGACGCCGTCTACGACGGATTCCTCGCACAGGTTCAGAAGGAGTTCGATAGCGTCGAGGCCGGTTCAGGCGACGCCCGAGACGTGGGTCCGATCATCTTCGAACCTCAACTCGGCATCATCGAGGCGCATGTCGCCGACGCAATCGCGAAAGGTGCAACGGTGCTCCGCGGCGGCAGGCGTGCAGACACACGTGCCGGGACCTACTACGAACCGACGTTGCTCACCAACGTGAATCACGACATGCTCGTCACGCGAGAAGAGACGTTCGGGCCCGTGCTCCCGATCAGGAGAGTCGCCGATGCTGCCGAGGCCCTCGCGATGGTGAACGACTCGTCATACGGCCTGCATGGATCGGTGTGGTCCAAGGACAGGAAACGAGCCGAGCGGTTCGCGTCGCGCATGGAGAGCGGCACCGTTGCGATCAACGACGTCGCGGTCAACTTTGTGGTGCCAACGGTGTCGTTTGCCGGAATCAAGAACTCCGGACACGGGGGCGTCTTCGGACCCGACGGTCTCCGGGAGTTTTGCTACCCGAAGGGCATCACCGAACCGCGGCTCCAATGGCCTACCACCAGGCTGCTTGGCGCGTGGTTCCCCCGCCATCGAGGCATCCGGTACTGGCGGACGCTCGCCAACGTGCTGTTCAGGAGATAGGTTCTCTGCGAGTCCTGGGTTCAGGCGGAGCGGAGGTGGTCGAGCACCGCCTCGTTCATGACCGATCGTTCCGTGTCGAGCAGCGCGTTGTGCCTCGAGTGCTCGAGCCACACGATCGAGGAGGGTCCGGACACTCCCCGTGCGATTATCTCGGCACTCACCAGTCGAACGGTCTCGTCGGCCTTCGACTGAATCACCAGCGTCCCCACATGCACCTGACCCAGCCGTCGTCTCGTCTCGCCCATCAGCCGCATCAGCTCCGACGCGGACCGCAACGGATAGCCCTCATACTGGATGAAGTAGGTGGCGGCCTCACCCTCAGGAACCGGTTCGGGATCCGACCACAGCATGAAGCGTTTGAAGTGCTTCGCCACATCGACCAGCGCCATGCGGCGGTCCTTCACCTTGATCGGAGTGTCGATCGTCGTCACTGAAGCCACCTTCCCATCGGCGGCGAGCCCCAACGAAAGCAGCCCGCCCATTGACAGGCCGACGGCATGCACTTTGGTACACGCCGTCGCCAAGGCATCGAACCCTTCGGTGACGCTCTCTCGCCAGTCATCCCTGGTCGTTCGTTCCATGGCTTCGAGACCGGTGCCGTGTCCGGCCAGAAGTGGTGCGTGCACGGTATAGCCTCGTTCGTTGAGGAACGCCCCCATCATCCTGAAGTGAGCAGCTGTCCCGGAGAACCCGTGCACCAAGAGCACACCTTCGCCGTTTGACCCCTCCAACAGGAAGGGCGCGGCCAGGGGATCGATCAAGTCCACACCTGCAGACTAGGGGCGAAGTGGCCGCAGAAACTCAGCCGTTCGGCAAGAACGGAACCGAGGCGGCACGGGACCGCAGGGCGAAGTCCATCGGCCAGGGAGTACCGTAGAACTTCTGGTTCTGCGTGTTCTCTACCAGACTGGGGGCACGCGACCTCAAGGACGCGACATGAAATGCGCCTTCGGCCCGTGCTCATGCACAGTCGATGACCGAGATCCCTTCTGCGGCCCGACATGTCGCATGGGCATCGGCACGAAGAAAGAACCCTGCAAGTGTGGCCACGGTGAGTGCTCGGCCACCGAGGGATCGGCGGCCCGCCCCTGAGCACCGAGTCGCCACGGCTCTGGATAGGCTGCTTCCATGCCCACACTCGCCGCGGCCGTTGAACGGGGAAACCCAGACGAGCTGCTTGCCGTCGTCAATCGGTTGTGCAAGGACCGTGCCTGGAACGACCTGCTCGATCTGAAGAACCGCTGCATCGATGCCCTCGAGCGAGGGAAGCAGCTCTGGCCCATTGCAGAGCACATCGACTACCGGCTTGCGCTCGAGGCCCCGGCAACCTGGGGCGGCCCGATCGTCATTTCAGGCGCCGGTCGGTTCACGATCGGTCCCCTGACAGAGGTCATCGCATCCACCCACTCGTGGAGTGAACTGTCCCCCCATCTCGAACAGGGTCCGAGCAGACACGTGATCGCGCAAGAGCGAGCAATTCGGGGTGACAAGGTCGACGAGCCCGGTGGCGACGTACCGAGCCGGCTCCAAGCGTGGGAACCCGTATACCCGGTCGCCACCTACCACGATCGGGAGGCAGAGTTCCCACCGCCGGGCCTGCCACCGATGAGCCCGGTTGACCTTCCCGACTCGTTCGAGCGCATCCGCGACCCCGAGTCGCTCGAAGCGCTCGAGGCGATTACCACGACATGGACCAATGAGTCGAACGGGCGATGCGAGTCGGTTGCAGTTTCGGGATCGGCGCTCGAAGCAGTGGCGGCCTTTGGTCTCCAGCGGGCTCAGATCGCCGAACTCTCCCCCGCGACGGCACTGTCGTTCATTGCCTGGGCGGGAGCCAACGGCGGTGCCCACGGGCGCCGGCCGGGTGCCGCTGCCGGCAGGTTCGCGGCATGGTGGGCAGCCGCCATGCTCTCCGACACCGACTGGCCGGCGGACCCCGACGAACTCGGCCGCCGCGTCGATGACCTTCGTTGGTACATCTGGTCCGACATGTTTCCCCCGACAGGATGGGTGTTTCAGATCGCAGTCGAAGACCCGGCCGAGGGACTCGGCTGGGCAGTGTCCGCGATCGATGCCATGTAGGAATCCCGTAGGCCTACACTTTTCCGACATGGCGTCGGATACCTCTCAGCAGCACCGCTGGCTCGCACTCACTGCACTCGCAATGGGCGTCGCGATGATCATCGTGGACGCCACGATCGTGAATGTCGCGCTCCCCACAATCATCGATGACCTTGGCATCCACCTCGCAGAGGCAGAGTGGATCACCACCATCTACATTCTGGTGTTCGCTTCCCTGCTCATCACCGCCGGTCGCGTCGGTGACTTGACGGGACGAAGGCGGCTGTTCCGCTTCGGCCTGATCATCTTCGTGGGGGCCAGCATGCTCGCCGGCCTCGCGAGAGGTGGTGGTTGGCTGATCGGCGCTCGCTTCATTCAAGGCATCGGCGCATCCATGACATTGCCCAGCGCGCTCTCGATCGTCAACGCGACATTCCGCGGCCGCGACCGTGGCATCGCGTTCGGGGTCTGGGGATCTGTCATCGGCGGCATGGCGGCAATCGGTCCCTTGCTCGGAGGTTGGGTTACGTCCAGCTACTCGTGGCGATGGGCGTTCTACATCAACGTCCCCATCGGAGTGCTGGTCTGGATCGGAGTGTCGCTCTGGGTGCAAGAGAGCCGAGACGAGCACGCGATCCGTGGCTTCGACATCCCGGGTGTCCTACTGATCGGCACCGGACTCGCCGGGCTGGTGTTCTTCCTGATCGAAGGCCCTCGATACGGGTGGTGGATCCCTATCCAGACATTCTCGATCGTCGGCATGGACTGGCCGCTCACCGGCCTCTCGCCGGCTCCGTTCGCGGGAGTCATCTCGGTTATCGCCCTGTGCACCTTCGCATACCGAGAGCTTCGCCACTACACGGCTCGAAGCCTGATCGATCCTGCTCTGTTCAAGCTGAGGAGCTTCCGATACGGCAACACGGTGGCAGCGACCCGAAGCTTCGGCGAGTTCGGGTTGGTGTTCGTGTTGCCGCTGTTCCTCGCAGGTGTCGTCGGCTACAACGCGTTCCACATCGGTCTGACGCTCGTGCCGCTGGCCGTCGGTGCGTTCATCGGCGGACCGCTCGCGGCCTATCTGTCGGAACGGTTCGGTCCTGGCACTGCAGTCACGTTCGGCATGTTCCTCGAGGGAGTCTCGGTGGTCGCCGCCTCACTCCAACTCCGTCCGGGCATCACAGGCTTCCACCTCGCGCCGGCCCTCTTCGTCTATGGACTCGGCATCGGTATCGCGGCGGCACAGCTCACCAACGTCATCCTCGCGGAGGTTCCGAAGGAGAAATCGGGTCAGGCGTCGGGCATCCAATCGACCTCTCGACAGATCGGCTCGGCACTGGGGATCGCGCTTCTCGGATCGATTCTCGCAATCTCCCTTGGAACACTCGCCACCAAGGGCCTCACGACCATTCCCGGGCTTCCACAAGAGCATCAGACAACGATCGTCGCGGCGTTCCGCGAGTCAGGCGGGCAGGTCCTTGGTCAGCTCCGCGATCAGCCGCAGGCGTCGGCGATTGTGCCGGTGCTGGACGATGCGCTCTCCGAAGGTGCCCGCAGGGCCGGGCTTGCCGGAGCCGCCATCATCGGCATCGGCTTCCTCATGAGCTTCATGCTGCCCGACACGCGAACCGAGGAGCAGAAAGCGGGCCTTTCTCGCAGGGAGCGAACTCCGGCCGAGAGCTGAGCAATCAGGTGGGGCTGCCATCCAGGCAGCCCCACCGCTTGAACTCGCCCTGGTACGTGACTGCAGCTCGCTCAATACCTCGGGGCGAGCTGTACCCTCGCTCCTGTCTCCCAGCCAGCGTCGCGATACAGGGGTACGAGCTCCCGAAGCGCGCCCTCCGCTAGATCTTCTCAGGAACGTCCATCTCCTTCGGCAACACGAGGTTGGCGACAACACCGACGACCGCTGCGAGCGCGAGGCCTGAGATCTGCACGCCGCCCCATACGATCCCGGTCTCGAGACCTGAGACGCCTAGGCCGAGGACGAGGATCAGCGCCACCACGATCAGGTTCCGGCTGTGTGTGAAATCGACCTTGGCATCTGCGAGTGTTCGCATGCCGATCGAAGCAATCATGCCGAACAACAGGATCGAGAGTCCACCGAGCACCGCCACGGGCACCGTCTGAAGAATGGCGGCGACTTTCGGGATGAGGCCGAGGACGACGGCGAACGCTGCGCCGATCCGCAGGATCGCTGGGTCGTAGACCCGAGTCACGGCCAGCACGCCGGTGTTCTCCGAGTAGGTCGTGTTCGCAGGGCCGCCGATGAAGCCGGCCAACAACGTGGCAACGCCATCACCAAGCATCGTCCGATCCAGCCCAGGCTCCTTGAAGAAGTCCTTCCCGACCACGCCGCCGTTGGTGAGGATGTCGCCGACGTGCTCGATCATGGTGACGAACGCGACGGGGGCGATCAGCGCGATGGCGCTCCAGTTGATGTCCTGCCATCCCCACGTGAAGGAAGGCAGCCCGACCCATGCGGCATCGTGGAGTGGTTGGAAGTCCACCGCCCCAGCCATCATCGCGACGACATAGCCGAACACGAGGCCGAACAGGATCGGCAGCATCTTGAACAACCCGCGGAACCAGACGGCCGCGACGATTGCACCACCGAGCGTCGCTATCGCGAGCCACCAGTTGCCGGCAGCGTTCCCAATCGCCACGGGTGCGAGCGTGATCCCGATCACCGCAATGACCGGACCAGTCACGACCGGCGGGAAGAGCTGACGGATCCGCCCGCTCCCGACGAGTCGGATAATCATGGACATGATCACGTAGATCACGCCTGCGCCGATGATGCCGGCGCCGACCGCCGCCCAGGAGTACCCACTCTCACGCGCCGCCACGATTGGGGGAATGAACGCGAACGACGAGCCGAGAAACACCGGCACCATCCGCTTGGTCAGCAGGTGAAAGATCAACGTTCCCAGACCTGCCGAGAACAATGCCACCGCCGGATCTAGACCGGTCAGCAGCGGGACCAGAATCGTGGCCCCGAACATGGCGACGGTGTGTTGCGCACCCAACACCACCTTCTTGCCGCTGGTCAACTCCATGGACTTCCTCCCTCCATGAGAAAAACGCCGCCCATGGGCGGCGTTTCAGCAGTTGCCGATGACTTGATCATCGGGATGTCACCATAGCACCGGGATGCCCGCCAGGTCGTGAAAGCGGGGTCTGCCAGTTGGCTTCGCTCCTGGGGGAGGAAACGGCTGCGGCGTCAACCGCCCAGTCCCAATCGTTCCTCGGCAGCGTCCAGTGTCTGGCCACCCCCGAGGACCGGCGCGAAGAGGTCCCCGAACCGTTGCAGCCGTCCCCAGATCGTGGCGATTGTGAAGTCCCCGGGGTGCACGGTCCCGACCTCCTCCCACAGGATCGGAGTGGACACCGGTGCACCGGCACGAGGCCTGACCGAGTAGACGGACGCGATCGTCTTCCCTCCGACGTTCTGGTTGTGGTCGATGAACACCTTCGGTCCGCGTTTGGCGATGTCCCACTGCATCGTGATGTCATCCGGATTGGCCGATTCGAGCAACCGCCCCACCGTTTCCACGAACTTGCGGACTCTCCGATACTCGTGCACCGGATCGAGCGGCACATAGATGTGGAGACCCGTCGCGCCAGACGTCTTCAGGTATCCGGTGAGGCCCAGCCCGTCAAGGGCGATCTTCAGCAGCTTGGCGACAGCGACGACCTGCTCCCATGTTGCTCCCTCGGCCGGGTCCAGATCGAAGATGGCGAAGTCGGGCTTCCCCTCGTGGTCGAGCCGGTTGAGCCACGGGTGGATCTCGATGCACCCAATCGACGCCAGCCACATCAGGGCCTCCCGGTTCGGCGCCGTCACGAAGTCGATGGGTTCGCCTCGATGCTCGGAGAACACTGGAGCCAGCGGGAGCCACTCGGGAGTATGACTCGGCGCCTGCTTCTCGTAGAACCACTCCCCGTCCCAACCGTCCGGATAGCGGGCCATGACGATCGCACGGCCCGCAAGGTGTGGGAGGAGCGTTGGAGCAATCGTCGCGTAGTACTGGATCAGATCGCCTTTGGTGTAGCCGTCGGGAAAGAACGGCTTGTCGAGGTTCGACAGCACCAGCGGGTTGTCTGTGCCGATCGGCGCGAACCCGCTGCCGGCGGCGACCGCTCGCACGGCATCGGGGAACTCGACTTCACCGGACCCGATCGTCCGTCCACTTGGCGCAGACATCGGTGCTCCTTCAGCCTCTGTCATTTCATCGAACATCGCGTCTGTGCTCTCTGACTCCCGGGCCTCAGAGATGATGATCAGCGACGTCCCCATCTCTCTGGCCGCTTCGACGAGGTTGCCGATGCTCAGCGTTCCTTGCCCGTATGGCAGATGCCGGATCTCCCCCGCGTCACCGTATTGAACCTCGGAGAACTGGCACTGGAGAGGGTTGATCATCCACGCCGGAAAGTGCTGGGCCAGGAATCCGAACACGGCAGCAAACCCATCCTTGGTGGCAAGACCTCCTCGGCTGATGGCCTGAAGGTGGGCCCAGTCGACATATGGGCGAACGAAGGGGAACCGGTCCGCGATCAGAGCGAGATCCCCGAGCGTTCCGAACGCTCCGTCCTTCCCCGTCGTTTCGAGTCCGAGGCCAACACCAAGATGCTCCACCTTCGGCGCGATGTGATCGATCCGCTGTGCGATCAGGTCGACGAGCTCTTCGGCGTCGCGTCCATGGCGGTTGCCGGGATGGACACAAATCATCGTGGCACCGACAGCCTTGCCCAGTTTCATGGTGTGTTCGATGGCGGACACACACCGGCTCGATCGCTCTTCGTCCTCGACGGTCAGGACCGCGAAGTATGGAGCGTGAATGGACACCTTGATGTCCCGCTCCGCGGCGAGTCGTCCGAAGGTTTCGCACCGGTCGATCTTCCATGGAAACCCATCGGTGAACGACAGTTCGAACGCCGTGTGTCCCTTCTCGACGAGACCGTCGAGGAACGCGGCATCATCAGTTCCCTTGGGAAGCCCGGAGTATCCGAACCGGTTCATGCGATGAGGCTAGGCAGGCGACGCTGTGACGTGCAGAGTCCCGGCCGGTCGAGACCCGCGCCTCAGTAGACCTCGGGGATGAAGGTCTGGTCGCCCTTGGGTGGGCGGATGTACCCAATGTCGGACTGGCGGGGCGGCAACTCGATCGGGTCGGGTGTGAGGTCCTTGTACGGAACCAGGCTGAGGAGATGGCTGATGGCGTTGAGCCTCGCCCGCTTCTTGTCGTCGGCGTTCACGACATACCACGGTGCCTGTTTGATGTCCGTGTGGTTGAACATCACGTCCTTGGCTTTCGAGTACTCGACCCACCGTGACCGCGACTCGAGGTCCATCGGACTCAGCTTCCACCGCTTCGTCGGCGTGTCCATTCGATTCTGGAAACGGCGTTCCTGCTCCTCGTCGCTCACCGAGAACCAGTACTTGACGAGGATGATCCCGGACCGCACAATCATCCGCTCAAACTCGGGACAGGTGCGGAGAAACTCGCGGTACTGGTCTTCCGTGCAGAAACCCATAACCCTCTCGACCAGTGCCCGGTTGTACCACGAGCGGTCGAACAGAACCATCTCACCGGCAGCTGGAAGCCGAGCGACGTACCGCTGGAACCACCACTGAGTCTTCTCTCGATCGGTTGGTGTTCCAAGCGCTTCGATACGACACACCCTGGGGTTGAGCGGCTCGGCGATACGTTTGATGACACCGCCCTTGCCCGCTGCATCACGACCCTCGAAGACGACCACCACCTTGGTGCCGGAGGACTTGATCCACTCCTGGAGCTTCACCAGCTCGACGTGGAGCTTCGCGAGTTCGCCTTCGTAGATCTTCTTCTTCAGCTTGGGACGGCGCTGCGTCGCTTGGTCTCCGCCCACTCGTACCTGATCGACAATCGGATGCTCGGTTTCGTCACTCACCCGACCGAGCCTACCCCCTGGGCTCATTGCGCGTCCACTGGTACCTGGCTGTTCAGCCGGTATCCACCGCCACGAGACGTCGGTACCAGAACGACGATCCCCGGTCCCAGGCGGATGCTGTCCAGGCCGGGAGCGAATCAGCGCGCGGTGAGCCGCCGGGTGCCGGTCACCACGAGCCCGACCAGCACGTAGCCGAGAGCCAAGGCGACGAGCGCGAACTTGATCGTCGCCATGATCCCGGCCAGGAGGATCCAACCCTTGGCGCCGTGGAGGTACGCGAGCATCGACAGGTTCTCACTCACGTCCGCAACCCCGGCTACCAACGCACCCGGCGCCGCCACAGTGCCCAGACCTCGTGCCGGGCCGCTGCGAACGCGGCCACGTACCCACAGCGATCCGAGGAACAGCGCCGGCACGTAGAAGGCGATGAACAGGAAGTCCCAGTGGATCGACGCACGGACCGCGTCGAGGTTCGCACCGGTGAGGGCGTCGGCGGCGCCTTGCGGGGTCCAGGCGAACTCGAGATTCACGATCGGGAAGTTCTTGCTCGCAGCGCCCATGATCACCCACGCCACTGCCGCACCGATCACCCACACCCACCAGAACCTCTTGAC
>Ga0315540_10002501_pt1 | contig 10354 bp, 7 predicted proteins | sample SalMarSW160110MG_FD_203677 | JGI IMG/M metagenome (GOLD analysis project Ga0315540, IMG submission 203677) | Salt marsh sediment microbial communities from the Plum Island Ecosystem LTER, Massachusetts, United States - Salt Marsh Sediment SW1601-10 ... | reverse complement strand
ACGTAGTGCAGGATGCCGCCGTGGCGGTAGTACTCCCACTCCTTCGGCGTGTCGATACGCACGACGGCGGTGAAGGCCTGGCCGCCGTCGGTCGTCACCGTGACCTCGCGGCCCCCGGCCTTCACGCCCTGGATGGCGAAGACCTCGTGGCCGGTAAGCCCCAGCGATTCGGCCGATTCGCCCGGCTGGAACTGCAGCGGCAGCACGCCCATGCCGACGAGGTTGGAGCGGTGGATGCGCTCGTAGCTCTCGGCGATCACGGCCTTGACGCCGAGCAGCGCCGGGCCCTTGCCGGCCCAGTCGCGGCTGGAGCCGGAGCCGTATTCCTTGCCGGCCAGGATGATCGACGGCACGCCCGCATCGACGTACTTCATGGCCGCGTCGTAGATGCTCATGGGCTCACCGCCCGGCAGGTGCACGGTCACGCCGCCCTCGGTGCCGGGGGCGAGCCGGTTCTTCAACCGGATGTTGGCGAAGGTGCCGCGCATCATCACCTCGTGGTTGCCGCGGCGCGAGCCGTAGGAGTTGAAGTCCTTGGCCGCCACCCCGTGCGCCAGCAGGTAGGCGCCGGCCGGGGAGTCGGCCTTGATGGCGCCGGCCGGGGAGATGTGGTCGGTGGTCACCGAATCCCCGAGCACGGCCAGCACGCGGGCGCCATCGATATCGCCGATCTCTCCGGCTTGTTTCGACATGCCGGCGAAGTACGGTGGATTCTGGATATAGGTCGAGGCTGCATCCCAGGCGAAGCGTTCGCCTTCCGGGGCGGAAAGCTGCTGCCAGTTCGCATCGCCCTTGAACACCTCGGCATAGGATTTCGTGAACTGCTCGCGCCGTACATCGGCGACGACCGCCGCCACCTCCGCGCTGGTCGGCCAGATGTCCTTCAGGAACACATCGTTGCCGTCCTGATCCTTGCCGAGCGGCTCGGTGGCCAGGTCGATGTTCATGGTGCCGGCGATGGCATAGGCCACGACCAGCGGCGGGCTCGCGAGGTAGTTCAGCTTCACCTCGGAATGCACGCGGCCCTCGAAGTTGCGGTTGCCGGAGAGCACCGAGGCCACGGTCAGGTCGCCGTCGGCGATGGCCTTCGAGACCTCGGGCGGCAGCGGGCCGGAGTTGCCGATGCAGGTGGTGCAGCCGTAGCCGACGACATGGAAGCCGAGCGCCTTCAGCGGCTCCATCAGACCGGCGCCTTCCAGGTATTCGGTGACCACCAGCGAGCCCGGACCGAGGGAGGTCTTGACCCAGGGTGCAGCCTTCAGCCCCAGGGCCGCGGCCTTCTTGGCCACGAGGCCCGCGCCCAGCATCACCGACGGGTTCGAGGTGTTGGTACAGGAGGTGATGGCGGCGATGACCAGATCGCCGTCGCCCAGCGAGAAGGGCTGGCCGTTGATCGTGCCCTGCACGCGCGGGCGGTGCGACCCCGTGGCCGGGTGATCGGCACTGCCGTGTTCGACGCCGACGGCCGCGTGCCCGCCTTCGCCCTGGAAGCGCTCGATGCTGGCGCCGTTGGCACCATTGGCGGTGGCCAGGGATGCGGCCACCGAGGCCTTAACGTCGGTCAGGGCAATGCGGTCCTGCGGCCGTTTCGGCCCGGCCAGGCTCGGCACGACCGTGCCCATGTCCAGGCTCAGCGCTTCGCTGTAGTCCGCCACCGAACCGTCGCGGAACATGCCCTGAGCCCTGGTGTAGGCCTCGACCAGCGCCACCTGTTCCTCGGCGCGGCCGGATAGCCTCAGGTAGTTCAGCGTCTCGTTGTCGACCGGGAAGATGCCGCAGGTGGCCCCGTATTCCGGCGCCATGTTGGCGATGGTGGCGCGATCGGCCAGCGGCAGGTGGTCGAGACCGGCGCCAAAGAATTCGACGAACTTGCCGACCACGCCGTGGGCCCGGAGCATCTCGGTGACGGTCAGCACCAGATCGGTGGCGGTCGCCCCTTCCGGCAGCTTGCCGGTCAGCTCGAAGCCGACCACCTTCGGCACCAGCATCGAGATCGGCTGGCCGAGCATGGCCGCCTCGGCCTCGATGCCGCCGACACCCCAGCCGAGCACGCCGAGGCCGTTGATCATCGTCGTGTGCGAATCGGTGCCGACCAGGGTGTCGGGATAGGCCACGCCGCTTTCGTCGACGAACACGGTGCGCGCCAGGTACTCGAGGTTGACCTGGTGCACGATGCCGGTATCCGGCGGCACCACCTTGAAGTTGTCGAAGGCCTTCTGGCCCCACTTCAGGAAATTGTAGCGCTCGCGGTTGCGCGTGAATTCCAGCGCCGCGTTCTTGGCCATCGCCGCGTCGGAACCGAAGGCATCGACCTGCACCGAGTGGTCGATGACGAGCTCGGCCGGCACCAGCGGATTGATGCGCTCCGGATCGCCACCGAGCGCGGCCATGGCATCGCGCATGGCCGCCAGATCCACGATGGCCGGCACGCCGGTGAAGTCCTGCATCAGCACGCGTGCCGGCATGTAGGCGATCTCGCGCGCCGGTTCGGCCTTGGCATCCCAGTTCACGACCGCCTCGATGTCGGCCTTCGTGACCACCTCGCCGTCCTCCCGGCGCAGCAGGTTCTCGAGCAGGATCTTCATCGAGAACGGCAGGCGCGCAACGTCACCGGCCGCCTGCAGCCGGTAGTAGGTGTATGGCTTGTCGCCGACGGTCAGGGTGCTGCGGGCGTTGAAACTGTTCTGGCTCATGGGCTTCCTCGAAACGGATGGGTTCCGGCCGCACCGTCCGCACCGGCGGGCAGGTGCGCCGAGGCTAACGGAAGCCGGGCGGTGGCGCACCTGCCGGTGCGTAAGGTTATCTATACTTGGACGTGACCAAAGACCATCCGGGGCAGGCGATGAACGACGACAAATGGCGGCAAAGGCGCGACAACCTGTTGCTCGAAATCCAGGCGGACATGCGCGCCACCAGCCGCTATACCGGCCGGGATCAGCTGAGCGAACGGGTCGAGGCGGTGATGCGCCGGGTGCCGCGCCACCGGTTCGTGCCGCTGTGGTCGCGCTCGTCCGCCTACGGCAACTATCCGCTGCCCATCGGCCACGGCCAGACCATCTCCCAGCCCTATATCGTGGCGCTGATGACCGACCTGCTCGATCTGGAGCCTGAGGATTCGGTGCTCGAGATCGGCACCGGCTGCGGCTACCAGACCGCGGTGCTGGCGATGCTGGCCCGCCAGGTCTGCACCATCGAGGTGGTGCCGGAGTTGTCGCAGCGGGCGAAAAAGACGCTGGCCGGCCTCGGCATCGACAATGTCGAGGCCCGGGTCGGCAACGGCTACGACGGCTGGCCCGAGCCCAGGCAGTTCGACGCCATCATCGTCACGGCGGCGGCACCCGAGGTGCCGGAGACGCTGCTCTCCCAGCTCGCGCCGGACGGACGCATGGTGATCCCCGTTGGCGAGCCGGGGATGACGCAGAACCTGCTGCGGCTGCAGCGGCAGGCGGATGGCGAGGTGGTGGGGCGGCCGGTGCTGCCAGTGGCCTTTGTGCCGATGGTCAGGACAGATCAGGGCCTGTGAACAGCGTCGCTATGTCTTGACTTCGTCGTCTTTCTTCAGGAAGGGCGCAATCATGTCCATCGGCAACGGGAACACGATGGTGGTGTTCTTCTCGGTGCCGATATCGGCCAGCGTCTGCAGGTAACGCAGCTGCAGCCCCTGGCTCTGCTGGGCGAGGATCTTGGCCGCCTCCACCAGCTTGTGGGAGGCCTGCAGCTCGCCCTCGGCATGGATGACCTTGGCGCGGCGTTCACGCTCCGCCTCGGCCTGCTTGGCAATGGCGCGGATCATGCTTTCGTCGATATCGACATGCTTGATCTCGACATTGGCCACCTTGATGCCCCAGGCATCGGTCTGGGCATCGAGGATCTCCTGGATATCCTTGTTCAGCTTGTCGCGCGCGGCCAGCATTTCGTCCAGTTCGTGCTGGCCCAGCACCGAGCGCAAGGTGGTCTGTGCCAGCTGGCTGGTGGCCATCAGGTAATCCTCGACATTGATGATGGCCTTCTGCGGATCGACGACGCGGAAGTACAGTACGGCATTGACCTTGACCGACACGTTGTCGCGGCTGATGACGTCCTGGCTCGGCACGTCCATGACGATGGTGCGCAGATCGACACGCACGATCTGCTGGATGATCGGGATGACGATGATCAGGCCCGGCCCCTTGACCTTCCAGAAGCGGCCAAGCATGAAGATGACACCGCGCTCGTACTCGCGCAGCACGTTGAAGGCCATGAACAGCAGGACGACAAGGATGAAGGCGACGACGGGCAGGGTGACACTCATGGGGCTGACTCCTCGGTCGGGGATTCCGGTTGCACCGTCAAGAGTAGACCATTCAGGGCCGTGATGCGCACCGGGGTGCCGTCGGCGACCGGCACGGCGGATTCGGCCTGCCAGATCTCGCCGTGCGCCAGCACGTGGCCGCGGTACCGGCCGTGGGCATCGGCCGCAAAGGTGTCCCTGGCCTTGCCGGAGAGGCCGACCATCTCCTCCCGGCCGCTGACCACCGGCCGGGCCCGGGCTTTCAGGGCCATGGTGGCGATGCCGATGAAGAACAGGGCGCTGAGGATGCCCAGCGACAGGATCAGGGTGTAGGAGATCTCATAGCCGGGTGTGGCGGTGTTGAACAGCATCACCGAGCCGATGACGAAGGCGATGACGCCGCCGATGCCCAGTGCCCCGAAGCTCTGTACGAAGACCTCGGCCACCATGAAGCCGATGCCGAGCAGGATCAGGGCCAGCCCCGCGTAGTTCACCGGCAGCACCTGGAAGGCGAACAGGGCCAGCAGCAGGCAGATGGCGCCGGCCACGCCGGGCAGGATATAGCCCGGATTCCACAGCTCGAAGAACAGGCCGTAGAAGCCGACCAGCATCAGCATGTAGGCGATGTTCGGATCGGTGATCACGGCGAGCAGCTTGGTGCGCCAGTCCGGCTCCACGGTGACCACGACGGCACCTTTCGTATGCAGCGTGATCTCACCGTCGGCCATGCGCACCCGCCGGCCGTCGCATTGTTTCAGCAGGTCCGGCACGTTGTCGGCGATCAAATCGATCACGTGCAGCTTCAGCGCCTCGGTGCTGGTCAGGCTGGCGGCGTTGCGCACGGCGGATTCCGCCCACTCGACATTGCGGCCGCGCATGGTGGCCAGGCCGCGGATATAGGCCACGGCGTCGTTGAGCACCTTGCGCGCTTCGGCACCACCTTCCTGCCCCTGGGATTCGGCCTGTTTGCCGGCCTTGCCTCCGGGCGCCGAAGTCGGTGGTGTCCCGGGCAGGCCGCCGATCTGCACCGGCGTGGCCGCCCCGAGGTTGGTGGCCGGTGCCATGGCGGCGATATGCGAGGCATACATGATGTAGGTGCCGGCGCTGGCCGCCCGGGCCCCGCTCGGCGCCACATAGCTGATGACCGGTACGCTCGAGGCCAGGATGTCGTGGATGATGTCGCGCATCGACAGGCTCAACCCGCCCGGCGTGTCCATGCGCAGGATGACGGCGGTATCGCCCTGCTTCTGGGCATCAGCCAGACCCCGGTGCACGTAGTCGGCCATGGCCGGGCTGATGGCGCCCTTGACTTCGAGCAGCGTCACCTGCCGGGTTCCGGCGGCCGCCGCCATGCCCGGCCACAGCCAGCAGGCGAGCATCAACAGCAGGGCGGTCGTGATCCGCGATGTCATGGCGAGCGAGGGACGGGTGCGTTCCATGCGGCCTCCCGATTCGGAAACGTGCAGGGAGTATAGGCCAGCTTGATGCGCCGTGTATTCGTGATGCCGCACGCCGGTCATGAAGGTGTCATGCCCCTGCCTCCGCGATGACATGCGCGTTACCTACGTTGCACGCATCCGCACTCAGGGGGCGACGATGACGGCACTGGTCAGAAAGGCGCAGGTTCTCAAAGCCAGCCGGAGCACCCGGCTCAGCGTGGGCATGGCGGGCTGTGCATCCGAGGTGCTCGAATCGCAGGCCCTGCGCTATGACGTGTTCGCCCGCGAGTCGGGCGCGACGCTGCACAACAGCATCGACGGCATCGACCACGACCGCTTCGATCCGTATTGCCAGCACGTGCTGGTCCGGGATGGCGACAACGGCCGTGTGGTGGCCAGCACCCGTATCCTGACCTCGGAACAGCTGGCGAAGACGGGCGGCTTCTACTCGGCCACCGAGTTCGACCTGACCCATGTCCTCGACATGCCCGGGCGCTTCATGGAGATCGGCCGCACCTGCGTGCATGCCGACTACCGCAACGGCTCAGCCATCACCATGCTGTGGAAGGGCATCTCCCAGTTTCTCGAATCGCGGGGATACGACTACCTGATCGGCTGCGCCAGCATCGGTCTGGATGACGGCGGCGTGCAGGCTCAGGCCGTCATGCAGCGCCTGCGCCAGCGCCATATGGCGCCGCCGGCGCGGCGGGTGACGCCGCTGCTGCCGTATCCGCCGCGACCGGTCGATGCCAGTCTGGCGCCGATGGTGCCGCCGCTGCTCAAGGCCTATCTACGCCTCGGGGCCGAGATCGGCGGCGAGCCTTACTGGGATCAGGACTTCAATGTCGCCGACGTGTTCGTGCTGCTGGACGTGAAGCGCCTGGATGCCCGCTATGCCCGCCATTTCCAGGTGCAGCAGGCCATGGGAGCCCGGTGATCGCCATGCTGCGCGCCGTGTGGCGCGGCGGCTGGCTGGCCCTGCACATCGCCTCGGCCTTTCCGCTGGCCGTGCTGTTCTTCCGTCGTCCACGCCATGATTCACGGCTCCAGCGCCGCCTGTTCCAGTGGTGGCACAGGGGCGTGTGCCGCATCCTGGGCGTGCAGGTGGTGCTGCAGGGAAGCCCGGGGGACGACGGCCTTGTCGTGGCCAACCACATCTCCTGGCTCGACATCCCGGTGCTGGCCTCGGTCTGGCACGGTGACTTCCTGGCCAAGGAGGAGGTGGCCGACTGGCCGGTGATCGGCAGCCTGTTGCGCCGTTCGGGCACGCTGCTGATCCGCCGCGGCTCGCCGGAATCGTTCCGGCAGGCGCTGACGGCCCTGGGACGGCGTCTGCACCTCGGCGGCGGCATCTGCCTCTTTCCCGAGGGTACCACGACCGACGGCCGTGCGATGCGCCGTTTCCAGCCACGCCTGTTCGAGGCGGCGGCCCGCTCCGATGCCTGGGTGCAGCCGGTGGCGTTGCGCTACTTCGGGCCGGACGGCGAGCTGCATCCGCTGGCGCCGTTCATCGGCGACGACGATTTCCTGCCGCATCTGCTGCGCCTGCTGCGCGGCCCGGCGATCCGCGTCGAGGTGGCGTTCCTGCCACGCCTGTCGGCGCGCGGCCATGCCCCGCGCAGCCTGGCCGAGTTCACGCACTGGCAGGTGTGCGCGGCCATGGAGCGGCAGCTGGGCAGCGCCACCGGCCCCGCTGCCGTCGATGACGAGTCGTTGACGGAGTCCCGCTTCGCCGTCTGAGCCGGTCGTTCGCCGTCCCTGAGCGATGCCATCGAAATTCGTGTGAGCAGGGCCTACACTGCGCGCCATGCCGGTACTGACCCTGAACCATATCCACAAGGCCTTCGGTCCCCAGGTCGTGTTCGACGACGTGTCGCTGACGGTGATGCGCGGCGCACGCATCGGCCTGATCGGCCGCAACGGCGAGGGCAAGTCCACGCTGCTGAAGCTGATGGCCGGCCAGGTGGAGGCCGATAGCGGCGAGATGACGTTGCGCAGCGGCACGCGCGTGGCCTACCTGCCTCAGGCACCGCATTACGAGGCGGGCCAGTCCGTGTTCGCGGTCGTGGCCTCGGGGCTGGAGCGCGTGGCGGCGATGCTGGGCGAGTACGACCATGCCCTGCAGTCCCTGGAGCAGGGGGCCGATGAGGCGGCGCTGAACCGGGTGTCCAGGCTGCAGGCCGAACTCGAGCAGGGTGGCGCCTGGCAGTACTGGACACGCATCGAAACCGCGATCTCGCGGCTGGGGCTTACGCCGCACGTCGACGTCGGCAGCCTGTCCGGCGGCTGGCAACGGCGCGTGGCGCTGGCCCGCGCCGTGGTGGCCGAGCCCGACGTGCTGCTGCTGGACGAGCCGACCAACCATCTGGACGTGGCCTCGATCGAATGGCTGGAGGATTTCGTGGCCTCCTTCCCCGGCGCCGTGGTGTTCATCACCCACGACCGCTACTTCCTCGATGCCGTGGCCGAGGAGGTCATCGAACTCGATCGCGGGCGGCTTGCGCATTTCCCGTGCAGCTATGCCGAGTACCTGGACAAGAAGGCCCAGATGCTGGCCGTCGAGGAGCGGCAGCACGCCCGTTTCGACAAGCTGTTGGCGCAGGAGGAGCGCTGGATCCGCCAGGGCATCCCGGCCCGGCGCACGCGCAACGAAGGTAGGGTGCGCAGCCTCGAGCACCTGCGCGAGCAGCGCGCCGACCGGCGGCTGCGCGGCGGCGACGTGGAGCTGCGCGTCGCCTCCGGCATCAAGCCGGGCAAGATGCTGATCGAGGCGACGGGCCTGACGCACCACCTCGGCGGCAAGACCATCGTCCGCGACCTGGAGTTGAAGATCATGGCCGGCGACCGCATCGGCCTCGTGGGCCCGAACGGCATCGGCAAGACGACGCTGCTGAACCTGCTGCTGGGCCAGATGCAGCCCGACGAGGGACGCATCCGCCACGGCGCGCGCCTGGTGCCTGCCTTCCTCGAGCAGATGCGCGCGCTGGATCCCGAGCTGCGGCTCAAGGATGTGCTGCTGCCCGACGGCGGGCAGTACGTGTATGTGGCGGGCGTGCACCCGAGGCACGTGGTCGGCTACATGCAGGACTTCCTGTTCGACAAGGAACGGCTGAACACGCGCGTGGCCGCCCTGTCGGGCGGGGAGCGCGGGCGCCTGCTGCTGGCGCGCCTGCTGCTGCAGCCGGCGAACCTCCTGGTGCTCGACGAGCCGACCAACGATCTCGACATCGGTACCCTGAGCGTGCTGGAGCATGCGCTGGCCGATTACGACGGCACGGTGATCCTGGTATCCCATGACCGGGCCTTCATGGACCGCGTCGTCAGCCGCATATTGGCCTTCGAGGGGGACGGGCGCATCGTGCCGGTGGCCGGCGGCTGGTCGGATTACGCCGCCTGGAAGGCCAGGCAGGCGCCACAGCCTGCTGTGCAGCCCGAAAAGAGGGATAAGGCCGAGGCGCGTCCGAGCCGGCCTGCGAGGAAGCTGCCCTACCACGAGCAGCGTGAGCTGGACGGCCTGCCCGGGCGCATCGAGGCGATGGAGGCCGAGAAGGCGGCGATCGAGCAGCGCTTCTGCGATCCGGAATACTTCGCCCGCGATGCCGACGGCTTCCAGGCCGACCAGCAGCGCCTGGCCGCCATCGAGACGGAGCTGGCCGCAGCGTATGGGCGCTGGGAGGATCTGGAGGCCAAACTTGAGGAACTGGCCGGGGTGTAAACGCCCGTCGCCATCGGGTATGCTGAATGGATGCTGTATTTCGCCTACGGTTCGAACATGTCCACGCCGCGCCTCGGTGCCCGGCTGGATGTCGTGGCGCACGTGGACGTGGCCGAGCTGGCCGGGTACCGGCTGGCCTTCCACAAGGCGGGCACGGACGGTTCGGCCAAGTGCGACGCGTTCTGCACCGGTACGCCTGCGGATACGGTGGTCGGTGTGGTGTTCCGCATCGATGCGCGTGAGAAGCCCATGCTCGACCGCATCGAAGGCCTCGGTTCCGGTTATGCGCAACGGCAGGTGCGTGTGGCCGCGCGCCGGGGCGGGCAGCTGGATGCCTTCCTCTACCAGGCCACGCATATCGACGAGGCGTTGAAGCCCTTCGACTGGTACAAGCGGCACGTGCTGCACGGGGCGCGCGAGCACGGTCTGCCGGTCGATTACATCCGCCGCATCGAGGCCGTCGACAGCATGGCCGATCCCGATGCCGACCGGCATGCGGTGGAGTGCGCGATCTATGGCGGCGACTGATGCGAGCCGGGCGGTGACCATCGCGGACAAGCCCCTGCAGGCATTGAACGACGACGAATGGGAGCAACTGTGCGACGGCTGCGGCCGGTGCTGCATGCACAAGTTCGAGGACGAGGATACGGGCGAGGCGCTGTACACCGTCATTGCCTGCCGGCTGTTCGACGATGCGTCCTGCCGCTGCCGCGATTACGAACACCGGCAGCAGGCGGTGCCCGATTGCCTGTCGATCCGTGCGCTGTCGCCTGCGCAGATGCGCTGGCTGCCGGCCAGCTGCGCCTACCGCCTGCGCGCCGAGGGAAAACCGCTGCCGGCCTGGCATCCGCTGGTCAGTGGAGACCCGGAAACGGTGCATGCCGCCGGCATGTCGATGCGCGGGCGCAGCATCGCGGTGGATACGGTGCC
>Ga0315540_10002500_pt1 | contig 10355 bp, 10 predicted proteins | sample SalMarSW160110MG_FD_203677 | JGI IMG/M metagenome (GOLD analysis project Ga0315540, IMG submission 203677) | Salt marsh sediment microbial communities from the Plum Island Ecosystem LTER, Massachusetts, United States - Salt Marsh Sediment SW1601-10 ... | reverse complement strand
CACTGCAGGATGGTAGGTTCATCGAGGCTTTTCTGGACAAGGGCCGCATGCGGCCGCTGCTGGAAGGCATGTCCGTCCAGGTCATCTGCAGCGACCTGGTGGCGCATAAAGGGCTGGTGCGTTATGCACTCGACGCCGGCGGAAACTAACGCTATTTAACCACCTTGAGCGAAGGCCGGGGAGATTTGTCGCCCGGACCACCGCCCTCAGGTCCGGGCCCGTCGTCCTCTTCCTCGCTGAACATCATGCCGCGCCCGTTCTCCTTGGCGTAAATGGCGAGCACGGCACCAATCGGCAACGACACCAGTTGGGATACGCCGCTGAAGCGCGCCAGAAACGTTACCTCCTCGTTGCTCACGCGCAGCCCCTCGACGGCATTGGGGCCGATATTGAGAACGATCTTGCCGTCCTGGATATACTGGCGCGGCACATCGACGCCGGGCGCCTCCGCGTTTACCAGCAGGTGCGGCGTACAGCGATTGTCGAGCAGCCATTCATTGACTGCGCGGATCAGGTAGGGCCGGTTGGGTGTCATGACGGTAAACCACTGCCGCGCGAGCTTTACTCAGCCATTTCCTTTTCGGCCTCGGTAAGGCTGGCCTTGAACGAGTCCCGGGCGAACATGCGCTCGGCATACTCGTTGACCGCCCTGGCCTGGGCCGGAAGGTCGATATTGTAGTACTTCAAACGCCACAGAACGGGTGCGATGGCGGCATCCACCAGCGAGAACTCGTCGCTGAGGAAATAGGGCTTCGCGCTGAAGACCTCGGCGCTTGATGCAAGGCTGTCACGCAGTGTCTTGCGCGCCTTGGTCACAAGCTTGTCGTTTTTCGACTCGAGGTCGCGGATCAGTGAATACCAGTCTTTCTCGATGCGAAACAGCGCCAGGCGGCTGCGCGCGCGCGATACCGGGTCCACCGGCATCAGGGGCGGATGAGGGAAACGTTCATCGAGATACTCGGTGACCACCTGCGGGTCGTACAGGACCAGTTCGCGATCGACCAGTGTAGGAACGCTCTGATAGGGGTTCAGATCGATCAGGTCCTCGGGCAGGTTATCGGGATCGATATTGACGATTTCGACGGTAATCCCCTTCTCTGCAAGCACCATCCGCACACGGTGACTCTGCGGACAGGTTGCATCGGAAAACAACGTCATCACCGAACGGCGATTGGCGATTACAGCCATGATTTTCTCCATTAACTAAAGCTGACAATGCCAGCTGCCGACCCTCTGCCGACAACTGGCATCGCCCGCTTAACAGATGTCCGTCTGACTCAGTGGACGTCTTTCCAATACTCTTTCTTCAGCAGGTAGGCAACGACGAAGAACACCAACAGGAAGAGCAACACTTTGACACCCAGGGCCATACGCTGCTGCTTGATCGGTTCTCCCATGTAGGCCAGGAAGTTCACCAGGTCGCGTACGGTGCGGTCGAATTCCGCGGGGCTCTGCTCGCCTGCGTCCTTCAACTCGATGCCTTCGAGCACCTTGTGTTCGTGCCCATCCTCATCGGTAACCGTCTCGTAGGTCGGCTCCTGGATACCCTGTAGTTGCCACAACACGTTCGGCATACCGACGTTGTGGAACACCTGATTGTTGACGCCGAAAGGGCGCGAATCATCCCGGTAGAAGCTGCGCAGATAAGTATACAGCCAGTTAACCCCGCGTACCCGCGCAACCAGAGTCAAATCGGGCGGCGGTGCGCCGAACCAGTTCTTGGCATCGCTGGGCTGCATGGCGATGTCCATGTGGTCACCGATTTTTTCCCCGCTGAACATCAGGTTTTGCATCACCTGCTCTTCGCTGATATGCAGATCACGGGCCAGGCGGTTGTAGCGCTCGTACTTGGCCGAGTGGCATCCCATACAGTAGTTGACGAAAGTTCTCGCGCCGCGCTGCAGCGACTCCTTGTTGGTCGGGTCGATGTTGGCCTTGTCGAGGTGCACATTTTCGCTGCTGGCCAGCGCAAGCACCGGGACAACCAACAACAAAACCGCCAGTAGTTGCTTCTTCATCTCAGTGCCCCCCCGTTACCCGTTCCGGAACCGGCTTGGTCGGATCGATCTTTGAATAGATCGGCATCAGCAGGAAAAAGGCGAAATACACCGCCGTACCCAGCTGGGCAAACATGGTCTTGGTATCGGTGGGCGCCTGGGTGCCCAGATAACCGAGCATGACAAACGCCGCGACAAACAACCCCAGCATGATCTTGTAGATCGGCCCGCGGTAACGGATGGACTTGACCGGGCTGCGGTCCAGCCACGGCAGGAAGAACAGGATGACCACCGCCGCGCCCATCACGATAACCCCCAGGAACTTCGAGCTCATCGGCCCGATATCGAAGGTGATCGCCCGCAACATGGCGTAATACGGCGTGAAGTACCAGACCGGCGCAATATGCGGCGGTGTCTTCAGCGGATCCGCCGGCTGGAAGTTGGGCGATTCGAGGAAAAAGCCACCGCCCTCGGGCACGAAGAATATGACGAACGAGAAGAACATCAAAAACACCACCACGCCGACAATGTCCTTGACGGTGTAATACGGGTGGAACGGGATACCGTCTTTGGGAATACCGTTTTCGTCCTTGTTCTTTTTGATCTCGACACCGTCCGGGTTGTTGGAACCGACTTCGTGCAGCGCGAGGATGTGCATGACCACCAGCACCAGCAACACCAGCGGCACGGCGATCACGTGCAGGGCGAAGAAGCGGTTGAGCGTAACATCGGAAATCACGTAGTCACCGCGAATCCACAACGACAGGCTGTCACCGATGCCCGGGATAGCGCCAAACAGCGAAACGATTACCTGCGCCCCCCAGTACGACATCTGCCCCCAGGGCAGCAGATAACCGAAGAAGGCCTCGGCCATCAACGCCAGGTAGATCATCATGCCGAACAGCCAGATCAGCTCGCGCGGGCCCTTGTAGGAGCCATAGAGCAAACCGCGGAACATGTGCAGGTAGACCACGATGAAGAACGCCGAGGCGCCCGTGGAGTGCATGTAGCGGATCAGCCAGCCCCAGTCCACGTCGCGCATGATGTATTCCACGGACGCGAACGCCTGGGTAGCATCCGGCTTGTAGTTCATGGTGAGGAAGATACCGGTAATGATCTGGATCACCAGCACCAGCAGCGCCAGCGAACCGAAGAAGTACCAGAAATTGAAGTTTTTCGGCGCATAGTACTTGGACAGGTGCTCTTCCCACATCTTCGTCAGCGGGAAGCGCGCATCGATCCAGTCGCGCAGGCTAACTAGCATACCCATTATGCGGCTCCTTCATCTTCACCAACGCCGACCATGACCTGCGTCTCGCTGATGTACTTGTACGGGGGGACCACCATATTCAGCGGCGCCGGCACACCCTTGAAGACGCGCCCGGCCAGATCGAACTTGGAGCCGTGACAGGGGCAATGGAAGCCGCCCTTCCATTCCGGGTCGAAGGGTTGCGGCAGGGCTTCGGGTACGAAACTTGGCGAGCAGCCGAGGTGCGTGCAGATGCCCACCATCACCAGGATTTCGGGTTTGATGGAGCGATCCGTGTTCTGACAGTATGGCGGCTGCTGCGGCTCGAGGGAATTCGGATCACGGAGGCGATCATCCAGCGTTGGCAGGGCCTGCAGCATCTCTTCAGTGCGCTTGAGCACCCAGACCGGCTTGCCGCGCCACTGCACGCGCATCATTTGCCCCAACTCCAGCTTGCTGAAATCCGCCTCAACCGGCGCGCCGGCCGCTTTGGCGCGCTCGCTCGGCAGCCAGGAAGCCAGGAACGGAACCGCGGTATACACGGCACCCACACCACCGACAACCGTTGTTGCGGCTATCAGGAACCGGCGTTTGCTGGTATCTACACCGTCGCCACTCATCTACGTTCTCCAAACAAAAATCACCGGCTGACGCCTGGTTAGCGGATACCGCTAGCGCCGGTGAATATTAGAATATTCAGATATTCAAACCCATAACTGGATAGCGGGCATAGCATGTCGGAACTGCCCGGTTAGGTCAAGTAATACGCGGCTAAAACTCCGTCAATCCGGGCGATTCTTCAAACAGGATTATCTATGTCGACAAAAATATGTTGTATCCCGAAATGCGCCGCGAGGTGCGCGCCGAGTGCCTGCACACCGTAGCGTTCGGTGGCGTGGTGACCGGCGGCAAAGTAGTGAATTCCGTATTCGCGCGCCAGGTGCACACTCGGCTCGGAAATTTCGCCGCTGACAAAGGCATCCAGGCCGCGGCGGGCGGCGGCTTCCAGGTAGGACTGGGCGGCGCCGGTGCACCAGCCAAGCGTCTCGATGGTCGCCGGACCATTACCCACCAGCAGCGGTGCGCGGTCCAACCCCGCTGCGAGGTTCGCCGCCATTTCCTGCACCGCCAGCGGCTTTTGCGGGCGCCCGTAGCAAGCCAGTTCCAGGCCGTCGCCGGTGCCGAAGCAGCCCTCGGTGAGCCATCCCAGGCGCGCCGCGAGCCGCGCGTTGTTGCCCAGTTCCGGATGAGCGTCGAGCGGCAGGTGATAGGCCAGCAGACTGATGTCCTGCGCCAGCAGGGTACGCACCCGGCGCCGCTTGATACCGGTGAGCGTCGGATCCTCGCCCTTCCAGAAATAGCCATGGTGCACCAGCAGCAGGTCGGCGCCGTGCTCAATGGCGGCGTCGATCATCGCCTGGCTCGCGGTCACCCCGCTGACCACCCGTGCGACTTCGGCGCGTCCCTCGACCTGCAAGCCGTTGGGGCAATAGTCGCGGAACTGCCCGACGTCCAGCAGCCGGTCGCAGTAATCGACCAGTGATTGCAGCGCTACCACGATAAATCCCCCACGCCTCGTTAATGAATTCGCCATCGCTGCCGCGTTCGGTGATAATTCCGGCCGCAGACGAGAGTACGACAGACTTATGAATATACGTGATACCGTTTCATTTTTCCTGCAGGCCGCCACGGTTGGCATCGTTGCGGCATTTCTAATTTTGCTGCTCAAACCCGAATGGTTCGGGTCGGGCCAACCCGTCATCGAGGTGCAAGAGGCGCCGCAACATGTGGCCGCGCCCGCGCCCGGCACCCCGCCCTTGGTCACCTCTTACGCCGACGCGGTACAGCGCGCCGCGCCCGCGGTGGTCAACGTGTATACCTCCAAGGTCATCACCCGCGAGCGCCACCCGCTGCTGGACGACCCGCTGTTTCGTTATTTTTTCGGTGACCAGGTCGGCGGCGCGCCGATGAAGCAGACGCAGACCAGCCTGGGCTCCGGCGTCATTGTCTCTCCCCAGGGTTATGTGCTGACCAACAACCATGTCATCGTAGGCGCCGACGAGATTCAGGTGCTACTCCAGGACGGGCGCAGTGCCGAGGCGGAAGTGGTGGGTGTCGACAAGGATACCGATCTCGCGGTACTTCGAATCAAGCTGGGCAAGCTGCCAAGCATTGCCATCGACTCGAAGAACGATCTGCGCGTCGGTGACGTGGCGCTTGCCATCGGCAACCCCTATGGTGTCGGACAGACGGTAACGCTGGGCATTATCAGCGCCACCGGCCGGACGCACCTGGGGATAAACCGTTACGAGGATTTCGTGCAGACCGATGCCGCGATAAACCCCGGCAATTCGGGTGGCGCGCTGATCAATGCCTACGGCGAACTGATCGGCATTAACACCGCCATCTACAGCCGGTCGGGCGGTTCCCAGGGGATCGGCTTTGCCATCCCCGCCCATCTCGCCGCCAATGTCATGACGCAGATCATTGAAAGCGGCCACGTCGAGCGCGGCTGGCTCGGTATCGAGGCGCAGGATCTCACGCCGCAACTCGCGGAAAGCTTCGGGCTGAAAGACATTCACGGCATGCTGATCGCCGGCGTGCTGCGCGGCGGGCCAGCCGATCAGGCCGGCATCGAACCCGGTGATGTGGTTGATCGCCTGGACGACCGCGACGTGGACAGCGCCCGCGCGGCCATGAGCCGCATTGCCCAGGCCGGTCCGGGGGTCAAGCTGAAGCTCGAAGGCATCCGTGACGGCAAGCGCCTGGTGATCACCGCCACCACCGGGCGCAGACCCGAGGACCGCTAGTCAGATCGCCAGGCCCCGCGAGCGCGCCGCCGCAACCCGGGGCCTGTCAGCTTGAGCCGCCTTTCCTTTTCGCGGTCTTGCCGGCGATGTAGTCATCCAGCTGCTTACCGGTGACCGGACCGACCTGGCGCGCCACCGGCGAGCCGTCCGGGTCAATGATGTACGTCGTGGGCAGCCCCGGTATCGGCCCCAGCGGGGTCGTGGCTGCCGGCGAGGAGCGCAGCACCGGGTAGCTGATCAGAAAAGAATCCACAAAGGTCTGCAGTTGCTCGTCGCCGATGTCTTCGAAGTTGATGCCGAGCACCACCGCATCCTTACCCTTGTGGCGGTCATGAAAATCCACCAGATCGGGAATCTCTTCCTGGCAGGGCGGACACCAGGTCGCCCAGTAGTTAACGATCACCCATTTGCCTTTGTATTCAGCCAGCGAATGCATTTTGCCCTTCAGGTCGGGGAGACTGTAATCGACGGGATCCGCGAACACGCTCGCGGTTGTCAGAAGAAAAATGGTGAAAACAGTCAACAATCGCATAACAGCTGTTCCTTTTTGCGGATGGTTATCGGCAGCGCCAGACTCTAAACTATCTGTTAAGACTTGATAGCATGGGTTTTTGTTCCCTTTTTCGCAGGATACGAGCATGAGCACAGTCACTCAGGAAGATTTCATTCAGTCGATCTGCAATGCGCTGCAGTTTATTTCCTATTATCACCCGCTCGACTTCGTCACGGCCATGCACGACGCCTACACCCGGGAACAGTCTCCCGCCGCGCGCGACGCCATCGCCCAGATCCTGATCAATTCGCGCATGTGTGCCGAAGGTCACCGACCAATCTGCCAGGACACCGGCATTGTCACCGTTTTTCTCGAAATCGGCATGCAGGTGCGCTGGGACAGTGGCCTGGATGTCGAGGCCATGGTCAACGAAGGCGTGCGACGCGCCTACCTCGACCCGGGCAATCCACTGCGGGCATCGATCGTTGCCGATCCCGCGGGAAAACGCCAGAACACCGGCGACAACACGCCGGCGGTGATCCACATGTCGGTGGTTGCCGGCGACAAGGTCGGGGTCACCGTGGCCGCCAAGGGCGGCGGCTCCGAGAACAAGTCGCGATTCGCCATCCTCAATCCCAGTGACGACCTCGTCGAGTGGGTGGTCTCGCAGGTACCCGGCATGGGTGCCGGCTGGTGCCCGCCGGGTATTCTCGGCATCGGTATCGGCGGTACTGCGGAAAAAGCCATGGTACTGGCCAAGCAGTCGTTGATGGCGCCGGTCGACATCCAGGCGTTGCGGGAACGCGGGCCCGCCAACCGGGCGGAGGAACTGCGCCTGGACATCTTCGACCGGGTCAATCGGCTGGGTATCGGCGCCCAGGGTCTGGGCGGTCTCACCACGGTGCTGGATGTCAAGGTACTCGACTATCCCACCCACGCGGCGTCCAAACCGGTGGCCATCATCCCCAACTGCGCCGCCACACGGCATATACACTTCGAACTGGACGGCAGCGGCCCGGCAGCTCCCGAGCCGCCGCCACTCAGCGCCTGGCCACAGTTGCAGCGCGACACGGGCCAGGCCCGCCAGGTCAATCTCGACGACCTCGACGCCGATGCCATTGCCGGCTGGAAGCCCGGCGAGACCCTGCTGCTCAGCGGCCGTCTGCTGACCGGGCGCGACGCGGCGCACAAACGCATCGTCGATGCCCTGGACAACGACGAGCCGCTGCCCGACAGCCTGGACTTCCACAACCGCTTCATCTATTACGTCGGTCCGGTGGATCCGGTTGCCGGTGAAGCGGTCGGCCCCGCCGGCCCGACCACCGCGACCCGCATGGACAAATTCACCGAGACCATGCTTGAGAAGGCCGGCCTGATCGGCATGATCGGCAAGGCCGAGCGCGGCGCCGCCGCGATCGACAGCATTCGCCGCCACAAAGCCGTCTACCTCATCGCCACGGGTGGCGCCGCCTATCTGGTGTCCAAGGCTATCACTTCGGCCCGGGTGGTGGCCTACGCCGAGCTCGGCATGGAAGCGGTATACGAATTCGAGGTGAAAGACATGCCCGTAACCGTCGCCGTCGACTCCCGGGGCGAATCGCTGCACCGGAGCGGGCCGGAAGAGTGGCGCAATCGCATCGCCGGGATTCCCGTGCACACCGCGTAGTCCAGATTTCGCCCTGACGACCGCTAAACCGGCTATTGACCCAGTTTGCATACCGGTTTCGTGCACACTATGCAGCTAACCATACCCGCCCAGGACGGCGAGCGCGCCAGCATCAGGATCAAGCCGCGAGAGGTGCGATCCTGGCTGGAAAACCTCCCGTTCCTCGACCTCAAGCGTACCGTTCGGCTGGCGCGGGAACAGTTGCGCCTGATGAACAGGCAGTTGATTCCCTCCGGTGTCCGGCTGGAAGTGCTCGGCGACTTCCTCGCCACCTACCAGCGCCTCGCCGAGGCCCTCGCCGGCCAGGCAGGCAGGCACAACGACGGCCTGCAGACGCCCCTGAAACACCTCTGTCAGGACATCAGCTTCGGCTACAAAATCGTCGTCCAGGAACTGGTCAACAAACGTAGTGGCTTTCTCGAAACGCGCAACCTGCCACTGGCCCTGCTGGGCGCGATCCATACCCTGGGTCTGCAGCTGGTCGACTGCTATGCGGGTTACCGGCGCGCGCCGCGTGCGCTGTGGACCGAGTGCCTTGCGCTTTACGGGTATGCCTGGCAAAGCGGGCGTGAAAAATACGCCGCCACGCTGCCTGGTTTCGGTGAGCAACAGATCGACGCCTGTTTCCGCCTGATCGCGCTAGTGCGCCTGGCCGATCCCTATTCGCTGCCGGCCGGCATGGTGCCGACGATGCGCACGTACCTTGAACAACGCGCGGGGTTGTGCGCCATCTACGGTGAGCCGCCGTCCGGCCGCAACCATTTCGAGCTCGAGGAGGTCTTCCAGGCATCGCCGGAGCAGCAGGACCCGCACCTCTATCTGGACGTGGATGAGCTACTGGAAACCATGAAAACCGACATAGACCGCCTGGCGCGCGGCCAACAGCCACAGACCATCGCTCTGCCCCGCGAGGTGCCTGCGCAGGCACTGCTGCGAACCCTGCGCCATACGCTGGAGCACTGGCGAACGCACCCGACACGCAGCCTGGCGCGCGAAGAAACCCAGGCCCGTGTAGAAGTGGTTTGCGGCCTGGATGCCGCGTATTGCATGATCAACCGTGGCCGGTATTTCGACCCTTCCCTGTTCACACGGGCGGACGAGGATGCGAGCATCGACCTTGGCGCACACCCGGCGCCGGAGCGCGACCGCACAGCCCCGGAGGTGCCTGCGCCCTTTTCGTGCTCCGGCCTCAACCGCAGCACCGGCGGTCTGGCGGTCAACTATCGCGGCCGGCAGACACCCCATCCGCGTGTCGGGCAACTGATTGCATTGCGGCGGCCATCGTCACAGTCGAGCGCCGGCTGGGTGGTCGCAGTGTGTCGCTGGCTGGCCAAACCCGAGGGCGACAGCGGCTTCGAACTGGGGCTGCAGTACCTCGCCCGCGAACCGAGGGCCGCAGTCATCCGCGTCGACAATGGCGGCAGCGGCGGCGCGTTCCAGGCCGCCATCTGCGCCACCCAGAAACGTGGCGGGGAACGCGTGCATACACTGATCACTCGCGGTGGCGAGCTGCAATGCGGCAGCCTGGTCACGATTTTCGAGCAGGGTCACCGGCAATCCGCCAGGTGCAGCGAACAACTGGAATCGGGTCCGGACTTCGACCGCTTTATCTATATCAACGCCTGAAAAAACAAAAGGCCCCGCAGGGCCTTCTGGCTATCGCGTGACACGCCCCTTACTGCAGGTCGAGATTGCCCCCAAGATAGTTGCGATCCGATTGCTCCACCACGCCGATTGACCAGGCGCCGCGGGTCTTGGCATGGTTGATAGCCATTTCCAATTCGGCCGCCGCGGGATTGCGGTTGATACTGAAATCCTGCCCCGGGTAGATCAGGTCAGCGTCCTTGATCTGGTCACGGTTGGCCTTATAGATCAGCGGCCACTCGTAGGGATTGTCGTAGACTTCCTGCTTGCCGGCGATCGACCAGAGGCTGTCCCCGCGCACCACCTGGTACTGAACATTGGCAGTGGACAGTTCGGTAATCAGCGGTGTCAGCAGATCGTAGGCCTTGCGACCTTCGGCATTGTGAATCGCTTTGTTGGCATCGGAAAGGGTGCTCTGCTGGGCGGCGCTCAGACCGGAAACGCGGGAAGCCTGCTGGTACATGATCTTGGCTTTTTCCAGGTAGTACTGGTTGAC
>Ga0315540_10002499_pt1 | contig 10357 bp, 12 predicted proteins | sample SalMarSW160110MG_FD_203677 | JGI IMG/M metagenome (GOLD analysis project Ga0315540, IMG submission 203677) | Salt marsh sediment microbial communities from the Plum Island Ecosystem LTER, Massachusetts, United States - Salt Marsh Sediment SW1601-10 ... | reverse complement strand
CGCGACTCGAAGCCCGGAGCCGGCCAGCCTGCAACCCTGTCTGAAAAGGCGGCCGTCCTTGATCGAGGCGACGAGGTCGAGAAGCCTCTTGCGCTCGACGAGTAGGGTCCCGTCGATCAGATAGTCGCCCAACGCCAGGCGCTGGACGAGCAGAGATACGTCCTCCCGATTGCGAAGCAGGTCTACGAGACCGCCGGCCCGCTCCCGGTCGTCGGCGATGATCTCGATCATCGCGAGTCTGCCCCTACGGCCACTCCTTTCGCCGCGGGTCCTTGCCCGGCAGCGGGCCCCCGGCGCCTCGTCCGGAACGCGCCAGGGAAGCTTCCGCCGTGCGAATGTGGAATACGATCGGCAATTTGCTGTTATCTTTAGGCGGCACGACAAGGTGGCGCCTCTGCCCTTTCACGGCCGGCTCCCCCGAATAACGAACGATCGAAGCTTGAGAGGATGGTCCCATGAGCTCCCTGCTGCAAGAAATGTTTCTGCGGTTCGGCAATGCCTTCAAGCCCTCGCGCGTCGAGCAGGCTGATGGCCACCCGTCCTGCAGCGGCACCCTCGCGCAGGCGGTGGAATACGTCGTGGACGAGACCTACAGTCGCCTGCGCTTCCTGCCGGGCTACGCGAAGCGTTTGCAGGGGCCGGTTGCAGAGACCTTCCGGTACATCGACGAGCTGGTGGAGGCAGTGCCCGGCCCCATCCTCTGCTCCCGGTCGGCGTTCGCGGTGGATCCCCGGGTCAACGCCTTTTTTGCCGATCCGAGACACCTTCAGGAGGTATTCAGCCAAAGCAAAGAGGTGCGGGAGCTCTTCGATGCCGACCCCGGAGCCAAAGAATGTTGGGCGCTCCTCTGCATGAGGAAAATGGAGCACCGGCAGCTCGGCATGTCGTTGGTCGGCGACCTGCTGCGCAAAGATGTCATGCAGACTACGGTGAGCTTCGTCGATCACCAGATCCTTTCGCCCGGGAGCAGCGAGGCCGAGGCCAGGCGCTCGCTCAAATGCTGTGTCTTCAACAGCATGCTGTCACATATTCGCAAGCGGGAGAGCGAGGAGAGGATCCGCGTCATCGAGTTGGAAGATCGCCGCAGCTCACTGAGCTCACGGCTTCATCGGGGTGTCCACGAGACGAGCGACGAATCCTTGGCAAGTCTGAAACGCACGATCGAGGAAATCGGTAAAGAGCTCGCGCGGGAGATCCCTCGCTTGGCGTCCCCGGAATACCATTTCGAGCTGGTGTCCGATGTCCTGGGCAACCCGGATCGACACGTCAGCGGATCCCTCGGCTCCATTCATCTGAGTCGCCTGGGAATCAAGCTCGACGATGACAGCCGCGACGGTGCAGACGACATTCCCTTGTACGAGATCCAGGTCGCCTCTCAGGGCGCGAGGGTCGGCGCCCTGGTACGTTTTCCGCGCGCTGAGCTCCTGCCTCGGAAGGATTTCGTCCAGAAAGCCGATCTGTTCCTTGCGCTTTGAGGTGCGCCCTGCTTGTCTCGCGTAATGTCATTTACGCCATTCATTAGAGATTCATGGAATACCGGGTCAGGTGCAGGATTGCGCCGACCAAGATAGACTGGCAACATCGGGAACCGCCCGGAATGGCAACGCTTTGTACGGAGCAAGTCGGCTTACAGCCACAGAAGGATTCATTGCTCTCCGCGATCTTCGCAGCAGCCTCTACCAAGACGGGAGCCGAAAATAACCATGAACGAACAAGAGGTTTTCGTTTTCATTTGCTGTCTTCTCGGCCTGTTTGGAATTCTGGCCATCGCGATCGGTATCGTAGTAGCAGTTTTGATCGGCGAGGGGGAAGTCAAGCTTATCGATACCGCGGTATTGCTCAAGGATACGAAAATCCCGCTGGGAGCGGACAAGAGCTATGAATAGCATCCTCGCCTCTTCAAATTCGATTCCATCGTGCTCGGCGTCCACTGCCAATGCGGGCGTTTGATGGCGCATCCGGGTAAATTTCAATTCCTGCAAATTCTTCATCTCGAACGGGTCTGGGGCGGGGGCTGACATGGGCTTCAAATGCGGTATCGTGGGCCTGCCGAACGTCGGCAAGTCCACCCTGTTCAATGCCCTGACCAAGGCAGCGATCTCCGCCGAAAATTATCCCTTCTGCACCATCGAGCCGAACCTGGGGGTAGTGCCCCTGCCCGACAGCAGGCTTGACGTCATCGCCGGAATCGTCAAGCCCGCGAAGATCGTACCCACCAGCATGCAGTTCGTGGACATCGCCGGCTTGGTGGCTGGGGCATCCAAGGGGGAAGGATTGGGAAACAAGTTTCTGGCCAACATCCGTGAGACCGAGGCAATTGCGCACGTGGTGCGCTGCTTCGAGAACGACGACGTGGTGCACATCTCGGGCAAGGTGGACCCGGTCCGGGACATCGAGACCATCAACACCGAGCTTGCCTTGGCCGATCTGGAAACACTGGAGAAGGCCATCGACCGAGCGGACCGCCAGGTAAAGACCGGTGACAAAAAGGCATTGGTCCGCAAGTCCCTGCTGGAGAGGCTACGCGACCATTTGGACGCCGGCAGACCCGCGCGTTCCTTTGAGCAAAGCGAAGATGAGCGCCGAGAGCTGCAAAGCCTGTTCCTGCTCACCGCGAAACCGGCCATGTATATTGCCAACGTCGATGAGGGCGGTTTCGAGGACAATCCCTTGCTGGATAACCTGAGCAATCTCGCCCGGGATGAGGCAGCTGAGGTCGTGCCCCTCTGCGCCGCCATCGAGGCAGAGATCGTCGAGCTGGAGGAGGACGAGCGCGAGATCTTCCTCGCCGACATGGGGCTCTCCGAGCCGGGCTTGCATCGAGTCGTGCGCGCCGGCTACCGCCTGCTCCGCCTGGAGACCTTCTTCACTGCAGGGCCGAAAGAGGTGCGCGCCTGGACCATCCCCCGGGATACGAGCGCACCCCGGGCTGCGGGCGTCATACACAGCGACTTCGAGCGCGGGTTCATCCGGGCGGAGGTGATCTCCTACGAAGACTTCGTCGCCTGCAAAGGAGAGCAAGGCGCTCGTGACGCCGGCAAGCTGCGATCGGAAGGCAAGGATTACATCGTCCGGGACGGCGACGTAATTCACTTTCGGTTCAACGTCTGACTTGACTCTGCACTTCGGCAATCGCTAGTATTCTCGCTCCACTAAGGCTACGTAGCTCAGCTGGTTAGAGCGCGGCACTCATAATGCCGATGTCGGTAGTTCGAATCTACCCGTAGCCACCATAATCCGATGAAATATCAGCCGCCTATGGGCGGTTTTTTTGTGCGATCAAGACAGGACCGCCGACCCATGATCTGCCCGGACCGGGAGAGGACGGACGGTATCCATAGATAAAGAAGCTAGCGGGGGGATCTGCTTCAGCCCTCACCGGCGGAAAAGAAAAGAACCCGCCCCCGAGGTGGATGAGGGCGGGCGTCCAAGAGGTTGCGACGATACCGCCGTCGCGCCGGTTTCGGCCCCACATGGAACCAAAATCTATCGGGAAGGATAGCGTATCGCTAACAAAAAAGATAAACGATTCGCAAGAGAGTGTCTGTCGGAAAAGGATCGGAGTTTTGTAGGCTATTCGACTCTCGGACTATCCTCCAATGCGTACCGCCAGCACGTCGCAGCCTGCACCGTTGAGCACCGTCCTGGCGGTGGAGCCCAACAGGACCGACAAGCCGTGGCGGCCATGACTGCCCAGAACGATGAGATCAGCGCCCAACGTAGACGCCAGCCGTAGTATCGTGTGGCCGGTGCCTCCGATCTCGATGTGCCGATCCCCGGGCTCTATCCCTAAACGATTCCCCAGCACCTCCATTTGTTTCTTGGCGATCTCCAAGAGCTCCTGCTCCAGATCGAAGTCGTCCGGAAGCACGAGGTCCCCCGAGTAGGACATGGGCAGATGCTCTACCACGTGCAACAGGGAAAGCCTAGCCTGACACTGCACCTTCAACTGGTGCGCCCGCTCGACGACGAGGTCGGTCTCGTGGGCAAAGTCCACGGCCAACAGCAGATGCTGGTACGCAGCAGATTTCATGAGGATACTCCATACGGCCGGTTTCTATGCGCCTAATAGTAATCCGCGACCGTGGCAGCTGCAGCCCTTGATCCACCATGTCGCGCTTCAGCCGGAGTTGACGCCAATCATTGGGATGGCGAGAGAAATCTCCTATAAGATGCCTTGATTTTCCGGCTGCGGGAACCGCATGCCGTGATCTGCCTCCCGGATGGGATGAATCCATGATCCGACCTGTCGCACATGTTGCCTCGCTCCCCTTTGATCTAGACCGACCGGAAGACTATGCGCGATGGCGAGAGCGCAAGCTCCAGGAGCATTCGACACGCATAGAAGACCTGATCGTGGAGATACGAGACCCTCGGCATCTGACACCCACCGAGCACGCAGCCATTCTTGCCCGCTGCCGCCGAGACAACATGGCGATCTACGCGAGCCAGGCCCAGGATGACCCGGACAAGGAGATCCCGCAACGGCTCGGCGCACAGCTCGGGCTGCTGCGGCTCGATCACAACATAGGAGCGGACGAGGACGCCATCAGCTCCCTGACCGTCCGCTCCGACGCCCATCACCGTGGCTATATCCCTTACAGCAATCGTCCGATCGCCTGGCACACCGACGGTTACTATAATTCCCCCGATCGGCAGATACACGGGATGCTGTTGCACTGTGTCAGTCCGGCCGCCTCCGGCGGTGAGAACGATCTGCTGGATCACGAGATTCTGTACATAATGCTGCGCGACCGGAATCCAGAATTCGTACGTGCACTCATGCACCCGCGGGCAATGACCATCCCGGCCAATCACGTGGACGGGAAGGAGCTTCGTCCGGAGCAGGCAGGACCCGTATTTTCGGTTCACCCGGATGGTCACTTGCATATGCGCTACACGGACCGCAGCCGCAGCATCCTCTGGCATGAGGATCCGCTCACGGCCGAGGCCGTTGCCTGCCTGAAAGACCTATTGCACACGGGAACGGTCTGGCACTTCAGGGGCAGATTGGAGGCCGGATGGGGCCTAGTGTGCAACAATACACTGCACACCCGTACGGCGTTCGAGGATGGGACGCATCCACGCCTGTTGTACCGGGCACGCTATTACGACCGGATCCAGGGTACCTGATCCAATAAGACGAGAGAGTGACGATGGCTGACGAGAAGAAGACCCCGTCCAAAAAGGCGACGCCCAGGAAGGCGGTGACGAAGAAGGCAACTCCAAAGAAAGGGGCCGTAGCAATGGGGACCACGACAAAGCCTGCTCCCAAAAAGGCCGTGATCAAGAAGACATCGGCCGCGAAGACGATGCCGACCCCCAGAAAGACCACCGCGAAAAAGGCACCGACGGCCACGCCGAGCCCAGCGGCTCCGGGCACGAGATCTCCGGCCTCATCGGCACCATCCCCGGCGACCTCCGTGCCCCGGGCGAAGACATCACATCCCCCACAATCTCCGCTGGCCAAGGGGCGCAAACCGGACATTCCCCAGCCCCTCGCGGTCAGCCCCGAGGAGCGCCTGGCAATGATCCAGGAGACGGCCTACTACAAAGCCGAAAAACGCAACTTCGAGCCCGGATTCGAAGCCGAAGATTGGGTGGAAGCCGAACGGGAGGTCGACGAGACGATTGGGAAAGGGTATTGATCCTCGTCAGATCCCAACCGGGCAGTAGCGCGGATGAGTCCAACCTCCTCCCGAGGTTGGGAGGAGACGCTCACTGGCAGGCCGTAAGGGCTGGCGGGGGGAACGTGGAGCGGGTAAGAAAACCCAATCAGGAGCCCGCCGACGTCCGCTCTGCCCAAAGAAACTGCATCACCTTGCGCACGTACTGCTGCGTCTCTGGATAGGGTGGAATCTGCTTACCGTATTTGAGGACAGCGTTCTCACCGGCGTTATAGCCCGCCAGTGCGAGTCGCAGATCGTGCTCGAACATGTCCAGGAGGAACCGAAGGTACTTGGCGCCGCCGCGGATGTTCTCCGCAGGATCGTAGATATCTGACACCCCGTACCTAGCCGCTGTGGCAGGCATCAGCTGCATGAGCCCAACTGCTCCGGCAGGGGAAACCGCCGAGGGATTGTAGGCCGACTCGGCTCGAATAACGGCGTGCAACAATTCCGGATGCAGGCTGAACTGCCGGGCCGCGCGCTCGATAAGGCTAGCATAGCGACTGCGCCTGACCGCCAGTCGCTTCGGTGGAATTGCCAGCTTCTTCGCTGGGATCGGAAACTTGTGGCGACCAAGGGCGATGAGCCTGCCACTGTTCTCGGTAACGACCTTCTTCGCTGCACGCTTCCATTCCAAACGGTAGTCGCTCCCCTGAAGGGGAGAATCCGTGAAGCAGATCTTCCCATTGGCGTCCACGTACTTGTAGACATCGCCGACGCCTGTAAGTGGAGACCCCAGCAGTACCAGCATCAACCCGAGCGTCGCGCCTTTCATGGTTCAAACTCCGGAGCTCCAGAGCCCCAGTTTTCCGGAATCTAGCGATGCCACTCGACCCGCAACCGATCCCTGTTCAGCACGAGCCACTGAATTGCAATGATAGCCGAAGATGTGTCTATTTTTCCAGAAGATAGATATGCTATCGCTTGTTCTAGATCAATTACCGCGACCCGCGTGTCCTCGCCTTCTCCGCGCAATCCGTGTATACCTCCCGCCATAGCCGCATTGACACGCCCGCAGAAGAGGCGAATCCTATCCGCAGACGTGCCCGGGCTGACGTGGTAGACAGCGATGGGCTCGAGATCGAGGATCTCACACCCCGCCTCCTCCATGGCCTCCCTCCTGACGACATCCCTTGCATCTTCGCCCGTGGTCAAGACACCGCCCACCGGATCCAGAGTCCAAGCCCCACGCCCGTATTCCAGCGCACCGATGCGAAACTGCTCCACCATGACGACCTTCTCACGCGACGCGTCATAGAGGATTGCCGCAGCCGAACTCAGATATTCGATCCGCTCGCGCTCGATGACCGGACTCCATCCGCCGGCAAAAAGGCTATGCCGAAGCCGGTAGCGCACCAGTTTCAGAAATCCGTCGAAGCAGGGCTCACGGGCAATGATTTCCAGTGCGTGCTTCACTGGCTGCGGATTTCACTCAGATCCTCGGGGGAGCGGGCCACGGAGCCGATTTCCGCCTCCGGGTGGTGCCTGAGGATGGTCGCCTTGATCTCCGCCTCACGGCGGCGGGGAACATCCACCATCAGCAGGATCTGACCGGCGGCCAAGGACCTCTGGAAGCGGTCCAGCTCATGGTTGTGCTCCTGGCTGCCGAGCAGAGCGGATATCAAGGCTCCGAAACCCGCACCTGCGGCCGTAGCTGCGAGCAAGGCACCACCGCCGAGCAGAACCCCGGCGGGTGGAAACGCCACCGCGAGCATTCCGCCGAGCAGCCCCGCCACGCCCCCCAGACCGATACCTCGCTCGATACCGTGGGCCAGCTCTGTGCGCTGCCAAACGCCGGCCACCGGGAGATCTTTCAGCTCGTGGGCGAGGCCGGCAATCACGTGCAGATGGGTCTGTGGAATTTTTGCCGCTTCCAGATCCTCCACCAGGAGACGAGAGCTCTCCTCCGAGGGCATCAATACATAGAGTCTTTTCATCGCTCGCTCCTACCCGGACCTCTCTCCGGAAGCCCCTGTCACCCCCACCTCCAGGGTATCGGGGTGACGCCCGCAAGGGATCTCCAGGGCAAAGAACTCGTCGCGCGGAAAGCGCTGTGCGACGACCCAGTACTGGGTCATGAAGTCGCCCACCTCCGACAATAACCGCAGCGCGCCACGCATGCGGGTATCGTCGAAGAAGGCGAAGGGCTCGTCGAGAAACGCGAACTGGCGGTCCTTGGAGATCCGGGACATCCGCTCCTGGGACAGAGCAAGGCGCAGGGCCAGCATGATCTGGCGCTGCGTTCCAGCGGAAATCTCCTCGAGATCCAGAAAGCTCCGCTTCTCGTTCGAATAGACGCGTACCCCGAGATCGTCGCACACCTGTAAGTACTCGTAACGCCCATCCGTAAACCCGGGTAGATTGCGCAAGACCAGAGTGCGTAGGCGATCGTTGAAACGGTCCATTCCCTGGCGTATCGCGCCTTCCAGGAGCTCGCCGGCGAGTCGCAACGTCTGCAGCCCTTCGTCGCAATCCTGCAGCTGCCGAGCGAGCGACTCACGCCCTTCCTCGAGCAGTCGCCGCCTGTCCCTTTCTTCCCGGGCACTCGCCAGGACCTGCGACAGGGTCTCACTCTCCGCCACGAGCTGCTTGCGCCCCCGTTCCATCCAGGAGATCTCGTGCCGCGCGGCAGCACGTACCTCATCGGGGGTTGCTTCCATGGCTAAGACCCGCAGGGCCAATCTGTCGCGGCGCTCGGAATCCGGTTTGTCCACCGTTACCGGCTGATCCATCGAGTCATCACCGGCCTCCAGAGCCCGGAGATCGATCTCCGACCCGGCAGGTGCCGGCACGAGCTCCAGCTCGTCCACCAGTCGGAGCTCCTCGCTCAGCTGTCTCGCCTGGGCCCACCGCCCCTGTGTCCCTGGGCGCAGGACGTAGGTCCAGAGCCAGACCAGGAGCAGGACCAGGGCAAGGGCGGCCAAGAGGTACAAGAAGGCCGGCTCCGGCTGTAGGCCGGCCACGGCAATCGGTTGCCCCAGACGATCCCGAAGCTCCGTTAAGGGCCAGAGCTCCGGCTCGAGGAACAGAAAGAGCCAAAGCCCTAGACCTCCGATGGCCACCAGGGTCAGAATGATCAGCGTCTTCAGAAAGACGGTGAGCCCTCGTCGGAAGACATGAGAAGGCAAGCCTCCGTAGGAACGGCAGTAATCGTCAGCCGCGGATGCCAGTGCGCCGACGCGCGTTACCAGCCGCAGTATCTGCTCGCCATTTTGCGTGAGCTCCTGCTCGACCTTTTCGAGAGACGGTGGCTCCTGACCGAGCTGTGCCAGCTCATGATCCAGGTCGGCAATTTCGCCGGTCAGGCGCAAATGCGAGGCTTCATCCTGCTCGATATCCCGCTGAAGCCCCGCCGCGCATTGCTCCAAGGGGGCGATTCCCGCCATAGCCTTGACTGAAGGGCTGTGGGCATGCGGCGTGGTGATCTCCCGCTGGGCCAGGTAAAAGGTATCGATGTACTCGTCGAAGTCGTAGCCGAGTATGTGCTCCAACCGCTCGTTCACGGCTCTCACTCCCCGAGCCAACGGCTCCTGGGGACGATCGCGCTGTACCAGTCGGGCAGATTGCTCACCACCTCGATACAGGTGGCGGACGACCTCGAGGTCTTGATCGTTGGCGTTGAGCCGAAGCATCACCCAGCCCTGGATCGCCCCCCAGCGGACCAGCTTGCGAAGGTCGTCCGGCGTCAGCGAGTAGGTTCTCCCGAACAGGGCAAAACTGATGATCTCTCCGATCGCACTCTTTCCACTCTCGTTCTCGCCGCTCACGGCGATGATTCCATGCTCCGGGAGATCCTCGAGGCGTAGGCTGCGGTATTTGAGAAGATTTTCGGCTTGTATACTGCTAATGATCATGGATCGCCCTCGCCCGTCTCCATAGCCCGGAGCCTGTGGACAACCAAAGCCACCGCGGCCTCGAAGCGCTTCTCGTCCAGCCCCGAGCCGGAATCGCGGCGACGCTCGAGCTCATCGCGACAATAATCGGCGAAGGCATCCGCGGGCCTGTCGCCCTCTTCGTCCTTCGCAGCACGGCCAAAGGGAATCCTCATCGTCTAGTCGCCTACGCGGAAATAACAGGTAAGCTCGGGGAGGTCGACCTCCCGGGGCATGAGCCGAACCCGCGCGTTCAGCCCCATCTCCCCCCGCAGCCTCACCCTGGCCTCCAGAGCGAGCTCGGGTATCAGCACGACGGATTTATGCTCCCCCTTCTCTACCAGTATCCCCTCGCCTCGCCACCGGCGATTCGCCTGCAGGAAGACCAGCTTCCAATGCTGGTTGGAAAGCCGCTCCGCGCGTCTCACGGCAGCCGCAGCGGTCTCCGCCTCGGCCACTCGCGCGGCGACCTGCTGCACATCGAGCAAAGTCCCGCCGTTCAGCCAAGCGCGGATCTGCTGGTGTACCAAGAGGTCGGAATAACGGCGCAAAGGGCTCGTGGCCCGCGTATAGCGACTCAGCCCCAAGCCGAAGTGGGGCCCGGGCTCGCTCATGAGGCGGGTGGGCTTGAAGCCCCGGCGATAGGCATACATGCCCGCCAGGTCCGTCGGCTGCTCGATCCGATCGGGGGAGGGCTGGGTTGCAAAGGGTATGGGTATCCCCTGCTCCACACAGAATCCGGCCACCGCCTCCCCCGCCATGAGCATGGCGTCCATCACCAGCAAGCGGCTGCGCAGCCTCGGCAGGGGGCGGATG
>Ga0315540_10002498_pt1 | contig 10363 bp, 13 predicted proteins | sample SalMarSW160110MG_FD_203677 | JGI IMG/M metagenome (GOLD analysis project Ga0315540, IMG submission 203677) | Salt marsh sediment microbial communities from the Plum Island Ecosystem LTER, Massachusetts, United States - Salt Marsh Sediment SW1601-10 ... | reverse complement strand
TCGCCGACGGTGCCGCGCAGCGCGCAAAGGCGCTGAATCATCGCCGCTTTCGGCCGCGCCACCCGGCCCTGCTCGAACGCCGCGACCGTCAGCTCGCGCGCGAACACCGCCAGCAGCTCGCCCGGCGCAAGCAGAAACTCGGGATTAGACGGTTTTCCGTAACGCTCGTTCCCCGCCATGAAAGTCTCGTAGATGAGCACTCCGCCGGGGACGAGCGCGTCGGTCAAGTGCCTGAATAGCGGCCGGTAAAGGTAATTCGCGACCACGACGCCGGCGAAGCGCCCCGGCTCGAACGGCCACGGGCTGCCGTCCTCCAGGTCGGCGCGGACGGCGGCCACGCCCGGCACGCCGTCGAGCGCCGCGAGCGCCTCGCGGTCGCGGTCGAGCGCGGTCACGCGGTGCCCGAGCGAGGCGAACAGGCGGGCGTGGCGGCCTTGGCCGCAGGCGAGGTCGAGCACCTCGCCGCGCGGGACGAGACCGGACCAGCGCCGGACCCAGTCCGACGGCGCGAGCGCGGCGTGGCTCATCTCAGAAGAGGAAAACGCCCTTCCCGCTCGCCTGCCGGTCGAACGCCCGGTAGGCCTCGGCCGCCTGCTCGAGCTTCCAGCGCTCGGTGATGAGCTTGTTCAGGGGCAGCCCGCGCGCGGCGACAAACCGGGCGCACTCCATCTGGCCGACGCTGGAGAAGGTCCACGAGCCGATCAGCGTCACCTGGCGGCGCAGCAGGTCGGGGCTCACCTCGAGCCGCACCTCGCCGCCCTCGCCGACGAAGCAGGCGGTGCCCCAGGTGCGCACGCTCCGGACCGCCGCCGCGCGCGCCTCGGGCGACGCGCTGCAATCGAGCGCGAGGTCGACGCCCTCTCCGCCGGTCAGCTCGCGCAGCGCCTCGACCGGGTCGGCGGCGCTCGGGTCGAGCACGGCCTCGGCGCCGAAGCCCTGCGCCAGCGCGCGCCGGCCCTCGCTGACGTCGAGCGCGATGACGCGCGCGCCCATCGCGCTGGCGAGCAGCGTCGCCGACAGCCCGACCGGCCCCTGGCCGAACACCGCGAGCGTGTGCTCGCCGGACAGATTCATCCGGTGCAGCGCGGCGTAGGCGGTGCCCGTGCCGCAGGAGATCGCCGCGCCCTCCTCGAACGAGAGCGCCTCGGGAAGCGGAACCATGGTGCGCGCCGGCGCCTTGAGATACTTCGCGTGGCCGCCGTGGCCGGTGACGCCGTAGACCGTGATGCCGGCGCGGCACAGCTGCGACCAGCCGACTCGGCAGTGTCCGCACAGCCCGCAGCCTTTGTAGTGATGGTTCATGACGCGCGCCCCGAGGGGCGCCTCGGCTTCGCTCACGCCGGCGCCGCGCGCGACGATCACGCCGCAGGGCTCGTGGCCGGCGATCACCGGCCCGCCGGATCCGCCCAGGCCGAGCGACGCGCCCGGGCCGCCGGCGGCGCGCGGCGCGCGGTAGGCGTGCAGGTCGCTGCCGCACATGCCGGAAGCCTTCATCTCGATCACCACCTCGCCCGGGCCAGGCGAAGGATCGGGGAACTCGCGCAGCTCCAGCTCGCGATCGCCCAGGAACACGACTCCTTTCATGCCGCCTCCTTCTTCGTCTTGTCAGCCCGCCGCCGCCGCGTTGGGCAGCTTGCTCACCTGCGGCAGGTCGCAGGCGAGGATCGCCTGGCGCAGCGCCTCGACCGCCTGCGGCCGCGGAAAGCTCTTGCGCCAGGCGAGCGCGACGCGCCGCTCGGGCACCGGCCTGGCGAAGGGGCGGATGCGGATCAGCCCGCTCTTGCCGCCGGCGCCGACCGAGGTCGACGGCAGCACCGTGACGCCCACCCCGCTCGCCACCATCTGCCGGATCGTCTCCAGCGACCCGCCCTCGAGCGCCTTGGCGAGGTGGCTGCGGTGCGGCGAGCGCGCCGCGGCGTGGCAGAAATCGAGCACCTGGTCGCGAAAGCAATGCCCCTCGCCCAGCAGCAGCAGGCTCTCCTGCGTCAGCTCGTCGGCGGTGACGCTCTTCTTCTTCTCCCAGGGGTGCCCCTGCGGCATCGCGACCAGGAAAGGCTCGTCGTAGACCGGCCGCACCATGATTCCGGGCTCGACGAACGGCAGCGCGATCAGGATGACGTCCACCTCGCCCTGCTTGAGCATCTCGGCCAGGCGGTGAGTGAAATTCTCCTGGATCAGCAGCTGCATCGCCGGCGCCGATTTGCGAAGGATCGGCACCAGCCTCGGCAGCAGGTAGGGGCCGATGGTGTAGATCGCGCCCAGGCGCAGGGCGCCTGCGAGCGGATCGTGCCCCGAGGCCGCGATCTCCTTGATGTGCGTCGCGCCCTCGAGCACGCGCTGCGCCTGCTCGACCACCCGCTCGCCCACCGGCGTCACCGACACCTCCCCCGGGCCGCGCTCGAACAGCGTCACCCCGAGCTCCTCCTCGAGCTTCTTGATCGCCACCGACAGCGTCGGCTGCGAGACGAAGCACGACTCTGCCGCGCGCCCGAAATGCCGCTCGCGCGCGACCGCGACGATGTAGCGCAGCTCGGTGAGCGTCACTCGAGCCCCGCCAGGAATTTGCCGATCTGATCCTCGAGCGCCTGCTCGCGGCCAGTATAGAAATGATCCGAGGCCGAGATCACGATCTGCTTCGAGCCCGCGTGCTTGCGCAGCACGTGCCCGCGCTCAACCGACCAGCGCAACACGTTCGGCAGATCGTTCGCGCCGTAGACGTCCAAAACCGGCACGCGCACGTTATCCAGATCGCCGAACGGCCCGCCGCGCCCGAGGCACACCCATGCCGAAAACGGCGCGTCCTCCGTCGCCGCGAAATACGATTCGCTCATCCACGAGCCCATGCTGTGCGAGAGCAGGACCGGATGCGCAAAACCCTTTTGCGCCAGCCACGCCGCCCCGACCCCGATCCGCTCGATCGCCTCCGGGAAAAGCGCGGGATAGTAGTCCGCCGCCTTCGCCCCCGCCGCCGCCACCGGCATCTGGATCGAGAGCGTCGCGTAGCCCATGTCGGACAGCGCCACCCGCAGCTCGCCGATCAAACCCCAATTCGGATGCACCCCCAACCCGTGCACCAGCAGCACCGCCTGCTTCGCCCCCTTCGCCGGCGTGTACAGCCCGAGAAACTTGCGCCCCTCCTCTCCCTTCTCCTGCAGCCACACCGCGTCCCCCACCACGATGTTGGGTACCACCTCGTCCGCCCAGCGCTTCTCCCGCGCGTAGTCCTGCGCCTGCGCCGAGGCGGCGAGCATGAGAAAGACCAGTCCCGTCAGAAGAATTCGGCTCATCTAGGCGTTAAAATCGCGAAGCGCGCCCCGGTAGCTCAGTGGATAGAGCGGCCCCCTCCTAAGGGGCAGGTCGTACGTTCGATTCGTATCCGGGGCGCCACTCAATCGTTTCGCGAACCGGCAGGTCATCGGTTCCGGGATAATCATAGCGCAAGCCTAAGCACCCATTCGAGGCCATAGGCTCGATCGCTGCGGCGTCTTCTACTCAACGCGGGATATCCGGGAAGATCCCGTAGACGGTCATGTCGCCCGAAACTTGCACATCGCAGTCGGGACTGGTGCGGTTCTCATCGCACACGCCCCACCAGAATCCGAACCGTGATGCGCGGTACGGCAGCGCGGACAAGGTCACCGACGCCGGCGAACGCCAGGTGCTGTACTGGTAGGTGCAGACACCCGCGCAGGTGTGTGATCCGCGTTGATCCGTAACGGTCACTTTCCCCGGCCCGGCTGCCACGACGGTCAACGTCGAGCAGGCAGTGCTCGCCAGTGCCAGCGAGACTGCGGAGAGTTTGAGCGCTCTGTAGAACTTGTCGATTTTTCGGCTCATAGCCGGTTCCTCCATCGAAGAGGGGTGCGGGGACGCCAACGCCGTCTCAGCGGCGACTATAAGCGCTGTCGGCAGGCCGTCCAACGCCTCTGCAGCGACGGAATTGCTCGGAGGCAATACTGCATCTAACGCCTTGATCAACCCCCAAAAAATGCGAGGCTGGACGGGTTCCGCCGCTCAGGCGTCGCGGCGCAGGCGGGTTTCCACGAAGCGGCTGAGTTGCTCGGCGAAGCCGGCGTAGCCTTCGTCGATCGCGCATCGCGCGATCTTTTCCCACGGCGCGCCGGAGTCGATCGCGCGCGCCGTCGCGCACTCCGCGGGAAGCGTGGCGCGCAATTCGGCGATCAGCTCCTGTTCGCGAGGCGGGGCGGCCGCCGCGGGCGCGGGCTGCCGGCCGAAGAGCGCGGCGCGGACCGTGGTCAGAAATGTAGAGCGTTGGCCGCCGAGTCGCATACGGTCATTTGGGCACCGTGCGCCAACGCTGTCGAGCAAACGATTGTGCGAGGGGCGGCGGCCTGCTTCGCCTTGACACCGCCTTACGCTTGGCACGGATACGGGGACAGATCGACGCGGCGGCGTGAGGCCCACAAACAAAAAGAGCGACCCACTTCCGTGAGTCGCTCGCCAGCGTAGCTGCCCCTGGAGGAGGAGTGGGAGGAGGAGGTACTCCCCGCCAGGCCTGGAGATTGCTGCGGCGCTACGCTTATACGGTTGTGCTCCTTCGTACCTGCCTTGCTGACTGCTATGTCAGCATTTGGCCCTAATCTCTCATTGAGTAAGGTCAATCGGCAGGCAATTACCGCCGCCGAGGCGCGGCCGGCGTTGAGCGAAGTCAAATTTCTATGCCAATGACATCTGCTGCCACTCGGGAAGTCGTGGAGGCGTGTGGACGGGACCGTGCGGCTGCTTCAGCCACGTGCGCAGGTTGCGGACGTCTTTCAGCACGTGCAGATGGGAGCTCAGCAATCGGGCGGATCTGGGCAGGCTGCCGACTTCTTCGGACGGCGCCTGGGGCTCGCAGATTTCGGTCGCATGGCGTTCGATCGCCTCGAGCCAGTACTCGATGGTGCTGTGTCGGGATTCAGCGCGCGCATGCGCCGGCAGAAGTCGAAGATGTCGGGCACTGCCTCGGCGGGCAAGGTCGAGTCGGCGACGTACCGGTCGAGCTTGCTATGCAGTCCCTCCACCATCTCGAGGAGACGTTCCATTTTGCGGGATCGCATGGCTGCCCTCCCCTGCCCCATTGAACCTCGCCTGCTCGATATCGAAGCACGGCAGCGCGCAGCGAAGTCACGGAGCAAGTCACGCTTTGCACCTTCTGACACTTGGCCGAAACAAAAAGAGCGACTCGATACCGCGAGTCGCTCGCCGGCGTGGCCGCTCCTGGAGGAGGAGTTGAGGAGGAGGATCTGCCTCCAGGTCGTTGGGAAGCTGCGGCGCTACGCCAAGTTCGATACAGATCTCTTACCTAGGCCCGTTCGCGAGATCTTCGGGTGGTGACGCTGGTCCCCTCGATCTCGCTCGGGCTCTCTCGCTTGTTCTCCCTGATGCGTGCCCCAATTGACTGAGGGCATTTCAGCACCCGGGGCGCGGCTCTTCTTTGAGGGAAGTCAAGCGGATGCCGGCCGCCGGTCGCAGGACCGGTCGGCGTTGAGCCGAATCAATCAAGCCAAAAAGAGAGCGGCCCGGAGGAGAGCAGAAGGAAACGGGCGCCCTCCTCGAGGCCGTTCGGCGCTTACGGCGCAACGTTGATGTCGATGTAAACCTCGGTATCGGAAACGCGGGTTACGTTGCTGACGGTGTCGACGAGGGTGTTGTTCGAGGCTCCCTTCGGCGATGTCCCGCCGAGCGAGAAGGTGATGCGGTGGGTTTCCGCCTTGCCTGTCGTGACGTCGCCCGGCATGACCTGGTTCTTGAGGTTCCAGACAAAGCCGTAGGTGAAGTTGCCGGCGACGTTCACTTCGGCGGCGAAGTAGCCCGGTCCGTCGCCCATCCAGAGGGTCTGATCGTAGAGCGGCGAGCCGTCCGGATTGCCGGCGGCGTCCAGTTTCTGGATCTTCAGGTGGGCGTTAGAGGCGAACACGAACGCGGTGGAGTTGTAGTAGGTCGTGCCATCGGTGCCCTGGATCTCGTTCTCCTGGGCCCCGTAGAGGGACTTCATGGTGTACGAGGTCATCGGGGCGGTGAGGGTCTTAGACAGGACCATCTCGATCCGGATCACCGAGTTGACGGTCAGGTTCTGACTCACCAAGTTGTCGCCCCAGGTCGCGTTGACGTGCTGGTTTTCGCTCGCGCCGGCGACCCACTGTCCCTGCCACGTGCTCGCGGTCTGCTGCCTATAGTAGGTAACGCCATCGAGCGGAAAGGTCGTGGTCGGGTCGAGGTAGGGCAGCACGGTCACGGCGGGCGTGCGTGCCGCGAGCGCGGTCACTTCCCCTGCGACCGGGAGCAAACCGGTGTTGAGGTCGATCTGGGTCAGGTCGGCGGTCCAGGCCTTGGCCGGATCGAGTGCAAGGCCGGTGATGCCGATGTCGTTGTCAATGACGGGCCGAGCGTGCTGCTTCAGCGCGCCGACGCGCCGGGCAGCTTCGCCGCCTTGCGGCCGCTGCGCTGAGCCGGGCAACCGCTGGCGCGATCAAGCGTGCCGCGGGCCGGGAGGTCGGCCACAAGCGCCGTAAGGTTGAACTTTCAAGCGGGCAGTTCGTCTCTTCAATGGTAATGATGAATCTCGCCCGGAGCCGAAGCCACGTAATCCTCGTATTCCTGGCGGCGCTCGCCGGCTGCGCAATCCTGCCGCCCCCCGCCGCCCCCGCGCCAGTGGTGCCCACGCACGTGAGGCTGATCGACGCCGAACAGGCGAAAGCCGGGTGCACGTTGGTGGGAAAGGTCGAGCTGTACAAGCAGATCGTGGTGGGCGGCATGCCGGCCGCGCAGCTCCGCGTCCGCGAAAAGGTGGCGAAGGCAGGCGGCAACGCCTACGTGGTGACTTCGCAGTATCTCGGCCCGCATGGGCTGTTCGACATCAAGGCCGACGCCTACCGCTGCAAGCCCTAGCGCTCAGAAATGCCAGGAATTGGGGCGGTCATGATTGCCTGAGCTTCATTGCGGCTTCGTAGGCAGCATTGATCTGCTTCGACTTGGACTCGGCCAGCGCCCTGAGCTCCTCGCCCATCTGCGCCACCTTATCCGGGTGATACTCGCTGATCTTCTGCTTGTACGCCGAGACGATCTCCTCCCTGGACGCGGTCTGCGGCACCTCGAGCACTCGAAACCACTCCTCGGCGCTTGCGTTCTCGCCTTCCCGGGACAGCCAGTTGAGGATCGCGCTCATGATCCAGTACCCCAGCAGGAGGAATACGACGACGACCAGCAGCTCCATTCCGCTCATACGCCCATCGCCTCGATTCGCGCGCGGTACCTGCCGAGCTCGGCGTGGCGGGCGCTTCCGTCGGCTTCCCACTCGAGCTCCTCTTCGATCCAGCGACGCGCCGCGCGCAGCAGCCCGGCGAAGCTCTCGGCATCGAGCAGCTCCTGGGCGAATGCCAGCGGATCCTCTATCAGCGGCATTCGCAGGGCGATCTTGCGCACGAGATTGATCGCGAGCGGCGGGCACGCCAGGGACCCGAGCGCGAGCTCGGCGCACTCCCTGTTCGACAGGCCGAACAGCCGGCGCCGCCGAACAAGCAGAACTGCGGCGACCAGCGCCGTCACGTAGATGACCAGCGCCAGCACGACGACAGGGGCGTCGAGCCCGATGTACAGATAGAGCGGAAGGCCGGCCAGCAGCAGGACCAGCAGGACGACCACGGCGCGCCGCAGCGGCACGAGCGCGTCCGAGACCGCCCGCAACGAATCCCGGTAACTCTCGAGCCGCGCGGGCGGCGAGAGCGACCACGACGCGCGAAACGTCAGGGAGTCGGGAGACAAGGGATTCGGCAGGTAGGGATTCCTGCGAAGAAGCTGCCAGGCCGAGCCACCGGACCAGCTCCAGCTGCCGCACGATTCGGTGAAGACTACCTCGTCCGAGTAGAGCAGCATCGCCGAATCGAGCAGGTAGAAAGCCGCTACGCCCCCGACCAGAAGAGCTTCGGTCGAAAGCGTCACTGCTTCCTATGGAAGAATTTCTTGAATCCGGCCAGAACCGCCACCGCGCCGGCCGCGAGGAATTTCCAGGCCGCGGCGAAGAAGCCCGCGAGCAGCGCCCAGAAGCCCTTCTTGGTCGCGACCGCCGCGGCGCCGCCCGCGATGAGCGCCGCCAGCCCGTATTCGGCCACCCGGTCTCCTTCGCGGAATTCCGCGTAGCGTTCGCCGGCAACGTAGCGGTAGCCGCTGATCAGCCCCTTGAATTCGGCGACCGCCTGATTCAAGGCGCCGGGCTCCGCCACGATGACGACGCTCATCACGCCCGTCCTGCCGAGAATCCGCGTGTTGTAGTTGATCACGCGGTCATCGGTCCTGTCGTCCTTTCCGATCAGCGCCCACTCGAGCAGCTTCGCCTGCCTGTCGTATTGAGGCGGGAATTCCCAGCCGACCACGCTCATGGTGTCCCAGCCGTGCTTTCGTCTCTCCTCGTTGCCCCGGGCCGTGCCTTCGCGCACGTCGCGCAGCACCTCGTCCGCGTCGATGGCCTCGTTGTCCTTGACGTAGCCGATCGGCTCGAACTCGAACAGCGCGAACCAGTTGAACTTGGCCGGCGCGAGCAGGTATTCCCGCCCGCTGGCGAGGTTGTGATTCAGCTCGAGGAACTTCTTGGTGTCGGCCGCGCCGAGGAATCCGTAACCGGAGGGGACCTCGATGGTCGCCTTGTCCCCGATCGCCCCCGTCGTCGGACCGATCTGCCACGCCAGTTTCGGCGCCGGGCCACTCTGCGCCTTCGCGGCGAGGCTCACCCCAACCGCCACAAGCATCGCGATCGCCAGACTCGTGCGTTTCACCTGCCCCCCCTTTCGCGTCAGATCATGCCATCGTCGATGTGCAATGCTATGGTGCCAAGCCTCGAAGTGCGGCAAAAGCCAAATTTGACCGCGTTTGGACGAATTTGGAATCGCGGGAATCCGGGAGGCGCAGACGGGGATGGTGTTCCACGGAAAGTGGTACGACGAGGTGGCGCTCGGCGAGCGCTTCGGCACGAGCCTCACGGTCACCGAGACGCATTTCGTCCTCGGCTCGGGCCTGTTCGGCGACTTCAACCCGCTGCACGTCGACGAGGTGTTCGCCGAAAAGTCCCAGTTCGGCTCGCGCATCCTCCACGGCCCGTTCACCAGCGCGCTGGTCTCGGCACCGGTCGGAATGTTCTTCGCCGGCACCGCCATTGCCTACCTCGAGCACGCCTGCCGCTTCAAGGCGCCGGTGCGAGCGGGCGACACGCTCGCCACCGAATGGACGGTGCTGGAAAAGCTCGACAAGCCGAAGCACCGCGGCGGGATCGTGGTGATGCGCGGGCTGTGCGCCAACCAGCACGGCGACACCGTGGTCGAGGCCGACGGCAAGATCTTGGTCGCTGCGCGCCCGGCGCCCTAGGAAACGAAGGCCGTGATCCTGCGCGCCGCGCCGCCCGCACGTTGTGGCAATACAACAGCTGGACCATCCCGACGCCCGTAGTCGATCGCTAAGCTGCCTAACGCACAGTGACGCAGCTCGCGCCGGAGCAACCTGCAATCCGGGAATTCTCCCGCGTACAAGGATGTCACGAGATGACCAAGGTTAAATTGCTCTTTACCGGGCTACTGGCCGCAACGAGCCTCGGCCTCAGTTCGCCGCTCTATGCGCAAATGTCGACCCCTAACTTCTACGCTGGCGGGTCGTTTGGCCAGACGAAGGCCAAGAGTGCCTGCAATGGCGTTGTGGCGGCAGGGCTTGGCTGCGACGACTCGGATACGGCGTACCGGATTTTCGGCGGCTACCAGGTCAATAGAAACTTCGCGGCCGAGGTCGGCTACGCCGAGCTGGGTAAAGCCGCCGCGAGCGGCGTCGTTTCCGGCGTACCGCAATCGGGAAGCTGGAAAGCGAGATCTTGGGACATCGTGGCGGTCGGGATCATGCCTCTCAGCGAGCAGTTCTCGCTGCTCGGCAAGCTCGGGATCGCCCTTTGGCGTCTCGATTCGACGTTGACTCCGACTGGCATTGGGTCGGTGCAACAGTCCCCCACCGGCACGTCTGCCACCTATGGGCTAGGCGGACAGTACGACTTCACGCAAAAGGTCGGCATGCGCCTGGAATGGCAGAAATACAAGGACGTCGGAAACGACGTAGGCGTGAAAAGCGACGTCGCCGTGTTCAGCTTAGGCGCGCTCTACAAGTTTTGATCACAGCGTAACTGGAGGAAAGAAAAGCCTGGGCCTGCCTCGGCTTTTTCTTCGTACATGGACCTGCGCCCGACGCGGGCGCATTCGATCGGGGGTAGCGTGAACGACACTCAGAAGCTGGCGGCGGAAATCTTCGCCCGCATCATGGCGGGACGCGCGCTGAGCGGATATCAGACCATGAATCCGGAGCAGCTCGCCGCCGAGGTCCGCGCCGCCTATGC
>Ga0315540_10002496_pt1 | contig 10367 bp, 10 predicted proteins | sample SalMarSW160110MG_FD_203677 | JGI IMG/M metagenome (GOLD analysis project Ga0315540, IMG submission 203677) | Salt marsh sediment microbial communities from the Plum Island Ecosystem LTER, Massachusetts, United States - Salt Marsh Sediment SW1601-10 ... | reverse complement strand
ACGCTTGCATTCGCCTTCCAGACCCTTGCACGCCCTCTAGCGGATTCCGTCTAAGGGTCATGGAATTGTCTACACCCAAAACTACTAAGACCCTTGCCCGTCTTTCTCGGGCAGACAATAGACATTACCGATGTTCCGTAGGAGCACACTGAATCTACTTCGATGACCAATCGGGTGCAACTTGCGTTGGCGCGAACCAATGGCCCCCTTAGCCCGCCGTTGTTCCAACGTGGAGTTCAGAGTTACGCACTACTCACTTCTGTGTGTGTCTAACGTCACTTGTGCAAGCGTGGACGCGGACTCTAGAATGGCGAGTAAGGCATGCGAGGCACTGGGGCGATAGGGAAGTCCTCTTCATGGTTTCACATCGAGAAGCCACGATTATCCGGGACCTGTTGACGCTTGGGTCTCTGGCTCCAGCCAGCGAACCCAACGCACTTTGCACTCTGCTTCTGTCAGCGACTCACGCCAGGGCAATACTCCTTTATCGTTACAGCAGGTATGACCAGGTCTGGCGACTGCAGGGCAGTTCCGGCCTTGGCAAGAGCGAGCCCGACTCTTGCAGCGAAGAGCCGGGGCTGCCTCTGCCATCGGCATGGCAGGCAATATCGAGCGGGCAGAGCCTCATCGACCTTCACAGACGGGCAGGAATCGAAGCCCGCGGCGTGCTGCCTCCCTCCTTCGCTTCGACCAAACCTGCCAGCATCCGAGTGTTCCGCAACGATGTCGGAACGCGCGTGCTTCTCCTGAGCACCAACCACGAAGGCGAAGAGCCTACTTCCAGCACCGATTACTGGACGATCGTGGCCCGAGTCTTGGGGCTATTGCTCAGACTGTGGGACTTACAGGAGGACCTAAATGAGCAAGAGAGGAACGTAGAGCAATACCGCACTAACCTTGTCGCTTTGCTCGATATTCTCAATTCAGTCAGTGGAACTTGTCCCATCAACAATCTTTATGAGTCCACTGTGGACATGCTCCAGAAGATCACGCGTGCCGACGCCGTTGTGTTGCGGCGCTACGATGAGATCAACGGCCTCCTGCGTTTGGTGGCCGAACGAGGACTGAGTGACGAACTAAAGCAGAAGATCAAATGCGTGGCGGAACGGCCAGTTTTCATTGATATGTTCCGAGAGAAGAGGGCTGGTGTAAGACCGACCGTGAATCCAGAGGCGTGGGATTTGGGCTACATGCAAGCAACCTCGGTGCCGTTGGTTGCATCAGAGAAAGTAGTAGGCTCAGTCAGCCTGCTGGATCGGTCTGGCAAGTATCCTTCGGTCGATGAATTGCGGTGGCTCGAGGTCCTGGGCAGGTGTGTCGGGCTCATGATCCATCAAGTGCACGAGGCCGAGTCTCAATGGGAAACCGCTGTTTTGCAGGAGCGGTCTCATCTAGCCCGTGAGATTCATGACGGCTTTGCCCAGTCGTTGGCAGGCCTTCAACTACTGCTTGAAGAGCAGCGCTCACTCCTTCAGGATGGCGATATCGACGGCGCCCTAGATGTATCGGGACAGCTAGGTCTCCTAGCTGATGATGCCTACAGCAGTGTCCGTGAAGAGATACTTGCACTTCACGACGAGGCCTCATACGAGGGGGGACTGGATGGATTTCTGAACGACTACCTCCCGCGTTTTCAGCGACAATGGGGAATTCAATGTCATGTTGAAGTTGCGCCATATGACGATGGCAGCGAAAGTCTTGATCTCCAACCGGCAGTCCAGTCCCAGCTCACGCGGATTATCCAGGAAGCGCTCGCAAATGTGCGCAAGCATGCCGGTGCGACGAAGGTGAGGGTGAGAGTTGAAGGAAAACATGGTGAGGTACACATATCCATTGAGGACGACGGGAGAGGGTTCGACATGAAATCCATACCCACCGGCGCGTACGGGTTGCGAGTCATGCAAGAGAGGGCGAATGGCGTCGGCGGAAACATCAGTATCCGGTCCACACCGGAACACGGGACTCTCCTTGAAGTCGTGCTTCCGACCAACTTCGTTGCCTTGCACGGGGAGACGCCATGAGGACTGTCCTAGTCGCGGATGACCATGTGTTGTTCAGAACAGGACTCAAGTATGTCATAGGGCGCTGGGCAGACTTCTCGATCTCTGGGGAAGCATCCAATGGAGAAGAGGCCCTAGAACTAGCCAAACTGACATGTCCGGATGTGATCTTGCTGGATATCTCCATGCCAAAGATGGATGGCATCGAGGCGGTCCGGCGTATCAAGGAGGCTGTGCCGGGCACCCGCGTTGTGATGCTTACAGTGTCGGAGTCAGAGGATGACCTGTTTCGGGCCTTGAGGAACGGCGCTTCAGGCTACGTGCTCAAGAACGTCAAGCCTGAGGCGCTTCGGAGAATGCTCAGTGGCGTTCTTGAAGGTGAGGCTCCGCTTTCATCGTCGATGGCATCCAAGATCGTCAAGGAGTTTAGTCAAACTGACGCTGGTAGCATACATCGTACCCCAGAAATGAGCTCTCTCACTCAAAGAGAGACAGAGGTTCTGGAATTGGTCGCGGCTGGCATGTCCAATGCTGAAGTCGCGAATCGCTTGGTCATCAGCGAGAACACGGTCAAGAAGTATCTTCACAACATACTCGACAAGCTCCAACTCAACAATCGGGTTGAGGCGGCGGTCTACGCCGTTCGGCAGGGACTGGTGGGAGACTGAGACGGCCTGCCTCCCAGGTCCGAGATGCCATCTGTTGGGCATCCGAGATTGGCAGGTCCGCGCAATCGCTCTTGAAGGAAGAACCGCGATTCTCCGCTCGCCGGGTACACGAATGGGTACCCCTCCCTATCACTTTGATGGCGATAAAACGGCTCGAACGAACCCTTGCCCTACGCTTTCCCATGACCTAGTCTAGTGATAACCACAAGGGAAATCAGCTACCGCAATCGGGCACTCCAGTCATGGGGATTTTGGTCATATCACCAAGCCCTTTGTTCAAAGATGTCTTGGCCGGGATTCTGGAACGCCGGGATCTCGAACATGTGGCCATTGCTGATCCTTCTTCGGCCGCTGCGGCAATAGCAACAGAAAAACATCGGGTGATTCTGATTGACGAAGCGACTGGGGCTGCTTGTGTTCATGAAATCGTTGAGGAAGTGAGAAAGCTTCCCGCTTGTCGGTTGATATTCCTCGCGCAGGAGGGCAACGACATGCTCGTGCTGGACTCACGCGTGGCTTTGATCAAGGAGGTCAGTGACCTTGTGTCTGCGGTCGGCGATCTCCGGTAGGTCCGTCTCTCGAAGATTTGTGGGTGGATCCTGAAATGTGGTCTGAAGACAGGCCAGCGCATATTCATTTGATCGAAGTCGACTTCCTCTCAAACCATGGTGAGCAGGTCGGCTCACATTCAAGATGAAGGGAAAATGGCACAGGCCGTTTCCCAATTCCAGGCATCGTCAAGAATGCGGATCTTCCAACACGGGACGGTGAGCCGCTGTCCGGCGAAAGGGTGCCTTCCATTCGGTCGAGGGGAGATCCGAACGAGGGCGATCAATGCGTAAGGAGGTGTTAGTCGAGAATTGGAGGAATCATTGCTGAACGACCTCGCACACTAGGTTCGTGGTCCCTCATAATTTGGAGGACGAAGGAGGAATCAGATGGCAACTGCGACTGCGACCGGCAAGGTCACCACAATTCCGCGTTCGTACATCTATGCGATTATCCCAGCGGCTGTGGCATTGAACGTTGTGGGCGGGTACATCAACACCGTCCTCAGGTTGCCCACATTCCTAGACACAATTGGAACTGCCGTTGTGGCCATGACCGTAGGGCCGTGGTGGGGGGCGCTGGCTGGGGCGACTACCAACATCATCAAGGGGTTCACAGTCGGCCCGATCTCTATCCCCTTCGCCGCATCTAACGTCGCTGCAGCCCTGATTTGGGGCTATGGCGTGCGTTGGGGCATGGGAAAGAGCTTTGTGCGATTCCTGATTATGTCACTCGTCGTGGCAGTGGTCGTTGCCAGTGTCAATGTCCCCATCGCTGTGTTCATCTTCGGTGGGGCAACAGGGCACTTCTCTGACGTGATCGCAGCGGCTTTTCTGGGCATGGGACAACGGCTGTTCGTGTCGGTGTTCTCGGCGAAGATCCTCGTCGAACTGGCTGACAAGATAATCTCATCGTTTGTTGCCCTTGCTATTCTGGGGGCCCTGCCGCCCAGCCTTACAAAGAAAGTCACGATTGTGGGGCAGGCCAGAATGCAGCTTGTCGTCTGGATCGCGGCGGGTATTGTGCTTTCCGCGCTCCTGATCTTCATCTTCCTCTATGCATTTTCCTAGAAAGCCAACAGTCAGGCCCCATCGAGGGCCATGGAAGAGTGAGGGCCAGGGCCAGGACACTGAAGACCTGCCAACGCGATAAGGAGACTAGACATGAGCATTGGATGGGTTCTCTTCTTCGTCATCGTTCTTGTGGTTGCGTATCTCGGCATCCGAAGACTGAGCACGACAAGCGAGGGAAGCACCGAGGCAAAGCCCCTAACCACCATGGCAGGAATGGGCTTTGGGATCATCATTCTGGGCCTGCTCGTTCTGCTGATGCCCTCGACCTCTGCTCGAATTGCAGCTTTGCCAAATGTCACCAGTGATGCCTATGCCATCCTGGTGGGGATCAGCTACCTGCTTGGTGTGTTCATCGTGTTGGCAGGCGTGGGTGTGCTGTTCGTCAGAGAGAAGACCGAGTAGGCTGTCAAGTGCCGAACTGACGGTCGGTGCGCAGGTGGGTCTCTGATTGGTCTGAAACCGCAGCCAGGCTGAGACGCCCCCCGGGGCGAGTGATTGCCTTCTGTGAAGCGGGGCCGTAAGGCCTAGTCAACTCACGAAGTCCGCAACATCAGCCTGGCTGCATCACGTCTTGCTTGAGAAGGGCTGGCAGCCCTCGTTTGAAGGAGAACCGGTATGGCCGAGGGGTACATATGTATAGAAAACCTGACCTACGAATACACCGATGGCAACGGGTTGGCCCTCAACGATATCAGCCTCGGCGTCGAAAAAGGAGAGTACGTTGCCATATTGGGGGCTTGCGGAGCGGGTAAGACAACCCTATGCCTGTCGATCAACGGCATTGTGCCCCATATGCTCATGGGCGAGATGGGTGGCCGTGTAACTGTAGATGGCATGGACACGCAATCGCACGAAGTGCGCGAAATGGCGCAGGTCGTGGGGATGGTGTTTGACAATCCAGAGTTCCAGCTCAGTCAGATATCGGTCGAAGAGGAGATCGCCCTTGGACTAGAAAGCCGTGGCGTTCCTCGTGAGGAGATGCTGCGTCGAATCCCGGAAGTCTTGGAGATCGTGGGCTTGCAGGGCTACGAAAAGCGTTCGCCAATGGCCATGTCCGGAGGCCAGCAACAGAGACTGGCAATAGCTGCCGCGCTTGCTATCTCGCCAGACATCCTGGTGCTCGATGAGCCTACGTCGAATCTTGATCCGATTGGGAAGCAGGAAGTCTTCGAAGTTTGCGCAAGGCTGAACCGTGAGCGCGGAACGACAATCATCATCGCCGAACATGAAGTGGAATCCATAGCCATGTATGCCGATCGAGTCTACGTGCTGGATCAAGGCCGGAACTTGCTCGGGGGGACACCAAGAGAGGTGTTCAGCGAAGTCACCACCATGCGCTCGATCGGGCTGCGGGTCCCTCAAGTGACTGAGCTTGCGAGCATTCTCAGAGATTCCTTCGGGAAATGGTCGGGAAAGTATCCTGTGAGCCTCGATGAAGCGGTCGAAGGCATTCAAAGTCGATGGGGTGGAAACTGATGGTTGAGAACCTGATCGTTTGCGAGCATCTGTGGCACACGTATGCGGGAGGTGTCACGGCAGTACAGGATGTCAACCTGAAGATCGATGCCGGCGAAGTCGTGGGGGTTATCGGCCAGAACGGCTCAGGAAAGACCACTCTTGTCAAGCACTTCAATGGACTGCTTAAACCCAGTCAAGGCAAGGTCGAAGTGAGCGGTCTGGATGTCGGGACTCACAGCGTCAATGAGTTGTCACGCTTCGTCGGGTATGTATTTCAAAATCCGAACCACCAGCTTTTTGCCACTTCGGTGAAAGAGGAGCTCGCCTTTGGCTTGAACAACTTGGGACTGAGCGCGGCAGCGGTAGATGAAGGCGTAGACAGAGCTGTTGCGTTCTTTGGGTTGGATCGATATCTGACCACCCATCCATACCGACTGAGTTTCCCGCTCCGGAAGATGGTCGCCCTCGCCGCGATCTATGCGATGCAACCCAAAGTCTACATCCTCGATGAACCCACAACCGGCCAGGACCACATTGGGGTGACGCTCGTGAGCAACCTGATCGCGAAGCTCCGCGAGCAGGGACCCACGATCGTTGTTGTGTCTCATGATATGCGGCTGCAAGCGGAAGCAACGGATCGTCTGATCGTTATGCGGCGGGCCGAAATCATCGGCGACGGAACGCCAAAGGAGATCTTCTCGGATCATGCCGTCTTGGAAGCAACCAACCTACATCCACCCCAGATTACGCGGCTGAGTCAACTGATCACAAAGCCGGGATTGCCCAACACGGCTCTGACTGTCAACGAAATCGCGGCCCCTCTCGCCTCGACGTTGTAGGAAGACCGTTTTGAGGTTGAGGAGATGTGTCGATGGCTCAAATGGATTACATGCCCATACCGATCGTCCTGATCCCGGGCGACAGCTTCTTTCACCGCCTGCATCCGATTCCAAAGCTAATCTGGTCGATTGGCGCTGTCGTATTGGCATTTGCCACCCGGAATCCTCTGGTCTTGGGCGTAGTGTTTCTGGGCGGCCTGCTCCTCTTCGTGCTGTCAGGGACATGGCGGGGGTACGGTCGCTTCATCGCTATCCTCTTCCCGATCAGTCTCTCGTTGATGGTCTTTCAGTCGCTCGCCCCGGCCTTCCCGCCACCCTGGACGCCCATAGCCCAGATTGGCCCTTTCACTATCTACAACGAAGGCGTCTACAGCGGGCTCTCACTTTTGGCACGTGCCTGGGCCGCCAGCAATCTTGCCATCCTGATGGTGATGACGACCCATCCTAGTGACATGTTTGCCGCGCTACAGTCTATCGGCATGCCCTATGAGCTCAACTTCATGCTCATGGCCAGTCTTCAGCTCATCCCCATCGTCCAACGCGAGTTCGGGATTGTGGTCAGTGCTCAGCGATCTCGGGCCATGATGGCTCACGGCTTCGCTGCGCTGCTTCCCAGCATGGTGCCCGTTTTTGCTGGCACTATCGAGCGGGTGCAGCAACTTTCCATGAGCCTCGAATCTCGAGGATTCGGCTCCAAGGGAGAGAAGACGAGCCTACGCAAGATTCGCGCGTCGACCACTGACTGGATAGTTGGAATTGTCGGCGTCTGCGTCACGGTCCTTTCCTCGTTCCTGGTAATTCGATACCGACATGAGCTCGACTGGAGCAAGCTGATCCTAATGCCTCCGTGGCTCGCTGTATCGATCGTCTTGGGATGCGCGGGGACATTTGTTGTGTCCACGGTGGTGCTGATGCGAAGGGCAGGGAGGGAATGAGTTTTCGATTTGCGCCCGCGCATGAGATAGAAGCTCAGACGAATTAACCACGGGGGGTGTCCCTCACACAGCCCGAATGACGTACAAGCGATCTTGGGCTTGGGGAGTAACTTCAACGAGGAGGACTACGACATGGAATCGCTCGAGGTGATGCATCACATCAAATTGGAGCCAGGAGATGTGGGGCGCTATGTGTTGTTGCCGGGCGACCCGGGTCGCTGTGAGCTGATCGCTGAGCACTTCGAAGAAGCCGAGAAGGTCGCCCAAAACCGCGAGTACACCACCTTCTCGGGGATGCTGCTTGGCGAAAAAGTGTCTGTCACTTCGACGGGGATCGGAGGTCCATCTGCCGCGATAGCTGTCGAGGAATTGTCTGAGATTGGCGCTGATACCTTCATTCGGGTAGGCACATCCGGGGGAATGCAGCCGCACGTGGAGGCGGGAGACTTGGTGATAGTCACCGCAGCAGTACGTGAGGAGGGCACAACCCAACTCTACGTACCGATTGCCTATCCTGCAGTTGCTGACATTGATGTTGCGTGGGCTCTTCGGATGGCGGCCAGAGAACTCGGATTAGCGCATCACACCGGAATTTGTCGGTCGACAGACTCATTCTACGGATCGAAGAGTCCAGAGACAATGCCTTCTCGATACGAATTGGAGAACCGTTGGAACGCCTGGATTTCGTCTGGCGTCCTGTGTTCAGAGATGGAGGCCGCAACAGTTCTGACCGTCTCGCGTATTCGGGGGAAGCGCGCCGGATGTATCGCCCTGGTCAACAGCAACAAAGGGTTGCCGCCGCTTGAGCCCGAGGAGCTCGCCAGGCGCCGCAACTTGGATCCACTCATTCGTACGGCTGTGGGGGCACTCAAGATCCTTATAGCGCAAGACCGCGGAGCGTCTGCTTAGGCAGGGCACGCAGGCCTGGCATATCCGGCGCAATCTCGCCCGTGTAATGCTGCCAAAGGGCGAGAAGTGGAAGGAGCCGTGCCGGGCCTGAGGACCAGTATTGGCGCCGTTCAACACACAACAAGTGAGATTCGATATGGTCGGAAAGCCAGCTTCCCTCGACGCAGTGCCGGAATCGGCGGACTCGAGCTTTCCGTTTGGTTTCCTCCTTCTACTTCTTTCGGCATTCCTGATCAACTTCATTGGTAGAACGGTAGCCGGCCCCTTGATGCCGGTTATTGAACCAGAGCTGGGGATAGGGCACACAACAGCCGGAAGCTACTTCCTTACCCTGGCCATCGGCTACTCCGTGACGCTTTTCTTAGGCCAGCTTCTGTCCTCGCGCCTCTCTCACAAGCAGATCATCACATTATCGTCTCTCGGGGTCGGACTGGTGCTCATGAGTAGCCTTGTCATGACCACGAGCAGGGGGCTGTTTGTCTTCTTTCTCCTTATGGGAGTCAGCTCGGGGTTGTACTTCCCTTCGGGCCTTACCGTTACAACCGCGGTTGTGGCAGCTTCGTCATGGGGTGTTGGGATTGCCGTTCATGAACTTGCCCCCAATCTCGGCTACTTGATAGTGCCATTAATCGCTGAGGCGTCACTCGATTTCCTGAATTGGCGGATGGGCATGGCTTTGGTTGGTGCGCTCGCGTTTGCTGTGGCCTTCGTCTATCACTTTTGGGGAAAGGGGTCCGACCTACACGGAGCCAAGGTCGATCTTGGTACGATTCGAGACCTGCTTGGGAAGAGGGAAATCAAAGTCTCCCTTGTCTTGTTTGGGCTCGCAATGGCAGTGAGCTACGGGCTGTATGTCATGCTGCCTCTTTACCTTGTCGCCGACCGTGGCTGGGCTAGAGAGGCAGCCAATCTTACAATCTCCCTCTCGCGGATACCGGCATTGGCCGGACTTCTGGGGGTGGGGTGGGCAGTCGACCGCATCGGTCCAACTAGGATCATATGGGGCTCCCTTTTCTTTTCGGGGATTGCATCCATCGGACTGTCTCTAGTTCGTAACGATTGGCTAATCGCCATTATCCCGATTCAGGCATTGTTGGTTGTCTCGTTCTTTCCAGCAGGATTTGCTCTCTTGTCAAGAGCTACGCTGCTATCAAGCAGGAACATCGGCGTGTCTTTGGTGATGGCGGTTGCCACCCTCTTTGGACAAGGGGTTGTACCGACGGTTCTCGGTTACCTTGGCGATATTGGTTCGTTCTCTCTCGCCATCGCAGCTGTAGGCGTCGCTGCAGCATGCGGGGCATTCTTGGTTCTTTTGGTTAGGGAGGAGACACTATCGAAGTCGTAGGCCTTTCGATGGCGTCCAGGTTTTTTGATCCGTGGAGGGTCCCACGGGACTCCAAACATGTGCCAGAACACAGCGCGAAGACGAGATCGGCAACTCACTGGCCTTTGAGAGGGGGTGTGTGCTCTGATGGGTTATCTCCCCCTGACGAGTCTCGGACAGTAATGCGCCAAGAGAATCTTCTTTAGGGAGCCATTCCAGCCTCCCAAAGATCTTCCTGATCTCCGGCGGCTTGTATGGGGACAAGTGCTCAAGAGGCGACGACGGGATTCGAACCCGTGATGGGGGTTTTGCAGACCCTTGCCGTCGCTCCCCAGCCCTTGCACGCCTTTTCGCGCATTCCGTCTAAGGGTCATGGAATTGTCCACTGCCTTTTTGACCAAGACCCTTGCCCATCGTTTTGGGCCAGGCAATAGACGTAACAGCTTGTCTTGAGATATGGATAGCTTTGCCTCATCGGTCCAGTTGGTGTAGCTTGACAATGAGTCGTTCGGCGACCGCCCAAGCTGACACTTGATCCATCGATCTCACTGATGAGGACCGTTGTCCGTGACCACTGGACAGAGGCTCTCACGGATCAGCTTGGAAGCGATC
>Ga0315540_10002495_pt1 | contig 10368 bp, 10 predicted proteins | sample SalMarSW160110MG_FD_203677 | JGI IMG/M metagenome (GOLD analysis project Ga0315540, IMG submission 203677) | Salt marsh sediment microbial communities from the Plum Island Ecosystem LTER, Massachusetts, United States - Salt Marsh Sediment SW1601-10 ... | reverse complement strand
TCGATATCTGATTTTTTCAAGGTTATTCTCAGCATTTTGCACGGGGTATACCGCCACAAAAATTTTATAATGGGGATAGTTCGCCATGCGTTCGAGGATGCGCTCAGCGTCTCGCAGAGAAAGAAACTTGTCCGTCATCCGAATCCGGTTGCGCATAGAGGCGGAGTATCTTTTAAAGATTTTCTCTGCAAACCGGTATATTCGGCGCTACAAGGACAATTCCTGAGGCACCCAGTATACCCCTTTACCAAGGAAGCCGACGGGCACGGTGTTGCCGATTCTCAGATTTGCAGATATGGCTTTGGCTTCTCGCCGTGAAAGATAGGTTTTCAGGTTTTTCCCGCCATTATGGGCGAGGGTCACCTCAACGATCCCGCTGCCGTTCATCAGGTAAACATCGGAAATGCTCAGGCTTCCCTGCCAAACATAATCCTGCGGATCTCCATCTGGAAAGAGTTCGATGCTCCAGCCCGGCAGGGTCAGACAGATCCGCTCGGGCAGATCGTCTTTGCCGGCGGAAAGCCGAGCCAGATCCACATCCCCCATCACCGTCACAAGCCGGTTATCCTCGACCGTTGCCGTGATCAGGTTCTCGATGCCCACCAGTTCGGCGACGCTGCGGCTGTTGGGATGTCTGCACACCTCTTCCAGTGCCCCATTCTGCAAGATCCGCCCGTCTTTCATTACGGCCAGTTGATCGGCCAGGAAAAAGGCTTCCGCGAGATCGTGCGTGATGTGAACAATCGTTACTCCGAGCTGGGTGTGAATCCTTTTCAATTCGTTTTGAATGCGGCTGCGGGTAACACGGTCAAGGGCGCTCAGCGGTTCATCGAGGAGCAGCACATAAGGCTCCATCACCAATGCCCGGGCCAGGGCCACACGCTGGCGCTCTCCTCCGGAAAGCCGGCTGGGCCGCCTTTTGAGCAAATGTCCGATTTCAAGAAAGTCTGCCATTTCTTCAACAACCCCTTTGATTTTGCGTTCCGGGGTACCTTTCAGATGCAGACCAAAGGCAATGTTCCGTAAAACCGTGAGATGCGGAAACAGGACATAATCCTGATATACGATTCCCAGATGCCTTTTTTCGGGTGCCAGTCGGGTGGCATCGAGGCCCTTGATATGGATGCGTCCGCTGGTGGGCTTGTGTACGCCGGCGATGGTTTCGAGGAGGACGGTTTTCCCCGTGCCCGTGGAGCCAAGAAGCGTCAGGTAGGTTCCGGCCTTGACATGGAGGGAGACATCACGGAGCTGAAATTCGCCCAGCCTGACATCAATCCCTTCAAGTCTGAGCATCTATACCTCCTTTTGTTCTCTTGCGAGCCAGCGCAATCCGGAGAAAATGAGAAGACAAAGGAGGATCAGAATCACTGCTACGGGGCTTGCATATTTGAGCCCGTAATTCTCCAATCGTTCCCAAATCAGAACCGGGGCGATCATCGGGTGGTACGCCAACACGATGACTGCTCCGAATTCGGCAATTCCCCGGGCCCACATCATAATCGCACCCGAGAGTATTGATCGCCAGCAAAGCGCCAGGCTGACCTTGAAAAACGCCTGCCACGGTGAAGCCCCGAGGGTCCGGGCGACGCGTTCCAGCCGGGGATCGACGCTCAGAAATCCATCCCGGGCCGCATTGACCAGAAATGGCAGCGATACGAATGCCATGGCAAGACTGATTCCCGGCACCGTACCCATAAAACTGATGCCAAGCAGACCAAAGGCCTTGCCCAGAAAAAATTCACGTCCATATACCATCAACAGGGCAATGCCGGCAGCGGTGTGGGGAATCATCACCGGCAGGTCGACGATGCCCTGGACAATGCTCTTTCCCGGAAAGCGCCAGCGGGCCAGGGCATAAGCCAGCGGAACGCCGAACAGAATACAACTCAGGGTTGCCCACAAGGCTGCCCGCAGGGTCAGCAGGATCGATTGGATGACCTCCGGATCGCTAATCGTGGACCGCAAGACCCCCGGTTCCGCGCTCACGACCATCCTGGCCAGAGGGATCACGATGATCAGAACCAAAATCCCGCTCAGTCCGGATATAACGATCTTAAAATTCTTCATTGAGTCAGCTGCTTTATGACGGGCGGCAGATGAGCCGCGTCTCCCGACAGTTTTGCCGGATAAATTGAATGCTGTCCGTTTTTCTCCATGACGTCACGTCCCTGAGGTCCCAGGACAAACGCCAGAAATTTGACTGCCCACGCTTTGTTCGGTGCATTGGAAGGGATCGTTATGCCGTAAACCATGGGCGCGCCTTTCTTTTCAATAAAGGTACCGGGTTTTTTACCCGAAATCTTGATGCTGGCCTGTTTGTAAAAGTCTGACCAGGCGAGCGACCCCAGGTTGATTTGATCCGGAAGCGTGACAAACGGCATATGATGCTGCTCACAGACGGACTTGTAGATAAACAGATAGTCGAGCTGGCCCGCTTCCACAAGAGGGATCAGATCCGTCTCTTTGGGTCGAACGTTCTGCAATGGGCAACCGGCGACCAGTTTTTTGTAAAGTCCCGGTACCTTATAGTATTTTTCGGCCAACTGCCAAACGAGCTGGCTTCTATACCCGGCCGGATCGGCGTTGGGATCGGAATGGCCGTATTCCACCCCTTTTTTCAGGAGGATTTCGTACCAGTTCTTGCCGTTGATCTTTTTGGCATATTTTGAATTCGGCCGATACATGATGGCCATCTCATTGGTGGCAAAGTGGATATCCCAGGATGCATAGTCAGGAATCAACAGAGAATCGATAACGGAATAATCAGCCGAGGCCATGATATCGCATTGTCTTTTCAGATCCGTGATCTTTCTGGCACAAATCCGGGACCCTGCCGCCTCCCTGAGCACCTGTACATTCGGGTATTTTTTGTTGAAGGCTTCTGCCATTTGTTTAAAGGGAATGGACAGAGAACCGGCGTGAAAAATAATCACTTTCCCCTGGTTTTGAGCCGAAGATGGAAAAGCAAAAAAGCCTGTGCAGACAAAACTGACCAACAGAAACAGCATCGATTTTTTTAAGAATCCTGTTTTCTTCATCATCTCTCCTTCATCAATTCCGATACATGTAAGAAAGACCATAGATTTGTGCGGAGCAGTTTCCATGCTCCCTAGCCCCAATACCTCGATGCGTTGTCTTTATTCCGACACTTTACCGTATGGTTCAGGGCAAACCGCGATCTGTTATATCAATCCAACCATAACAAACCCTACCCGGCCCCCGGCCGGTTGTCAAGAAAAGTTGTTTGCCCTCACAGGCCAAAGATAAAATTCTGATAACGGTTTGTGACCGACTCCGACGGCGCCGTCTATCATATATAAAACCCATGCATAATCCGTGTCATACATGCTTGTTGTCGAAGACCAATAAAAATCCTGCACGTCAACAAATTGATGATCAACCGGCAACGCCGGCGAATGCCGGCCCATATCAGTAAGACTTTCCAATTCGACAATATTTGGGACCCGCCAGTCATTGTAACCATATTTCCATTCTCTGTTCATCTGTAATACAATATCAAAAGCCGTGTTCCAATCCACCGTGTCGGTATAAACATTTGCGTTCTTCATCCAGGTTAAGTCTGTCGCATTGTCCACTATAAAATCCGCATTTTCTGTAAAACGATGCCTGTTGAAACACAAACCCGACTGAAATTCGCCATCTTGACCTGTGTTATGGCAATCGATGATACCACCACGTTCACTGAAACAATTCTGTTGTCCGGTCTGAAATATCCGGCTGTTGTTATGACTTTTTGAACTGCGGACTGGCCAAACCATATAAGAGCCGTATTTCATTCCTTTATACACCCTTGCTCCCCCTAAATGAATATACCAGGCCTGGTCCGGAAGTCTGGCACAACTGGTCGACGTCCAATAATAGCCGGTAAACACATTAACGAAAGGGTGGAAGGGCGGGAGGCTTGGATTAATTGTTTCATGGTGTATGATGCTATACAATTCTTTGCGATTGGGCAGTTTCCAGTCGCTGTAACCGTATAGCGCTGAATGATTCAAATCTTTAATAAAAGTCAATGCCTCATTCCATGTCATTGGAAAATCCGACAGAGAAGCATTTTTCGTCCACATTAGTTCTGTTTGTTCGTCTAATACAACCTGGTCCTGTTCTTCAAATCGACTCATATCGGCCTTTGAGAATGATAACATGAAGGGGTAACTTTAGTCCCTATGTCACTCAAATTTGCTTGAATGGCTGTCCCAAATTGTTCGCCGAAAACCCAGTGGTTAAGAATCCGACGCTGCTTTCTCCTGGGGCCTCTGCCTGCAAAGGAAAAGGTTTATGGCCTTCATGCTCATCACTACTTCGCGGTTTTGGTTTATCACTTCGATGAAGGAGCGGACCACACCACGATCCGGCTTGGAGCGCGAGCGTTTCCTTTCCAAAACAGTAACGCGGATGGATAGCGCGTCGCCGGGACGCACAGGTATTTTCCAGCGCAGCTCGTCGACACCGGGTGAACCCAGGCTTGCCACTTTCGAAAGATAGTGGTCGGCGAAAAGCCGCATCATCAAGCCGGCAGTGTGCCAACCGCTGGCGATCAAGCCGCCGTAGACGGTACTCTTCGCAAGTTCAGGGTCCGTGTGGAACACTTGCGGGTCGAACCGCCGGGCAAAAGCGATCACTTCATCCTGCTCCACTGCGATAGAACCGAACTCGTGGACCGAGTCAAGGACGTAATCTTCAAAGTAGCGACTTTCAACGGGGACGGTAAAAGTAGCGTTGCTCATAGCTCTCCTTATAAAAACATGGTTTTCAATCTCGGCTCAGTATAACCGATAGGCGCCAGTCATAGTGGGCTCACGTGGGCGTAGCCTGCTGAGGTAAAGCATAACGAATTGCCGGGCAGGTGTAGAAATTTGTTCAATTATGCGCCATCATGATCCTTAAATCTGATGGCGCTGTTTTAACTTGCCGGTTCTTTTATATATTCTTTGCCCCGTTTGGCCCTTGATTTCATTATTTTTTCATTTACGAAGATCAGGATTAGAAAAGAGCTGCCGATGAGCGCAAATATAAAACTGTGCCGGAAAGTATCTTGAAAAGCAAAGCTCAGGGCTTGTAAGTTCTGCACCTTGCCAAAGAAAACTTGGGCCTTCCCGACGGCGGCATCGTGGGTAAACATCGAGGAAAACCGCGGGATGATCGAATCTAAAAATCGACGGACATACCCATAGTTTTGCATGATGCCGATCCCTTCGAGATGAATCGCCAGGCTCTTTTCCAGTATGTTCGTCGCAACAGCCGTGCCAAGGGCTCCGCCCACAAACCGAAGATAATGCATCAGGCTGACTCCCAGTGCGGTCTTATCACCCAGACGTCCCAAGGCCATGGCGGAAAGCGGTGCAAAAAAACAACCCATGCCGATACCCAGCGGTATGGTGACAATGGCGGCCCTGACGGACGGGGTGTAGTAGTTCAACGAAGGAATGAAATACCAGCAGGTAAAGAGGAAAATCACGCAACTTAGCGCCAGGACAGGCTGTGGACCAAACCGGTCGCTCAGTATGCCGGCGCCTGGAGAAAAGATGGCGATAAACATGGCAAAGGCCAGCATGTGAAGTCCGGTGTCAAATGTCCCGAGATGCTTTAAATTTTCGTAAAAAAGAGGGAGAAGATATAAGAATTGATAGATGCACAGTCCCATGACGAAAAAATAAAACCCCATGGACAGCATGTATGTCCTGTTTTTTAAAATAGCCGGGTCGATGAGCCGGTTGTCGGCGGATATCTCCGAAATCATAAACAGCATCAAAGCCATGGCAGCGCCCAGGGCGAGCGAGCCGATGGTGGTAGACTGCAGCCAGCCGAGCTGTTGTCCCTTTGACAGAACGATCAGGAGAAAAACCGTAAAGATCCCCATAAAAAGATAACTGATGAAATTAAATTTAGGGCGCCCTTGATGTGTCATCATCAGGGGTAAAAAGGAAAGGGCGGCAACAAAATTCAACGCACCCACCGGCAGGTTGATATAAAACACCCATCGCCAGCTCAAATTCTGGGTAATCCATCCGCCGACGGTCGGTCCCAGCGACGGTGCGAAACTCACGCCCATGGCATAGATGCCCATGGCCAGTCCCTGTTTTTCCGGAGGATAAATCGAAAATAAGATGGTTTGGGCCGATGCCATGATAAACGCTTCGCCGATCCCCTGCAGGCTGCGGGCAGCGATCATGTTCCCCAGGGTCCCGGCCATGCCGCAAAGGGTGCTCGAAAGGGTAAACAGAGCAAGCCCGGTCGCAAAAAGACGCTTGAGCCCGACCACATGGGTGAGATTGTGCGTCAGCAAAAGTGCAACCGCCGCGGCGGTCATGTAGGACGTGATGACCCATTGGATGCCGTAAAGGTCTGTGGAAAGCGGGCCGATCATTTTGGGAATCACGACGACCACAATGGTCGTGTCCAAAATGGCCATGAAGGCACCGGTCATGACGATGATCGTCAGAAAGGTCCGCCGGCCGCGAGAAATGGTGCGATATATCGGAAGATCTGTTGACGGTGCCTCCATCAAACCCCTTCCCGCCGGATTTCCACTTCCCCGCTCAAACCGACCTGCAGCACACTGATATCACCTTGGGTAATATCGATGCGAATCGGTATGCGCTGTGCCACCTTGGTGAATTCCCCCGCGGATATATCGCGGGGCGCAAGGGCAAATGTTGCAGCGGAGGCCGGAAGCACCTGCCGAACGACACCCTTGTATTTTTGATTCGGATAAGCATCGACCGTTATGTTGACGGTGTCGCCCGGGATGACGCCTTTGAGCTTGTTTTCTTCCAGCAGCGCAACCACATATAGACTTTTCGGATCCAGCACGGCATAAATCGCACTCGTCGGAGAAACAATATCGCCGGGGCTGACATACTGTTTTGCCACCCGGCCGTCAATGCTGCTTCTGAGCGAACATGCGGCAATATTTCTCTTTTCGTTGTCCAAGGCCGCAGAAAGTCCCTTTATCGATTCGGACAATGCCTGGATGGATTGCCGTACCTCCTCGATCTGCGTTTGTTTAGCTTCGGCCAGCAAAACATCGAGCCGGGCTGAATTTATCGATGCTTCAATTGCGGTGGCATTTTCTATGACCGCCTTTTTTTCGGCACCCTGGACGGAAAGCTGGGTGCTGATGTCTTCAGCCTTTTGTTTTGCAACGACTTTTGCCTTGTAAAGCGTCTCAAAACGCTTCCGATCCCGCGCCAGCTGATCAATGAGCGCCTGTATGCTCGCGGCTTTTGCATTCATGGCCTTTTTTTGTTTTTTGAGCTGATCCACCCTGGCAGCGGCGATTTTTATATTCAACGCAGTCTCTTTTTGAAGCCGCGTAAGCAGCAGCTTTTGTTCCTCCTGTTTTTTATGCGTTGCCAGAATTTCCGATTCCAGGCGCTTGGCTTCGAGACGATAGGGGACATCATCGATTCGCGCAATAATCTCATCCTTTTGAACCGGGTCGCCCTCTTTTTTCTCCATTTTGAGTATCCGTCCGCTGACCCGGTCAAATCCAAGGGTTGCCAGGGAATCGGTCTTGATAAAAACCGCATCTGAAACAGCGTAACGTAATCTGAAATGAATATACCACACCAGCAACACTACCAGAACAACAACGCCGGCCGTCAAAAGAACCACCGCAACGGTTTTTCCTTTTTGGCCGGCATTTGAGGATTGACTCATGTTGACTGCTCTCCTTGATGCATTTTAATGCCGGAAAAAACAAAAAATGAATATTGAACAAACGTTCGATTGGTTAATATGAAACACGTTCCGTTTCTGTCAAGGGCTTTTTTGAGTGAACCGCAACGGGTTCGAAAACTTTTCGCAGTATCTGTAAACGCACCCCTTTACGATTTCTTATGGGACTATGGACCGGAAACAGACCCGTCGGTTTGCAGCGTATATGCCTTCGTCGTGCCCCTGAAGGTAAACGTCGGATCTGTCAGTTGAATGACGTCTTTGTGATCAATGATCGTCGGATTACCGTTGACTTGGGAATTGGCACTGAGTTTACCCATGGCCTGGAGCTGGGCCCTGGAAATTCGGGTGCCGCTGGTCTGGTCGTCGGCAAAATAGGCCATCGCCGTATCCCAAAAGTTTTTGGCTGCGGCAATGGCTGCCGAATCCTGTCCCTTGGTCCGGTAGGATAAATATGCGGGAATGGCAATAGCAGCCAGAATACCGATAATCGCGATAACAATCATCACCTCAATCAGCGTAAAACCCTTTTGATCATTTCGTCTCAATTTCCGCAACATATTCCCCTCCCTTCCCTCTCGAATTTTCCGCAGGATTTACCCTTTTATCTCATTGATCCTGTCTGTCAGTTCGGGAATAAAATCAAGGATGTCATCCACAATGCCCACATCCGCGGCTTGGAAAATCGGTGCTTTCGGGTTTTTATTGACAGCGACGATAAACGGCGCGCCCTTGATGCCGCCAAGGTGCTGGAAGGCGCCGCTGATGCCCAGCGCCAGGTAGACTTTCGGCTTGACGGTTTGCCCCGATGTTCCGACCTGCCGGGATTTCTCCAGCCATTTTGCATCCACAATGGGTCTCGAACACGATACATCCGCACCCATGGCCTTGGCCAGATCGAATACGATTTCCAGGTTGTCCTGGTCTTCGATCCCTCTTCCCACGGATACCAGAACATCCGACTTGGCGATATCGACATCCCCGACCTCGGCCGCGACAACTTCCAGATATCGGCGGGCATTGCCCGGGACACCGCCCGCCAGGGCCTCGGCGCTTTTGTCGACGATTTGGGTATCCTTGGTTCGGTTCTCATCGGCTTTGAATGATCCCGGTCGAACGGTAATCACAACTCCGTTGGAAACATCGCAAAGGACACGGGTACTGACCTGGCCGAGAAATTCTTCACGAACTGCTTTGAGCTTCCCGTTTTCAATGCCTTCTAAACCAATGACATCCGGAAGATACGCGGCATCCAGTTTGACGGAAAGGCCCGGCGCCAGATCCATTCCAAAATGTTCGTGGGGGATCAGTATGATGCTTTCATTCGGCAAAATACGGACCAGCGCCGGCCGGAGCACCTCTGCATTGACATACGCCAAGGCTTCGCCGTCGATTTTCCAGACCTCGTCAAAACGCGGCGCCATATTCCGGCACACAGTATCGAGCTCGGCGCCGGAACCTGCAACAATGGCCGTAATCGAAGCATCCGGATTCAACGCTCCGGCAGCGGTAATCAATTCCAGGGCCGTATCATCCGCCGTCCCGTCTTTGTGAAGAATATATGCGAAAATCTGTTGAGCCATTATTTGATCCCTCCTTTGGCCTTTAAGAGTTCGATAAGTTTGTCGATGATTTCGTCGGTGCTTCCTTCCAGGATTTCCGCACCCTCACCGGATTCAGGCACAAAATAATCGATCCGCTTTGTTCGCGCCGCAGATGCGCCGACAGCATCCGCCCCAATGCCGAGATCTTTGGCGGTGTGAACCGGGATGTCAAGGGAGGCGACTTTTCGGATTCCGCGAATACCTACATACCGGGGTTCATTGATGCCGGTCTGAATCGAAAGGACACACGGCAGATCGATCTCATTCATCTCCTGATTTCCACCGGCGATTTCACGGCCGACTTTGATTGTTTTTTCATCCACAACTTCTATTAAATTGACCAGCGACGCATAGGGCCGGTCGAGCATTGCAGCCAGCATACCGCCAACCTGACCGGACCCGTCATCGGCCTGGGCTCCGGTCAGAATCAGATCATAGTTGCCCTTTTCAACTTCGGCCTTTAAAACAGCGGCGGTTCCCTTCCCGTCAGAGCCGGTGAACGCTTCGTCCGAAAGGAGGATACCGTGATCAGCGCCCATGGCCATCTCCCTTCGGACAACCTCCTCGCCTTCCTCGTCGCCGACGGTCACAACGGTAACGCTGCCGCCGACCTTGTCCCGAATCTGAATGGCCTCTTCGACCGCATAATTATCCCACTCGTTGACGGAATATACCAGGTCCTCCCGTTCGATATCCGTCCCGTCCCTGTTCACCTCTATTTCGTTTTCCGAAGTATCCGGAACCCGCTTGATGCATACCAAGATTTCCATAGTATCCCTCCAATATAAGTAGTTGCTTCTTAACCGAATTTGCTATCTTATCAGATGATTTTCAACCAGTTCCACAAGATCAATCGCCTCCATCTCCCCTTCCAGGCCGCTGGTCTTAATGGCATCTTCAATATTGACCATGCAAAACGGACAGGCCGTGACAATTACGTTTGCTCCGGCGGCCTTGGCCATTTCAACCCTGACCTGGCCCATCCTTTTTTCCTCGATGGGCTCGTAAAACAGCATCAGCCCCCCGCCGCCGCAGCAAAACGACCGGTCCCTGCATCTTCCGG
>Ga0315540_10002493_pt1 | contig 10372 bp, 8 predicted proteins | sample SalMarSW160110MG_FD_203677 | JGI IMG/M metagenome (GOLD analysis project Ga0315540, IMG submission 203677) | Salt marsh sediment microbial communities from the Plum Island Ecosystem LTER, Massachusetts, United States - Salt Marsh Sediment SW1601-10 ... | reverse complement strand
CCACCTCGACCTCACCGGCCGCCGGCTCCTCCGCCACCTCAAGACCTGGGAGTGGTCGCTGGAGCGCGAGGTCGGGGCGGGCGACGTGCCAACGTCGAGCGTGGTCGAGGAGGAGCGGATCGCAGAAGAGGCGCAGATCGAGCGCCGCTGACCCACGTCGGGGGAGCGGCCGGTCGCCTCTTGACACCGGTGCCGTTGGCGACGACCATGCTACCTCGGATCACGAGGTAGTTGACGGTGAAGGTCCCGAGACCCCTGGGCGACGAGCTGCAGAAGGGCACCACGCCTCTGCTGGTGCTGTCCGTGATCGGCGAGGGCGAGCTCTACGGCTACGAGATCGCGAAGCGGATCCGCGAGCGCAGCGGGGACACCTTCTCACCATCCGAGGGTTCGCTCTATCCCGCCCTGCACCGGCTCGAGGCCGATGGCGCCCTGGTCGCCAGCTGGCGCGAGAGCGAGCGCGGCCCGCGCCGCCGCTACTACCGAATGACCGAAGCGGGCCAGCGGCGCCTCGCCGAGAGCCTTGACCAGTGGACGGCGTTCTCGGCAGGGATCGCGCGGATCGCCCTCCCGGAGGGTTCCGGTGGCTGAGCAGCGGGTAGAGGCCTACCTGGCGGCTGTTGGCGCCGACCTTCGACTGCCGGAGCCGTGGGCCAGCGAGGTTCGCGAGGAGCTCGCAGTCCACCTGACCGACGGGGTCGCGGAGGGGGTCGCCCGAGGCCTGGCGCCCGACGAGGCGTCTCGCGAGGTCCTCTCGCGGCTCGGTCCGCCGGCCGCGCTCGCCCGCAGTCTTCGCGCGGCCCACCAGACACCGCGACGCCTCATCGCCGGAATGGCGGGCGGCGCCGTGGCCGCGCTCGGCGGCGCGATTCGGGGCACGATCCTGGGATATGGCCTGATCGTCGCCGTCGCCGTGCTGGTACTGGTGGCGGCGACGATGCTCCATCAGGTGGAGGGGCTTGAGCTCGGCCTGCCCGGCGTTCCGTCGACGTCGTGGACCGATGCGCTGGCCGCCTCGGGCAGCGCGGTCGGGGCGCTGTTCGCCGCTCGGGCAGCGACGATCGTGAGCGCTCGCCGGAGCCGGCGTGGGCTCCGGAGGACCGGCCGCTGGTGGGCCGTTCCGGGGGCGCTGCTGCTCTGGACATGGGCGGTGCTCGGGGTCGAAGCTGCAATAAGCTGGCCCGTGGTGTTGGCCCTGCTCGCGATCCCGATCGCTTTCGCCGCAGGTGCGCTGATCGCCACCGATCGAACGGGCCCGCGGATCCTGAAGCGGCACATCCTGGCGGCGTTCGCTGCCTGTGTCGTCCTGCCGATGGTGGCTCTCCTGGCCCTGGGAAGCCAGACCGGGAGTGTCCTGTCGTCGATCGGACACGGGCCCTACGACTCCATCGAGGCCCTGTGGCACGCCGAAGGGTTGGACGTCGTGGGGCGCCCCGCACCGCCATCAATGGCCGATGCCTTCCTCGAAACGAGCGACGGCATCGAGGGCGGTGTCGCCAGCGCGCGGCTCGAACTGGCGACACCGGGGGTGCTTGATGGCTGGTCGAACCTCCGGCTCGAAGCCTGGCGGATGACCAACGACGACTTCGTGGTCGCGCCCGGACAGACGGCACCGTTCGCAGCTGCGCCGACGATGATCACCGACGGTTCGGTAACGGGCTCAGTGGATGTCGACCACACACGCGGGGTTGAGATGTACGGGCTGCTGCTGACCGCCACGGGACGCGACGGTTCCCGCTACGTGCTGTGGGGGCCCAACGGCGGGCAGACGGCATTCCGGGGCACGGTCTGGGATTGGCTCACCGCGCCTTAAGACCGGCGGACGACGTTGGTTCGGTAGTGATCAACGGCGTCAGCAGCCACAAGATTGCGAGACGATCGTCAGCAGGGCCGCGAATGTGCCAACGAACAGGATCATGGCGGCGACCACCAGGAGCCCGAACCCCACCCACTGCTTTCGCGATGCCCCCAACATGCTCGGCAGCATACGTCGGCGTTTGCCATGGATCACAACTTCCGATCACGCCTGCGGGTCTCGCCGCGCCCGGAGTCCAACACAGGAAGCTCGTTGGCGGGTAGGCGACCAAGAGGCCGACGGGCACATGCCTACCACCGGCCGCGCCTCCAACCGCGATCCGCGAGCACCTCGCGCGCGGCGTTCCGGCCCGGCGCGCCGGTCACACCGCCACCCGGATGCGCCCCGGATCCGGCCAGATACAGGCCCTCGACGGGCATCCGGTATCGGGCCCAGCCGAGAAGCGGTCGCCACAGGAAGAACGAATCGAGCGCGGGCTCCGCGTGGAGCGGATGGCCGCCAGTGAGCCTGTACTCGGTCTCGAGGTCGGCAGGCGTGAGCACCTGGCGCGCGGTCACCCGGGAGCCCAGGCTCGGCGCCACGGTCTCCAGCGTGCGGATGACCAGATCCCCGACCTCATCCCGCCGGCTCGCCCACTCGGAGGCGGCGAGACCGGGCGGCATCCACTGGGCGATGACGCTCATCACCTGCGTGCCGTCGGGAGCGCCACCAACGAGCGAGGGGTCGACGAGCGACGGGATCGTCGCCTCGAGCACCGGTGACTCGGGCAGTCGGCCGTACTTCGACGGATCGAAGGCTCGCTCCATGTCGTCGATCGAGGTTGTGCCCACCTGGATCCGGCCGCGCAGGAGCCGCGGGTCCGCCGCCGCGGCCGGGAACTCGGGCAGGCCGTCCAGCACGAGGTTGACCTTGGCGACCGTGCCGGGCGTCCGGATGTTCCCCGCCCGCCATCTTCGCTCGGGTCCCAGCGTCACCGGATCGACGAGGCCAGTGAGGAGGCGCTTGGGATCGATCCCGGACACGACGACGGGTGCCGCAATCTCCTCGCCGGTCTCGAGCGCCACGCCCGTCACGCGGCCGTCGACGGAGGTGACCTCGCTGACCGTGGCCCCGGTCCGGATCTGCCCCCCCGCCTCGCGCGCGGCCGACGCGAGCGCCTCTGCCAACGCCGAGGGACCGCCCTTCGCGAACACGGTCTCGCCGCCCACCCCGCCCTCGTTGCCGGCGGCATCAGCGAGCAGCACCTGGGTCGTGCCCGCCGACCAGGGGCCCATCGCCGTGTAGCGCACGCCCCGCCAGGCGAGCGTCGCCCGGATCGCCTCGGTCTCGAGCGACTCGGCAACGAAGTCCGCCACCGCCATCGCGAGCACGCGCAGGATCGTCCGCCCGTCCTCGCGCCCCAGGCCGCGGAAGGTGCGACCCAGCCGCAGGCCGAGCAGGGCATCGGCGAAGCCTGGCGCGCGGATCTCGGGCGGCGCCTCGTCACCAAGGTCGGCGAGGAACCGCGACAGGGCCCGCACCCGGCGGTCGAGCTCGACATACGCAGCGCCGTCGTCATCGGACCAGGTTCGGAGCGAATCCACCGTCGGACCGAGGTCGGTCCAGAGGGTGACCGCCCGGCCGTCGGGCTGGGGCGCGAAGACGCGGACCTCCGGAGCGACGAGAGCGAGGCCGTGACGGGTCAGGTCGAGCTCCCGGGCCACGGATGGCCGGAGCCGGCCGACGGTGTGGGCGAGCGTCGGCATGCGGACATTCGGGGCGATCTCCTCGGTGACCGTCGCACCGCCGACCCGGTCGCGGGCCTCGAGCACGAGGACGTTCAAACCGCCGCGCGCGAGATAGGCGGCGGCCGTGAGCCCGTTGTGGCCGGCACCGACGACGATGGCGTCGAAGGACGTGGTTGACATCGTGGTCGCCACCTCAGGCCGCCCGCCGTCCGCGGGACCTGAGCACCTCGAGCGCGGCCAGGCGCCCGTTCGCACCCATCAGGCCGCCGCCGGGATGGGTGGACGAGCCCGCGAGCCACAGGTCCCGGACGGGCGTCTTGAACCGCGCGTAGCCGGGGACCGGCCGGTTGAAGAACAGCTGCTCGAGCGAGAGCTCGCCCTGGAAGATGTTGCCCTCCGTGAGCCCCAGCGTTCGCTCGATGTCGAGCGGGGTCAACACCTGGCGATCGATGATGATGTCGCGGATGTTGGGCGCGAACTCCGCGATCCGGTCGATCACGGCATCCCCGAACGCGTCCCGGTTGTCGTCCCAGCTGCCGAGCTCGGGCGCCAGCCTGTACGGCGCGTACTGGACGAAGCAGCTGATCACGTGCTTGCCCGGCGGCGCCATCTGCGGGTCGACCAGCGTCGGAATGATCATGTCGACGTACGGTCGGCGGCTCCAGTGCCCGTACTTCGCATCGTCGTACGCCTGCTCCATCTCCGCCATCGACGGGCTGAAGCTGATCGCGCCGCGAAGGTGCTCGCCCTCGCCGGGCAGGCTGCTGAAGTCCGGCAGCGCATCGACCGCGAGGTTGACCTTGCCCGAGCTGCCGCGGAACTTGAACCGACGGACCTCCTGCTCGAACTCGGGATCGAGACTGCCGGGCTCGAGCAGGTCGAGGAATGTGACCCTGGCGTCGGCCGACGACAGGACGGAGCCCGCCCCGATCTCCTCGCCGCTCTCGAGGACGACGCCCGTGGCCCGCCCGTCCTTGACAACGATCTGCGCGACCGGTGCCTCGGTCCGGATCTCCGCCCCCAGCGACTGGGCCGCCCGCGCGATCGAGTACGACACGCCGCCGGTCCCACCCTTGGGGATGCCCCAGGCGCGGAACGCGCCGTCGATCTCGCCCATGTAGTGGTGGAGCAGGACGTAGGCCGTGCCCGGGGAGTGAATGCCCTGGTAGGTGCCGATGATCCCGGAGGCCGACATCGTCGCCTTGAGGGGATCGGTTTCGAACCACTGCTCGAGGAAGTCCGCGGCCGACATCGTCATCAGCTGCACGAACACCGCCTGCTGGCGCTCGGGCAGCCGGGCGAAACGGCGGGCCAGGCCGGCGAGCGGCAGCATCGGACGCGGGTCGTTGCCCGTGGGGTCACCCGGCACGATGCCCAGGATGGGCTTGATGAACCGGGCCATCTCGACCATGAGCTGGCCGTACTCCTCGTACGCCTCGGCGTCGCTCGTCGACCAGCGGCGCAGCTCGCGCACCGTCCGTCCGTGATCGTTGACCCGCCACAGGTAGTCGCCCGTCGTCCCACGCCGGCCTTTGACCCTGGGGCCTTCGCCCTTGCGCAGCGGCGTGAACGTCCCGTCCAGCGGCAGGATGTCGAGGCCGTGCTTCGGCAGCTCGAGATCGCGGATGATCTCGGGGCGGAGCAGGCTCACGACGTAGCTCGCGACGCTGAACCGGAACCCGGGCACGATCTCCTCGGTCACGGCCGCGCCACCGAGGACGTGCCGGCGTTCCAGGACCAGCGTCTTGAGGCCGGCCCGCGCGAGATACGCGGCCGACACGAGGCCGTTGTGCCCGCCACCGATGATCACCGCGTCGTAGCGCTGCGGCACGCCCTACCTCCGATCCCGAAGCCGACAGCTGGTCCGCGCTCCTGGCACCGACCCAGTCGCCATTCAGGCTGCATACCCTGATGAAGTCTACGGGAGCCGAGGGCAACGACGGGGATCACGGCCATCTGCCGGGCTGCTGCGACGCGTCGTCGGCGCCGGGCTCGGGCTCGAGGCGCCCTCGTGCATACTCAGAGCGGCAACGCTGGAGGAAGCTCGTGAGCATCGGCACCCCGTTCCACCCGCGCACCGCGGCCCTCAATCGCAAGATGCAGTGGCGCGAATGGTCCGGGTACTTCGCCCCGTCCGCATATGCCGACACCCACGACATCGAGTACAACGCCATCCGCGAGGCCGCAGCCGTCATCGACGTCAGCCCGCTGTACAAGTACCGGGTCACCGGCCCGGACGCCATCCGCCTGGCCGACCGGGTGATCACCCGCGACGCGACGAAGCTCAAGGTGGGGCAGGTCTACTACACACCCTGGTGCGACGAGCACGGCAAGGTCATCGACGACGGCACCGTGCACCGGGTGGCCGAGCACGAGCTGCGCTGGACGGCTGCCGACCCGCAGCACCGCTGGCTGACCCTGAACGCCGCGAGGCTCGATGTCGCGATCGAGGACGTGACCGAGCAGGTGGCCGCGCTCGCCGTCCAGGGGCCCTTCAGCCGCGCCGTCCTGGAAGCGGCGACGGGCGAGGATCTGGCCGACCTGCGCTACTTCCGGCGCCGGCCGGCCGAGATCGCGGGCGTGGCGATCGACATCAGCAGGACCGGGTACACGGGCGACCTCGGCTACGAGCTGTGGATCCCGGCCGCGCGCGCCGAGGCTGCGTGGGACGCGCTGTTCGCCGCCGGCAAGGCCTGGGCGATCCGGCCGGCGGGGATGCTGGCGCTCGATGTCGTCCGGCTCGAGGCGGGCCTGATCCTGCTCGAGGTCGACTACACCTCGGCGCGTCACGCGATGAACCCGGAGCAGCACTACAGCCCGTTCGAGATCGGCCTGGGGCGGCTGGTGCGCTTCGACAAGGCCGACTACGTGGGCCGGCGCGCCCTTGAGGCCGAGCAGGCGCGGGGTGGACCGGCGCGTCGGTTGGTCGGTCTGATCCTCGACTGGTACGACATCGAGCGCCTGTACGACGAGCGGGGTCTGCCGCCGTCGATCTCGCCCGCCGTCGACCGGTCGCCGGTCCCCGTGTTCTCCGACGATCGCCCGGTCGGCAAGGCCACCAGCCACGGCTGGAGCCCGATCCTCAAGCAGGCGATCGCCCTCGCGACCGTCCCGCCGCGCCACGCGCGCGTCGGCAGCCGGCTCCAGGTGGAGTGGACCGTCGAGGGACACCGCGGCCGGGTGAACGCGACGGTGGTGGAGCTCCCGTTCCTCGACCTCGACCGAAAGCGCGCCTGAACCTCGCGTACGCGGCGGTTCGCGCCCGGGACCTCCGCTAGCCCAGCGTCCGATCCGCGAACGCTTCGAGCCGTTCCAGCGCCACCGGCAGATCCGTGCGGCCGAGCCCGATCCGGAAGTGACTGCCGGGGTGGCCGAAGATCGAGCCCGGCGCCAGCAGCACACCCTCCCCCTCCACCAGGTCCTCGGCGAACCGCTCGATCGGGACGGAGCCGCGGAGCAATGGGAACGCCACCGAGCCGCCGGCCGGGCGAACCCACCCGAAATGCCGGGCCTGGCGCTCGAAGAAGCCGTCCAGCAGGACCAGGTTGTCGGCGATGATCCGCCTGGACCGCGCCAGCACCGCGTCGCGCTCGCGGAGAGCGATCAGGGCCAGGATCTCGGCAGGCGCCGAGGCGCAGATCGTCGTGTAGTCCTTGAACCGGGCCGCCGACGCGAGAAGCCGGGCATCGTGTGTGGCCAGCCAGCCGATCCTGATCCCGGCCAGGGCGAATGACTTGGACATGACGCCCACCGAGACGCCGCGCGCGCCCAGGTCGGCACCAGCCGGCAAGCGGTCGGCGGGATCGAGCTCCAGGAACCGGTACACCTCGTCGGACAGCAGGTGGACGCCGGCGTTCGCGGCGATCTCGGCGACGGCTCGGTAGGTGGCGGCGTCGGGGAGGTTGCCGGTCGGGTTGTGGGGCACGTTGAGGACGATCAGCTTCGTTCGCGGCGTCACCTGGGCGCGCAGCCGGTCGACATCGATCGCCCAGCCCTCGGAGTCGTGCAACTCGTGCAGGGTCACGTCGGCGCCCGTGGCGCGGGCCACCGCGTGCAGGCTCTGGTAGGCGGGCCAGACGACGATCGCGTGGTCGCCGGGACCGAGCAGCACGTTGGCGGCGACAAAGATCGCTTCCTCCGCCCCGCTGAACACGAGGACCTCATCGGCCGCAATGGTTTCGTACAGCGACGCGATCTCGGCGCGCAGCAGCGGGTGCCCGGGCGCCTCCGTATAGCCGAGCCTCAGCCCGTGCCACAGGGCGGCGGCTTCCGGGTCGGCCAGCGCGAGCAGGTCGGCCATGGGCCAGCCCTCGACATCCGAGGCGCACAGCACGTGGCGCACCGCGAACTCGTACCGGGCGAAGAACCGCTCGAGCTCGAAGTCCTCGATCCGCATGCCCACATCATGGGCTATCGATTGGAGCGCAGGACGCCCCCCGCGCGCGCTCGTGACCCCGGATCAGCCACCCACCTCGGCCATCGCCGCCCCCAGCGAGACGGTCGCCGCCGCGTCCAGGCTGTGGGTGACCACGAGCCAGCTGGGCGTGGCGCCTCGATCCACGACGATCGCGAAGTCCCCGTCGTCGAGGGAGACCAGCGTGCCGCTCAGGGGCCCGAGAGACCCGTCTCCGGCATCCGACCCAGACGGGACGCAGCCGCTCGCGTCGGAACAGAACGAGCCCTCGGACAGCGCCAGCGTCGAGCCGCCGGGGCCCTTATAGGTGATCACGAGCCAGCCGCCCTTGGCGAGGTGGTACTCACCCTTGTCGACGAACCAGTGGCTCGGCAGCACAGCACACAGGACCGGCCAGTCGACCGAGGTTGCCACACGGGCGAAGAACTCGCGGTTGGCGTCGGTGCCGGTGCAGACGTCTGCCGCACCAGGCGCGTCGGTCGGCGACGGCGCCGCAGATTCGGTGGGCGTCGCGCTCTCGGACGGCGACGACGACGCGGTTGGTGGCTCCGACGGTGGCTCGGATTGGGCGGGCGACTCGGAATCGGGCGCGCTCGTGTCGCCCGGGCCCTCGCTAGAGCTCGCGCCGGGGCTCTCCCCGTTCGACGAAGATGCCGTGGCCTGCGGACCCGATGTCGCGACTGACGACGGCTGCGTCGAACCGCAGCCCGCGACGACGAGCGAAACCATCAGCGGGAGGAGCCACCTGAGCTTGGGCATGCCGCAAGCGTACCGGGAGTGGCGGCACGGCGCCCGGCCCGGGCCGCTCCGGGGGACGATCCGATCAGCTCCCTGCCAGAAAGCCTGGACTCCACTCCGGTGGCGATCTTTCAGCCGAGCCCCGTCCGCCGATCCGCAGGATGGCGTCCGACGTCAGCCCGCCTCAACCGACGTCGCGAGCCGCACGAACGCCGGTTCAACCCCGAACACGTCACGGATCCGCGAGTCCGTCAGGACATCCGCGGGCGCGCCATCGGCCACCACCCGGCCGTGGTCGAGAAGCACCACTCGGGGGAAGAAGTGCGAGGCGAGGCCGAGGTCGTGCAGCACGGCCACGAGGGCCGTCCCGTCGCGCTCGTTCAGGTCGCGCAGGAGCTCCATCGCCTCCACCTGATGGCGCAGGTCGAGATGCACCGTCGGCTCGTCGAGCAGCAGCACGGGTGCCTCCTGGGCGACGGCCAGCGCCAGCAGCACCAGCTGGCGCTCGCCCAGCGACAGCTCGCGCGCGTCGCGACCCAGCAGATGGCCGAGTCCCACCCGATCGATCGCCGCGGCCACCGCCGCCCGGTCCGCCGGCCCTGAGCCCCGCAGCGGTGACTCGTGCGGCAGTCGCCCAAGCGCCACCACCTCCTCGACCCGCATCGAGAATGGCAGGGCCGTCTGCTGGGGCACCACGGCCAGCCGGCGCGCGACCTCAGACCGATCCAGGCTCGCGATCGGCACGCCGTCGAGCTGCATCCGGCCGGCAGCGGGCCGGAGGATCCCGGCCAGAACCCGGAGCAGGGTGGACTTGCCGGCGCCGTTGGGCCCGACGAGCGCCACCCGCTCGCCATGCTCGAGGCCGAGCGACACGTCGCGCAGGATCGCCCGGTCGCGCACCTCGACGGTCACGCCGTCCGCGAACAGCGCAGGCGCGCTTGCCGTGCGTCGCGCCGCGACGGCAGGCTCCCCGGTCACAGCTCGTACCCCGTCCGAGCGCGCCGGAGCAGCACCAGGAAGAAGGGGGCGCCGATCACGGCGGTCACGACACCCACCGGGATGTCACCGAGCAGGCGCGCGGCGAGGTCGGCGAACACCATCAGGCTGGCCCCCCAGATGACCGAGATCGGCAGCACCGCGCGTGCGTTCGGCCCGGTCAGCAGGCGGACGACATGAGGGACGACCAGGCCCACGAAGCCGATCAGGCCGCTGACCGTCACCGCGGCGGCGGTCACCAGCGAGGCGAGCCCGAGCAGGATCACCCGCTCCCGCCCCACGTTGATGCCCAGGTGGCTCGCCGACTCCTCGCCCAGCAGCAGGGCGTTGAGCGCCCGGGCGCGGGTGAGGATCAGCAGCGATCCGATCAGCACCAGCGGCAGGGCACCGAGCAGCCGCTCCCACGACGACGTTCCGAAGCTGCCTAGCAGGTAGACGAAGATCTGCCGCAGCGCGGCCCCTGAGAGATACATCGCCATCGCCAGCCCCGCCGACAGCAGCGAGGCGACCGCGTACCCGGTGAGCAGCAGGCTCGTCAGCGGGGACAGGCCGCTCACGCGGGACAGCCTGTACACGACGGTGATGGCGGTCACGGCGCCCACGAACGCGAACGCCTGGACCAGCCCGAACCCGAGCACCACCGTCCGGATCGGGATGAGCACCGCGATCGCCGCCCCGAGC
>Ga0315540_10002492_pt1 | contig 10373 bp, 11 predicted proteins | sample SalMarSW160110MG_FD_203677 | JGI IMG/M metagenome (GOLD analysis project Ga0315540, IMG submission 203677) | Salt marsh sediment microbial communities from the Plum Island Ecosystem LTER, Massachusetts, United States - Salt Marsh Sediment SW1601-10 ... | reverse complement strand
GGCGGGGACCCGGAGGGGTTTAGCCGACACCCCGTCGGCTCGTCGCTGGATTCCCGCTATCGCGGGAATGACTAAATTGAAGACTCTACATCAAACCCCGCCGAAACCCGCTCCCAGGATCAGAATCTGAAACCCATCCCCATGGAGACCACCGGGGAGTAATAGGCCCGGTCAATCAGCGTGGTCAAATCGCCGTTTTTGAGATAATCGGCGATGGTCACCTGCGAACCGCTCACGTTGCTGACACCCCAGCGGTTGTCCGCGCCAGGCTGCACCTCTACACCCACGTCCACGGAGAAGCTAAGCATGTTCTCTCTGCCCATGCTCTGCCCCCAACCGATGCCGAAGTACGGTGTGGAGCGACCCAGGTTTATGCCCTCCCCCTGGACCGGCATGAATGAAGGCCCCACCGCAAAACGCCCGCGGGGCAGAATGCGCTCTTCGTCACTGTTGACGACCAGCCCACCCGTGGTGCGAAAGCCACTGCTGAAGGGGTGCCAGTCAAACAATGCCGACATGGACGAGGAACCCAGATTGATGTCGTAAAAGACGTCACTCCCCAATTCGCGGAGATCACTGTACGCCGGCACCCGGGGCTGCCCCGCACCGGGCAGCATGACACCCGGGGCCTGGAGCCGATCAATCCCCAGGGACAGATTCACGCCGCCGGCAAGCACCGACGCCGCGTTGCCCATTAGCAACACTGCCACCACGCCGTTGATCACCGCTCTCATCGTCATCCCTCCCGACATCCAGGACATCTGGACGTACAAATGTACTACGCGGGCGGCTCCACATCAAACAGCGCAGCCAATTGCCGCCCCGGGTCGTCCGCCTTCATAAATGCCTCACCCACCAGGAAGGCATTGACACCATGGGTGCACATCAACGCCACATCATCCCGGGACAGGATACCGCTCTCGGTGACCACCAGGCGATTGCCGGGAATTCGATCAAGCAGATCCAGCGTGGTCTGCAGGGTGGTCTCAAAGGTATGGAGATTACGGTTGTTGATGCCGACCATGGGTAGATCCAGCATCAATGCCCGCGCCAGTTCGGCGCCGTCGTGGACCTCCACCAGCACGTCCATCCCCAGTTCCAGGGCGAGCTGCGACAGCTCCACCAGGTGGGCATCGCCCAGGGCGGCGACGATCAGCAGGATGCAGTCGGCCCCCGCCACCCGGGCCTCGTACACCTGATAGGCGTCGATCATGAAATCCTTGCGCAGGACCGGCAGGGTGCAGGCACTGCGCGCGGCCTGCAAATCCGGCAGGGCCCCGTGGAAGAAGTCCGTGTCGGTCAACACCGACAGGCATGCGGCACCGTGGCGTTCGTAGGCGGCGGCGATATCGGCGGGCCGGAAGTCCTCGCGCAGCACACCCTTGCTCGGCGAGGCCTTTTTGATCTCGGCGATGACCGCCGGCCGCCCCGCCGCGATACGCGCCTGCAGCGCCGCGACGAACGGACGTACCGGCGGCGCGGCGGCCACCTGGGCGCTCAGTTCACGCAACGGACGGGCGACCGCCGCGGCGGCCACCTCTTCCGCCTTGCGGCGCAGAATCCTGGTCAGTATCTCTGGTGATGCGTCAGGTGCCGGCATGAAAAGATCAAACTCTCTCTTGCGGCGTGCTTACGCTGAGGACGCCAGTTGGTTCGTCATTACCTTGAATGCCTCAAGGCATTCCCGGGCGCGCCCGTCGGCGATCACCTCCCGGGCCAGGCGTATGCCATCTTCCATGGTCTCGGCCACGCCTGCCGTGTGGATGGCGGCCCCGGCGTTGAGCGCAACGATGTCACGGGGCGCGCCGGGCGTGTTGTCCAGTACGCGGGTAAGCATGGCGACGCTGGCGGGGACGTCCTCCACCACCAGGTCCGCCAGGGTCCCGCGGCTCAATCCGAACTGCTCGGGCGTCACGACAAAGGTTGCCACACTGCCCTGCTTCAATTCCGCCACACGGGTGGGGGCGGTGATACTGATCTCATCCATGCCGTCTTCGCCATGAACCACCAGCACGTGGCGGCTGCCAAGACGGCCCAGTGTCGCTGCCATGGGCGCCAGCCAGTGGTCGCTGAACACGCCGATGACCTGGTTGGGCGCGTTGGCGGGATTGGTCAGCGGACCCAGCAGATTGAATATGGTGCGCGCGCCCATTTCCCGGCGCGGGCCGATGGCGTGTTTCATGGCACCGTGGTGTGCGGGGGCGAACATGAACCCCACGCCCACCTCGCGGATACAGCGGGCCACCTGTTCAGAGTTCAGGTCCAGGCGCACCCCCAGGGCCTCCAATACATCGGCGCTGCCGCAGCGCCCGGACGCCGAGCGGTTGCCGTGCTTGGCGACGCGGGCCCCTGCCGCCGCCGCCACGAAGGCACAGGTGGTGGAGATGTTGAATGTACCCATGGCGTCGCCGCCGGTACCGCAAGTGTCCACGAGGTGATCTGCGTCCACCTCGACCCGCGTAGCCAGCTCGCGCATCACCCGTGTCGCGGCGGTAAGTTCGTCGATGGTCTCGCCCTTCATGCGCAGACCGATAAGAAACCCGCCGGTCTGGGCCTGGGTGGACTGGCCGCCCATGATGAGGTGCATCACGGCGGTCATGTCCTCCACGGTCAAATCGCGGTTCTCGGTGACAGCGCGGATGGCCTGCTGCATGTTCATGACATGCGCCTGCGGTCACGGCATGGCAGCGCCTCGTTCACGCCGGCTGACCTTCGAGAAAGTTTTTCAGCAGTTCATGGCCGAATTGGGTAAGGATGGATTCCGGGTGAAACTGCACCCCCTGCACGGAATACTCTTTGTGCCGCACGCCCATGATCTCATCGACGCCGCCGTTGCCGTCGCGGGTCCAGGCGGTCACCTCCAGGCACTGGGGCACGCTGGTCTTGTCAATGACCAGGGAGTGATAGCGGGTGGCCTCGAACGGATTGGCCAGGCCTTTGAACACGCCCTGATCGGTGTGATAGATCATAGAGGTCTTGCCGTGCATGACATTGCCGGCGCGGATGATACGCCCGCCGAAGGCCTGGCCGATGCTCTGATGGCCGAGACATACGCCAAGTATGGGTACCGTGGCGGCGAAGCGCTGGATCAGCGGCACCGAGATACCGGCCTCGTTGGGCGTGCACGGGCCGGGCGAGATGACGATGTGGGTAGGCGCCAGCTTCGCCACCTCATCGAGAGCGATCTGATCGTTGCGATGCACCGCCACCTCGGCGCCCAGTTCGCCAAGATACTGCACCAGGTTGTAGGTGAAGGAATCGTAATTGTCGATGACCAGTATCATAACTATTCTGCCGGCGGAGACTTAGTCAGGGGCCTGCTGCGCCCGCACCACGGCCTTGAACATGGCCCGGGCCTTGTTGCGGGTCTCTTCCCACTCCATGGCCGGCACCGAATCGGCGACGATGCCGGCACCCACCTGTATGGAAAGTATACCGTCTTTGATCACCGCGGTTCGGATGGCGATGGCCATGTCCATGTTGCCGTTCCAGCCCAGGTAGCCCACCGCGCCGGCATACACGCCGCGCTTGACCGTTTCCTGCTCGTCGATGATCTCCATGGCGCGGATCTTGGGCGCCCCCGTCAGGGTGCCGGCGGGAAAGGTAGCGCGCAGCACGTCCATGGCGCTCTTGTCCGCCACCAGGCGTCCGGTGACGTTGGACACGATGTGCATGACGTGGGAGTAACGCTCGATCACCATGCGCTCGGTAACATGGACACTGCCCACTTCGGCCACGCGTCCCACGTCGTTACGCCCCAGATCTATGAGCATGAGGTGCTCGGCACGCTCCTTGGGATCCGCCAGCAACTCCTGCTCCAGGGCCTTGTCCAGCTCGTCGGTGGCGCCGCGCGGGCGGGTGCCGGCGATGGGGCGCACGGCGATCTCGCCGTCCTCCACGCGGGTCAGTATCTCCGGTGACGATCCGACGATGTAAAAGTCCCCCAGATTCAGGTAGTACATATAGGGTGAGGGGTTGAGGCCGCGCAGGCTGCGGTAAACATCCAGGGGACGTGCCTGCAGCGGGATGGAAAAGCGCTGGGACATGGCCACCTGCATGACGTCGCCGGCGATGATGTATTCCTTGATGCGGTCCACCGCCGCCTCGAACGCCGGGCGCGGCATATTGGAGGTGAAATCCTGTTCCTCGACGCGGCTACTCGTGACCGGCCGGTCGTAGGCCAGGCACGCCTGGTGCAGCTGCTCCACCAGGTCCGTAAGACGCCGCTGCGCCTTGTCCCAGGCCTGCGCGTCGCCGGGATCCGCGTGCACGATGACGTATACCTTGCCGGCCAGGTTGTCATACACCACCAACTCGTCGGAGACCATGAGCAGGATATCCGGGGTCTGCAGCGGATCGGGATTGGGGCACCGGGCTAGGCGCGGCTCGATGTAGCGTACCGTGTCGTAGGAAAAATAGCCTACCAGCCCGCCGTTAAAGCGCGGCAGACCGTCCAGCTCCGCCACCCGGTAGCGCTGGTGGAATGCCTCGATCCAGCCCAGCGGGTCCTGTTCGTGATGGGTCTCCACGGCGGTGCCGTCCCGCTCCACCGTGATCTCCCGGCCTTGCACCCGCACCACCGTGTGGCTGGACAGGCCGATGATGGAATAGCGTCCCCACTTCTCCCCACCCTGTACCGACTCAAACAGGTAGGTGAAGGGGGCGTTGGCCAGCTTCAGATAGATGCTCAGTGCAGTATCCAGGTCGGCGGAGACCTCGCGCACCACGGGAATGCGGTTATAGCCCTGGGCTGCCAGGGCGTGAAATTGCTCGTTCGTGATCATGACCATAAAGCGGCAAGTTTAACAGGATGATACCCCTATTATCCCATTGTACGCGCCGTTTCTGGAGGGTGGTTACGGCAGGCTTAATCAAATAAACCGGGCAGCTCGGCCAGGGAGTGGATCACCGCATCGGGACCGGCGGCACGGATATCGTTGCCGTGATTGTAGCCGTAATCCACGCATACCACCGGGAAATCCGCCGCACGGGCCGCTTTGACGTCGTTCTCGGAGTCGCCCACCATGAGGGACTGGGCCGGCGTCACTGAGAAAAACTCGGCGGCGTGACGCAGCGGCAGGGGGTCGGGCTTTTTACGCGGCAGGCTGTCGCCGGACAGGATCAGGCCGAACACCGGACCGATGCCCAACTGCTCCAGCAAGGGTTCGGTAAAGCGCGCCGGTTTATTGGTGACACAGGCCAGCTGCAGTTCCATGCCGCGCAGTGCCTCCAACCCCTCCCGGACGCCCGGATACAGGCGGCTGCGCACGCACAGGCGTTCGGCATACAAGTCGGAGAAGATGCCATAGGCCTTTTCATAGAGTGTCGGGTCCGGTTCGCCGTCCATGCTGTCCAGCAGGGCGCGCTTGACCAGGCGCGGCGCGCCGTTGCCGATCCACTGGCGGGCCTTTTCCTCGCCGCGCGCCGGCATGCCCAGGGCGACCATCATCTCATCCATGCAGTCTGCGATGTCCGGGGCGCTGTCCACAAGTGTCCCGTCCAGGTCAATCAATACCATTTTTGGTTTGCTCAATTCCATGTCGTAGACTTCATGTTTTCGCAAAATATTCATGCTGGCCCCGCAACGGCAGGGCTGGCACCGCCAGTACTATTCAATAAAGTTGTATCTCAGGAGGTCTTTACTTTCGCCAACTCGGCGCGCATGGCGGCGATGGTGGCCTTGTAATCCTGGGTGCTGAAGATGGCCGACCCGGCCACGAAGGTATCGGCCCCCGCCGTCGCGGCCTCGGCGATATTGTCCACCTTGATCCCGCCGTCTATCTCCAGGCGTATATTGCGTCCACTGGCGTCAATCAATTTGCGCGCCTCGCGCAGCTTGTCCAGGGCCGAGGGGATAAATTTCTGGCCGCCGAAACCGGGATTGACCGACATGAGCAGGATCATGTCGACTTTGTCCATGACAAACCGCAGGTGGTCCAATGGCGTGGCCGGATTGAAAACCAGACCCGATTTGCAACCGCAGTCGCGCACCAACTGCAGGGAGCGGTCGATGTGCTCGGTGGCTTCCGGATGAAACGTGATATATGACGCGCCCGCCTTGGCGAAGTCCGGGATGATCCGGTCCACCGGCTTGACCATGAGATGCACATCGATCTCGGCGGTGATGCCGTATTTGCGCAGGGCCTCGCACACCACCGGCCCGATGGTGAGGTTGGGTACATAGTGGTTGTCCATCACGTCGAAGTGCACCATGTCCGCGCCGGCGGCCAGAACGCGCTCCGCTTCTTCTCCGAGGCGGGCGAAATCGGCCGATAATATGGAAGGCGCAATCTTGAAATCCGGCATAACTGAAGTCCCCTAATTTGTTTCACCGCGCACAAAACTATGTCACGGAATTTGCATCTATATTCTAAATGGAAGCCGGGCATGCAACGTCACCCGCGCGGTTTGAACACCCTGCGCGGCATAGACCCGGGTGATTTTCAGCGAGCCGATAATGTAACCGATTTGCGAGGCAGTTGCACATCAACCTGGAACAGCCCTCTATCATCGCCATGACGCACAAAATAGCCATTCTATTACTATGCGTTTTCTCCGTCACCGCGGCCCAAGGCGCCGATGTGACGCCCGAGAAACGCTGGTCCGACCTGCTTGAAAAGCACATCACTCAGGGACAGCCGGTATGGCTGCAGACCGACAAGCAGCAGAAAGTCTTCGCTATCTATACCGAGGATCGTACCGGCAAACACAACGGCGCCGTCATCATCCTCCACGACATGGGCCAGCACCCCGATTGGCCCGATGTGGTCAGACCGTTGCGTGAGGGCTTGCCTGACCACGGCTGGTCCACGCTCTCGGTACAGATGCCGGTCCTCGGGCGCGATCAACCCATCGCCAAGTACGGCCCTCTGTTCGATGATGTCGCCCCGCGCCTGAACGCCGCCATCGCCTTTCTTAAAACCAAACAGGCCGGCACCATTGCGTTGGCCGGGTATGGCCTGGGGGCGGCCATGGGCGCCGCCTATCTGGCGGCCAACCAGACGTCCGGGGTGCAGACCTTCATTGCCATCAGCATGGGCGTGCTCAATGGCACGGGGACGGACCCGCGCCTGGACACGACAAAATCCCTGGAAAAGATCAAGCTGCCGGTGCTGGATATATTCGGCAGCCGTGACTTCACGTGGGTTGTCGATACGGCCTCGGATCGTGCCGCCGCGGCGCGTACGGCGGGGGCCAGCGCACAGCGGCAGCAGGACCTGAACCCCTACAAACACTCGTCCACCGCCGAATCGCCCTTCACTCACCAGTCCGGCTACATCTCCTACCGCCAAATGTCGGTAACGGGCGCCGATCACTACTTTACCGGCCTGAGCGATACCCTGGTCAGGCGTATCACCGGCTGGCTGGATAAAAACGAGGCAACCCCGACAGTCGCCGGGAAATAATATTCGAGCGGGAAAGTGACCTAAGGGCTATTTACCCTCCCCCGCCGGGCGGGCCGAGGTGGAGGGGAGTGATAATAAAGCTGACGGTCGCAGGTCCCAGGTCGAAGGAAATATCTCGTTGATCCCCCTCATCCTATCCTTCTCCCTGGGAGGGAGAAGGGACACAATAAACCCGTCGGAGAATACTTCTCTCCTCTGCGTCCCGGGAAGGGCTGGGGTGAAAGGGAGTAATCAGGTCGAGTTCATAATCTAACCCGAAACTCGCAATTCGGAACTGTTTTACCGACCTGGGACTTGCGATCTGCGAGGCGCCTCCCCCTCTCCCTTTCGGGAGAGGGGGAGATAGCCTTATTTAGCTCTCGCTCTTGGCGGCTGCCTGTCCGCGGTCCTTTACGGCTGCGTCGCTGCTGCTGCGCAGCAGCGGATAGGTTGTGAACTTGTAGTTCTTCAGCGACCACCAGATTGCGGCCCCCGCAGCGCCGAAGCACAGCAAGGTCACCACGATATCGAATCCCGAGGTCATGGGCAGGTGGTAGTACTTGGGATCCACGGAACCCGCGATCCAGGTATACCGCTCCAGCCACGTACCCACGACAATGAAGCACCCCACCGTCACGATGACCGGCGGATTGTGCCGGTTGGGCGTCAGTATCAGGGTCAGGAACGGCACGATGAACTTGAACACCAGGAAGGTCCACCACACGCCCTCCAGTCCCTCATACATCATGTTGCGGTAGCGGTCCATGTCGGTGGGGAAGCGCTCGTACCAGTAGATGACGTACTGAGTAAAGTACAAATACGTGTACAAAATGGTGAAGGCGAGCATCATCTGCGCCAGGTAGTTGTATACCTTGGGCTCGAAAGGCTTTGTCAGCTTGCCCGACTTGTCTAATACAAACAGGAATATGACGAAGAATGCCAGGAACATGTGGAAATTGCTGATGAAGTGGTAGGGCGCGTAGGTGGCGCTGTGCCAGTCGGGGTACATGGTCATCTCGAAGTCCCACGCCACCATGCTGCCATAGATGAAATAAGCGAACGGAATCAGCAGGGCGATGTTGCGGAACGTCCTCTGGGTCTTGTAGGACGGATCCACCTCGGTAAGCGACTGATACCTGATGAACAGGAAGTAGAGGGTGCCCATGGCAAGATAACCGAGTATCTCCCGTGCGGCGAGAAAGTTGAAATTCAACCACCCTGGCACGTGTCCGATATCCTCCGCGTGGGTCAGAAATCGCTCATGGGCGGGTTTATGGGTCAGCCACCAGAACGTACTGTCCCCGTTAAAAAGCAGGATCAGCAAGAGCACCCCGGCGAGGGGATACAGCACCGCCAGGGCACATGCGAGGTGGCGAATCTGAAAGCGCCATTTACCGTTGGCCAGGTGCAGGACCGCGGACAGTGTCACACCGTTCAGTCCGAGATACAGGATGACCAAAAAATCCGTCGTCAGGACCGACCAGCTGCCGAAATTCTCCATTGTGCCCCTCTGCCCTATATATATGGTTTAGTTAGTGTGCACGCGTTCTGTATCACTTCGCCGACGCCGTGCGTTGCTGCATTTCCTTATGGATCTGCGCCACCACCTTGGCGAAGTCTGTGATCGGCTCCTTGGCCAAGGCGTGCTTGACGTAATTGGCCACTTCCCAGCGCTCCTTCACAGTCAGGTCGTTCGCCCCGCGGTGATCCGGCCGCGCCGTGGGCACACCGTAGGCCGGCATGATGTAGCTGCCGAACGAAGCGGTACCGAATACCCAACCGATGGTCAGAGTCTTTTGCACATAATCATCGGTCAGGTTGATGGCGCCGATCTTGGGGCTTACCGGTGAGCTGGCCTTACCATCCAGGCCATGGCAGGCGGCACAGTAAATCCGGAACAGCTGGCGACCGCGGGTCAGCGTCTCAACGGTAACCGGTATAGGGCTCTTCAGAAACTTGGCCTGTTCGCGGTTGTGGATTTTGGTGGGGTAACCCATGACCGGCACCGACCGTTTGGGATAGGTATACATCACACCCTCTTGAGGCTTGATGCTGGGTTGGTTGGCCAAGTCCGTGGACCATGGCCAGCTAAACGCCACACTGGGTACCGCAATCAATACACAGACAGCCAAAAACGCTCTCATTTACCCACCACCTCTTCGCGAATTTCAAGGACATTGTGTCTCTGAAGATGTGACTTTACCCCCTGGAACGAACTCTCCGAGAGGTTATCCACCAGCACGCCCACCTGATCGAGGCTCACCTTCTCGCTGTAGAGCCCCTTGACGGGGCGCATCAGCTTGGCACAGATAATCAGCCCAGCCAGAGTGAACAGCACGCTGAACAGAATCAGCATTTCATAGGTGGGAATGAAATCGGTGGGCAGCGGCACCACCGGCTTGCCGCCCTGGGGCTGCACCAGGAAGTTGGACTGCGCCGTGGACAGCAGGAAAAACCCGAAGGTCACGCCGCAGGTACCGCCCACCAACGTGAACCGGCCTATCGGCGTGGTGCGGTGACCGAGTACCTCTTCCATGGCCGGATGGGGTGCGATGGCCGACAGGACACTTATATCCTTGACCTTGGCGCCGGGCACCTTGCCGTCGCGAATCTCGGCGATGGCCTCGGCGGCACCCTCAAAGTCTTTGAATAAACCGAGAATACGGTGCTTACTCATTACCCTCCTCCTTCAGGATCCGATTTCGAGGCCGCCGGGTGCAATCCACCGTGCCCGCCACCTGTCAACGCATAGGCAGGCAGGGTCATGGGCGGCGCATCCTCGCCGGTCTTGCGGTGATAGACCATTTCCTTCACTTCGTACATGGACATGGACGGTATGACCTTCACGAACACCAGGAACAGCAGGCCGAACCAGCCGATGCTGCCCAGCACGATGGACCACTGGATGATGCTGGGCCACTCCACCTTCCACGCCGTGGGCTCGTAACCCAGGGACAGGGTGGGAGCGATGATCATATAGCGTTCTTC
>Ga0315540_10002489_pt1 | contig 10375 bp, 9 predicted proteins | sample SalMarSW160110MG_FD_203677 | JGI IMG/M metagenome (GOLD analysis project Ga0315540, IMG submission 203677) | Salt marsh sediment microbial communities from the Plum Island Ecosystem LTER, Massachusetts, United States - Salt Marsh Sediment SW1601-10 ... | reverse complement strand
ACACCACCTGCCGCACGCCGGCCTGCTTCAGGGCGTGGATATTGGCCCGGTAGTTGATCCGGTGCGGCGGGATGCGGTGGTACTGGCCGTGGCGGGGCAGAAACACCACCTCGTGGCCGTTGATGCGCGCCAGCACCAGATCGTCCGAGGGTGGGCCGAAAGGGGTGTCGATGCTGAGGTGATCGACGATATCGATGCCATCGATGACGTAAAGACCGCTGCCGCCAATGATGCCGGTTCGTTCACGCACGGTGGTTCCGATCCTCCTCCGCCATGGATTCGGAAGCCGACTTCAGCTGGCCGCACGCGGCCATGATGTCCTGGCCCCTCGAGCGACGGACCGTGGCACGGATTCCGTGCCGAATCAAGCCCTGGGCGAAGGCATCCATGCGTTCCCGCGGGGTGGCGCGGTAGGGGTTGCCGGGGTAGGGGTTGAAGCTGATCAGGTTCACGCGTTCGCGCTCCGGGCGCACGAAGCGGACCAGTGCGTGCAGATCCTCGTCGCGATCATTGACGCCATCGAGCATGACATATTCCAGCGTGATATGGCGTTGCCGGCCCACGACGTAGTCATCGAGGCACTGACGCAGCCTGGCCAGCGGGTACTTGCGGTTGATGGGAACCAGCACGTCGCGCAGCGCATCGGTGGCGGCGTGCAGCGAGATGGCCAGGTTTACCGGATAGGCTGCGCCCAGGCGCTCGATCTGCGGGACCAGGCCGGAGGTGGAGACGGTGATCCGTCTGCGCGACAGGCCGAGGCCCTCATCGGCATCGAGCAGCACGGCGAGGCTTCCATGCACACCGTCCTCGTTGGCCAGCGGCTCGCCCATGCCCATGTACACCACATGCGTGACATCGGCATCCGGGTAGCCGGGGACCGGCTCGAGCCGCAGGTCCGCCTTGACCGCCAGTACCTGTGCCACGATCTCGGCGGCCGTCAGGTTGGCCTCGAAGCGCTGGGTGCCGGTATGGCAGAACGGGCAATCCAGCACGCAGCCGACCTGGGACGAGACGCACACCGTGCCGCGCTCGGGCTCCGGGATGAACACGGTTTCGATGGCCTTGCCGGAGTGCAGGGCGAACAGGTATTTGCGGGTGCCGTCGACCGATTGTTGCCTGAGGCGCAGCGTCAGGGGCTGGCAGTCGATCTCCGATTGCATGCGCTGGCGCAGTGAGGCCGGCAGGTTGCGCATCTCATCGGGCGCCAGCACGCCCTTGTTCCGCCAGCCCAGGATCTGCTTGCCGCGATAGGCCGGTTCGCCCCAGTCCGCCAGGTGCGACTGCAGCGCCATCAGGCTCATCGTGGGCAGTTGCGGATGCGGCAGGTTCGGCATCGCGGCAGTGTAACGGATCGACCGGCACACCGTAAGCGGCGGTGGTGGTTGAGCGGGTGTCCACCAGCCATTAGCGTGCCTGATCATGAGTCTGGCATCCGAAACCCCGATCTCGCTTGCACGGGATGCCTTTGACCGCATGCTCGATTTCGTGCGCCTGACCGAGCGCCTGGCGCACGCACCGGAATACAGCGCCCGCCTGGAGCGACTGCTGCCGCCGACCGCGCATTATGTCCCGGAGCGCCCGGCCATGCTGATGGGCTATGATTTCCACCTGACCCCGGACGGCCCGAAGCTGATCGAGATCAACAACAACGCCGGCGGCCTGTTCGTGAAGGGGAGGCACTGGATTCCCCAGCCGGAGATCCCCGAACTTGCAGGGACGCTGCTTGCCCGCCTGCTCGGCATGTTCCCGCCGTCCCTGCAGCGTATCGCCATCATGGACGAGGATATCGCGCAGCAGCACATGTACCCCGAGATGTGCGCCTATGCGGACCTGCTGCGTGCGGACGGCCGCCGTGTCTGGCTCGTCACGCCGGAGCAGATCGAGGCCGGTGACGACGGCCTGTGGATCGATGGCGAACGCCTGGACGCCATCTACAACCGGCATACCGACTTCTACCTCGAGGGTGATTCCCTGGCGCATATCCGCCGCGCCTTCCTGCTGGGCATGGTGGACCTGAATCCATATCCGCGCAGCTACGCCTTGCTGGGGGAGAAGACGCGCATGGCGGACTGGTGGCGGCCCGGCTGGCTCGATGCCTGGCTCGAACCGGCATCGGTATCGCTGATCCACACCATCGTGCCGGAAACGCACCTGCTGCGGGAGATGGATGCCGACCGGATCTGGAGCGAGCGCAAGCACTGGGTGTTCAAGCCGGCGGCCCGCCATGGCGGCAAGGGCGTGATCGTCGGCAAGAACATCAGCAGGAAGCGCTTTGCGGACATGGGGGATGACACCATCATCCAGCGCTTCATCCCGCCCAGCATCGTGTCCGTCGATGGCAGGGACATGAAATTCGACGTGCGCCTGTACACCTGCGGCGCCGAACTGATCGCCGTCTCCGGCCGTGTGTGGCAGGGACAGGTGACCAATTTCCAGGCCGAGGGCAGCGGCTGGGTAGGCCTCGACATCCCTGCGCCATGAGGTCGAGCATCGGTGTGGTGATCCCGGTCCTGAACGAGGCCGCGATCCTGCCGGCCTGCCTGGAACAGGCACGAGGTCTCGGGGCCGATGCGGTGGTTCTCGTCGACGGCGGATCGCGCGACGGTTCCGAGGTGCTGCTGCGCGCATCCGGCATGCGCTGGATACGCGCCCCGGGCGGCAGGGCCGGACAGATGAATGCCGGCGCCCGCATCGTCGATAGCGATATTCTTCTTTTTCTACATGCTGATACGTCGATATCTTCAAGCCATCTCGAGGCTGCGAGGCGGGCCATGACCGACCCAGTGTGCGTCGGCGGCCGGTTCGACATCCGCCTGGAGGGAAGCCGTCCGGGCCTGCGTCTGATCGGTTCCCTGATCAACCTGCGCTCGCGTCTCAGCCGCGTCGCCACCGGCGACCAGGCGATCTTCGTTCGCCGCCGGGTGTTCGAGGACTTGGACGGCTATGCGGATATCCCGCTGATGGAGGATGTGGAGTTCGGACACCGGCTCAGGCGTTGCGGCCGCATCGCCTGCCTGCGCGACAAAATCGGCACGTCGGGGCGGCGCTGGGAACGCCACGGGGTGCTGCGCACCGTGCTGCTGATGTGGTGGTTGCGCCTCCGATACTGGCTGGGAACCGATCCGGCGGTGCTGGCCGCGCTGTACCGGGACGCCCGATGAACGGCGTGCGCGTGATCATCCTGTGCAAGGCGCCCGTTCCCGGCAGGGTGAAGACGCGGCTGATGCCGGCCTATTCCGCGGCGGAAGCCGCCGGGCTGCATGCCGCCATGGCCTGCACCGTCATGGCCCGTGCCCGATCGCTGTTCGCCGAGGTGTGCATCGCGGCCGACGAGTGCTGGCACCCGTTCTTCGCCGCCTGCGCGCTGCCCGTCGTGGCCCAGGGAACGGGGACGTTGGGCGAGCGCTTGATCCGGCTGTGTCACGATGCCTTTGCCGAGCGTGTGGAGCCAGTGCTCTTTCTGGGCACCGATTCGCCCCATATGGGGCCGCAGCGGCTGATCCGCGCCGCCGGGCTCGTGCAGACGCATGATGTGGTCCTCGGCCCGGTGGAGGACGGCGGCTATGACCTGATCGCCTGCCGCAGCGACCTGCCCGGGGTTTTCGAGCGCATACGCTGGAGCACGTCGCATGTGCTGGATGACACCCTCGGCCGCATCGACGCGCTGGGGCTGTCCGGGGCGCTTCTGGACACATCGTTCGATATCGATCGTGCCGAGGACGTGGTGAGGGCCCGATCGTGCGGATGGGTATACGACCCGGTCTGACGTCTAATGGATGGGCGAATGGGCGGCCTGCGACGGCTTGGAGGTCGCCGGCCGGAACAGGTCCGGGAACAATGCCTTCAGGCGATCCAGTTCATGGCCGAGGCGCTCGTAGACCGCCGGGTCGTTGGCCGGCAGAAGCAAGGGCCGGTAGAGCATCCTTTCGGTGCCCGGCACGTGGGTCCGCCGGGCTGCGTCCCAGATATCGTCCTCGCCATGGTCGAGCATGCTTTCCAGCGCGATGTGCGCCATATGCAGCAGCATGATCGAGGTCTGCATGTCCATCGGCCAGATATCGGGGGTATGCCAGCACGGATGATGGTGGAAATAGATGAAGCGGTGCACGGAGCGCGGAAGCTTCCAGCGCAACGCCAGCATCATGCCGGAATCGATATGGGTGTAGCCCAGGGTTTCCCATTCCGCCTGCAGGCTCGGCGTGCCTTCGGCGATGGCCTGCCTGAGCTGTTGCAGCCTTTCCTCCGATTCCACCTGCAGGATCACCAGCTTGCCGATATCGTGCAGCATGCCGAAAAGGCTTGCAAAATGACGCTCCACCACCTGACCGTAATCGCCGAGCAGACGCGCGAAATGGGCCACGGCCATGGCATGGAACCAGATGCGCTGCACCGCGAGCGATCGCGAGGCGTCGGCCGCTTCGCCTGCTGCCGAGAAATCCGGCACCACGTGCTGCAGGATCAGGTCGTGCGCCGTGTCCATGCCCAGGCGGGTGATGGCCAGCGCCACCTGCGTGACCGGCTTGCTTCCCGGCGTCGCGAAGGCCGGGGAATTGCATTGCTCCAGCAGATGCGCTGCCAGCACCTGATCCCGCTCGACAATCGCCGCCAGGTCCGAGGGTGCGGCCATGGGATCGTTCAGCAGGTGCTGGACCTCCAGCCAGGTATCCGGCAGGGCGGGGATGCCGGCGATGGCCTGGCGCAGTCTGGCCAGGGTCGAGCCCTTGATCGGCGGAGGCGAACGCAGGTCGAGCGGCACGTGGTCGACGTCGGCCGGCGCCGATGACTTGAATACCCAGAGCAGGGTGCCGGGCATCGGTTCGCTCAGGCTGCTGCTGCTGATACTGCCGAGCGTATCCGTTTCGTAGGCCTTGCCCGAGCCCTGGGTCGATGCGCCTGACGTCAAGCCTGCGTGCAGGTCCGAGAACTTGCGCTTCTTGCCCGGCTGCGGGGAGACCGGGGCATCCAGGCCCCGCAATACCGACTGCACCGCCGCGGCGTCGCTCGGACGATCCTCCGGCGCTTTCTGGAGCAACTGCATGATGAGCTCGACCATCGGCTTCGGAATCTTCGGGTTCAGGGTTTCGGGCCGCTCCGGCATGCGGCGGACCTGTTTCTCCATCAGCTCGAATTCGCCGCCACCGGTGGATTCGAAGGGCATATGGCCGGTGCACAGCCGGTACAGGATGATGCCCAGCGAATACAGGTCGGTTCTCGGGCCGATGGTGCCGCCGATGATCTGTTCGGGGGCCATGTAGTAATAGGTGCCGACCGCCGCGCCGCTGCTGGTGATGTCATCCTCGGCATTGCTCAGCTTGGCCAGGCCGAAGTCCATGATTTTGACGCCGCCTTCATCGGTCAGGAAGATGTTCGACAGCTTCAGGTCGCGATGCACGATGCCGAGGGCGTGGGCGGCGGTGAGTCCCGACAGCACGCCGTTGGCGATGAACACGATCTCACCCCAGGCAAGCACGGGCTTCTCGCGCAGGAACTCCCGCAGCGAGCAGCCGTGCACCAGTTCCATCACCAGGGCGATGATGCCGTCATCTTCATAGACATCGAGCACCTTGACGATGTTGCCGTGCATCATCTGGCTGTGCAGCCGGGCCTCGCGGCGGAAACGTTCCGCATGGATCGGATCTTCCACCAGCTTCTGGTTCAGCACCTTGACGGCAACCTCGCGGTCCAGGTTCTCGTCCACGCCGCGGTACACGATGCCCATGCCGCCCTGGCCGATCTTCTCGATCAGCCGGTACGAGCCGAGATGGGGGGGCTCGTCATTCTCGGTAAGGAACAGACCGCATGCAGAGCACAGTTTTTGCGTCTTGGCGTACCATGCGCCACAACCCGGACATTGCATCAGGTGATTTTTGGTCGGACGGCGGTCAAGTCAAGCGATACCGATCACAGGCATCGGCCGGCACCTGCCCGTGATCCGAATCATCCAGCCAGCCATTGCTGGCGTCCGGGATCGCATCCGAATAGGGGATATAGGGCTTGATGTCGAGCACCGGCGTTCCATCCAGCATGTCCAGGCAGCCGATGCGCAGCACGGTATCCTCGATGCCCAGCAGGCGCACGGCGGACAGGCCGAGACGATTCGGACGATGTGGCGCGCGCGTGGCCAGCACCCCGCGGCGCACGCGTGGTTCGCGCGGAGGAATCACCGTCGGATTCCAGCCCTGGTTCAAATGCATCCAGTAGATGACCCAGATATGGGAGAAACGGTCGAGATCCTGCAGGGCCAGGCGCATGGTGTGCTCCGGCAGCAAATGGATCTCCGCCACGGCATCGCCGGAGGGCTGGCGGGGCGCAGCGAAGCGTTCCTTGTAGGGGCTGTGCACGATGCCGATCGGATGCATCTCGATGGCCTCATGCAGGGCATCGCGCTGCTGGGCCAGGTCGGCGGCATAGCGCTTCGGGGCGCGGGTTGCTCCGGCCATCAGGTGGAGCTGTAGCTCAGCGACAGTTCGCCGCTGCGCAGGCCGACGTGCACCTTGCCGCCTTTCTGCAGGCGCCCGAACAGGATCTCGTCGGCCAGCGGTTGCTTGATCTTGCCCTGGATCAGACGGGCCATCGGGCGGGCACCCATCGCATCGTCGAAGCCATGCTCTCCCAGCCATTTGCGGGCGGAGGCATTGACCTCGAGCTCGACATGCTTGTCCTGCAACTGCGTTTCCAGTTCGACCAGGAACTTGTCGACGATATGCAGGATGGTTTTCGGGTCCAGCGAGGCGAACGGGATGATCGCATCCAGGCGGTTGCGGAACTCCGGGGTGAAGATGCGCTTGAGCGCCTCGCTTTCGTCCCCGCGCTTCTTCGACGGGTTGAAGCCGATCGCATGCTGCTGCAGCTCGATGGCGCCGACATTGCTGGTCATGATCAGGACCACGTGCCGGAAATCGGCGGAACGTCCGTTGTTGTCGGTCAGTGTGCCGTGATCCATGACCTGCAGCAGGATGTTGAACAGGTCCGGGTGCGCCTTCTCGATCTCGTCGAGCAGCAGCACGGCGTGCGGTGCCTTGTTGATCGCCTCGGTCAGCAGGCCACCCTGATCGAAACCGACGTAACCCGGAGGTGCGCCGATTAGCCGCGATACCGAATGCGCCTCCATGTATTCGGACATGTCGAAACGGATCAGCTCGATGCCCATGATGCGCGCCAGCTGCTTGGCCACCTCGGTCTTGCCCACGCCCGTCGGCCCGGTGAACAGGAAACTGCCGATCGGCTTGTCCGGATGGGCCAGGCCCGAACGGGCCAGCTTGATGCTGGCGGCAAGCTGCTCGATGGCATGGTCCTGCCCGAACACCGACAGCTTCAGGTTGCGTTCCAGGTGCTCCAGGTGCTTCTTGTCGGAGGCGGACACCTGCTTGGCCGGGATGCGCGCCATGCGCGCGACGATGGCTTCGACATCGTGCACCGAGACCTGTTTGCGCCGCCTGGAGGCCGGCATCAGCTGCATGGCGGCACCGGCCTCGTCGAGCACGTCGATGGCCGAGTCCGGCAGGTGCCGGTCGTTGATGTAGCGCTTGGCCAGGGACGCGGCCGTCGAAATCGCGTTCAGGGTGTACTGCACGTGATGGTGCTCTTCCAGCCTGGCCTTGAGACCTTTCAGGATATCGATGGTGTCCGGCACGCTCGGCTCGACGATATCGATCTTCTGGAAACGCCGCGACAGGGCCCGGTCCTTCTCGAAGATGCCGCGGTACTCCTGGTAGGTCGTGGCGCCGATACAGCGCAGCTCACCGTTGGCCAGGGCGGGTTTCAGCAGGTTCGACGCGTCCATGGCACCGCCGCTGGCGGCACCGGCGCCGATCATGGTATGGATCTCGTCGACGAACAGGATCGCATCCGGCTCGTCCTGCATGGCGGACAGCACCGCCTTCAGGCGCTCCTCGAAATCGCCGCGGTACTTCGTTCCGGCCAGCAGGGCGCCCATATCCAGGGCGTAGACCGTGGCATCCGCCAGCAGCGACGGCACGTTGCCTTCGACGATGCGCAGGGCCAGGCCTTCGGCGATGGCGGTTTTGCCGACGCCGGCCTCGCCGACCAGGATGGGGTTGTTCTTGCGGCGGCGGCACAGGATGTGCATGCATCGCTTCAGCTCCTCGTCTCGGCCGATCAGCGGATCGGTCTTGCCGTCGATGGCCCGGGTGTTGAGGTTGATGCAGAAACGCTCCAGGGGAGCGGCCTGGCCGGTCTTCTTTTCCGTCTCCTGGGTCTGTTCCTGGCTGTCGGATTCGCCCCCGTATTCGAGCCGCTCGTGGCTCTTGGCGCCATGAGCGATGAAGCTGACGATGTCCAGCCGGGTGATGCCCAGTTCATTCAGATAGAACACGGCGTGTGAATCCTTCTCGGCGAAGATGGCCACCAGCACATCGGCACCCGTGACCTCGCGCTTGCCGGCGGACTGCACATGCAGCACGGCACGCTGGATCACGCGCTGCACACCGATGCTGGCCGTGGTTTCGCCACTGTCCTCCGGCATCACGGCCACATGCTCCTGGATGAAACGGTCCAGTTCCTGGCGCAGGCGGTCCAGGTCGGCGTGGCAGCCTTCCAGCACGGGCCGGGCCGACGGGTCGTCGATCAGGCCCAGCAGCAGGTGCTCCACAGTGACAAACTCGTTACGGCGCATATGAGCCGAACGGAAGATCTCGTTCAGGGTTTGTTCAAGGTCGTCGCTCAGAATTCCCATAGACACCACCTGTGGCTTCGTTTCTTCGCATCCGTTCCGGAAACATCTAGTCGTGTCCGTCCTGTTCCATGACACAGCGTAACGGGTGACCGTGCTCGCGGCTAGTATGCTCTACACGGGCCACCTTGGTCTCGGCGACATCGTGCGGATAGATTCCGCAGACGGCGCTGCCCTGGTGATGAACCTGCAACATCAGTCGGGTTGCATCCTCGGCCGTTTTCTGGAAGAACCGGCACAGGACGTCGACGACGAACTCCATCGGGGTGTAATCGTCGTTCAGAAGGATGACGCGATACATCGGAGGCCGTTTGAGCTTCGGCTTTCCTGGCTTTACCTCCGGCGTAACGATGACTTCGATGGGTCCCTGGCTCATATCGCCATACTAACGCATGGACCGGGCCTGCCCAAGACCTGCCATGCGGGAAACAGAAAAGGAGTTCGCTTGTATGGGAATGCTGAAATGCCTGTTGTGGGATGTGGACGGAACCCTGGCGGATACGGAAAGGGACGGTCACCGGGTGGCCTTCAACCTGGCCTTCGACGAAGCGGGGATCGACCGGCAATGGGATGTGCCGACCTACGGTGAATTGCTGGCGGTGACCGGCGGCAAGGAGCGCATCCGACATGACTACGAGCGCCGTGGTCTGCAGCCGCCCGCGCAGGAGGCCATCGCCTCGCTGCATGCGAAGAAGACCGACCATTACCAGGGCCTGATCGCCGAGGGACGCATGCCGCTGCGCCCGGGCGTGCACCGCCTGCTGACCGAGGCGTACGAGGCGGGCATCACGCTGGCCGTGGCGACCACGACGACGCCCGCGGCCCTGGATGCCCTGATCGCGCATTCCCTCGGCCCCGAATGGTTCGACCGTTTCGCCGTCCGGGCCGCCGGCGACATCGTGCCGGCCAAGAAGCCGGCGCCCGACATCTATGTCTATGCCATGCATCAGCTCGGGTTGTCGCCCGACGTCTGCCTGGCCATGGAGGACTCCGGCAACGGCTGGCGGGCTGCCCGTGATGCCGGCCTGCGCTGCGTGGTGACGGTCAACGACTATACACGCGGCCAGGATTTCACCGGCGCCGACCTCGTGGTGTCCGAATTCGGGGAGCCCGACGCTGAGCCGATCGAGGTGCTGGACAATGCGCACGGTCTTTCCGATCTGCACCATGTGCGCCTCGCGCACCTCAGACAGATCATGGCCTGAACATGCGCCTGTTCGACACCCATTGCCATATCGACTTCCCGCAGTTCGACGCAGACCGGCCGGACATGATCGGCCGCATGCGCGAGGCGGGCCTGATCGGTTGCGTCGCCGTGTCGGTGGAGCTCGAACAATGGCCGCGCCTGTTTCGCCTGGCCGAGAGCGAGGCGAACATCTGGGCCAGCGTCGGCATCCATCCCAACCACGAGGCCGGGCAGGAGCCGACGGTTGCGCAGTTGTGCGAGCTGGCCCAGCACCCCCGTTGCGTGGCCATCGGGGAGACCGGCATGGATTTCTTCCGCCACCATGTTCCTCCCGAGGTGCAGCAGATGCGTTTCCGCACCCATATCCGGGCGGCACGGGAGCTCGGCAAGCCGGTCATCGTGCACATGCGCGAGGCCGATGACGATACGCTGCGCATCCTGGAAGAGGAGCGGGTCGAGGCCTGCGGAGGCATCATGCACTGCTTCTCCTCGGACAT
>Ga0315540_10002488_pt1 | contig 10376 bp, 8 predicted proteins | sample SalMarSW160110MG_FD_203677 | JGI IMG/M metagenome (GOLD analysis project Ga0315540, IMG submission 203677) | Salt marsh sediment microbial communities from the Plum Island Ecosystem LTER, Massachusetts, United States - Salt Marsh Sediment SW1601-10 ... | reverse complement strand
CCTATCCCGACCGCTTTGACATGTGGTGCATGTTTAACCTGAACGATTTCGGCCAGCCCGATTTTGAAAAGACGGCGCTGAAGTCTTTGGAAGAGTGCCATCGTGCAGGCGCAGTCGGTGTGGGCGAAATCCACGACAAAGGCAGGGGGTTTGTCTGGCAATATTCCGGCAGGCGCCCCCGGAACCCCAAGCGCGCCCGACGCGCACGGATGCCTCTGAACGGAGGGCCCACGTACACGCGGCCTCCCATGCCGCCCAACCCCAACGCCCCCATGGGACCTCATCCTGACGATCCGCGTCTCGATGCGCTGTGGAACCGGGCCGGCCAGCTCGGCATGCCCATCAACATCCACGTTTCCGACCCCATCTGGTCCTACCAGCCCATGGACAGCCACAACGACGGCCTCATGAACGGGTGGAGCTGGCGCATCGTTCTCGAACCCGGAACGTACAATCACGACCAGCTGATTGACAGCCTGGACAAAACCGTGGGGCGCCATCCCAAAACTACTTTCATCGCCTGCCATCTTTCCAACCTGGATTACGACCTTACCCGGCTGGGCCAGATGTTCGACCGCCATCCCAACCTCTACGCCGACATCTCGGCGCGCTTTGCGGAGACGGCCACCATTCCCCGGTTCACCCGCCAGTTCCTGATGAAGTATCCCGACCGCGTGGCTTATGGAACCGACGTGACCTACAGCAAGCCCTTTTTCAGCACTACCTTTCGCATCCTGGAAAGCGAGGATGAACACTTCTACGGGCGCGGGCTGGTTGATACCGCCAATTTCAACTTCAATTATCACTGGACGCTGAACGCCTTCGGTCTGCCGGACGACATGCTCAAGAACATCTATCACGACAACGCCATCAACATTCTCAAGAAGGCGCAGGAGAACGCCGCATGAGGGTGGCCGCCACCGTCGAAGGACTATGTTGATAAGGTGAAGATGGCTACCGTCCTTCGATGGGCAGGCAGCACCATGATAGAGCTAATGCTTTGAAGTGTAGTAGCGATAAGCGTCCCGGATGGCGTCGGCATTCTCGCTGGCGTCTCCGCCAAACGGTTTGTAACGGGCCAGATCGTTCTCCCGGACAATCTGGTTGACGGGCTTTCCCTGCTGGATCCCGGCCTTCACCTGGCGCAGGACGGCGTCGAGATAAACGCGCTGGGCGCGAAGCGTCTCCGCCGTTCCAAAGTCACCGTGTGCGGGAACTACAACCTTCAATTTCCATCCCGCCATTTCATCCAGCGCCCGGAGCCATCCTTCGTAGTCAGCCTCGGGATCAGAAAGATTGTTGCCTCGCGTCCAGTTGACCGCAAGGTCGCCGACGAAAAGTATTTCCTGCTTTGGAAGGTAAGCCACGCCGTCGCCGGAGGTATGGGCCGGCCCTTTGCGGATCAGTTCCACGCGTTGCCGGCCATCATCAAAAACAAGTGAATCGCGGAACCGCACGCTGGCGTTGGCCAGCGGCCACTGAAACTGATGCGGCGCGGGTGGGGCTTTCACCTGGCCACGCGTGTCCCCCAGAGCATAGCGGTCAAACTCCTGAGCGAAGGCCTGCGTGGCCACCACGGCTGCTCCTGCCCGCACAAACACAATGTTGCCGTAACTGTGGTCGGCGTGATAGTGAGTGTTAAAGACAAACCGGATCGGCTTATCCGTGGTCTTCCTGATCTCGCTGATGATCTTCGTCACCGCCCAGGGGAAGTTTGCGTCGATCACCAGGACGTAGTCGCGAAACACCACCCATCCCACGTTGGTTTGCTGGTGTGTGGGCCGATCTCCAAGCCAGCAGTAAACCGAAGGCGCCAGCTGACGAACCCGCGGCGAAGGACGATCCTGGCCGTACGCTGCTGCGGCCATGATGGGGACGGAAGCGATGAATTCCCGGCGTCGCATGATCTGACACTCCCTGATGGATGGCTCAACTTCTTAATTCAAGAGACCAGGCAGGAAACTCATACGCCCTTTCGCCAGTTGTTGTCACTGCCTTTCTTAATCCGGATGGTCAATGAACCATCAGGATTTGTGGGCTCGTAGCAGGCCCAACGGACCGGACGGCGTATCCCTTTGGTCTCCAGCTCCGCCCGCAGTTTGATCTGCTGCCCCTCCATGCCTTTGGGAAGAATGATCGAAGCTTCGCGAATCTGGCCGCCATAAGGCTGACCGGCGTCAAGATTGCCTCCCACTTTGACACGCCCATCGAGACTTCCCGCATAGATCCCCAGTACTCCGGGTACGCCTGCCACGCCGTCATTGGCGATACACAAAATCAGTTCCATGGTGTCATAGCGCTTTCTCTGCCAGACCAGCGAGGGCCGGACGCGATAGCCGAGCCGCTGATCCAGGGCGCGCAGCGAATCGGGATATTTCTCGTAATACCGCCGGACGTTGTCGGCCTCCGTCCAGAGGCCGAAATAATTCGTGTCGATATCCAAAGCATGAAAGCCGGCGACCTCCCGATAAGGACGGTCCATGGGTCCGCCCGAGCTTTGGGGATAGTCGTCCGTCGAAGGGACCTCCCGGTCGCCACCTATGAACCTGCGCGCGGAGCCGCCCAGCTTTTCGATGCAGGCTCTCTCTTCGGCTTCCCACTCAGCAAGCACATAATGGCGATTTCCACCATCCTCGAGCACCGTCGCCACCCAGGGAGGACGATGCGCAAGCGCTTCGATCTGGATAGGCTCATCCATGATCAGGCTGTCGGAACGCAACCAGCCTCCAGCTCGAACCACCATGTCCTGCACCTGGCGGTTCCCAACCCTGGAGATGTCGGGTTCCGTGTTGACAGCCAGTGGCGTACGTTTCCAGGCGTCCATCTGCAGTTGGGTCAGATGGACAAAAGTCCTTTCGGCCGTCAGATAGTCGGGAAAGGGATTGGGCAGGTCGTTGGTGTGACCTTCACCCCAGAAGCCGTACATCATCAGGTCCATGTACTCCATCATCGGGTTGCTATCAAACCGCTCGGCGAGCAGTTCATTGAGTTCGGTAAAGGCTTTGAGAAACTCCGGGGAATCGTATCGCGGTTCGTAGAAATCAAAACTCACACGGTGTTCCCGTGACTTGTTACCGATGTTGACGATGGGAACCTTTCCCTTCAGAAAGTCCGGCATCGAGAGCTTTGCAGGTTGAATGTTCGGGCTGGAAAGCTGGATTCGGAAGCCCACGCCCAGATTATGGCGTTTTGCGGCGTCCAGGGTGGCTTCCCAAACCGGGTTGAGGTCGAGTTTGCCGGGTTGGCTCTGCACGTCGCGCCAATCACAGCGGATGTAAAGAACATCGACGAACGGCAGACTTGCCATCTTTTCCACGGCCTGCTCGAGCGTCTCATTGCCACACTTTACGTTCAATGCCGGTCCGTTTTCCTCCCACGTATAACCCACCATGCCTGTACCAAAATTTCGAATGTGCTTCAGAGAGGGCTCAGTAACGTGGATGGTGAACCAGCCCTGGTCCTGACCTACGCCGAAGGGCCCCTGATTGAGGCGGTTGGGCACGCGTGGCCCGGGGCCGAAGTTGTATCCCTGCCACAGATGGTCAGGCACATCGGCCAGGATGCGTCCGGGGGCAACGCTGCCGGCCCCTGCCAGGAGTGCGCCCATCTTCACAAAGTCTCGTCGCCGCATGGCTCAGTCCTCCCTTATCACTCATTGTAATTAGAATGCTACCGCGGCCCCCCCGATGCCAGCCAGGGCCATCGGGGTGAGCGGCTCCTCGCCGGCCCTCATCAGGGAAACGCCGACCCACGTGTCGAACAGACACGTGCGCGCAGGCGAGCAAACCGGCTGAACGTAAAAGTTCGAAAATCGCACGCCGTCCCGGTGAAAGCGGTCGAGCACGGAAGTGCGGATCTGCTTGTTCGTGTAGCAGCCAAAGTCGCCTTAACTCTGATCGTCCGGCAGGACCAGAATCAGGTTGGGCCGGTTGCGTGTGTCAACAGCGGGCGCAGGGGCATTCAGGCCCAGCAGCGTGACGGCCGCCGACCCAAGTGCTCCCAGAAACTCTCCTCGTGTGGGCCCCTTCATCTCTCTCCTTTTCCTGTTTGTGAGTTGAAAGAAATTTGTATCGCAGCCAGCAGGAAAGTTTACATCACGACTCGCGGCTGTGAAATAGAAGATGGTTTTCCCAGAAATTCTGGTTCGTTACCAGGTTCACTGGAGGTCTGCACAATTTTGAAGAAGTGGGGACGGGGTTGCAGGTTAGTCATGGGGCGGCGCGAAGATGCAGGACCGCCCCGTTGCTATAGTCGATGAGGTAAAGTTCACCCCCAGCGTCCTGGCCAAAGCTGCTGACCGTAAGGTTATGGGTGAGAACCTGCGTCATATGCCAGTTCAGCATTGCATCCTGCTTGAGCCCCCACACACGCCCGCTCGAAAGATCACCGAAGACGTACGTGGCCTCAAGGTCTGCAATGGCCGACCCGCGATAAACGTACCCGCCAATGATCGATGAGCCGCCTGAGGCATCATGGCCATATTCGGCAATGGGCAGGGTGAGCCCTGCCATATCGCAGGTGGCAACGGACGGAGGGTAACAGTGGTTTCCTTCCATAACGTTCCATCCATAATTGCCGCCCTTGGCCACCAGGTCCACCTCCTCCCAGGCGCCTTGTCCAACATCACCGGCGATGAGCCGATCGGTGGAACGGTCAAAGGAAAAACGCCATGGATTCCGGAAGCCATAGGCCCAGATTTCCGGCAAACCACCGCCGCTTGCAAAGGGGTTGTCCGAAGGAATGGCGTACTGCTTGCCGGAAGCAAACGGAGGATTTACGTCAATCCGCAGGATCTTGCCCAGCAGAACGTTCTTGTTCTGCGCGTTCCCTGAAGGATCTCCACCACTGCCGCCGTCGCCCAACGCGATGTAGAGAAATCCGTCGGGGCCAAAGGCAAGCTGCCCGCCATTATGATTGGCGTAGGGTTGATCAACTACCAGCAATTGGCGTTCGCTCGACGGGTCAGCCTGGTTGGGATCGGCGGTGGAAACTGTGAATTCTGAGATGACCGTCTGGAGCTGCCCGGTACTGAGCTGCCGGGTGTAGTCCACGTAGAATCGCCCGCTGGCGGTGAAATTCGGATGGCACGCCATCCCCAGCAGGCCTGTCTCGCCGCCGGACTCTACCTGGGATGAGATATCCAGAAAGGGGACCGGGAGAACCACTCCCGCCTGGATGATTCGGATGGCGCCGCCCTGTTCAAGGATGAAGATGCGGTTCGTGCCATCGTCGGGCGCCTCGAAGCTCACCGGGCTGTTCAACCCGCTGACAAAATCTTCAAGCGCCAACTGGGGTGGCGGCACGAATTGCTCAATTGAGGGAGTAGTCCGGATCCCGGCGCTTCCCCCGCAGCCTATGAGCAGGCAAGCCGCAATCCACACAACAGAAAACGCCGTCCAGGATGACTTAGACATTGCCTTGCTGTGCCTCTACGGCAAGCTTAGCACTATTGGCTGAACCTTTGTACGAGCCAGCACCGGTCCTCTGCGCTCAGTCTGCCGCCACTCTACCTGTCCTTAAAACGATGCTCTTCTGCCTGAATTCAATGCCGGGTTCCGGCAACGATAACACCGTTTCAATCCGCTTTCAAAGCGGATATTGCCCGCACTCGCGGACGGTCTCATACATGGCCAGAACATTCTCTGCCGGCACGCGGGCCTGCACATTGTGGGTAGTATTGAAGACGTACCCGCCGGACCGGCCGAAAATCTTCAGCCTCGAAGAGACTTCCTGCCGGACCTCTTCCGGCGTGCCGAACGGAAGCGTGCGCTGCGTGTCGACGCCGCCGCCCCAGAAGGTTACGCGGTCGCCAAACTCTTTCTTCAGTCCTTCCGGCCCCATGCCCGCCGCCGAACACTGGACGGGATTGATGATGTCGAATCCCGCGTCGACAAAGTCCGGAAGGAGCGCCCGCACCGACCCGCAGGAATGAATGAAGCATTTCCACCGAGTGTTCTTGTGGATCCAGCTGTTGACCTCCCGGTGGAATGGCTTGAAGAGATCCTGATAGGATTTCAGGGAGATGAAGGGTCCGTTCTGCTGGCCGAAGTCCGTGCCTGAAACGAACACCGCCGTCACGCGGTTTCCGACGGCCGCAAAGATTTTCTCCAGGTTGCTGATGCCGATCTCACATTGGCGCTCGAAGATTTTGTAAATGTAGTCGCGGCGCGTCACGGTGCTGATGTACCACTCCTCGATGTCGCGAATGCCTTTGGGATGCTTCAGCCAGGGAGCGGGCACCAGCGCAATATCCCCGAACGCCGTGCCGCCAAAGTTGGCGAGGATCGCCTTGTCCGTCTGGGTGTGTAGCCTTTCTGCTTCGCGGCGCAAGTATTCCAGGTCCTCGTCGGCAATGGGACCGAATTCTTCAAGATTGTCTTCAACGCTGAGGGTACTTTCGTCGATGGGCGGCTGACGCACGATGGAATCAAAGTAGAATCCGCCCTTCGGCATGCGGCCGCTGGGAGCAACGGACTCGTCGCCTTCGGGGTACATCAGGATGTCGCCGTTGGCGTCAGGCTCGGTGTTGAAGCCTTCCGGGACCAGCACCGGCGTGCCTTCAAAAGTGGTCCACGGTTTCCAGCCTTCGTTTTTGAAGCCAAACATGGTGGCCGGCTTGCCCAGCCCCACCACGTCGACGCCGAGGGCTTCCATCAGGTCGGGCTTGATTTCCCCGAGCATCTGGTAAGGTTCGGTGACTTTCACGGGCGTGCCCGGCGGGTCGAGCTGGAGCGACTGGCGAAGCTGGTAGACCGTATCCACCTGCATTCCGGTCACCGCGCTCGCTCCCAGGTCCAGGGGCACGTGGTCCGGCTCCTGGTGCTGAAGCGCCATCTGTACACGCTCGCGTGATGTCATAGCTGATGTCCTCCGTTAAAGCTGATCCGTGCACGAGGCGGGCATTGTGCACGCTCGCAACTGGGGTCACGCCGCAACCAGGCTTCGCGCCAGGTCCACGGCGGCTGGTGCGTCCTTGCCATAGCCGTCGGCCCCGATGGATTGCGCCCAGCTTTCCGTCACCGGCGCGCCGCCCACCATCACCTTCACCTGCTCGCGCAAGCCGGCGGCGGCCAGCCCTTCGATCACGGCCTTCATGTTCACCATGGTGGTGGTCAGCAGCGCTGACAATGCCACCAGATTCGCATTATGCTCGCGAACGGCGGCCACAATATTGTCCGGCGAAACGTCGGCGCCCAGGTCAACAATGCGGAACCCTGCGCTCTCCAGCATCATCGATACGATGTTCTTGCCGATGTCGTGCAGGTCGCCCTTGACAGTGCAGCAGACCACCGTCCCAACGGAACGCGCAGCCGCATCGTCCACCAGCAGCGGACGCAGGATGTCGGTGCAAGCGCGGGCTGCGCGCGCGGCAATCAGCACTTCGGGAATGAAAAACTCGCAGTTCCGCATGCGGTGACCCACTTCATCCATCGCAGGGACAATGACTTTAGGGAAGATGTCCGCTGGTTTAATCCCCTTAATCAACGCCTTCTCGGTCAGTTCCTTTGCCACTGGAGCTTTCCCGTCGATGATGGCCTGACGCATTTCTTCAAATAGAGTCATCGTCTTCTCCTTCTAACCCTGCACGTGAGATGGTTGCGGAAAAGCAAGCCCGTCAACAAACACTTGCTGGAATTTCGCATCGGACTTCAAAGCCACGTGCTCGATCTTCCGCCGCAGTTGCACATAAGAACCGTCTTCCCCGTCACCGGAGAAAAGCGCCAGCTTGGCGCCCAGCAACGCCGTGTTCCCGGCGGGCGCCACCTGATCGATGGGCAGGTCAATCAGGCCAATGCGCCGGGCGCTGGCGCGGGAAATATAATTACCAAAAGCTCCGGCCAGGTAAAGCTTTTTCACGTCGCCAACGCCCGCGCCGAGACGTTCGAGCAGAATCCTGAAGCCGGCGGCGATGGCGCCCTTGGCAAGCTGCAATTCGCGAATATCGCTTTGTGTCAGCTCGACGGGCAGAGCGATCGTCCATTCCTTGCGGCCGTTCGAGAAGCGTCCGGAGGTCTCGATCACCTCCAGGTCCAGACCGGCGGCCACCGCGTCCACCAGCCCGCTGCCGCACAATCCCTGTGGCGCAGCATTTCCCAGCACATGGCAGACCAGACGCTGGTTCTCAACCGCTACCTGGCTGATGGCGCCGGTCGCGGCCCGCATGCCCATGCTGATTCGCGCTCCCTCAAAAGCCGGACCAGCGGCCGTGGAAGCGCAGACCAGCCCAGCGGAGTTGCCGACAACAATTTCGCCGTTGGTGCCAAGGTCGACCAGCGCGCCGATCTCTTCGCTTTCACTCAGCCGGGTAGTCAGCACACCCGCCAGCACGTCACTGCCCACAAATCCGCCCAGGCAGGGCAGAAATCGAATGGCCGCTTCCGGGTTCAGGTCCCATCCCAGGTCGCCCGCGCGGAACTGCTGCAGCCCCGTGTGCGGCGATTCAAACGGGTAGTGCGAAAGCGGCTCAACATCAAGTCCGCAGAACAGATGGTGCATCACCGTGTTGCCCACCAGCACCACGTCACGAATCTCGCCACGTCGGGTCTTCGACGAGAAGACCATCTGTTCGATCAGGCTCCAAATCTGGCGCCGGATCAAGTCCGCGAGGGCCGGCAGGTGATCACCCGCGATGGCATATTCGATGCGGCTCATCACGTCGGCGCCGTAACGCGCCTGGGCGTTCAGCGCCGTCCGCACCGCCAGCACGCGGCCCGTGGTGAGGTCGAGCAACTGCGCCACCAGGGTGGTTGTTCCCAGATCGACAGCCACGCCAAGGCCGGGGCGCGGTTCAAAAACAAACGGCGAATCGTCCGCCAGGATGGCGGCATCCCACTGGCGAAGCTCAACCACCAGATCGCCGGCCAGCGAGCACTGGCAGGCCAGGCGCCAGCCGTTTTTCAACTCTTCCGCAGAAAGCCGCTCGCGCTGCGCGTCGTTCACCTCCACCTTGCCTTCATGCACGCGAACCCGGCACCCGCGGCAGCGTCCGCGCCCGCCGCAGGGAAACTCCACTCCCTGCTCGAACAGCAAGTCCCGCAGCGGAGTGCCCTCCGGCGCCGTCAACTCAACCTGAATCGGTTGAAGGACGATACGATGTTTTTTCGCTGGCTCCAAGGCTTTTCGCCTCTCCTCAAATCGCGGACTCATTCCTCATCACGCCGTGTGCTCGCGAGCGTAGCGGACCAGGGCGTGTACATTGGCGGCGGGCGTGTCGCGCGGCACCTCGCACCCCGCGCCCGCAATAAAGCGTGGCCCGGCCTGGCGGTGGCACTCGGCCATCGCGGCGTAGACCGATTCAGGCGTTCCATCCCGAAGGTCACGCACGGGATCGATGTTTCCCAGCAGCACCGGGTCCGGCCCCATGGCGGCGCGAGCTTCGCTGAGCGGCGTAGCGGAGTCCAGGTCCACAATGTCACAACCCAGGCTTCCCATCCCTTTCAGAATGTGCCGCGTGTTGCCGCAAATGTGAAGCCTCGCCCGCGCGCCCAGCGCGTGCAGGCCGTCCACCATTTGTTTCTCGTAGGGCCAGACGAACTCCTCGTACAATTTCGGGCCCACCAGCGACGCCGCAGGGTCGCCGATGCCGATGATGTCCGCACCGGCCTCCACTTGCGCGCGGGCAAAGCGCAGGCCCACTTCCAGGGTGTAGCCGAAGAGCTCCCGAACAAACACCGGGTCGTCATAAAAGTCGAGCATCAGGGTGTTGATGCCGCGCAGGTCTGCCGAGGCGCCGCAGGGGCCTTCCACCCAGCCTTCCACAACCTTTTCGCCACCCGCGCGCTCCTTCAGCAATTCGATGCCCCTGATGCGGTCGCGCATGCGCGGCCCTGCAAGCGGGTCGGGAATTTCAAGGCCGGCCAGGGTGGCTTTGTCCACCAGCAGCGCCCGGCTCTCCACGACGGAAGGCGGCTGGTCGTCAAAGTATTCCACGACGGCCCCGCAGTCAGGAGCTTCGCGGGTCTCGGCGATGGCGGAAACGTGGTCGAAGTCAAACGCCCCGGCGGTCAGGATTTGCGCATCGGCCAGCACGTGATAGTCCATGGCATATTCGTAGTATTTCTTCCCCGCCTGGTCCACGGCAAACATCATGGTGATGGGCATCGCGGGCAGGCAGTCCACCGCGCCCCCGTCCAGCATCGCCAATACACGTTCGCGCCCGTTCATCATTCTCCTTTATGGTTTGCTGCGCCGCCCGCCGAATCGGTGACGTCTATCAAGCCGGCGGTTCAGCAGGTTCGGCAGCAATGATCCCTTCGTCGTACTTCGCGACGATTTGAAATCCCGGCGGGACAACCAGGAACTCCTTATCGTCCCACTGTCCGTCCAGCAGGCGTTGGAGCAGGCCCAGGTCGCCGCGCACTTTTTCAAACGCCCAG
>Ga0315540_10002487_pt1 | contig 10383 bp, 6 predicted proteins | sample SalMarSW160110MG_FD_203677 | JGI IMG/M metagenome (GOLD analysis project Ga0315540, IMG submission 203677) | Salt marsh sediment microbial communities from the Plum Island Ecosystem LTER, Massachusetts, United States - Salt Marsh Sediment SW1601-10 ... | reverse complement strand
AAGCAGAGGTCGCGCCAGAGCGGGAGCCTGAGCCGGAGCCTGAGCCGGAGGCCGAACCGGAGGCCGAGCCGGAGCCCGGAATGGAGCCTGAGCCGGAGGCCGAACCGGAGGCCGAGCCGGAGCCCGGAATGGAGCCTGAGCCGGAGGCCGAACCGGAGCCCGGAATGGAGCCTGAGCCGGAGGCCGAACCGGAGCCTGTACCAGCCCGAGAATCCGTTGCCGACGTCGAGCCGCCTCCCGGCGCAGAGGCGTGATGGCTCGCTTCCTGCACCGCTACGGCTACGGACTGCTGATCCTGATCCTCACCGGGTTCATCGCGGTCACGAGCGGCTTCCTGATCCTGATTGCCCTGCCCGATCTCCAGGGCGCCAGCGAACAGTCCGCGTCACCTTCGCCGACAGCGGCGTCGACTGCGACGAGCCCGTTCATGTCGTGGGTCGCGATGCCGGCCGATGCCAACTGCTCCGCGTGCCACGCGACTGCGAACGGCAGCATCGGCGTGGTGACGGTGCCGGCCATTGCCCATCCCATGCAGGGCTGGTCGGACTGCACCGCATGCCATTCCAATGACACCCTCGTCGCGACCGCACCGGGCCACGCCGGCATCCACGCCTCAGATTGCCTGCTCTGTCACCAGCCGGAGCAGCTGCCGCCGCCGCTCTCGCGGCCGCATCGTGACCGGCAGAACCAGGATTGCCTGGATTGCCACGGAGTCACGGCGCCTTTGCCGTCGGACATGGCTCACCGTTCCCAATCGGTGTGCTGGCTGTGCCACCGGCTGCCGGAGGAGCAGCCCCCGGTGCCGGCCCATCAGGTCGCGCCCGGCGAGACCGACTGCCTGACCTGTCACGTGGCGGGACGCGTCGGCGCGCTGCCCGACGACCATGCCGACCGCACCGCGACGGAGTGCCTGCTCTGCCACGGCCCCGGGACGAGCCCATCGCCGGCGCTGGTGGGCGCGCCGGCCGACATACCCTTATCGGGCCCCTAAGCGAACGGCCGCCCGCTCAGGCGCCGGGGTCTCCAGCTACGCGTCGGGCATCATCCCGGCAGATCGGCGACGATGGTGGGCATGGACTCTGATACACCGCGCGCCGGCGCAGCTGAACTGATGCGCTCACTGGATTTGCTGGTCCACGGCCCCAAGCTGTGGGGCATGCCGGTATCCAGCCGCGCACCGGGAGTGTTCGTCGCCGAGTTGCCTGCCGCTCCCGAGCACGCACCCACCGATGGCGCGGCCATTCGCAAGTGGCTCGAGCGCGTGCCGGCACTGACGCTCGACGGCGAGCAACCAACGGCAAGTGCGCTGAGCGCGCGGCTGAGTGAGTTCTGGCTGCCCGGCGAGCCGGTCCTGTTCGTCGGCCGCTCGTCACGGTCCGTCGGCCGGCGACTGGCGGCGATGTATGCCACGCCACTCGGCGACGCGAAGCCGACCGCGTTGGGCTACTTGCTCAAGACGCTGGCCGTACTGCGCGAGGTGCGCGTGTGGTGGGCGGCGACCGATGCCCCGGAAGAGTACGAGGACGCGCTGCTCGAGGAGGTCGCCGGCCGGAACGACGGCCGGTTGCCGTTTGCCAACCTGGCTTCGCCGTCGCGCGGGCGCCGCAGCACCGGGCTGGCCCACGAATTGCGTGAGCCAGACGAGGCGCCAACCGCTACCGCGCAGCGCTCGCCGAGTCCGTCACGACCGGCGCCACGAACAGCTGCGCGACGGGCGACGTCCAGCCGCCAGCCGACTCGCCGCTCACGGGCCACGGCGGCCGTCGCCAGCAAGCCGGCCCCCGAGCCGACCTACCTCTCTGCCGATGGTGTGGACCAGCTCACGGCCGAACTCGAGCAACTGCGCACGACCGTCCGCCCGGAGGTCATCGCCCGCGTCAAGGCAGCGCGCGAACTGGGCGATCTGCGCGAGAACGGCGATTACGAGGCCGCGCGCAAGGAGCAGTCGTTCGTTGAGGGCCGCATCCAGACGCTCGAGGCGCTTCTGCGTTCGAGCCGCGTGATCGAGACCGACGTACCCACCGACGCGGTGCGGCCCGGCTCCACGGTCGAGGTCGAATTCGACGGCCAGAGCGAGACGTACGTGCTGGTCGGATCCAGCGAGGCCGACCCTGCGCGCGGCCGGCTTTCGTACCAGTCACCGGTGGGCCAGGCGCTGCTCGGGCGGCGAGCCGGCGACGAGATCACGGTCCAACTGCCGGGCGCCCGTCAGGTCTACCGCGTCAGGTCCGTCAGCTAGTAACGACGCCTACTCGTACTCGGTCGACCACTGCCCGGCGGCCTCCCACTCCGCGGCCTCGTTCCGATCGGCCACCGCCACAGGCCTGCGCCTTTCCGCCAGCGGCGGCGTGAACTCGAACTCCGTGTCGACTGCCTGTGGCACTGACCACGTGTCGTCGTCCGTGTAGTGGTCGAGCCAGAGCATTGCTCGGACCACGTGCCGGTGGATCAGCGGGCGGCGCAGACGTCGCGCACTGCGCGGATGCTGGTCCCGCTCACTGGCAGCCTTGCCCAGGTGCGACCCGAGGATCACCAGCCGATCGACCAGCCGCAAGCCGCGCCGGACCTCCGGGGAGGCGACATGCATGGTCCCCTCGTCGAGGACCAGGCCGTCGGGAAGATCGCCGCGTCCGACACGCCTGAGAAAACGCTGCGGCGAGACCAGGACCGCAGGCGCTTCCGTCTCATACTCGAGCACCGCAGCGAGAAACTGCGCCTCGCGCGCGTCCTCGTCCACTATCCAAATCGTTCGCACGGCCCACCTGGCTTTCCGCCGAGGTTCACATCATATGTGACGAATGGCCCGGGTGACGAGTGCCAGATGTCACAGACCACGGCCGCGTTTTGAAGACTTTCAGTAGGGCCAGGTCCAGTCGGCGATCTCCGGCGCGTCCTCGCCGAACTCACGCGCGTGCATGGACGCGGCGAGCCGGGCGTCGACCATCTGCTGGCGCAGATCGGCGGCGCGCTCGCCAAGTCCGGGCACACGATCGATCACGTCCATGACCAGGTGGAAGCGGTCGATGTCGTTGCGCAGCGCCATGTCGAAGGGCGTGGTGACGGTGCCCTCCTCCTTGTAGCCGCGCACGTGCAGGTTGACGTGGTTGTGACGCCGGTAGGCCAGCCGGTGGATCAGCCACGGGTAGCCGTGGAAGTTGAAGATGATCGGCTTGTCGGTGGTGAACAGCGCGTCGAATTCGCGGTCGGGCATACCGTGCGGATGCTCGGACTCCGGCTGCAGGCGCATCAGGTCGACCACGTTGATGAAGCGCACCGCGAGGTCGGGCAGGTGCTGCCGCAGGAGATCCGCCGCGGCGAGCGCCTCGAGCGTGGGTGTGTCGCCGCAGCACGCCAGCACAACGTCCGGCTCACCCTCGGTATTGCTCGCCCAGGGCCAGATGCCCACGCCGCGGGCAGCGTGCAACACCGCCTGGTCCATGGGCAGGAACTGCAGCGCCTTGTGCTTGCCGGCAACGATGACGTTGACGTACTGGCGCGAGCGCAGGCAGTGGTCGGCGACCGACAGCAGAGTGTTGGCGTCGGGCGGCAGGTAGACCCGCACCACCTCTGCCTTCTTGTTCAGGACGACGTCGAGGAAGCCCGGATCCTGGTGGCTGAAGCCGTTGTGGTCCTGCCGCCAGACGTGGCTCGACAGCAGGTAGTTCAGCGAGGCAATCGGCCGGCGCCAGGGGATCTCGTTGCTGATCTTCAGCCACTTGGCATGCTGGTTGAACATCGAGTCGACGATATGGATGAACGCTTCATAGCAGTTGAACAGGCCGTGCCGGCCGGTCAGCAGGTAGCCCTCCAGCCAGCCCTCGCACTGGTGCTCTGAAAGGACCTCCATCACGCGGCCGTCGGGAGCTTCGTTCTCGTCGGTGGCCAGCAGCTCGGCCATAAACTGGCGAGCTGTCACCTCGAACACCGCCGACAGGCGGTTCGAGTCGGTTTCGTCGGGGCCGAACAACCGGAAGTTGGTGGGATTGGCGCTGATCACGTCGCGCAGGAAACCGCCCAATACGCGGGTGCTCTCGGCGAAGTTCTGTGCCGGGTTGGCCACCTCGACCGCGTAATCGCGGAACTCGGGCAACGACAGGTCGCGCAGCAGTTCACCGCCGTTGGCGTGCGGGTTGGCGCTCATACGCCGGCCGCCCCTGGGCGGGAAATCGGCCAGCTCGGGAGCCAGCCGGCCATCGGCCGTGAACAGCTCCTCCGGCCTGTAGCTGCGCAGCCAGGCCTCGAGTTGCGCCAGGTGTGCGGGATCGTTGCGCACATCGGCGATCGGCACCTGGTGAGCCCGCCAGGTGCCCTCGACCTGTTTCCCGTCGACCTCCCTGGGCCCCGTCCAGCCTTTGGGCGAGCGCAGGATGATCATCGGCCAGGTCGGCCGCTCGCTGTTTTCCTTGGTGCGTGCGCGGCGCTGGATTGCGGCGATCTCGTCGAGCACCTGGTCGAGCACCTTGGCGAACTGCCGGTGCATCCTGGCCGGGTCGTCGCCGGCGACGACGAACGGCTTGTAGCCGTAACCCTCGAACAGCTCGCGCAGTTCCTTGTCGGGGATGCGCGCCAGGACCGTGGGGTTCGCGATCTTGTAGCCGTTGAGATGCAGGATCGGCAACACCGCACCGTCATGGATCGGGTTAAGGAACTTGTTCGAATGCCAGCCGGTTGCCAACGGGCCGGTCTCCGCCTCGCCGTCACCGACCACGCAGAACACGGTCAGATCGGGATTGTCGAACGCCGCACCGTAGGCATGGGCCAGCGAGTAGCCCAGCTCCCCGCCCTCGTGGATCGAGCCCGGCACCTCCGGCGTCACGTGGCTGCCGATGCCGCCCGGGAAGGAGAACTCGCGGAATAGCCGGCGCAGGCCCTCCTCGCCCGACCCGACCGCCGAATAGCGCTCCGACCATGTGCCCTCGAGATACGCGTTGGCGACGGCCGCCGGGCCGCCGTGGCCCGGCCCGACGACCATGATCGCGTCGAGGTCGCGCCGCTTGATCGCACGGTCCGCATGGGCCCAGATGAAGTTCAGCCCGGGCGTCGTGCCCCAATGGCCGAGCAGCCGCGGCTTGATGTCCGAGGCCTGTAATGGGCGGCGCAGCAGCGGATTGTCGAGCAGATAGATCTGGCCCACGGCCAGGTAGTTGGCGGCGCGCCAGTAGGCATCGACAAGGCCGATCTCCTGGGGGCTGAGTTCATTGCGGGAACTGGCTGTGTGAGCTTTCGCGTTCATGGCACCCCCCAGTTTGCGCCACCGGTCGAGGTGGCACAGGTGACACGGCGGTGCAACGGGCGTTCCCGCGGGGTGTCTCGGCGCTTGAGGGCTGCCGGCCGAACAATGGGACCTGCAAAGGAGGCACTGAAGCACATGACACAAGCCAACACCACCTACGGCTATCAGATCAAGTGGGCCAGCGGGCTCAACGCGCTGGCCGGGCTGTGGCTGATCGTGTCGCCATTCGTCCTGAGCTACTCGAACCTGCAAAACGCAATGTGGAACGACATCGTTCTGGGCGTCGTGATCGGCGCCATCGCCCTGTTCCGCTTCAGCGGCGCATACACGCAGGCGTGGCTGAGCTGGGTCAACCTGGTCCTCGGCGCGTGGGTCTTCATCTCACCGTTCGTGCTCGGCTTCACCAGCAACCAGGTGGCGCTGTGGGACAACCTGATCTTTGGCGCCGTCGTGTTCCTGCTCGCGGGTTGGAGCGCGCTGGCTTCACCGCGCGCGGCTGCGCTCAAGTAGTCGCCAGTGGGCCGCCGTGGGCCGGCTCAGCCGGCCCACGGCCCCGGGCCCAGCCTCTCAACACAGCTCACAGAACCACTGCAGCCGGTGCATCCGGGCACCGGTTGTGCCCCTTTAAGCCCCCGGCACTGGTCCGCACAGCACCGACATCGCCGTAAACTCGGATTCTGACCCTGATCGGACCCACGACAGGTCAACCAAGAGGAGGTTGCCGTGAAGCGCGACGTCGTGCTGTCAGTCGTCGCCGGGATGTTGCTGCTTGCCGTCCTGGCCCCCACTGCCGGGGCGGCGTCGCCGTCTCAGGTCATCGCCAACACCAAACCACTGTGGACCGCTCAGGCGGTCAACCTGGGTCACGCGTCGCGCTCCGCGGCGGTCAACGCGCGCGTCTACCTCGCCCCGGTGGGCGGCCTGGCTGCACTCGCCCAGCTGGCGACAGCGATGGCGACACCGGGCAATCCCAGCTACCACAAGTTCCTCACTCCGGCGCAGTACCAGCAACGTTTCGGGCCAACCGACCGAACGGTCCATTTGGTCTCGGCCTACCTGAGGAGAGCGGGCCTCAAGGTCACCGGCGTCGGCACCGGCAACCGCTACATCGCCATCAAGGGTCACGTGGCCGCCGCGCAGCGGGCGTTCGGCACGCGCATCAACCGTTACCGCCACAACGGGCAGGTCGTCCAGGCGCCGACATCGGCTGTGTCGATCCCGGCGTCCCTGGCATCCTTCGTCCTGACCGTGTCGGGGCTGGACACCACGCCGCACATGGTCACGCCCGCGAGCGCACCGCGCGTCTCCCAGCCGGCCGGCTACCGTAACGCCCGCCCGTGCTCCGACTACTACGGCCAGCTCGCGGCATCTGCTGAGGCAGACGGCACCACGCCGCTGCCACAGTACGACAGCGCCACACTGCCCTATGCCGTGTGCGGCTACACCGGTACGCAACTTCGTTCTGCCTACGAGGGCAGCACCTCACTCGACGGCACCGGGGTGACCGTCGCGATCACCGATGCCTACGCATCGCCGTCGATCGCGTCGGACGCGGCCATCTACGCACAGCGCAATGGCGATCGAGCCTACGCGCCGGGGCAGCTCACCCAGACCGTGCCCCATCACTACACCCACGAGGGCGTCTGCGGCGCCAACGGCTGGTGGGGTGAAGAGACGCTCGACGTCGAGGCGGTGCACGCCATGGCGCAGGGCGCCAACATCCACTACTACGCAGCCGCGAGCTGCTTCGATAAGGATCTCCTCGACACGCTGGGCCAGGTCGTCCACGACGGCACGGCGCAGCTGGTCACCAACTCGTGGGACGACTACGAGGCCAACTCGACGCCTGACAGCGTGGCCGCCTACGAGGCGATCTTCCTGCAGGGCGCCACGGAAGGGATGACCTTCATGTTCTCGTCCGGCGACGACGGCGACGAGCTGGCCGCGACGGGCATCAAGCAGGTCGACTACCCCGCCTCGGATCCGTACGTGACGGCCGTGGGTGGCACCTCGATCGCCATCGGCAGCACCGGCAACCGGCTGTTCGAGACCGGCTGGGGCACCGTTCGCCACGGCCTGGCGGCCGGCGGCACGAGTTGGGGCGACGGCACCTACTACTACGGCTCGGGCGGCGGCTCCTCGGCCCTGTTCGATCAGCCCGCCTACCAGGCCGGCATCGCGCCAGGCGGTGCCCGCCAGGTGCCCGACGTGGCCATGGTCGGCGATCCGACCACCGGCATGCTCGTGGGTGAGACCCAGCGCTTTCCCAAGGGCGGCGTCAAGTACGACGAGTACCGCATCGGCGGTACCAGCCTTTCATCGCCCTTGTTCGCGGGCATGACCGCACTGGCCCTGCAGGCTGCGGGCAGCGGCGCCGGCCTGCTCAACCCGATCATCTACGGCAATCTCGGCGCGTTCACGGACGTAGCGGGCAGCCCGCCCGACGCCGGCAACGTGCGCGCCGACTATGTCAACGGTGTCGACACCACGCAGGGCGTCGTCTACTCGGTACGTACCTTCAACGAGGACAGCAGCCTGCAGGTCAGTTCCGGCTGGGACGACGTGACCGGCGTCGGCGTGCCGAACGCCGGCTGGCTGACCGCGATTCCCTAGAGCGAGAGTTCGGCGCGAGCAGTCGGGTCTCCAGGCTGCTCGCTCAGCTCAAAACCAACCTTCTGGGCTGTCCTGCGCATGGCCATGTTGTTGGGCAGTATCTCGGCGTAGATCCTGTGCAGGCCCTCGTCGCGGCCGATCTCGACCAACCGGCGCAGGAGCTCGGCGCCCAGGCCCTTGTGCTGCCACGGATCACCGACGAGCACCGCGAACTCCGCCTCCGGAACGGCGTGCGCCTTCGAGAGCCGTCCAACGGCGACGATCTGAGCCTCGCCCGACGGGTCCTGCCCCTCCACCACCAGAGCGATCTCGCGGTCGTAGTCGTTGAAGCACACGCGCGTGAGGCGCTCGTGCGCCGTGCGCTGCGAGAGGCCCAGGTGCTCGAAGTAGCGTGAGTAGACGGTCTCCTCGGTCAGCTGCGCGTGGAACTTGACCAGCAGCGGCTCGTCCTCCGGCCTGATCGGCCTGATCAGGAAGGTGGCGCCGTCGCGTGCCGTCCAGCTGGCAACGTACTGCGACGGGTAGGGCCGGATCGCCAGTCTCGGCAGTTCTGCGTCGGGCACCTCTGGCGGGTGAAGCACGATCCGCGCGTCGAGCGCGATAAGTCGCTCGGGCGAGGCGAGCAGCGGGTTGATGTCGATCTCGGCGATGCGGCGCTGCTCGGCGACGAGCAGGCTGAAGCGCACCAGCAACTCCTCCAGCGCCGCCGTGTCGATGGCGGCCCGCCCGCGAATGCCGGCCAGCGCGGTCGAGATCTTGGTGCGCTCGATCATCCGCCGCGCCAGCGTGGTAGTCAGTGGCGGCAGGGCCAGCGCCCGGTCGCGGAAGAGCTCGACCAGCTGGCCACCCGTGCCGAACAGCAGGACGGGCCCGAACTGCGCGTCGGTCGACGAGCCGATGATCAGCTCGTAACCGGTGTAATTGATCATCGGCTGGACGGTGACACCCTCGAAGTGTTCGGCGCCGCGCTTGTCCGTCACGGCCGCCTGGATCGACTCGAAGGCGGCGCGCACGGCGGCGGCGTCGACCAGGTTGAGCTGGACGCCACCGACATCGGTCTTGTGGCTGATGGTGTGGCTGTGCAGCTTCACCACGACCGGGTAGCCGATCGCGTCGGCCGCCGCCACGGCCGCGTCGAGGTCGGTCGCCACGCGCGTCTCGGTGATCGGCACGCAGTACGCGGCGAGCACCTGCTTCGACTCGACCTCGGTCAGCAGCGTACGTCCCTCGCGCAGCGCACCGTCGATGACCCGCTTCGCGACCGCGCGGTCCATGCACATGCCGTCGCCGCCCTCGGCCAGGGTGGGCGTCTCGTACAGCGCGCGCACGTTCTCGGATGAGCGCCACAGGTAGTTGAACATCCGCGCTGCCGTGTCGGGATAGTCGAAGGTGGGAATGCCGGCTCCGCGCAGTATGTCGGCACCATCCTCGATGTCGCGCCCGCCCATCCATGAGGCGAGCACCGGTTTGCCGGCGGTGTGGGCATAGGGCACCAGCTCGCGCGCCGTCGCGGTGGGGTCGGTCATCGCCTGCGGTGTGAGCACCACCAGCATGCCGTCCGCGGCCGGATCGGCGGCCGCGATCTCGAGCGCCTTGGCATACCTCTCGGGCGGCGCATCGCCGATGATGTCGACCGGGTTGTTGTGGCTCCAGACGCTGGGCAGCACCTCGTTGTAGGCGGCCATCGTCTCGTCGGACAGTGGCGTCAGGCGTCCGCCGCCGGTGATCAGGGCATCGGTCGCGAGCACCCCGGGCCCGCCGGCGTTGGTCAGCACGGTCAGGTTCGGGCCTTTGGGCCGCGGCTGCTTGGCCAGTACCTCGGCAATGCCGAACAGGTCGGCGATGTTCTCGACGCGCAGCACGCCCACGCGCCGGAAGGCGGCCTCGAGCACTTCGTCCGAGCCGGTCAGTGAGCCGGTGTGCGACGCCGCCGCCTTGGCCGCCTCCGCGGTGCGCCCGGGCTTGATGACCACGATCGGCTTGGTCAGCGCCACCTCGCGTGCGGCGGACAGGAAGGCGCGCGCGTCGCCGATCGTCTCCATGTAGATCAGGATCGATTGCGTGTGCGGGTCGTCACCCAGGTAGTAGATGACGTCGCCCCAGCCGACGTCGAGCATCGAGCCGAGCGACACGACGGAGCTGAAGCCGACGCCCTCGCGCGCGCTCCAGTCGAGCACTGCGGTCAGCAACGCGCCGCTCTGGCTGACGAAGCCAACCGACCCCGGCGCGGCCATGCCCGCCGCGAACGTCGCGTTCATGCCGCCGATGGGATTCATGACGCCCAGGCAGTTGGGGCCGATGACGCGGATGCGCGCCTCGCGAGCCTGGGCGAGAATGCGCCGCTCCAGCTCCTCCCCTTCCGGACCGATCTCGCGGAAGCCGGCGGAAATGATGATCACGCCCTTGACGCCCGCTGCGGCGCACTCCTCCATCACGTCGGGCACGCTCGGCGCCGGGGTGACGATGACCGCCAGCTCGACCGGCTCGTCGATGTCAGCCAGGCTGGGATAGGCGCGCACCCCGAGCACGTTCGAGCG
>Ga0315540_10002484_pt1 | contig 10384 bp, 10 predicted proteins | sample SalMarSW160110MG_FD_203677 | JGI IMG/M metagenome (GOLD analysis project Ga0315540, IMG submission 203677) | Salt marsh sediment microbial communities from the Plum Island Ecosystem LTER, Massachusetts, United States - Salt Marsh Sediment SW1601-10 ... | reverse complement strand
CGCCAGATCGAGGCGCTTGCCGGCGTCCTCGCAGATCTCAGGCGCCGAGGCTTCTGTCGCGTGGTGCTCATTCACCACCCGCCGCTGCCCGGCCAGGCCGTCCCCCGCAAGGCGCTGCAGGACGCCGAGGCGCTGAAGGGCGTGCTCGAGAACGAAGGCGCCGAACTGGTGCTGCATGGCCACAACCACATCCACATGCGTACCCTCATGTCGAGCCGTCACGGGCCGGTGCCGGTAATCGGTGCCCCTTCGGCTTCGGCCATCCAGTCAGGTCACAAATCTGCCGCAGCTTGGTATCTTTATCGCATCAGACGTTGGGCCGGCGCCTGGCGGATCGAGGTATCGGTTCGCAGCTGGCATCAATCGACGGGTGCCATGGTGGATGAAGGTGCCTTCCAGCTTGCCGGGTCGGATGTGGATGTCGCGCTCGAGCCGGCGCCGAAGCCGGACGCGGTATCGTGATCGCCCGCGGCATGAACCAGAACCGCAACCGACCCTGACCCATGGCATTCATCACCATCGTCGATCGTTACATTGCCCAGCAGGTCTTGAAACCGCTGCTGACGTCCATGGCCATCGGCCTGCTGGTGTTGCTTTCCGAACGCCTGGTGCGCCTGCTCGATGTCACCCTCGGCAAGAAGAACTCCTTCAGCGTGGTATTCGAGATGCTGGCCTATCTGGTGCCGCATTATCTCGGCCTCGCGGTGCCGGCTGCCATGTTCATGGGGTTGCTGTTCGGCTTCAACAAGCTGTCCAAGGATTCCGAGATCGACGCCTTCATGGCCTCCGGCATCGGCATCGCCCGCCTGTCGCGAGCAGTCGCCGCCCTTGCCGTGTTCTTGTGCCTGATTTCGGTGGGCATGCTCGGCTGGCTGCAGCCCCATACCCGTTATGCCTATCGCACCGTTCTTTTCGCGGTAAGGAATGTCCAGGTTTTCTATCTGGCCGAGGAAGGCGTCTTCATGCAGGCGGGCACGCGCACCTTCATCCTCGACAAGCTGTCGCGCAGCCAGAACTCGTTTGAGCGCATTTTCCTGTTCGACAATCGCGGCGCCAACGGCAGCGAGACGGTGACGGCCCGTAGCGGCTCGCTCATTACGGTCCCCAACGATCCGCGGCCGGTCCTGCGGCTCAACGACGGTCAGCGCCTCAAACTGCCGAAGTGGCCGCAGGTTTCGAGTACCGAAGTGCCGCCAACGCCAGTCGTGGGATCCTTCAAGCTGGTCGATACACCGCTCGGGCGTATCAGCAACAAGGTATTTCGGCCACGCGGCGACGACCAGCGCGAGCTGACCTTGCCGGAACTGATCCAGAACCTTAAGCATCCCCGGAACCGGGTGCCTTATGCCGCTTTGCGCGCCGAACTGCACAAGCGGCTGGTGTCCATCGCCACCGTTTTAATCCTGCCGATGCTGGCCTTGCCCTTCGCGCTCGGCCGCCGCCGCGGTCATCGTGCCTATCGCTTCGGCGTGGCGCTGGCCATTGTCGTCGCCTTCAATGAGGTGATCAATCAGGGCGCACTGATATCCCGCCTCAACGGGGTGTCGCCCTACCTGACCATGTGGCTGCCGTTCGCGCTGCTGCTGACGTTTTCGGGCTGGCGCTACTACAACACCTGTTACCGCCTCAGGCCCGATCGGCTGGAACCCTTCATAGAACGCGCTAGCGACATGGTGAGACGCTACACCCAGCGCCTGGCCGGCCTTGCCGGATGGAGCAAGGCATGATCATCGCCTGGCTCCTCACCCGCATGGTGGCGTTGCGGCTTGCGGTCATATTGGCCGGCATCTCGATTTTCGTCATTACCCTCGACATCGCCGTCAATGTCGATGACATCCTGCGTGTCAACGACGGCGCCATGTCCGGTCTTGCCTATTACGCCCTGCTGCGCCTGCCCGCCACCGCCTCCACCTTCATGCCGATTTCAGTGCTTCTGGCGCTGTTGCTGACGCTGATGGAGCTTTCCTACCGCTCGGAGATCACCGCCATATGGGCGACCGGCGTTTCCCCTGTCGGCGTCATCATCATGTTGCTGCCCCTCGGGATGGTGCTTGGCGGACTCAACTTCATCAACAATGACGTCGCGGTGCCGGCCGCCGCACCGACCCTGCACAAGTGGGGCATCGGGGATTATCGCAACAAGCGGCTCGACCTATCCGAAAAAGACCCGATCTGGATGCGCTCCGGCACCGATATCATGCGCGCTGCCGATGCCAATCCCCAGGCCACTGCTCTCGACAAAGTCATCATCTTCCGCCGCAACGCCGCCGGCCAGTTGACCGAACAGATCTATGCCGCGCACGCCAATCTCATCAACGGCCGCTGGGTGCTGCACAATGTCATCGTCTACTATCACGAGAACCTGCCGCCCAACCGCCTGGACACCCTGATATACAGCGGCAACCTGCGCCCCGCCGCCGCCGGCACCCGCACCGGCGATCCCGAGGAGATGAGCATCGCCGATTTGTCCTACTTCATCGACAATTCCGGGTTTGGCATCCGTCCGGTCTTCGTTTTCGTCACCTGGTGGCACAAGCGCATCGCCCTGTTCTTTTCCGCCAGCTTGATGATCGCGATGTGCGTGCCGCTGGCTGCCCGTTTCCGTCGCGGCGGCGGCATTGGCGTGCTGTTCTTCGTCGGCGTGGCACTGGGTTTTGTCTATTTCGTGTTCAACGGCATCTCGCTGACCATGGGCGAATTGGGACTGGTGCCACCCTGGATGGCTGCCTGGCTGCCATCGCTCATCTTTGCCGGCGTCGCAGTAACCCTGCTTTTGCGGGTAGAGACCATCCAGTGAACCCTCGAAGCGACGGTTGACGCGTGGGAGGGTTTGGCACAATTCTTGCTCATTGGGCATATTGGCATCGCACGAAAGGTGTTCCAATCAAGTGGATAGCACTGCAACGGCAAATGTTGCGCCTCAGACGCGCCGGGTCCGCATGGACGCTCGCCTCGACCGGCCCGGTCGCGGCGGCATTCATCGTGGCGCTGCGCAACCCGCCGGCGCGACCATGACCGCTGCACTCATCGTCAACCCGAAGTCCGGCAAAAAGAGCGGCAAGGGACTGCAACTGGCTGAAAATCTCAACCGCTCCGGCAACGCCATTGTCATTGTTCTCGACGACTTCACCCAATTGCCCGGCATCCTCGTATCGCTCGCCGGTGAGGGGGTGGACACCTTGTTCATCAGTTCCGGCGACGGCACCATACAGGCCATCCAGACCGAATTGGCCGAGCGCAATCCCTTCGCCTTCCTGCCGCGCCTGGCACTGCTCTCCCACGGGACCACCAACATGACCGCCGCCGATCTCGGCTTCGGGATAAACGACCTCGACACCCAGGCCCGGGTCATCGCCGATTCCGAGGCGCTGGCGGCCGCCACCGAAATCCGTTACCGCCCCACCCTGCGCATCGCCAATCCGCGCGATGGCCGCGTTCGCCACGGCATGTTCATCGGGACCGGCGCCGTCTGGCAGGCGACCCGGTTCTGCCAGGAGGCGGTTCACCGCACCGGTCTGAAGGGCGACTGGGCGACCTTCGCCACCCTTGCCGCCGCCGCCGCTCGCGTCGTCTTCACCCGCCCCGACCCCGGCGATGTCGGGCGCATAGATCGGCCCCACGCCATGCGAATTACTGCCGATGGCACGCTGCGCGGCGACGGTCAGCAGCTGATGTTCATCGCCACCACCCTGGAAAAGCTCATTCTCGGCAGCAAGCCCTTCTGGGGCGGTGGTGGTGGTGCGCCGATCCGTTCGACCCTGTTCGGCTACCCGCCGCCGAACCTGGTGCGATGGCTCATACCGGCGCTTTTCGGCAGCGAGGATCGCACCCCGCCGCCCGGCACCTTAAGCTTTGCCGCCGCGGGCATCGATATTGTCACGGCCTCCCCGTTCGTCATCGACGGCGAATTCTTCGACCCGCCCGATGAAGGTCCACTACACATCGAAACCGGACCGCAATTCGGCTATGTTTGCCGGCAATGACAACCGGCTCTCAAGACTTGCGCGATGTGGTCGCCTCGACCGCGCTCAAGGTTCCTGCGCCGTCGCTGGCGATGGCGGCCCGTCATGTGGCGGCCCTGCACGCACCCGATGTTGCCGCGGTTCTGGCCTATGGCTCCGTCCTGCGGAGCGAAGCCGCCACCGACACGCTCATCGATCTCTATGTTCTCACCGGGAGCCTCGAAGGCGTGAGCGCCAACCGCATGAGCCGTCTCGCCTGCCGCCTCGTGCCCCCCAACGTGGCCTATGCCGAGACCATGCATGACGGCGTCAGGTTACGCATCAAGTATGCCGTTCTGCCGATCGATCTGTTCGTCCGCGCCGTCGCCCCGGCCACTACCAATCCGTATTTCTGGGCCCGCTTCGCCCAGCCCTGCCGGATCGTCCATGCCGCCAGCCAGGCTGTGCAGAACCGGGTGCTCGACGCCTTGGCGATGGCCGCCACCACCTTCATTGCCGCCGCCCGCCCACTGGCCGCGGGCACCCCGGAGAACATCCTCGAAATCTGGCGTGAAGGATTCCGCGCCACCTACCGCACCGAACTGCGTTCTGAAAGCGAACACCGCGCCGATCATATCGTCGAATCGAATCCCGGTTACTATGCATCGGCCGGGCACGCCGCGCTTGCCGCGCTCGATGTTCCGGGCCAGCCCCTATCGGCAACCGGGCCCGGCTGGGCCAGCCGCCGCCGCCGCGGCCGGATGCTGTCAATGCTGAGGCTGATGAAGGCCGCCTTCACGTTCACCGCCGGCGCCGACTACCTGGCGTGGAAAATAACCCGCCATTCCGGCGTCGAGGTGCGCCTCAAACCCTGGCAGCGCCGCCACCCGATCGTTGCCGCGGTAATCCTGCTTCCTGCCCTGATGCGCAAGGGCGCGGTGCGCTAGAGACTGTTGAGTATCACGGTTGCAATCAGGCGCTGGCTTTGAGATGCGCGGCCTGCCCCGCGACCACCTCGGAGAACAATTCGATGATGCGATCGATGTCCTCTGGCGTATGGGCGGCCGACACCGAGCACCGCAACAGGCACAGCTTTCCAGGCGTTCCGGGCGGCAGGGCGATGTTGACATAGACGCCTGCTGCCAGCAGTGCGTTCCACATGGCGATGGTGGAAACCTCGTCGCTGCACTTGACGGCGATCACCGGCGAGGGCTCATCGCAGCCGAGATCGAGCCCGAGGGCGCGAAAGCCCGCATGCAAACGCTGTGAATTCTCGGCAAGCCGCTGGCGCCGTTGCGGCTCGGTCGCCAGTTTCCTGACCGCAGCCGTCGCGGTCGCGGCAGAAGTCGGCGACGGTGAGGCCGTGAACATGTAGGGCCGGGCGGCATAGCGCAAAGTCTCGAACAAGGGATGATCGCCAGCACCGAAACCGCCGATGGCGCCAACGCTCTTTGAAAACGTGCCGACGATGAAATCGCAATCGGCCTCAAGCCCGGCTTCATCGGCCAGACCGCGCCCGTTGGGACCGAGGACGCCGAACGAATGCGCCTCATCCACCAGCAGCTGGAATCCGTGCTGGCGCTTGACCTCGACGAAATCGGCAAGTAGTGCCCTATCTCCCATCATCGAATAGATGCCTTCCAGCACCACCAGCCGGCCGCCGCCGTCATCGTCGGCCCGTTTCAGCCGCCGTTCGAGATCGGCCGCATCGTTGTGGCGGAAACGTACCAGCCTGGCGCCCGACAGCGTGCAGCCGTCATAGATCGAGGAATGCGAATCGGCATCGAGGAAGATCGTGTCCTTGGGACCGGCAAGTCCGGCCAGCATGCCGAGATTGGCCTGATAGCCGGTGCTGAAGACGATGCAGTGTTTGCGGCCCAGGAAGGCGGCGAGTTCCGCTTCCAGTTCGCCATGCAGGCTGTAGCTGCCGTTGGCGATCCGCGAGCCGGTGGTGCCGGTGCCGAAATCATCGAGCGCCTTCTTGCCGGCGGCAATACAGTCGGCATCAAACGTGATGCCCATGTAATTGTTGGTCCCCGCCAGGATGGTTTCGCGGCCGTTGATGATGGCGCGGGTCGGCGACAGGACCTTTTCGTTGGTGACGCCAACCGCGTTGACGCCCATGGCCAGCATGCGCTGGAAGCGCTCGGCAATACCGCGATGTTTGTCGAAGAGGTCCGCCACGGCGTCTACTTTCCCTTCAGCCTTCCGGTCACGACGGTCCCGAGTTCATCGATGGTACGGGTTTCCGAAAGGACATTGAGCGGAATATCGATGTCGAAATGGTCCTCCACCTCCATGATGAAGTCCATGACCGAAACCGAATCGATATTGAGATCGGTAGAAATGTCGGTCGAACCCTTCAGGTCCACCTTGTTGGCATTGAAAGGCTGCAGTAGTTCGCACAGCTTTGCGAAAACCTCATCGCGCGTCGCGGTCATCTCGTTGGCACTCCGTGATCGGCCGTTTGCGCGGTTCTAGAACCGTTGATGCGGGCAGGCAACAGCCCGATTGCGTCATTGACAAGGGTTCAGCGAAATGCGGCACCGCAGGCCATGACGCCGGCGGCATTCATCAACCTCAACCCGCGACCATGGCAGCGACGGGGGCATCGGCCACTATCCGCTTGGCACGCGATTTCGAAATCTCGGCGATTTCACGCTTCAGGTATCTGATCTTGGCGCCAACCCGCGACAACTTGCCAGAGGAGGTGAACGGCAGGCTCCTGCTCGCCACCAGCACCACTTCGCACTCGACGCCGGCCGAATGATGTATCGCGGCACTGACCTCGCGCCGCAGGGCCTCCATGGCCGCTTCGTTGTTCAGCCGGCATTGCACCAGCACCACCACTTCATCCTCGCCGTTTTCGCCTTCCACCGCGAACGCCGCCACATCGCCGCTCCGCAAAGGCGCGATGCGCTCGGCCGCCCATTCGATGTCCTGCGGCCATATGTTGCGGCCGTTGTGCAGGATGAGGTCCTTGGCCCGGCCGGTGATGACGATCTGGCCGTCGATCACATAACCCATGTCGCCGGTGTCGAGGAAGCCATCCTCGCCCATCACCGATCCCGTAGCCTCTTCACACTGGAAATAGCCAGCCATCAGGCTCGGGCCCTTGATGAAGATGCGGCCGATCTCACGTTCGCCAAGCTCCTCGCCGCTCTCGTCACGCACTTCGACCAGATGATCGGGCAGCGGCCGGCCGCACACCACGAAGCTCCTGACCCGGTCGGGGTTGGCGTAGGCCGCATTGACCGGCACAGCGCGCCGCGACAGCTTGTACTGGACGCGATCGATCACATCGATGCTGAACGCCTCATCGACATCGGCAAAGGTGCAGGCAAGTGTCGTTTCGGCCATGCCGTAGCTCGGCAGGAAAGCCTGGCGGTCGAACCCGGAAGGCGCCAGGTGGCCGGCGAAGGCATCGAGCACTTCCGCGCGTACCATGTCGCCGCCGATACCGGCAATCCGCCATTTGCTGAGATCGAGGTTGACCGCCGAGCCGTTGATCCGGCGGCCGGCGAGGTCATAGCCAAAGGTCGGCGAATAGGCGATGGTCGAACCGTTGTCCGACATCAGCTTGAGCCACAAGGCCGGCCGCCGCGCAAATGACGGTGTCGCCAGATAGTCGACCGTGACCTGCCCCATCATCGGCGACAGGCAAAATCCGACCAGGCCCATGTCGTGATAGAGCGGCAGCCATGAAAAGGCCCTGTCGTCGGACCGCACCTTGAGGCCGTGCTGGAGGATGCCGCGCACATTGGCCGTCACCGCCTTCTGGGTAATGAGCACGCCCTTGGGGCTCGAGGTCGAGCCGGAAGAATACTGGATATAGGCGACCTCGTCGGCGCCGAAAGGCCGCAACGCCCGATCGCTCTCGGGCAGGTCATTCAGTTCGTCATGGGTGAGAACCCGTCCGACACCGGCCTGTCCGGCCGCCTCGCAGATCAGGTCCTTGAGGTCGTCGGGCGTCACCGCAACCGTGGCGGCAGCGGCCGTCAACATGCCACGAATGCGCTCCACATAAGCATCGCGCCCGCCGATATGTATGCTGTAGGGCATCGGGCATGGCACCAGCCCGGCATACTGGCAACCGAAGAAGACGGCCATGAAGTCGGGACCGGTCTCGGCCACCACCGCTACCCTGGCACCGCGTTCGAGCCCGCAGCCCACCAGCCGCCGCGCCACGGCCAGGGCACGTTCGCGCACCAGGCTGTAGGGCATCACATGGGCCAGCTCGCCGCGCGGAGAATAGAAATTGAACCCCGTAACCCCGCCTGCCGCATAGTCGAGGCCATCGCTCAGGGTGTCGAACATCCCCAGGACCCGCTTGCCGCCCGGCGTCGCCCGCGGCGTTCTCCTGATCTTACCCTCGGTGTCGCGACCATGCGCAAGCCCGCCGGCGATCACTTCCATCTTCAAGGCTGAAACCCCGCTTGCCCCGCTCGACGATGTGCCTGCCTGGCACCACCCGTCGCGCTTGGTACCCCTAGAATCATGCCTGCACACCCCAGGCGCACACGTGGTATTGGCCTAGCAGTTAGCCGGGGCAGTATAAAATCAAAAGGTGTTTCAAATTGTAACGCATTGCGAACGCGGCAAGGAATTGTTCAAAAAGGGTTTTTCGCCAACCAGACGCCGAGGGCGAACAACGCCAGCACGCCACCGCAAAATCCCGCCAGCCAGGCCAGGAACAATGCTGCGTTGCCGTAAACCCTGGACGATGCCGGCCGCACACGGGCATCGAAGGCGAACTGGCGTTCGCGCTCCACCAGGCGGTGGGCCGCATAGGTGATGATCCTGGCGCGCATTTCGCCGCGATCGCGGGTCTCCAGCAGGATTTCATGGCCACCCGCGGTGTCGCGCTGCAGCCGAAAGGTGCGCGGGTCGGGTTCCATGAGAACATAGGCGACCATGTCGATCCACAGACGCGGCGGTTCGCCGGGCGCGACCAGCGGATCGAGGAAGCCATCGCCGCGGGCCTTCAGACCTTCAAGATGCGGACGCACGTCATCCAGCAGCACATGCAGGCGCAGCGACTTGGCATCGCGAATATCGGCGGCAGCATCGAAATGGGTTGCCTGTGCCACGCGCGCCTCGCGCAACGCCGCGTTCATGGCCGGCGCCAGGGGAGCCCCGGTTTCGCGGCTCTCGACGGTCATCTGGACGTACTCCCGGATCGAATGTGTATCATTTTCCGCCATTCCTGCGGTCATGAGCCGTGATTTCGGCTTCCCCTTGCAGCAATGATGCCAATCGGCGATAAATCGACCGTCATGAGCGACAAACTCCCAAAAAGTGCGCAAAAAGTGGCCGACAAGGTGGCCGCCCTCGGCCTCGGCGTGCGCATCGTGGAGATGCCTGAGAGCACCAGGACCGCCACCGAGGCGGCGTCGGCCTGCGGATGCAGGGTCGGCCAGATCGTCAAATCGCTGGTGTTTCGCGGGCGCCAGAGCGGCCGGGCCGTGCTGATATTGGCCTCCGGCGACAACCGGGTCGATGTCGAGTTTGTGGCCGGTGACATAGGTGAGAAGATCGAGCGCCCCGATGCGAACTGGGTGAGGGCCGAGACCGGCTTTGCCATCGGCGGCATACCGCCCATTGGACACGACCGCCCGCTCACCACTTTCATGGATCGCGCCCTCACCACCTACACCAAGGTCTGGGCCGCCGCCGGCACGCCCAACTGCGTCATGGAAATCGACGCCAGGGACCTGGCCTCGGCGAGCAACGCCCACATCATCGACGTGTGCTGAAAGGCGTGCGCTACCTGCGGTTTCCGCTGGCCATGCCCGCCCTGCCATCCTAATGTCAACCAATGCGTGCAGCACCCGGCCTTTCGGGCCTGGGGCTGCGGGGGGACGAACCAGCCGTCGGGGAACAGGCCGTGGAACGCGCGCGGGCGCGCAAAGGCAAGAAAAGTTCACGGCTTGCCGTCAGGGCGGAGGCGAGCCTCTGCGTGGCGCTATGCGCAGGGTTGCTCTCAGGCCTTGCCGTCCCGCTCACCCCGGCCTTGGCCGATGCCTATCTCACCAGCGGCGTTTCCGGCGGGCCCCGCAGTTTATATGGCTATTCAGGCCTCATCTGGACCCCCTTCAATGCCTTCAACGATGATGGAGTCATACTGCGCGGCTGGTCGAAGGGCGCGCAGTTCTCCTACTATACCGATCTACCGGCCATACCGCATCAGCGCATCGATGTTTCCGGCGTCGGGCTCGCGGCCGAGGCCGGCTGGCAAGTCGCCTGCGACGCCCAGCACGATATTGCTGTTCATCATCATGTTGTAGCCGGCCTCGCCGCCAACCAGGGCGCCATCAAGCGTGGCGCTCTTCGATTTTGCCCCCATGGAATGCCCCCCATGAAGTGGTCCACCCACTGGGATAGATTTATCCCGTCAAGGAGGACCAGAGAATGGCTGGAAAGCGAGACAAACCGGAAGAGAT